>LNFM01006241.1_pt1 | contig 19779 bp, 18 predicted proteins | sample 596031 | NCBI WGS metagenome assembly LNFM01 (sample SAMN04254537, study PRJNA301005) | activated carbon metagenome | isolation source: dual media filters at the Ann Arbor, Michigan drinking water treatment plant | place: USA: Ann Arbor | reverse complement strand
GGACGGCGATTCGGGCACGGTGAAGGTGCGGATCATCGCCAACCCCGATGGCACGGTGCGCCAGGTGCGGCTGATCACACCCTCGGCCTCGCCCTGGCTGAACTCGGGCACCACCATGCCCTTCGCCGGCGCCCGGCTGCCGGCCTTCCCCCCCGGCGCCGACCCCAACGGGGTCGAGGTGGACCTGACGGTGAACTACATCCTCATCCGGCGGTGAGGCACCCTTGCCAAACCGCCGGCCCAGCCCCTACTCCCAGCCCATGGTGACACGCGCGGAAATCCTGATCCTCGGCCTGACGGCAGGGGTGCTTGGCAGCCTGGTCGGCGGCCTCATGCTCGGCGTGGGCCTGGGGCTCGCGGTCAATGGCGCGCATGTGGGCTGGCTGCTGGTCTTGCCCGCGGCACCCGTCTCGGGCCTGCTGGGCTATGCGCTGGCGCGGCGGCTGGCGCGGCAATTGCCGGGCTGAGCGCTCACAGCAGCCCGCCGCGCAGCCGGTGCTCGGCCGCGCTGAGGTCGGGCGGCGTCGAGAGGTGGAACCACACGCCGTCATGCACCAGCCCGAACAAGCGGCCCGCCGCCGCCGCCCGGTCATAGCAGCGGTTCAGCGAGAAGCGGGCCAGGGGTTCGGGCGCAACCAGCTCCGGCCGCAGGATTTGAATGCCTGAAAATATATAAGGTGCGATGATATGCGTGGGCGGGCGCGACAGCCTGCCCCAGCCATCCATCAGGAAATCCCCCCGCCCGACCACGCCATCGACCTGCGTCGTGCGCACCAGCAGCAGCAGCGCGTCCATCACGGCGGGGTCGAAGGCCCGGGCCAGCCGGGTCAGCGCCGGCGTCGCGCCATCCAGCCAATAGGCATCGCCATTGACGACATAGAACGGCGCCTCCCCCAGCAGCGGCAGGGCCAGGCGCACGCCGCCGCCGGTCTCCAGCAATTCCGGCTCGAGTTGCAAGCGCACCCGCGGCGCGGCGCGGCCGGCCATGGCGGCCACCACGCGCTCGGCCTTCCAATGCGCGTTCACCACGGCCTGGTCGACGCCGGCATCCCCCAGCCGGTCCAGCGCGTGGTCGAGCAGGCTGCGGCCACGCAGGGTGAGCAGCGGCTTGGCGGTGTGGCTGGTCAGCGGCCGCATCCGCTGCCCGAGCCCGGCCGCGAGCACCATCGCCCTCATGCCGGGTTGCCCCGCAGGGACAGGGGAACATGCGCGTCGAGAAAGCCCCGCAGCGGCGCCGTCGCGGGGTGTTCCAGCGCGCGGCCGAGCAGCGCCCAGCAGCGCGGCCCATGGGCGAGGTACTGCGGCCTGCCATCCCGCCGGGCCAGCCGCACCCACAGCGCCGCCACCCGCAAATGCCGCTGCGCCGCATGCACCGCCATCGCCGCCTCCAGCCCCCGCAGGCCGGACAGCGCCTGGTAGCGCGCGATGGCCGCCGCCCGCACCCCGGGTGCGACATCCCGCCGCGCATCCTCCACCAGGGAGACCAGGTCATAGGCGGGGTGGCCCAGCGCGCCATCCTGGAAATCCAGCAGCCCCATGCCGCCGGCCATCGGCATCAGATTGGCGGGGAAGAAGTCGCGATGCACGAAGCCCGCGGCGGCGAAGGGCGCCAGCATGGCCGCCAGCGCGCCATCCAGCCCGGCGCGCAGGGCGTCATCGGCCGGCCCGCCCATCGCCGCGGGCCACCACCAATCCAGGAAGGTGGCGGCGGTGGCGCGCTGCATCTCGGCCACGCCCCAGCGCGGCAGGCCCGGCAGCACCGGGGCCGCGTGCAGCGCCGCCAGCGCCTCGGCCGCGGCGAGGTAGAGCGGCTCGGCCGGCAGGCCGGCATCGAGCGCCTCGGCCATGGTGCGCGGGCCCAGATCCTGCACGATCAGCAGCCCCGCCTGGGCATCCTCGCCCAGGATGCGCGGCACCACGATTCCGGCGGCGCCGAGATGCCGGGCGATGGCGCTGAAGGGGCGGACATCCTCGGGCGGCGGCGCATGCATCAGCAGGGCGGGCTCCGGCCCGCCATGCAGCCTTGTGTAGCGGCGGAAGCTGGCATCGGCCGGCAGGGCCTCGGCCCGGGCCGCGCCAAAACCATGCCGGGCCAGGAAATCGCCGCTCACAGCCGGCCCGCCCAGCCGGTGATGGCCACCTCGCGCGCATCGTCATCGATCGGGCTGAGGGCGATATGCAGCGCCCCGGGCGGCACCTCGCCGCCCAGCCGTTCCGGCCATTCCACCACCACGATCTCCTCCAGCGCCTCGAACCAGCCCAGCTCCCAGATATCGGCGGGGCCGGAGAGGCGGTAGAGGTCGAAATGATGCGCCTGGCCTCCACCGGGAAGCAGGTAGCTCTGCACCAGCGTGTAACTGGGCGAGGGCACCTCCAGCACCGGGTCCTGCGCCAGGGCGCGCAGGAAGGCCCGTGCGAAGGCGGATTTCCCGGCGCCCAACGGGCCGCTGAGCAGCAGCGCATCGCCCCGCCGCGCGAGGTGGGCGAGGCGGGCGGCGAGGGCTTCGGTGGCGGCGAGGTCAGGCAGAATCATCGGCCCGTGCAATCTGCCGCGCCAGGCCGCGCAGCGCCAGCGCGGCAGGCGCGCCCCCGGCGCAGAATTCGCGCGGCGGGTTCATTCAATTCGCGGCGATCCGGCGCTATCCTCGCGCCATGGACCATGACAAAGCCCAGCGCGCGCTGGCCCGCATCGCGCTGTTCAAGCCCATCATCAAGGCGATCGGCCCCTGCGCCATGGTGGTGACGCCGCGCGAACCCTATGAGGCGCTGGTCCGCGCCATCGCCCATCAGCAGGTGCATGGCCGCGCGGCGGAGGCGATGCTGGGGCGGCTGCTCGCCCTGCATGCGCGGTGCGAATTCCCGCCGCCGCGTTTCATCCTCGACCTTCCGGCCGAGGCTTTGCGCGGCTGCGGCTTCTCCGGCAGCAAGGTCGCGGCCATCCGCGACATCGCCGAGAAAGCCATGGGCGGCCTGGTGCCCAGCCTGGCCGAGGCCACGACCATCGAGGATGAGCGGCTGATCGAACGCCTCGTCGCCATCCGCGGCGTCGGCCGCTGGACGGTGGAGATGCTGCTGATGTCCACCCTGGGCCGCCCCGATGTGCTGCCGGTGGATGATTTTGGCGTGCGCGAGGGCTATCGGCTGGCGGCCGGGCTGGAGGAACAGCCCAGGCCCCGCGCGCTGGCCGAGATCGGCCAGGCCTGGGCGCCGCATCGCTCGATCGCCGCCTGGTATCTCTGGCGCCGCGCCGATATGGCGAAGAAAATCAAGCCGGCGGCGGGCTGAAGCCGAAGCGGCACCCCAATACCCATACAGCTCTTCATGTGTTCACTCTTAACACGTTGAGATTGCGATATTTTCTCTTGCATGCCGACCAGCGACGGCTATCAATGGCGCATGCTGCATCGCCTCCTCCTGCTGATCGCCTTCCTGGCTGCGCCCGGCCTCCACCCGGCCCGGGCCGGCGCGAATGACGAGCTCCTCGCGGCTTTGCGCGGGGGTGGCCTGGTCATCTTCCTCCGCCATGCCGAGACCGGCAGCGCGGCGCCCGACCAGGCCCATGCCGTGCTCGGCGATTGCACAACGCAGCGCAATCTCGATGCCACCGGCCGCGCCCAGGCCCTGGAGATCGGCACCGCCCTGCAACGGCTGGGCATCCCGGTCGGCCGCGTGCTGGCCAGCCCCTTCTGCCGCGCGATGGAGACCGCCGCCCTCGCCTTCGGCCGGGCCGAGCCGGAGATCGCACTCTCCCTGCCCCGCCATGTCGATGCCGCCGCCCATGTCGCGATGGGCGAGGCCTTGCGCGGCCTGCTGCCGGACGGGCCGATCGCCGGCGGCAACTGGGTCATGGTCGGCCATTCCTATCACATCATCGCCGCCGGCGGCCCGGCGCCCCGGCCACAGGGTGCCGCGGTGATCCTGCGGCCGGAGGGTGCGGGTCGCTTCACCACCCTGGCCATGCTGCCGCCCGGGGCATGGGCCGGGCTGGAAACCCTGCGGCTGGCGCGAGCGCCGTGATGCCGGCGACCGCGCCCTATGCCGCGCTGCTGCTGCGGGTGACGATGGGGCTGCTCTTCCTGGCGCATGCCATCATCTGGAAGCTCTGGACGGCGGGGATGGTCCATGTCGTCCCCTGGTTCGTGTCGCAGGGCTATCCAGGCTGGTTCGCCTGGTTTGTCACGGCGATGGAGGCGCTGGGCGGGCTCGCGCTCATCCTGGGCTGGCGGGTGCGCTGGGTGGCGCTGGCCATGGCGATGCTGATGGCGGGGATCATCCGGCAGCAATTCCCCAACGGCTGGATCTACACCTCGACCCATGGCGGCTGGGAATACCCGGCCTTCTGGACGGTGGCGCTGCTGGCGCAGGCGATGCTGGGGCCGGGTGCGCTGGCCTGGCGCGGGCTGCCGCGGCGGGCGAATGCCATGACGAAAGCCTGACAGGTCGAAGAAGACAGGCCTGGCGGTGGGCTGACACCCCTTCCCCGCCACGCCGGGAATGGGCAGGGTCGGCGCATGCGCATCATCGCCTGCCTCCTGCCGCTGCTTCTCGCCGCCTGCTCGCTGGAGCGCACCATCGGCAGCCACGCCATCGGCTACAACCGCAGCGTCGAACAGGCGACGGATACGCTGATGGTGCTGAACATCCTGCGCGCGCGCGATCAGGCGCCGCTGCATTTCACCACCATCGGCAATATCCGCGGCGGATTCTCGCTGGGCGGCTCGCTCGGCTATGACGGCTCGACCGGCCTGGGCAATGGCCTGCTGCCGAGCCTCTTCGGCAGCAGCAATCCGGGCTTCGACATCGGCCCGCTCGACCGGCAGGAATTCGCCCGCGGCCTGACCCGCCCGCTCGACCCCGCGCTGTTCCGGGTCTTGTGGGACCGCAACATGCCCGACCAGCTGCTGATCTACCTTCTCGTCTCGCGCTTCGAGGAGGGGCCGGGCGGCCGGCGGGCGATCAATGACCCGGGATTTCGCAACAGTCTCAGCCCCGCCGAGCGCGCGGCCTGCGCCGCCCGGGGGCTCGATGCCCAGCCACCCTGCGACAGGTTCCAGGCGGTGGTGGACCAGCTCACCGCCAATGGCCCCATCCTGTTCAATGGCTATACCCGCCTCATCCCGATCGGGCCGCGGCTGAGCCAGGCGCAGGCCGCCGCCCCCGAGCTGCTCGCCGCCCTGCGCGAGCCGGGCATCAGCCTGCGGGCCGATGGAACGGGCTTTCGCCTGATGCGCGCGGTGGACCAGATGGCGATCTGCCTGCCCGGCCCGGCCGATGCCAATGGCCGGCGCGTCTATACCGCCGCCGCCGTGGATCGCGAGCCGCCGCAGGTCTCCGCCATGCCGCAGGATGGCGACCCATGCCGCGCCGATGAGGTGGTGGAGCAGCCCACCGGCATCACCGGCCGCCCGGCGGCGCCCGGCATCGCCTGGTATCTGCGCTCGGTGGAGGAGGTGCTGCAATATCTCGGCGCGGTGCAGCGGCGTGAGGAGGCGGGGGTGCCTTACCGCATCCATGTCCGCGGCGATGTCGGCCGCGCCGGCGATCCCAGGCTGTTCCGGCTCTGGCAGCAACGCCCGCCGCAGCCCCGCTTCGCCACGCCCTATCGCGGTGCCGAGTGGTGGGTGGCCGAGCATGACGACGAGGAGGATTTCACCCTGCGGGTGCTGGCGCTGGCGACGCAGTTGCTGAACCTGCAAAAGGCGGCGGGCGATATCGCCTCCTCCAACACGCTGCGGCTGGCGCGCTGAGCGGCGAGGCGCCCCCCCCCCCAACCCCCCGGGGCGATTCAGCCCCGGTCGCTCGCGGGCGGAAGCTTCAGCACGCCAAAGCCCGCGGCCTCGGCCACCACGGTGAAGAGCCGCTCCATGGCATGGGCCGTCGTGCCATCGACCTGGCCCAGCTCCGGCTCGAACAGGCCGGCCGCGTCGTCGAGGCGGGCGCAGGCCGCCAGCGCCTCGGGCCGGAACCAGAACATCGTGCCGGCGAAGAAGCCGCTCATGCGCGGGTTCTCCAGGCCCAGGGGGGCCATTAGCCCGGTCATGCGGGTTTCGCAGCGGGCGAAGTGCTGGCGCTCGGCCAGCGACAGCCAGGCCGATCCGGGGCCGGCAATGCCAAGCCGGGGGTCGGCGAAGAACCCCTCGGCCAGCCGCGCCAGCATGGCCTCGCCCAGCAGGCCATCGATCAATTCGCGCCGCCACTGCGCGCCGCTGCCCAGATGGGTCGATTTCTTCGAATGGATCTTGCAGGCCAGCGGGTAGCCGCGCCGCCGCACCTCGCGCAGCGCGGCCAGGAAGGGCGCCACATCACGCCCACGATTGGGGCAGACCAGGACATGCACCGGGCCCATGGCCGCGATCAGCGCCTCCAGCCTGGCCACCGGCCAGCCCTGCGGCACCGAGACGATGACATCGAGCGGCATGACCCGCCGCGCCGCCGCCAGCACGGCGGCGAACTCCTCGATCAGGTCGGCATAGAAGATGTGCAGGCAGACCACCGCATCGGCCGCGCGCCCGGGAGAGGCCGCATTGTGCCGCGCGGCATGCTCCTGCAGCGCGGTCGCATCCAGCGACGCCTCGGCCACCACATCGGCCACAGCGGCGAGGAAACCATAGCCGTAGCGCCGCTCGGGCTCGAGATGCGCACCCTCCCCCCAGCCGTTCCAGGCATTGACGAAGACCAGGCGCTCGCCGGGCGGGAAATGCGCCTGGGCATGCAGTGCCGCGCCGCGCAGCCAGCGATGGAAGGAAGCGGGCGTGGCGCCCGCGAAGCTGTTGCCACGGCCCGGCCGCAGCGCCTCGTCATCGAAGCCGGGCATCACCGCGGGGTGGCGCGGGCCGGGTCCGGCCGGGGGCTTGGCGAGCCGCAACAGCTCCGCCGCCACCGCCTGATCATAGGAATAGACCTGCCCGGAATGGTCCGGGTTGAGGCGGCCCAGGCCTTGCGTGGTGGGGCTGAGGTCCAGCCCCTCGGGCGGCATGTCCACCACGCCATCGAGGCCGAGCAGGGAGGGCTCGGCGATCCCGGCGCCCGAGGCGGCCAGCACATGCAGACCCGGCAGACCCGCCTCGCGCGCGAGGTCCCGCCACAGCGCCAGCATCGCAGGACAATCGGGAATCGCGGATGGGCGGGCCAGCAGCACCACCGGCGCGCCACCCAGGCGGAGGTGACGCGGGTCGCGCAGCGCCGGCAGCAGCGCCGCGAAAGCCGGGCGATGCCATTCCGCCCGCCACTCCTGCGCGATGAGGACATGGCGGGCGGAGCGCTCCCAGTCGCGCGTCCAGGGCTCATGCGCCCAGCAGAGCAGAAAGGGCATGTCGATCGTGGGGTCGGCCAGCAGATGGGCCAGCGGCTGCGGCAGCAGGGTCTGGCCATTGAACCAATGGTGCTGGAAGCAGAAGGCGTGCAGCCCGTAGAGCTTCGCCAGCGCGACCTGGCGGCGCAGCGTCATGGGGTCGGCCTGGTCGTAGAAGCCGAGCTCCCCGGGCAGGCGGGGCTGCTGGTGGCCGGCATATTGCGGCATCGCCGCGGCCACATCCGTCCATTCCGTATAGCCCAGGCCACGCCAGGCATCGCTCAGCGCCGAGCGCTGCATGCGGGGCTGGTAGAAGGCGATGACCTGGAGCGCCGCGGGATCGCCGGGCGGGGCCACCGCCGCGCGGGCGCCGTATTCCGCCGCATGGCCATCCTCGGTCAGCGCGAAGCCGGCCCGCCAGGCATCGGCGTAGAGCGCCGCGCGCGGGTCGGGCGCAGCCTCGGTGCCGGCCAGGGTGAGCGCGGTGAAGCCCGGGTCCAGCGCCTCGGGGAATTCCGCCTCCAGGACGCCGCGCAGCAGGCGGGACGCGGCGTCACCGCCCGGCGCCTCGGCGGAGAAGCGACGCAGGGCGTCGCCGAGCGCCGCCGCCGTGTCGCGCAGTTCCTCGGGCGGGGCCGCCGGCGCTTCGAAGCGCAGCAGCCGCAGCCGCAGCAGCGCGAAGCTCACCGCATTGTCGGCCGGGTCGAAACGAAGCTGCCGGACGGGGCGGGAGGTGGCGAATTCGCGGAACCAGAGCGGCCCGGCCAGCCGGCGCAGCAGCACCGCGCCGGCCTCGGAATAACCTTCGCCCTCATCGATGTAGAGCGTGGGCTCGCCCTCGAAGCCGCTGGCATCGGCAACCTCGAAGAGCAGGCCATAGGTGCCCGCGGGCAGTGGCCAGCCCGGGCCATCCGCCGCCAGCTCCATCTGCGGATCGGGCCCCTCGCCGATATAGCAGGGCAGGCCATGGGCGCGTTCGAGGCGCATCCGCTCGCCCGGCAGGGCGATCAGCGGCACCTCGGTGAAGGGCCGGCCGCGCGATGTCGTGGCGGGTTCGAGCAGCGGCGTGCGGGCGAGGCGGCGGCCCAGCATGGCGGCGATCTCGCGCCGGGCATGCGGGTTGTCGGGCTCGACGCCCAGGCAGGCGAGATAGGCCTCGCGGGCCTCGGTCAGCAGGCCGCGCAGCTTCAGCAGATGGCCGATCTGCAGATGGATGTCGCCATCGGGCGCCGCCATCTGCGCCAGCGCGTTGCGATAAGCCGATTCGGCGCCATCCAGCAGCCCCTGCTCCTTCAGGGCATGGCCGTATTGCACCCAGATGGCGGTGAGGAGGGGATCGATCGCCAGGGCATCGGCATAGGCGCGCGCGGCCTCGGGCCATTGCCGCCTGCGGTTGGCGGAATCGCCCTCGGCGACCATGCGCGAGACCTCGCCCAGGTCGCGCAGCGCCTGGCGGGCGGCCTCCAGCGCGGGGTCCAGGCGCAGCGCCATGCGGGCCTGCCGGATCGCCTCCGCGGCCTGCCCAGCGGCCTGGGCGGCGAGGCAGGCTTCCAGCGCGATGCGGGACGCGGCGCGGGGGTCGGGGCCGGATATCGGTGGTTCGGTCATGGCTGCTCCCCCTCGCCGGCCCGCTCGGCCACCAATGTCAGGCCAAGATCTCCCCAGCTGCGGAAGGCATGGCTGACCCGCCAGCCGAAATGGCCGACGAGGCGTCGCAGCGCGGCCTCGGTGTGGAACCAGTTCCACATCCCCTCCCAGGTCGCGATGCCATTGGGCGCGATGTGGTCGGGCGGGCGGGCGAACTGATCCAGCGCCACGCCGCGCGCCTCCAGAACCTGCCGCACCGCGGCGAGGCGCGGATCATCCGGCGAATACCCCGCCACGGCATCCCCCTCCGCCAGACCTTCCGGGATCACCACCGAGGTCACGATGAGATGGCGCCGGGCATGCCGGTCGAGCCGTGCGAGAAGCAGGTAGGGATCGCGCTCATGGAACAGCTGGGTGACATGGATGGCATCGATGAAGCCCAGGCGGCGGGCCAGCGCGTGAGGATCGCAGGGGTCCTGGGTCATCGCGGTGAAACGCTGGCCATGCGGCGCGCAGGCCGCCTGCAGCGCGGCCCAGGCCTCGGCCGGGCGCGGGACGGGCTCCATCTGGATCGCGCTGGCGGCACCGGCCCGCAGCGCCTGGGGCACATGCGCAAGCCCGGGATTGCCCAGCCCGCCGAGTTGCAGATAGCTGCGGCCGGCGGCATGCGTGGCCAGCCAATCCGCCAATTCCTGCATCGCCTCGCCGTTCATGGCCAAGCCCCTTGCGCGCCCGGCGCGACCTCATGGGCGCCCGGCGCCAGGCCATGCGCGCCCAGCGCCAGGCGCCACGCCTGGGCCGGCCCGGCGGGCAGCGGCGGCCAGGCACGGGCCTCGCGCAGGGCCGGCGGGCAGCTTGCATGCGCCAGGGCCAGCGCCGCGAGAAAGCCCGGCGCGGCATGCAACAGCGGCAGCAATGGTGCGAGCCGGTTGACAGCCTCTGGCCCATGGCCATCGCGCGCCATGGCCTCGGCCTCGCGCGCCAGCGCCTCGGGGAACTCGCCCAGCGCCCCGATCCCGTGCCGGGCGATGAAGGCGGCGAGGCCCGCCAAATCCGCCACCCGGCCGTGTCGGCGGAGCGCATGCCAGGCATGGCGGGTCCAGGTCTCGCCGTCATCATTGTCGCGGGCCAGCAGCGCGTCCCAGGCATCGGCGGCGGCGCCGTGCTGGCCGGCAGCGTCCAGCAGCCGGCCGGCGAGCTTGAGGTAATGCGCGCTGTCGCGATTGGCCCGGGCCATGGCCTCCTCCGTCGGGTCCTCGCGGGGCGGGCTGGCCGCGTAGAACAGCGCCATGGCGGGCACGCCGGCCAAATGCCGCGGCAGGCCGGCGAGCGGCGGCGGCGCGACGGGCGCGGGCGGCGCTGCCGCATCGGCCAAGACCTGCGGCAGCAGCAGGACGCCGCCGCTGTCCTCGGCGATCAGGCCGGCGAATTGGGCGCTGCCCGCGGCGGCCAGGCTGCGGCCGCCCAGCGCGCGCAGCGCCGGCAGGTCGAGCAGCACAAGATGGCCGAGGGTGGAACCGGGGCAGAGCAGCGCCAGGTCCGCGCCGCCGCCCAGCGGTTGGCTCGCGCTGTCCCAGCAGGTGATGGCGGGCATGGCGCTGACCAGCGCGGCATGGCGGAGCGCGCGCAGCGCGGCCGGGCGCAGCGCCCGGGCCTCGCCGGTCAGCACCGCGAAGCGCGTGGTGCAGGCCGCCAGCGCCGCGGGCAGGCCATCCGGCCCTTCGGCGCGCAGCCGCAAGGGCCGGGCGGCGGGCGGGCGAGGTGCTGCGCCCATTGCCTGGCCGCAGAGGATTTCGGTCGCGAAGCTCGCCAGTTCCTGGGCGTCGAGGCTGGCGAGCAGCCCTGGCCGGGCGGCGCAAAACACCGTCAGGTCGGGCGTCGCGGGCGCCGAGATTGCGGCCAGCAGCCGCGCCGGTGAAGCCGGCTGATGGGTCAGCGCCGGCGGCGACGCGGCGACAGGCACCGCCTGGCCTTCGGGCTGCGGCGGCAAGACCAGCAGCGCGGCCAGAACACCGGCGAAACCACGCTCCGCCCGGGGTGCCACATGGATGATGCCGGGCCAGCGCGAAGCCGCGTCCCGCGTCTCGGCATTCTCGGTCGCCAGGGCGGGAATGCCGGCCTGGCCGCAGAATTCCAGCCATTCCGGCGGCGTGCCGCGCGCGCCGGTGAACAGCGCCAGCCGCCCGGGCTGGGCGAGATACCGGCAGGCCTGCTGCGGGGTCTCCAGCGGCAGAAGCCGCCATTGCAACCGGGCTTCCAGGGCGCCCAGCCCGGCCAGCGCCTGGGCGGCGGTGCCGATGGTCACCGCCGCCGGCTGGCCCAGGAAGGTGACGGGCAGCGGAAACGGCCGGCGCTGGGCGGCACGCGCCAGGGCGGCCAGGGCGAATTCCAGCCCGGCCTCGCTGCCCAGCGGCAGGGGGAAGACCAGCTCGGTGATGGGCGACGCGGGCTGCGCCTGCACCACCGGCGCCGGCCAGACCACCGGCGCGGCCAGGGTGGCGGCCGGGCAGGCCAGCGCCAGCGACGGCCCGGCGGCAATGATGCCATCGGCCAGACGCATCGCCTGGCGTTCCATCTCATCGGCCCGCAAGGCCTCGGTATCGGCGATGAAGGCGCAGGCCTCCTCCATCTGGTACAGGGTGCCGCCGCGGGCATGCAGGACGAAGCTGGTGTCGGGATGCGCCAGCCCGCCGGCGCGGCGGCCCAGCGCCACCAGGGCCAGCCCCAGCCGCTCCGGCGCATGCACGATATCGGGGGCGAGTGCGGCCAGGGCGGCATCCACCGCCTCGGCGCGGGCCATGGCCTCGGCGCCGCTGGCGATGGCCAGTTCGATGCCGCGCGCCGCCAGGGCCTGGCCGAGCGCTGTCTCGGCCGCTGGCGTCAGGCATGGCGCCGCCATGGCGAGCAGAAGCGTCGTCCTGGCGCCATCGCGGAGGAGCTGGTCGAGCAGCGGCTCGGCCCAGATCGCCAGCATGCGATCCTGGCCCGGCATCCAGCCGAAATCCGGCGCGACATGCCAGGACAGCACCACGGCGTGCCTTCCGGTGCCCTGCCCCATCCGCTGCGGGCGGCGCTGGCCTGGCCAGGCATAGGGCGTCGCGGGTTTCATGGCCCGGGCTCCGGCAGCAAAGCGGCAAGCTCATCCAGCCCGGCCTCAACCCAATCCCGGGCGCGCTCGGCCTCGCCACGCCGCAGCAGGGCGCGTGCCACATCCCCGGCGAAGCCGGTGCCGCAGGCCTGGTCGGCCACCAGAAGGCGGCCGCGCAACACCGCGTCATCGGGCAGCAGCAGCGCCAGCGCGCCGAGCGCCCGGGCCAGCCTTGCATCCTCCCGCCCACGGCCGGCCAGGGGCAGCAGGATGTCCCGCGCGGCGGGGCCATGGCCGGCCTCGATCGCCGCCAGCGCGACGTGGAGGAGAAAATCATCGCCCGCCGCCCCGGCTCCGGTGATGCCGTATTCCGGTCGGTCGCGATGGAAGGCGCGGCCGGCCCAGTAGCTCCAGCCCTGGCCCTGCTGCTGCGCGTGTTCGGCGCCATGGGTGAAGGCGAGCAGCCGGGCCAGGGCCGGGTCCAGCGCGGGGCGCAGCGATGCCAGCGCGGGGCGCAGCGGGCGCCGGTGGCTCCAGTACAGCCGCTCGTTGCTCATCCCCTTGGCCATGTTCACGCTGGAGAAGCGGTAGAGGTACAGCGCCTCGGGGATGATGATCAGCCGCCGGCCGTCGCGCGCCAGGGCGGCGCCGATCTCGTAATCCTCGCAGCCGAGTTCCAGCGCCTCGGTATAGCCGCCGACCGCCTCGAAGGCCTCGCGCCGGAACATCACATTCACATCGCCATAGATGTTCCAGACCACGCCGACATCGGCGGGGCCGCCGGTGGGGAAGAATTCCACCCGGTCCGGCCGCTCATCGGTCAGCGCGTCATGATCGCCCTCGAACAGCGCCTGATGGGCGCCCACCGCATCGGCGCCGGTGGCCAGCAGGGCGCGGACCATGGTCTCGATCTCATGCGGCCGGGCCAGGTTGTCGTCATCCATCACCAGGATGAAGGCGCCACGGGCGGCGCGGGCGGCGGTGTTGCGGCTGATGGCCTGCCATTGCTCGGTGGCGTTGCGGATGATCCGCCAGCCGCGGGCGGCGAAATCCGCCTCCTGGGAGGCCAGGAATGCGGTGGCCTCGCCCGGCGGGCTGGCATCATCGACCAGCACGACCTCCACCGCGGGCCAGGTCTGCGCGCGCAGGCTGTCCAGCGTCTGCGCCAGCAGCTTCGGCCGGTTGAAATGCGAGATGCAGACGGAGACCAGCGGCGCGGGCTGGGGGATGGACCAGACCGGCGCCTTGGGCGCGACCTGGGCGCGCAGGAAGGGCAGCAGCGGCGCCCAGGCCTCGGGCGCGGGCGGGGCGGGCAGCGCCAGGGCGCGTTGCAGCAGGCCCGCCTCGGGCGGCAGCACGGCAATCCCGGCGGCCCGGGCATCGATGGCGAGCGGCGCCGCGGCACCGCCGCCGGGCGGCCGCAGCAGCACCTCGCCCGCCACGAAGCGCGAGGCCGCGAAACCCGGCCCCGGCCCGATCTCCAGCGCGAGCGGCGGCCCATCCCCGCCCAGCGCGGCGACGAGCGCGGCCAGAGGGTCCTCCTGCCCGGTATCGCCGGCGGGCGGCAGCGGCATCCGCAGGATCGGCTGCGGATCGGGCAGGTCGCGCAGCAGCGCCGCCAGCGCGCGCGCCGAGGCGGCATCGGCCAGGCCCTCGGTCAGGCGCAGCCCAGGCGTGGGGGTCGGGGCATCGATCACCCCCAGGCCGAGCCCGGCCAGGACGCGGCATGGCCTGTCGCCCGGGGCGCAGTGTTCGCGGAGCGCCGCATCGGCGAAGAGCAGGAAATCGGCGCCCGCCATCGCCTCGTTTTCGAGATGGCGTCGCAGCATGCGGGTCGGCGATGCGGCCGGCGAAAGCCCGCCCCGCGCGGCATCGGGGCCACTGACGACCACGCCGATCGGCACGCCCTGCAGGGCCAGGCCGATGCGCCGTGCCAGGATCACGCCGGCACCGAGGCCGCGGCTGTCCATCGCCAGTAGCAGGTCGGGTGCGGGATGCCGGCGCAACCATTCGAGCGCGCGGTAGCCCAGCATCGCATCGGCGCCATCCTCCAGCGGCAGGATATGCAGCCCCACCCCGTGACCTGCGCTGACCTGCCACCAATGGGCATGCGGCCATTGCGGACCGGCGATGCGCGGCACCAGCAATTCCACCACCGCCCCTTCGGCGACCAGCCGCTGTGCCAGCCGCAACGCGACATGGCCGGCCGCGGTGCAGGCATGCGGCCCCGGCATGTCGGGGCTGAGCAGCACGATTCGCGGCGAAGCCCCGTCGGTCATCGCGACCTCATCCAGCATGCTCCTTCCTGTCCGCCGCGGTTATCCGACGCGAGGCTTTACTTTAATCTGACTCGCCATGGAACATGCCGGGCCGATGGCCGATGGGCGGCGGGCTTGTGGCACGCCCGCCCTCCGGGCTACGCGGCATGAGACGTCTAAATCGCAAGGCAATTCCCGTGACCTTCAGCGCCAGCTTCCTTGCCGAAACGCAAACCATCGTGGCGGCGCTCGACCCGGCGCGGATCGAGGCGCTGGCCACAACCCTGGCCGGGGTGCGCGATGGCGGAGGGCGGCTGTTCATCCTGGGCGTGGGTGGCTCGGCCGGGCATGCCGGGCACGCCGTGAATGATTTCCGCAAGCTCTGCGGCTTCGAGGCCTATGCGCCGACCGACAATGTCAGCGAGCTCACCGCGCGGACCAATGATGAGGGCTGGGAAACCACGTTTTCGGCCTTTCTGCGCGGCAGCCGGATCCGCGCCGGGGATGGCCTGCTGGTCTTCTCGGTGGGCGGTGGCGACCGGCAGAAGAACATCTCGGCCAATATCGTGGCCGCCATCGAGGTGGCGAAATCGGTCGGCGCCCGGGTCTGCGGCATCGTCGGCCGGCAGGGTGGATACACCGCCGAGGCGGGCGATGCCGTGGTGGTCATCCCGCCGCTCTTCCCCGACCATGTCACGCCGCATACCGAGGGGCTTTGCGCCGTCGTGTGGCACCTCCTGGTCTCCCACCCCGCGCTGAAGACCATGCCCACCAAATGGGAATCGGCGGCGCGCTGAGCCCGATGCGACCGGCCATTTTTCTCGACCGTGACGGCGTGCTGAACGCGGCGCTGCGCGATGCCGCGGGCCGGCCGCTGCCGCCGCGCTCGGCGGCGGAGCTGGTGATCCTGCCCGGCGTGGCCGAGAGCTGCGGCCTGCTCCGGGAAGCGGGTTTCCGGCTGATCGGCTGCACCAACCAGCCCGACATCGCCCGGGGAACGACGCCCGCGGGTTTCGTGGATTGGGTCAATGCCCAGGTCGTGGCCGCGGCCGGGCTCGACGAGATGCGGGTATGCCCGCATGACGACGGCGATGGCTGCGATTGCCGCAAGCCCAAGCCGGGCATGCTGCTGGCCGCCGCCGCCCTGCATGGCATCGACCTGGGCGCGAGCTGGATGGTGGGCGACCGGTTCCGTGACATCGAAGCCGGCCAGGCGGCGGGCTGCAGGACATTGTTCATCGATTACGGCTACCCCGAGCGGGCGCCGGCCCACCCACCCACCGCCATCGCCGCCAGCCTGGCCGATGGCCTGCGCTTTCTGCTGCCGAATGAGGGATCTCCGCGATGACCATCACCGCCGCTGGCCTGAGGGTCAAAATCTACGCCGATGGCGCGGACCGCGCGGGGCTGCTGGCCATCGCGGCCAATCCGCTGATCCGGGGCTTCACCACCAACCCCACCCTGATGCGCAAGGCCGGGATTTCCGACTATACCGGCTTCGCCCGCGACATCCTGGCCGAAATCCGCGACCGTCCCATCAGCTTCGAGGTGTTTTCCGACGAATTCGACGAGATGCAGCGGCAGGCCGAGACCATCGCGGGCTGGGGCGAGAATGTCTATGTGAAGGTGCCGATCACCAATACGCGCGGCGAGAGCATCATCCCGCTGTTGACCCGCATGGCGCCCTCCGGCGTGAAGTTCAACGTGACCGCGCTCTTCACCGAGGCGCAGGTGCGGGCGGCCTCGGACGCGCTGGCCAATGCGGCGCCCTGCAACATCTCGGTCTTTGCCGGCCGCGTGGCCGATGCGGGGATGGACCCGCTGCCGCTCATGAAGCGCGCGCTGGAGATCATGGCGCCCCGCCCGCAGCAGGAGCTGATCTGGGCCAGCCCGCGCGAGATCTTCAATGTGGTCCAGGCGCATGACATCGGCTGCCACATCATCACCGTGACCAATGAGATCCTGGCCAAGCTGCCGGGGCTGGGGAAGGACCTCGAGCAGTTCAGCCTGGAAACCGTGAAAATGTTTCGCAATGACGCCGTGGCGGCGGGTTTCTCTCTGTGAGGCTGTTTGTCACCGGCGCCGCCGGCTTCATCGGCAGCACCTTGTCCGATGCGCTGCTGGCGCGCGGCGATGAGGTGGTGGGCTACGACAATTTCTCCACCGGGCAGGAGCCGTTCCTGGCCGGGGCGCGGGCGCAGCCCCGCTTCACCCTGCTGCGCGGCGATGTGCTGGATGAGGCGGCGCTGACCGCCGCCATGGCCGGCTGCGACGCCGTCTTCCACCTCGCCGCCAATGCCGATGTGCGCTTCGGCACCCACCACCCCCGCCGCGATCTCGAACAGAACACCATCGCCACCTACAATGTGCTGGAGGCGATGCGGGCCAATGGCATCCGGCGCATCCTCTTCTCCTCCACCGGCAGCGTCTACGGCGAGGCGCGCGTGATCCCGACACCCGAGGACGCGCCCTTCCCTGTGCAGACCTCGCTCTACGGCGCCAGCAAGATCGCCGGCGAGGGGCTGATCTCCGCCTATGCCGAGGGTTTCGGCTTTCACGGCACGGTGTTTCGCTTCGTGAGCATCCTGGGGCCGCGCTACACCCATGGCCATGTCTTCGATTTCTACCGGAAACTGCTGGCCGACCCGGGCAGGCTGGAAATCCTGGGCAATGGCCTGCAGCGCAAATCCTACCTGCATGTCGATGACTGCGTGGCCGCGCTGCTGCTGGCGCTGGAGCGGGCGCCCGGGCCCTTCCAGGTCTACAACCTCGGCCAGAATGAATACTGCCAGGTCAATGACAGCGTGGGCTGGATCTGCGACGAGCTCGGCCTCGCGCCGCGGCTGGACTATACCGGTGGCGACCGCGGCTGGATCGGCGACAATCCCTTCATCTTTCTTGAGGCCGCGAAGATGCGGGCCTTGGGCTGGACGCCGGTGCATGGCATCGAGCAGGGGGTGCGGCTGACGTTGCGCTGGCTGCGCGACAACCGCTGGGTGCTGGAGAGCCGGGCATGAGCGACAGCCGCGCGCTGCTCGAACACGCGCTGGACCCCGCGCGGGCCAGGGATTTCACCGAAGCGACCGTGGCCGCGATCCGCGAGGCCGCGGCCACCGGCCGCCTGCTGGTGGTGGGTGCCGCCGCCCTGCCCCGCAAGCTCGCCCGCGCGGTGGCCGAGGCCGGCGGCCAGGTCATGGCCCATGTCGAATACGAGGCGCGCTTCTGGGATGGCGAGGCCGATGGCGTGCCTGTCGTCAGCCTCGACGACGCGCTGGAGATCACTGGCCCGGACCCGCTGGTGATCGTGGGTATCTGGTCGCCCAACCATATCTTTGCGCGCACCAGGGCCTGGCTGGAATCGCGTGGCGTGACGCGCATCCTGCCCGTCCAGGCCGGCTTCTGGGCCTATGGCGCGCTGATCGGGCCGCATTACCAGTTCGGCGCGCCGGAGGTGTATCTGCAGGGCGCCGAGACCATCCTGCGCGTCCACGACGCCCTGGCCGATGCCGAGAGCCAGCGCCAATTCGCCGGCGCCCTGGCCTGGCGCCTGCTGCTCGACCCCACGCTGATCCCGGCACCCGAACCGCGGCGGATCTATTTCGACCCCAGGCTGAGCCGCCTGCCCGATGACGCGGTGGTGGCCGATATCGGCGCCTATGCGGGCGACACGCTGGACGTGTTTCTGCTCTGGCAGGGCCGCCGCTTCGCCCGCTTCCTGGCCTTCGAGCCCGATCCGCTGAGCTTCGCCGCCCTCGAAAAATTCCGCGCCCGCCTGCCCGCCGATGTCGCGGCGCGCATCACCTGCCGCAATATCGGCATCGGCGCCGAGCCCGGCGTGCTCCGCCTCAACCCCACCGGCACGCCGGGCACGATGAGCGAGGCCACCGGCGCCTTCGAAGTCCCCTGCATGACGCTGGACCAGGCGCTGGATGGCGGCCGGGTGGACTACATCAAGGTCGATGTCGAGGGCTTCGAGCCGCAGGTGTTGCGGGGTGCCGAGGCCTCCATCGCCCGTTGCCGGCCCTCCATCGGCCTGTCGATCTACCACGCGCCGGAGGATATCTTTGCCCTCCCCGCCTGGGTGATGGACCGGGTGACGGATTATTCCTTTCATGTCCGGGCGCATGATCATGACGGGATTGACCTGATTTTTTATGCCATCCCGGCGGAGCACCGGCCGTGATCATCACAAGGTCGCCCTTGCGTATTTCCATCGGCGGCGGCGGCACCGACCTGCCCAGCTATTACCTGGAGCGCGAGGGCTTCCTCATCGCCATGGCGATCCAGAAGCATGTCTATGTCTCGCTGCAACGCACGCTCGACCCCGGGCTGCTGCTGAAATACTCCCAGCTCGAAAGGCCCGAGGCGGTGACGGCCATCCGCCACCCCATCATCCGCGAATCGCTGCTGGCGCTGGGGCTGGACCGGGAATCGGCGCTGGAAATCACCTCGGTCGCCGATATCCCGGCCGGCACCGGCCTGGGCTCCTCCGGCAGTTTCGCCACCGCTTTGCTCAAGGCGCTGCATATCCTCACCCGGCGGCATATCGACCCGGGCCGTCTCGCCGAACTCGCCTGCCATATCGAGCTGGACCGGCTGGGCGAGCCGATCGGCAAGCAGGACCAGTATATCGCGGCCTTCGGCGGCCTCACCGCCTTCCGCTTCGGCCGCGATGGGCGGGTGGAGGCGGAAAGCCTCGCCGTCTCCGCCGCCACCATGGAGGATTTGCAGGACAATACCCTGATGTTCTTCACCGGCCGCACCCGCAGCGCCGGCGCCATCCTGGCCGAGCAGGACCGGAAATCCCGTGAGGCCGACCCCGCCATGCTGGCCAATCTCGACCGGGTGAAGGCGCTGGGCATCGAGACCCGCGACGCCTTCCTGGCCGGGAAGCTCGGCCGCTGGGGCGAGATCATGCGCGAGCATTGGGAGGCGAAAAAACGCCGCTCCGCCGGCATGTCCAGCCCGCAGATCGACGAATGGTATGAGCTGGCCATGCGCTCGGGCGCCATCGGCGGCAAGCTGGTGGGCGCGGGCGGCGGAGGTTTTTTGTTGTTTTACGCCGAGGATGCGAAGCGGCTGCGTCGGGCCATGACGGAGGCCGGCCTCGCCGAAGTGCGGCTGCATGTCGACCCCGAGGGCACCAAGGTGCTGGACCGGTGAGCCTGCCTCCGGTCGCGATCCTGGCCGGCGGCCTGGCCACCCGGCTGCGCCCCATCACCGAGACGATCCCCAAAATTCTGGTGCCGGTGAATGGCGAGCCGTTTTTGGCGCATCAGCTGCGGCTGGCGAAGCGCCAGGGGTTTTCGCGCGTCGTGCTGTGCATCGGCCATCTCGGCGGGCAGGTGGAGGATTTCGTCGCCGCGCGGGGGGGTGAATTCGGCCTGGAGATCGGCTTCAGCCATGAGGGCGAGGCCCGCCGCGGCACCGGCGGCGCGCTGCGCCACGCCCTGCCCCAGCTCGGCGCGCATTTCTTCACGCTTTATGGCGACAGCTACCTCGATGTCGCGGCCGCGCCGATCCATGCGGCCTTCCTCGCCGCCGGCCAGCCGGCC
>LNFM01006240.1_pt1 | contig 19782 bp, 16 predicted proteins | sample 596031 | NCBI WGS metagenome assembly LNFM01 (sample SAMN04254537, study PRJNA301005) | activated carbon metagenome | isolation source: dual media filters at the Ann Arbor, Michigan drinking water treatment plant | place: USA: Ann Arbor | reverse complement strand
ACTGCGGCATCCGCATGGTCACGGTGCATGGCCGCACCCGGCAGATGTTCTACAACGGCACCGCCGACTGGGCCTTCGTGGCGCAGGTGAAGGCGGCGGTGGATCTTCCCGTCATCGTCAATGGCGACATCCTGACCCCGCAGGATGCGGCCGAGGCGCTGCGGCAGTCCGGCGCGGATGGGGTGATGATCGGGCGCGGCTGCTACGGGCGCCCGTGGCTGCCGAAGCAGGTGGCGGACTACCTCGCCACCGGCATCCTGCCGCCGGAGCCGGAGCTGATCACGCAGTACCGGACGCTGCTGGCGCATTACGAGGCGATGCTGGACCATCATGGCCGTGACCCCGGCATGCGCCTCGCGCGAAAGCATATTTCCTGGTATTCCAAGGGTCTGCACGGCTCGGCTGAATTTCGCGCGGAGGTCAACCGCACCGATTCGGTGGAGGCCGTGCTGCAGCTGATCGACCGCTTCTACCTGCCCCTGATCGAGCGCGGGACTGAGGAGCGGCTGGCTGCATGAGGGCCACCGCCTTGACCCGCGCCGCGCGCGCATTGCGCCTGCCGATCCCGGCGCCGCCGGTCGTGCTGCCGGATTCGGTGGCGGTGCTCGGCGCCCTGCCGATCGCGGCCGTGGTGCTGGATGCGGGGGATCGCTTCCGCTTCGCCAACCCGGCGGCCGAGTTGTTCTTCCAACATTCGGCCGCCTCGCTTCAATCCTACTCGCTGCGGGACCTGCTGCCGGGCGACCACCGGCTGTTCGCCATGCTGGCGCAGGTACGGCTGCATGACGCGCCGGTCTCGGACCATGACCTGGCGCTTGAAAGCCCGCGTTTGCGGCGGTTGGGCGTGGCAGCCCACGGTGCCCCGCTGCCGGAGATGCCGGGCGGGGTGGTGCTGACGCTGCAGGATGGCTCCACCGCGCAGATGCTGGACCGGCAGCTGAATTTCCGGGGTGCGGCGCGCAGCGCCTCCGCCATGGCGGCGATGCTGGCGCATGAGGTGAAGAATCCGCTTTCCGGCATCCGCGGCGCGGCCCAGCTTCTGGAACAGGGCGCCAGCGAGGGCGACCGGGAGTTGTGCCTGCTGATCCAGGACGAGGTGGACCGCATCCGCAACCTGGTGGAGCGGATGGACATGTTCTCCGAACGCCCGGTGGAGCAGGCGGAGGTGAACATCCATGAGGTGCTGGACCACGTCCGCCGCATCGCGCTGTCCGGCTTCGCCGCGCATCTGAAGATCCACCAGGACTATGACCCGTCCCTGCCGCCGGTCTGGGGCAACCGGGATCTGCTGATCCAGATCCTGCTGAATCTGGTGAAGAACGCTGCCGAAGCCGTTGATTCGCGTGATGGCGAGATCTGGCTCGGCACCGGCTACCACCATGGCGTCCGCATCGCCGTGCCCGGCAGCCAGGAACGGGTGGACCTGCCCCTGCAGGTGGTGGTGCGGGACAATGGGCCCGGCATTCCGGATCAGGTCCGCGCCACGTTGTTCGAGCCTTTCGTCACCACCAAGCGGGGCGGGCAGGGGCTTGGCCTGGCCCTCGTTGCCAAGCTGGTGGCGGATCAGGGCGCGCTGATCGAATGCGATACGCGCCCCGGCCGCACCAGCTTCCGCCTGTCCTTGCCCGTTCCCCCGCCCAATCCCCGCCGAACCGGAGTTGCCGCATGAGTGACGCTGCCGCGGTCTCCGCCACCACCCGGACCATCCTGATCGCCGATGACGACCGGGCGATCCGAACCGTTCTGTCCCAGGCACTTGGCCGGTCCGGCTACCATGTCCGCGCAACATCTTCCGCCGCCACCCTGTGGCGCTGGGTGGAGGATGGGGAGGGTGATCTGGTGATCACCGATGTGATCATGCCGGATGAGAACGGGCTGGATCTGGTGCCACGTATCCGCCGGGTGCGGCCCGATCTGCGCGTGGTGGTGATGTCGGCGCAGTCCACCTTCTCGACCGCGCTGAAGGCGACCCAACGTGGTGCCTTCGATTACCTGCCCAAGCCCTTCGATCTGAAAGAATTGCTGGCCGTCGTCGGCCGCGCCCTGGCGGCGCCGAGCCAGCCCTCGGTAGCTGAGGCGGAGGAGCCGGAGGAGCGCCTGCCGCTGGTCGGCCGGTCGGCCGCCATGCAGGAAATCTACCGGACGGTCGCCCGCCTCACGACCACCGACCTGACCGTGATGATCACGGGCGAATCCGGCACCGGCAAGGAGCTGGTGGCCCGCGCACTGCATGATTACGGCCGGCGCCGCAGCGGCCCTTTCGTTGCCATCAACATGGCCGCAATCCCGCGGGAGCTGATCGAGTCCGAGCTGTTCGGCCATGAACGCGGCGCCTTCACCGGCGCGCTGAACCGAGGCGTCGGGCGCTTCGAGCAGGCCGCCGGCGGCACGCTGTTCCTCGATGAGATCGGCGACATGCCCTCCGAGGCGCAGACCCGCCTGCTGCGCGTGCTGCAGGAGGGCGAATTCACCACCGTCGGCGGCCGCCAGCCGATCAAGGCCAATGTCCGCATCGTCGCGGCGACGCACCGTGACCTGCGGCAATCGATCCGCGGCGGCATGTTCCGCGAGGACCTGTTCTACCGCCTCAACGTGGTGCCGATCCGCCTGCCCCCGCTGCGCGAAAGGCTGGAGGACATCCCCCTGCTGGCGCGCCACTTCCTGGAACGCGCCCGCGCCGCCGGCCTGCCGCAGAAGCAGCTCGACCAGGGTGCGATGGAACGGCTGAAGCAGCATGCCTGGCCGGGCAATGCGCGAGAGCTGGAGAATTTGATGCGCCGGATGGCGGCGCTGTATCCGCAGGAGATCATCGGCGCCGATGCCGTGGGCTCCGAACTGGCCGAGGCCGCGGCACCGCCCGAGGAAGGCCCGCGCGCGCCGGAAACCCTGGAACAGGCGGTGGAGCGGCATCTGGCCGGCTTCATGTCCGCGCACAAGGACGGCATGCCGATCCGCGACCTGTATGACCGGGTGCTGGCGGAGGTGGAACGGCCCTTGCTCCGCCTGGCGCTGTCCGCCACGCGCGGCAACCAGATCAAGGCCGCGGCGATGCTGGGGCTGAACCGCAACACGCTGCGGAAGAAGCTGCGGGAACTGGATCTGCCCGTCGTGCGGGGCCTGCCCTGACCTTTCGCGCGCGCCGCGCTATAACGCCCCGGCAAATGCGATAGGGCGTGATGGCATTGGGCTGGCGGCGCATCGGCGACATCTTTTTCGGCCGCGCGACCACGCTCGGCCTGGCGATGACGGCCGTTCTGCTCGGCGTCGCCACCTTCGTGCTGCTGGCCGGCGGCAGCCCCTTCGGGCCTACCAGCCCGGGGCAGATCGTGGCTGTGGTGCTGTGCAATGCGGGCGTGCTGCTGCTGCTGGCGGCCTCCCTGGTTTCCCGCCTCGTGCGCGTCTGGGCGGAACGCCGGCGGGGCAGCGCGGGCGCCCGGCTGCATGTGCGGCTGGTCACGCTGTTCGGCGGCGTTGCCGTGGTGCCGGCGCTGATCGTGGCCGCCTTTGCGGCAGTGTTTTTCAACCTCGGCATCCAGGCCTGGTTCAGCGACCGGGTGCGATCGACGCTGGAAGCCTCCCTCGTCGCCTCCCGCGCCTGGATGGACCAGCACCGGGACGAGATCCGCGTCGATGCGCTCGCCATGGCCGCGGACCTCAACCGCGCAGCCCAGGTCTTCCTGCCGGACAACATGCCGGCCTTTGAGCGCCTGCTGGCGACGCAGACCTCGATCCGCGGCCTGACGGAGGCGGTGGTCTTCGAGCCGACGCTCGGCCGGGTGATGGCGGCCGCCGGCTTCACCCCCGGCGCGATGATCGAACCGCCGCCCGGCTGGGCGCTGGAACAGGTGCGGCAGGGGGAGGTGGCGGTGGTGCCCGGCGAAACCGCGGCCCGGGTGCGCGCCGTGACCAGCCTCGATATCCCGCCCGGCCTGCTGCTGCTGATCGGCCGGCCGCTGGATGCCAGCGTGCTGGACCATATGCGGACCACGGAGCTTGCCTTCCAGGAATACGACCAGCTCGACCGCAACCGCGGCAGCCTGCAGATTACCTTCGCGCTGATCTTCGCCTGCGCGGCGCTGCTGGTGCTGCTGGCCGCGGTGCTGGTGGGGCTGCTGTTCGCCAACCAGATGGCCCGCCCGATCTCACGCCTCATTACCGCGGCCGAGCGGGTGCGTGCCGGGGATCTCACAACCCGGGTGGAGGAAGGCACGGCGGATGACGAGCTCGCCAGCCTGTCCCGCGCCTTCAACCGCATGACCAGCCAGTTGTCGGCCCAGCGCGGGGAACTGATGGAGGCCTACCGGCAGATCGATGAACGCCGGCGCTTCACCGAAACCGTGCTGTCGGGTGTCTCCGCCGGCGTGGTCGGGCTGGATGCGGAAGGGCGCATCAACCTGCCGAACCGCACCGCCAGCGAATTGCTCGGCGTGGACCTCGACGCCGCAATCGGCCTGCCGCTGGCGGGCATCGCCCCCGAATTCGCGGCCCTGGTGGCGGAAGCGCGGGGCCAGCCGGACCGCGTGCGGACCGCCGAAATCCCGATCGGCCCGCCGGCGCATCGCCGCATGCTGATCGCGCGCATCGGCGCCGAGGGCCAGCCCGGCCGCGTCGCCGGCTTCGTGCTGACCTTCGACGACATCACGGAGCTGCAATCGGCACAGCGCAAGGCCGCCTGGGCCGATGTGGCCCGGCGCATCGCGCATGAGATCAAGAACCCGCTGACACCCATCATGCTGTCGGCCGAGCGGCTGAAGCGGAAATACCTGAAGGAAATCGCCAGCGATCCCGACACCTTCCGCATGCTGACGGATACCATCGTACGCCAGGTGGGCGATATCGGCCGCATGGTGGATGAATTCTCCGCCTTCGCCCGCATGCCGCAGCCGGTGATCCGGCTGGACCGGCTGGACCAGGTGGTGCGGGAAGCGCTTGTGCTCCAGCAGGGCGCGCACCCCGAGATCCGCTACGAGACCGGCATACCGGGCGACCTGCCGCAGCTGCCCCTGGACCGCCGGCTGATCGGCCAGGCACTGACCAACCTGTTGCAGAACGCGGCGGATGCGGTGGCGGCGGTGCCGCGCGCCGAAGGCGAGAAGGGGCATATCGGCCTGCGGGTGGAACCCGTGCCGGAGGGCTTCGCCGTGGTGGTGGAGGATGACGGCGTCGGCCTGCCGGCTGGCGAGGACCGCGCCCGGCTGACGGAACCCTATGTCACCCACAAGGCCAAGGGCACCGGCCTCGGCCTTGCCATCGTGAAGAAGATCATGGAGGACCATGGCGGGCGCCTGGACCTGTTGGACCGGCCCGACGGGCGGGGCGCCCGCGCCATGCTTATTCTTCCGCTGATGGCGCCGAAGGATGGCAGGGACTCGGGCCCGCATCAGATAAAAGCGACGGAGGAAACGCCGATCATGGGGGAACACGCCATGGGCACAACTGGGCGCGGCGATGGGGCGGGCTGACCATGGCGCATGACATCCTGATCGTGGACGATGAGCCGGACATCCGCGCCCTTATCGAGGGCATCCTGTCGGATGAAGGCTACGAGACCCGGCAGGCAGCAAATTCGGACCAGGCGATCGCGGCCTTCAAGGCCAGGCGGCCTTCGTTGGTGGTGCTCGACATCTGGCTGCAGAATTCGCGGCTGGACGGTCTTGGCATCCTGGCGGCCCTGCATGGGGAGCAGCCGCGGGTTCCCTGCGTGATGATCTCCGGCCATGGCACCATCGAGACGGCCGTGCAGGCGATCCAGAACGGTGCCTACGACTTCATCGAGAAACCCTTCAAGGCGGACCGGCTGCTGCTGGTGATTGCCCGCGCACTCGAAGCCTCCCGCCTCCAGCGGGAGAACAGCGAGTTGCGGCTGCGGGCGGGGGCAGAGGCGGAGCTGGTGGGCGTCTCGGCCCCGGTGATCCAGCTGCGCCAGGCGATCGACCGCGTGGCGCCGACCGGGTCCCGCGTGCTGATCAGCGGGCCGGCGGGGTCGGGCAAGGAAGTGACCGCGCGGATGCTGCATGCGCGGTCCCGCCGCGCCGACGGTCCCTTCGTCGCACTGAACTGCGCCACCCTGGCGCCGGCGCGGTTCGAGGAAGAACTGTTCGGCGTGGAGGCCGGCACCGACCCGGCCGGCCAACCACGCCGCGCCGGCGTGCTGGAACGCGCCCATGGCGGGACGCTGCTGCTGGACGAGGTGGCGGACATGCCGCTGGAAACCCAGGGCAAGATTGTTCGCGCGCTGCAGGAACAGGGCTTTGTTCGCATCGGCGGGGCGCAGCGGGTAACGGTGGATGTTCGCGTCATCGCGACGACGAACCGGGATTTGCAGGCGGAGATCGCCGGGGGGCGGTTCCGTGAGGACCTGTATTATCGCCTGGCCGTGGTGCCGCTGAAGATTCCGCCGTTGCGGGAGCGGCGGGAGGATATTCCGGCCCTTGCCCGTCATTTCATGCAGCGCTCCGGTGAGACCTCCGGCATGCCACCGCGCGAATTGACCGAAGATGCGCTGGCGGCGATGCAGGCCTATGAATGGCCGGGCAATGTCCGCGAATTGCGCAACCTGATCGACTGGCTGCTGATCATGGCGCCGGGGGATGCGCGGGAGCCGATCCGGCCGGACATGCTGCCGCCGCAGGTCGGTGCCTCCGCGCCCGCCGTGCTGAAACTGGACCGATCCTCCGAGATCATGACCCTGCCGTTGCGGGACGCGCGGGAATTGTTCGAGCGGCAGTATCTGGAGGCGCAATTGCTGCGCTTCGGCGGCAACATCAGCCGGACGGCGGCCTTCGTGGGCATGGAGCGCAGCGCCCTGCATCGGAAGCTGAAGTTCCTGAACGTGCACGCGGATGACCGCACGCCAAACGCGGCCGCCGGGGCAGGGGGCTGACAAGCACGCACACCCAAATTCATCGCAACCTGCAGCCTGGGCCATTTCGCCCAGGCTGAGCGCCCGAACGGGCGCCGCGGCCTGTGCCGCGAGCCAAGCGGCTGGGTCGGGGCACTGCCCCGACGCGCCCGGCGCCTGAGGGGAAAGATTTATGTCCAAGATCGCCTATGTGAATGGCCGCTACCTGCCGCAGTCGGAAGCCTCGGTGAATATCGAGGATCGCGGCTACCAGTTTGGCGACGGAATCTATGAGGTCGTCCACCTGCATGACGGCCGCTACGTCGATGAGGAATTGCACCTGGCGCGGCTGGAGCGGTCGCTGGGCGAAATCCAGCTCGCCATGCCGATGTCCCGCGCCGCGCTGTCGATGGTGCTGCGGGAGGTGGCGCAGCGGAATCGGGTGCGGGAAGGACTGCTGTATATGCAGGTGACGCGGGGCGTGTCCCGCCGCGACCATGCCTTCCCGGCCAAGCCGGTGCCGCCGGCGCTGGTGGTCACGATCCGCCGGGTGCCGGCCTATCCCACCGATGTGGACAAGTGGCAGGCCGCCTGCATCACGCTGCCGGACCTCCGCTGGGCGCGGCGCGACATCAAGTCGGTCAACCTGCTGCCGAATTGCCTCGCCCGGCAGAAGGCGCGGGAGCAGGGCGCGATCGAGGCGATCCTGTATGACGAGACGACCGGCATGGTGACGGAAGGGGCGGCCACCACTTTCTGGATCGTCGACGAGAACGGCGCCATCCGCACCCGCTTCCTGGACCATGTGGTGCTGCCCGGCTGCACCCGCGCGGCGCTGATGGCGGAGTTGCGGACGCTGGGAATGGAATACGACGAGCGTGAGTTCTCGCTGGAGGAGATGCGGCGCGCGCGGGAGGCGTTCATCACCTCCGCGACTTCCTTCGTGAAGCCGATCACGAAGATCGACGGCAAGCCGGTCGGCGATGGCAAGGTGGGGCCGGTGGTGCGGCGGCTGTTCGACATCTTTGCGCGCCACGTGAAGGGCGACGCGAAGAACGCGGCATGACCCGCCCAATCTGCATCCTGTGGGACTGGGACAACACGCTGGTGGATGGCTGGGCCGCCATCCAGCATGGCTTGAACGCGACCTTCACCGAATTCGGGATGCCGGAATGGGACCGGGAGACGGTGCTGGCCAATGTACGCGGATCGTTGCGGGATACCTTCCCCGGCATGTTCGGCGAGGAGTGGGAGCGGGCGCGGGATATTTTCTATAGTGCCGTGCGATCCTGTCACCTGGATGTGTTGAACCCGATGCCGGGGGCCGAAATGGCGATCCGGGCGGCGGGGGCGCTCGGGCCACAGGGCGTCGTCTCCAACAAGCAGGGACCCTTGCTGCGGGCGGAAGCGGCCCATCTCGGCTGGGCCGCGCATTTCGCCACGCTGGTCGGCGCGGGGGATGCCAGCGCCGACAAGCCCAGTGCGGCGCCGCTTCTGATGGCACTGGCCACCTGTGGCGTGCAGCCGGGCCGCGCCGTCTGGTATATCGGCGACACGGTGCTGGACATGGATGCGGCGCGGGCGGCGGGCTGCACCGCTGTGTTGCTCGGCCGCGCCCTGCATGATGGTGGCGTGGCGGCGGCGCGGCCGGATCTGGTTTTCGATGACGGCCATGCGCTCGCGGCGGGGTTGCAGGACCTTGCCAGGGCAGGGGTCGCCGAGTGATGTTGAGGAGGTCCGAGCCCCTGGTCCGCGCCAGTGTCCGGATGACGTCGCCTGGCGGCTGATGGTGGTCCAATGCCGCCTGTCGCCCGGCGCGCCGCCTGCATCCGGCCGATCAACGGCCAATAAGAAGAAGGATCTCCTCCCCATGGCCGCCGAAAAATCCCAGAACGTGCAGGACGTGTTCCTGAACCACGTTCGAAAATCCAAGACTCCGGTGACGATCTTCCTGGTGAACGGCGTGAAGCTGCAGGGGATCATCACCTGGTTCGACAATTTCTCCGTCCTGCTGCGCCGGGATGGACATACCCAGCTGGTGTACAAGCACGCCATCAGCACCGTGATGCCGGGCGCGCCGATCATGCTGTTCGACGCCACCGCGGCGGGCGCGGGTGCCGCGCCGGCGCAGTCCGCCGAAGGCACGACGGGTGCCGTGCGGGAAAACCGCCTGACCCTGGGCCGCGAGGTGACACCTGTCGGATCGCGCGACTAAGACCGGCGAGACCCGGTCCCAGGAAACCAGCGGCGGCCCGGTCAAGGCCGCCGTGATCCTGCCCTTCGACCGCTTCACGCGCGGTGCCGCCACGCATGGCGAATCCGGCGCCAACCGTGCGGCCGATGCCAAGCTGGCGGAGGCGGTGGGGCTGACCGCGTCCATCGGCCTGACCATCGTGCATTCCGCGGTCTTCCCGTTGCGCGCGACCCGACCCTCGACCCTGCTGGGCGAGGGGCAGGTCGAGATGGTGCATGAGGAATGCGAGCGCCACGGCGTGACGGTGGTGGTGGTGGATGCCGCGCTGTCACCCGTGCAGCAGCGCAATCTGGAGCGCGCCTGGGGCGCCAAGGTGATCGACCGGACCGGCCTGATCCTGGAGATCTTCGGCGAGCGCGCGCGCACCAAGGAAGGCGCGCTGCAGGTGGAACTGGCGCATCTTTCCTACCAGCGCACCCGCCTGGTGCGATCCTGGACCCACCTGGAACGGCAGCGCGGCGGCTTCGGCTTCCTCGGCGGCCCGGGCGAATCGCAGATCGAGATCGACCGGCGGCTGATCGATGAACGCATCGTGCGGCTGAAGAAGGAGCTGGAGCAGGTGCGCCGCACCCGCGGCCTGCATCGTTCCGCCCGCGCCCGCGTGCCCTACCCGGTGGTGGCGCTGGTAGGCTACACCAATGCGGGCAAATCCACCCTGTTCAACGCCCTGACCGGCGCCGGCGTCTTTGCGCAGGACCAGCTGTTCGCGACGCTGGACCCGACCATGCGGGCCATCACCTTGCCCTCCGGCCGCACCGTCATCCTCTCCGACACGGTGGGCTTCATCTCAGACCTGCCGACGCAGTTGGTGGAAGCCTTCCGGGCGACGCTGGAGGAGGTGGCGGCCGCCGACATCATCCTGCATGTCCGCGACGCCGCGCATCCCGATAGCGCCGCACAGCGCGCCGATGTGCTGGGCGTGCTGGAGGAGATGGCGCAGGGTGATGATGCCGCCATGGACGAAACCTGGCCCAACCGCGTGATCGAGGTGCTGAACAAGGCCGACCTCCTGGGCGGCGTGGAATCGGTACCGGACATCCCCGGTGCCATCGCGGTCTCCGCCCTGACCGGCGACGGGCTGGATGCGCTGCGGGATGCTCTGGATGCGCGCATGACCGCGGGGATGGAAACGGTGGATTACCGCCTGGCCCCGGCCGATGGCGCCAGCCTCGCCTGGCTGTATGAGCATGGCGAGGTGCTGGCGCGCGAGGATACGGAGGACACGATCCGCGTCTCCGTGCGCCTCAGCCCCGCCGACCGGGCACGATTCGAACAGCGGGGACATTGATGCGCTTCGACACGAAGGCGGCCCGCGACGTCGCCGCGCTGCTGCGCGCCGCGACCAAGGCGGAAATCCTGCCGCGCTTCCGCCGCCTCGCCGCCGGCGATATCCGCACCAAATCCAGCCCGCTCGACCTGGTGACGGAGGCCGATGAGGCCGCGGAGCGCATCATCGAGGCGGCGCTGCGCGCCCGCTTCCCCGGCTGCGTGGTGGTGGGGGAGGAAGCGACTGCCGCCAATGGCGCGCTGCTCTCGACACTGCGGGACGCCGACCTCGCCTTCGTGGTGGACCCGGTGGACGGCACTGCCAATTTCGCCGCCGGCATGCCGCTGTTCGGCTGCATGGCCGCGGCCTTCGTGAAGGGCGAGGTGGTGGCCGGCTGGATCCACGACCCGCTGGGCGACGACACCGCCGTGGCGCTGCGCGGGGAGGGCGCCTGGTTCGAGGATGCGGAAGGCCACCGCTTCGCCGACCTCCGCGTCGCAGCCCCGGTGCCGATGAACCGCATGATCGGCGCCGTGTCCTGGGGCTATCTGAAGGAACCGCAGCGCAGCCAGGTGGCGTCCCGCCTGCCGAACCTCGCGGGCATCGTGAATTTCCGATGTGCCGCGCATGAGTACCGGCTGGCGGCGAGCGGCCATGCGCATCTGCTGTTCTACAACAAGCTGATGCCCTGGGATCATGCGCCTGGCTGGCTGCTGCACCGGGAGGCCGGCGGCTATTCCGCCCGCTTCGACGGCAGCGACTACGAGGCCAGCCACCATGTCACCGGCGGGCTGATCTGCGCGCCGGACAAGGCCTCCTGGCAGGAAGCCCGGGACGCGCTGCTTGGCTGAGGAGGCGGACGAGGAGGACGGCCCGCCCGGACTGCCGCCCGGCACACCCTTCTACATGACCCCCGCGGGCCATGAGGCCCTGCGCGCCGAACTCCGCAAGCTTTGGGACGAGGAGCGGCCAAAGGTCGTGGAAGTCGTCTCCTGGGCCGCGGGCCTCGGCGACCGGTCGGAGAATGCGGACTACCAGTACGGCAAGCGCCGCCTGCGGCAGATCGACAGCCGAGTGCGCTTCCTCCGCAAGCGGCTGGAGAAGGTGCAGGTGGTGGACCCGGCGGCACAGACGCGGCGGGACCAGGTGTTCTTCGGCGCGACCGTCACCTTTGTCCGAGTTTCCGACGATGCGGAAACGCGGATCACAATCGTCGGGGTGGATGAGGCGGACAGTACCGCCGGGCGCATTTCCTGGGTCGCCCCGGTCGCACGCGCGCTGCTCGGCGCGCGGGTCGGCGACACCCGCAAGCTCCGCACCCCGGCCGGGGCGGAGGAGATCGAGGTAGTCGCTATCTCCTATCCGGCAGGCTGATGGGCTTCATACCATGTGATGATTCCCCCGGACGGCCTTGCGGGTCCATCTGATGGCCTGACCCAAAGGGAGAACGCCCACCATGTCCACCCTCATCGACCCGACCGACCCGCTGCCGCCGGGCCTCGAGACCGTCATCCTGCCCCGCACCCACGACATCGGCGGCTTCGAGGTGCGGCGCGCGCTGCCGGCGAAGCAGCGCCAGATGGTCGGCCCCTTCATCTTCTTTGACCAGATCGGCCCGGGCGAGTTCCTGACCGGCACCGGCGTGGATGTCCGCCCGCATCCGCATATCGGCCTGTCCACGGTGACCTATCTGTTCGAGGGCGAGATCCTGCACCGGGACAGCCTGGGCACTGAGCTGCCGATTTCGCCCGGCGACGTGAACTGGATGACGGCCGGGCAGGGGATCGTGCATTCCGAACGCACCGCCGCGCCGCGCCGTGCCGCGCCGCATCGGCTGTCCGGGATCCAGTCCTGGGTGGCGCTGCCCAAGTCGCATGAGGAAAGCCCGCCCGCCTTCAGCCATCACGGCGCGGCCCAACTGCCGACCCTGGATGCGGAGGGGGTGAAGCTGCGGCTGGTGGCGGGTTCGGGCTGGGGCCTGGCCTCCCCGGTCGTGACGCCGATGGAGCTGTTCTACGCCGATGCCGTGCTGGCGCCCGGCGCCCAGGTGCCGATGCCGGACCACCAGGAGGAGCGCGGCGCCTACGTCTTCGCGGGCAGCGTCGAGGTGGCGGGCCAGGTCTTCGATGCCGGGCGCATGCTGGTGTTCCGCGCCGGCGACCGCATGTCGCTGAAGGCCGGGCCGCTCGGCGCGCGGCTGCTACTGCTGGGCGGTGCCAGCATGGACGGGCCGCGCTACCTGTTCTGGAACTTCGTCAGTTCTTCCCGCGACCGGATCGAGCAGGCGAAGGCAGATTGGGCGCGCGATCGCTTCGGCACGCCGGTCCCTGGCGAGACGGATTGGATTCCGCTGCCGGAGAAGAAGGTGGTCCAGGCGGGGGAGGGATCGCCGACCAGCTGAGGGCTATGCCGGCCTCAAAGGCTGATTTCGGACAGCGCCCTCGCCGGTCGTGCTCCAAGCGGAATGGTGATGCGACAGGCAATGCCATCCGTGCCGAATGTCAGCTCCGCCTTGGTGCCGAGCGTCGCGAACAGCGCGCGCTCGATCAGGTGGCGTCCGTAGCCGCGTCCCGGCGGCGCCGCCGGCATGACGCAACCGCTTTCCTGCCAGGTGAGCACTGCGTAGAGGCTGCCTTCCGAATCCGGCTCGAGACGCCAGGTCACCGCCAGGCGCCCATCCGCCTGCTTCAACGCGCCGTATTTCACCGCATTGGTGGCCAGTTCATGCACGGCCAAAGCCACCGCCTGGACGCGGCTCGGGCCGAGCGGCACGGCGGGACCGCAAACCGTCACCCGGCCATCCGCCGCGGCCGGATGCGCGTGTAGCTCGACGCGGATGATCTCGCCGAGGTCGAGCTCATCCCGGCCGCCCTGCGCCAGCAATTCCTGCGCCCGGCCGAGCGAGGCCAGGCGCTCGGCAAAGCTTTTCATCGTGCCGCCCCGGCCCAGGGTCAGCGACGCGATCGCCTGCACCACGGTCAGCAGGTTGCGCGTTCGGTGATGCAGCTCGGCGATCAGGACCGCCTGCTGGCCCTCGGCATGGGTCAGGCTGGTCACGTCCACGAAGCTCAACACCACCCCCTGCGTACGCCCCTTGCCGCTTCGATAGGGTGAGATGCGGACCAGGAAATGTGTGCCATCGCTCGGCAGGTGGGCGCGTCGCTCGATAGCTTCGCCACCGTCGAGGACCGTGATCACGTCCTGCGCCAGGTCGGGCAGGCTGGCCCGGCTGGCCAGATCCGTGATGGGCCGCCCGCGGTCGGTGGGCAGGATGTTGAACACCTTCGCCACGGCCGGGGTGAAGCTGCGGATCACGAGCTTGTCGTCAAGAAAGATCGTGGCCACGTCGGTGCTGTCCAACAGGTTCTGCATGTCGGCGTTGGCGCGATCCAGGGCATCGATCTTGGAATTCAGCTCGCCATTGACCGTGTGCAGCTCCTCATTGACCGCCTGCAGTTCCTCCTTCGAGGCCTCCATCTCCTCGTTGGTGGATTGCAGTTCCTCGTTCACCGAGACGAGTTCCTCGTTGGAGGATTTCAGCTCCTCCAGCGCGGTCTCATACTCCTCGACCAGGGATTGCAGCCGCTCGCGCGTCTCCCGCAGCTCCCGCTCAAGGTGAACGGCGTGGTTGTCCTGAACGCGCATCCGCCCCGGCGCCTCGTCGCGCGACAGGGACGGGCCTTCATCGGTGAACAGCACGAAGTAGAGCGGCTCCTCGCGGTCGCGGTCGCGCAGCGGCTCCACCGTCAGGGTGACTGGCTGGATGCGACCATCCTCGCCCTCCACCGCGATGCCCTGGCGCGTCGCCGTCGCGCCGGTCTCGATCGCCTCGCGCAAGGCGGTGCGGAGATCGAGCCGCAGCCCCTTGCGCGCCGCGGCCATCACCTGGCGCGACGGCACGCCGGCGGCGGCTTCCAGGTACCTGCCCGTGCGCGCGGAATAATAGGCGATCTCGCCTTCCCGGTTCACCACCACGAAGGCCGGGGCGAAGCGCTCCAGCACCTGGCCCTCGATGGCCTGGCGCAGCGCCAGCCCGCCAAGCGTGGTCCGCGGAGTCATCGCCGCCATGGGTCGCGCAAGCCGAAGCCCGCTGACCACGGGCGGCAGGCGCAGTCCATGGGTGCCGTCCGACCGCCGCCGGAAGATCCGCTGCTTCTTGTCGACCTGGGTAAACAGGTCGCCATAGGCGCCGATATTCTCCGAAGTGCCGAGGAACAGGTGGCCCTCCGGTCGCAGCGCGTAGTGGAACACCGGGATGACCTGTTCCTGCGCCTCTGGCCCAAAGTAGATCAGCAGGTTGCGGCAGGAGACCAAATCGATCCGCGAGAAGGGCGGATCGCGGAGGACGCTGTGGGGGGAGAAGATGCAGAGGTCGCGCACGTCCTTCGAAACGACATAGCTGCCGCCATCGGCCACGAAGAAGCGCCGCTTGCGCTCGGGCGAGACACTGTCGAGCAGCGGTGCCGGATAGCGCGCGGCCCGCGCCACGCTGAGGGCCCGGTCGTCTATATCGGTGGCGAAGAGCTGGATGGCGGCGGGGCCGACAGGCGGTCCATATGCTCGAGCAGCAGGATGCCGATGGAGAAGACTTCCTCCCCGGTGGAGCAGCCCGGCACCCAGATGCGCACCACATCCTCCGCCCCGCGCCCTTCGAACAGCTTGGGGATGACGAGTTGGGCGAGCGCCTCGAAGGCCTCGGTGTCACGAAAGAAGTTGGTCACGCCGATGAGCAGGTCGCGGAACAGTGCCGCGACCTCCTGCGGATCCTGCTGCAGCCGCTCGAGATAGCCTTCGACCGTGTCCAGCCCCGTAACCTGCATGCGCCGATGCACCCGGCGCAGGAAGGTCTTGGGCTTGTAGCCGGCGAAGTCGTGGCCGAGCTGGTTGCGCAGGATGGCGTAGATTTCCTGTCGCACCTCGTGCGATGCGCCGTCCGGCCCGGCCTCGTCGGCGCCCGCGACGGCAAGGTCATCGAGCATCGGAAGGCCCCTGGCGAAGGCTGCGAGGCGTGCTCCCATCTCATGCGCCGGAAGCGCCAGATCCACGAAGCCGGCGGCGATGGCGCTGTCCGGCATGTCCGGGTGCTGTGGCCCGTCGCCATTGGCGACCTGCGCCAAGGTGAGGCCGCCGCGCTCCTTGATGGCCTTGACGCCGAGGGTGCCGTCGCCGTCGCCGCCGGACAGCACGACGCCAGCCGCTGCCTCGCCCTGGTCTGCGGCGAGTGCGCTGAAGAAGATGTCGATCGGCTTGCGTTCGCGCCGCGCGCTGTCGAACCGCTTCAGGCGAAGCCGGCCGTCCTTGATGCCGAGCACCGCTTCAGCCGGCAGGACATAGACCGAGTCCCGCTCGACCGGCATCTCGTCCTTCGCCACATGGACGGGCAGGGCGGTGAAATTGGCGAGCACCTCATGCAGCCGGCTTTCGCGATCGGGGCTGAGATGGGTGACGATGACGATGGCGCAGCCGGGCTGGTCCGGCAGGCCCCGGAAGAAGCCCTCCAGCGCCTCGATCCCGCCAGCGGAAGCTCCGACGCCAACGATGGGGAAGCGGGATCCCTCAGCCACTGCAATGCGCCTTCCCAACCAGTTTGATGACACCATGTGTCGCGGTCTGGGTGGATGCAAGTTCCTGCGCCCGGCGCCGAGGAACGGCCCGAATGATCCTCGCAGCCCTCCCAAAACCTGTGCATCCAGGCCGGCTTGTCACGGTTCTGCCGGGGCGTTCCGCCATGGAGAAGCAGGCACTGCGATCGCTTTGCATCGGGAAGGATCGCCTGAGGGCGGCACCAGGTGCCACCTGGTGTCGCAATATGCCCATCACACCTGCGCCAGCCGCCAGCCAATCAGGTCGGGAGATTTGCGTGTTCACCCTCTGTGCCGGCGGTCCCCAATTCCTCCCGTCACGCCCTACGTAGTATCGCTACATGACGTAGTAGAACTACTTCATCACGCCTTCTCCGAAGCCTTCACCGCCTGCCACTCCGCCTCCATTGCATCCAACCCTGCATCCGCCGGCGCCAATCCGCGCGCAGCCAGGCGCTTCTCCACAGCGGTAAAGCGGCATTCGAACTTGGCATTGGCCGCGGCCAGGCAGGCTTCCGGATCCAGCTCCAGCTTGCGGGCCAGGTTCACCATGACGAAGAACAGGTCGCCCAGCTCATCCGCCTGGCGGGCCTTGTCCATCGTCGGCAGCTCGGCCCGCAGCTCGGCCGCTTCCTCCTCCAGCTTGTCCAGCACCTGGCCGGCATCCGGCCAGTCGAAGCCGACCCGGGCCGCGCGGCGGGAGATTTTCAGCGCGCGGGTGAGGGCGGGCAGACCCACCGGAACACCGGCCAGCGTGCCGGTCTCGGCCCTGGCGGCGCGCTCGGCTTCCTTCTGCGCCTCCCACGCCAGGTTCTGCATGCCGGCATCGCGCGCCGCGGCCTCACCGAATACATGCGGATGGCGGCGGATCATCTTGGCGCAGATCGCCTCCGCCACCTCGGCGAAGCCGAACCGGCCAGCCTCGCTGGCCATCTGCGCGTGATAGACGACCTGGAGCAGCAGGTCGCCCAGCTCATCCTGCAACTGCGGGAAATCCGGGCCGCGGGCGATGGCATCCGCCACCTCATAGGCTTCCTCGACCGTGTAGGGCGCGATGGAGGCGAAATCCTGCACCTGGTCCCACGGGCAGCCATCCGACGCACGCAGCCGGACCATGATGGCGAGCAACCGCGTCAGCGCGGCGGCGGGATCGGAATGCGACATGGACGGCGACTCTCCGGGGAAGGGCGCGGCATCCTGGCCCAAGGCCGACAATCCCCAAACCCTCCCACTTTTATCCCCAAATCCATGTGCCGCATAATATATATTATGGAAAAATTATGGACGGGGATAAGTCTGGGAGGAAAGCGTCGTTTTCCATAATATTCTGGTTTTGGGGGGGTTAGGCTTGAGGTGTGCTGGAACGGAGGGTGAATCAGGCGCCGGGGATGTGCAGGACCAGGCCGTCATGGGCGGGCTCGACATGCGGGGGCAGCGTGCGGCGCAGATCGCCATAGTCGAGGGCGTTGCCCATGTGGGTCAGCACGGTGCGGCGGGGTTTCAGGCGCGCCACCCAATCCAGCACCTGCGCCACATTGGCATGCACCGCATGGGGCTTGTGCTGGAAGCAGCCGACCACCCAGGTGTCCAGACCCTCCAGACCGGCCAGGGTCTCCTCCGGCATGGTTACAAGGTCGGTCGAATAGGCGAAGCGGCCAAACCGAAAGGCCAGCGTCTCCATCACCCGATGATCCTGCAGGAACACCTGCACCGGCATCCCGGCCATCTCCACCGTCTGCCCCGGCGCGATGGTCCGCGCCGTCAGCGCCGGGCGGTAGAAGCCGGGCGGCGTCGGCGGCAGGAACACATAGTCGAAGCGGCGCCGCAGCAGCCCCAGCGTCTCCTCGTTGGCGTAGGCATCCAGCGCCGTGCCGGTCAGCCGGTTGACGCTGCGGAGGTCGTCGATGCCGAGCACATGGTCCGCATGGGCATGGGTGAAGGCCACCGCATCAATCGTTGCGATTCCGCAAGACAGAAACTGCTGCCGCAGATCCGGCCCGGCATCGATCAGCAGCCGCCGGCCCGCCGCATCCTCGACCACCGCCGAGGTCCGGCTGCGCCGGTTGCGCGGCTCGGCCGGGTCGCAGTCGCCCCAGGCGCCGAGCCCATCGGAGCCGCCGATCTGCGGCACGCCGGTGGAGCCGCCGCAGCCCAGCAGCGTAACCTTCACGCCTTGGCCCGGCTGAACAGCCGGTGGAAATTCGCCGTCGTCAGCTCCGCCAGCGCGGAAAGGCCAAGCCCCCTCACCTCCGCCAGCCTGGCCGCGGTGTGCACGGTATAGGCAGGCTCGCAGCGCTTGCCGCGGAGCGGCACGGGGGCGAGGTAGGGGCTGTCCGTCTCCACCAGCAGCCGCTCCGCCGGCACCTCCGCCGCCACGGCGCGGATGGCATCGGACTTCGGGAAGGTCAGCATACCGCTGAAGGAGACATAGCCGCCGAGCCGCACCGCGGTCCGCGCCAACTCGGCGCCGGAGGAGAAGCAATGCAGCAGAAAGGGAAACTTCCCGCGCGCATCCTCGTCCTCCAGGATCGCCGCGATATCCGCATCCGCATCGCGGGCATGGATCACCAGCGGCAGGCCGGATTGCCGGGCGGCGGCGATATGCCGGCGAAAGCCTTCCTGCTGCGCCTCGCGCGGGGCTTTGTCGTAGAAATAGTCCAGCCCGCTTTCGCCGAGGCCCACCACCTTGGGATGGTCCGCCTCCGCCAGCAGCGTCTCGACGCTCGGCACCTCGCCTTCGCCGGCATTATGCGGGTGGATGCCCACGGTGGCGAAGACGTTGTCGTAGCGGTCCGCGATCTCCCGCACCGTGGCAGCACCCGGGCCGATGCGGGTGCCGATGGTGACCATGATGCCGACGCCGGCCGCCTTGGCCCGCGCCACCACGTCTTCCTGCTCCGCCCCCTGGAAATGGTCCAGGTGGCAATGGCTGTCGACGATCAGCATGCTCAGGCAGCCGTCTCGATCTTGCGGAACAGCGGCTCCGGCGGCGGCAGGGCGAGGCCGGCCGGCAGCGGGGTGGAAAGGTGGTCGAGCCCCCTCGCCGCCTCCGGCACGCCCAGCTGGTTCAGCAGCTTCGCCATGGTCTCCGGCATGAAGGGCTGCAGCACGGTGGCGAAGACGCGCAGCGCATCATGCAGGTGGCGCAGCACGGCCAGGCCGCGGACGGGATCGGTCTTCTTCAGGGCCCAGGGGGCGGCGACGGTGATATAGCCATTGGCGTCGCGCACCGCGGCCATGATGGCCTCCAGCGCCAGGTGGAATTCCTGCCGGTCCAGATGCGCGCCGACGACGCCGGGCAGCGCCGCGACCTGGGTGGCCAGCGCGGCATCGGCCTCGGTTGGTCCGGTCGCCTCCGGCAGCTGCGCATCCGCGTTGCGCTGGATCAGCGACAGGGTGCGGTTGGCCAGGTTGCCGAGCGCATTGGCCAGTTCGCCATTCAGCCGGTTCACCAGGGCCGACCGGGAGAAGTCGCCGTCCTGCCCGAAGGGCACTTCGCGCAGAAGGAAATAGCGCAGCGGGTCCAGGCCGAATTCCTCGACCAGCGCCACCGGGTCGATGACGTTGCCGAGGCTTTTGGAGATTTTCTGGCCCTCATTGGTCCACCAGCCATGCGCGAAGACGCGCTGGGGTGCCGGCAGGCCGGCGGCCAGCAGGAAGGCCGGCCAGTAGATGGCGTGGAACCGAAGAATATCCTTGCCGACGACATGCACCTCGGCCGGCCACAGCTTCCATTCGGGCGCGGCCTCATCCGGATAGCCGAGCGCCGTGATGTAGTTGGTCAGCGCGTCGATCCAGACATACATCACATGGCTGTCGTCGCCCGGCACCTTCACCC
>LNFM01006239.1_pt1 | contig 19784 bp, 21 predicted proteins | sample 596031 | NCBI WGS metagenome assembly LNFM01 (sample SAMN04254537, study PRJNA301005) | activated carbon metagenome | isolation source: dual media filters at the Ann Arbor, Michigan drinking water treatment plant | place: USA: Ann Arbor | reverse complement strand
TGCGAAAGTCGGGCGAGAGGTAACCCACGCGCAAGGGCCGCTCGGCACGCCGATCGATCGCATCGAAGCGCGGCAGCGCACCCGGATCCGGATCGAACTGCGCCCCGAAGGCCCGGTGCTCCGCAAACAGCTCCTCCACGCTCACATCCGACAGGTAGTTCAGCGTCAACAGCAGGTTGCTGCGTGCGAGAACGTCTCCGGGGGCGAGGGCCAGCGCACGGCGGTTCGCCTCCGCCGATTCCGCCAACCGACCCTGGTGTTGCAGCGCCATCGCCAGGTTGACCCAGCCACCGGGGTAGTCGGGCTCGCATGCAACGGTGGCGCGGGCGGCCGCCTCGGCTTCGGTGAATCGCATCGCCGAGTACAGCAAGCTCGAGAGCAGCACGTGTGCGAGCGGTTGCTGCGGTTCCAGTTCGATGGCGCGGCGATAGTGAAACTCGGCCATATCGATGCGGCCGAGTTGCTGCAGATGATTGGCGAGCGCTACATGAGCTGCTGCCAGCGCCGGCTCGCGCTCGACCAGCGCTTGCAGGTCCGCCACCGCCTCGGGCCAGCGTCCGACGCGATATAGCAGGTCCGCTCGCTCCAGGATCGCTTCGCTGTACTGTGGCCGCAGCTCGACGGCGCGGCTGAGTGCGCCTTCGGCTTCGTCCATGAAGCCCCGACGCAGCAGGATGCTGCCGAGCGCGAAATGGGCTTCCGGCATGGCCGGTGCACGAGCCACCGCTTCGTGCGCGGCCGGCTCCGCAGCGTCGAGACGGCCATCGGCCGCCAGCGCGAATGCGTACTGCAGATGGGCGAGTGGCGAGTCGGGAGCGGCTGCGACAGCGTGTTCGGCGGTCGCGATGGCACCGGCCACGTCGTCTTGCACCAGCAAGGCCTGCGACAGTGCCCCGAGCGCCGGCAGCGAATCGGGCTCGATGGCCAGCGCCTGCCGCAGCAATGCGACCGCCGTCGCGGGTGCACCGCCACGCAAGTGCTGATTGGCGAGATTGCACAACGCAGCGGCACAGCGCGGATCCCGTGCGAGCGCGGTCTCGTAGGCGGTGCGGGCTGCGTCCGGTTGCGTCAGTGCGTCGAGGGTCAACCCGAGTTCGTTCCACCAGCGGGCGTCGCTGCCATCGAGGTCGAGGGCGCGCCGGAAGGCAGTCACCGCATCGTCCAGCCGGCCCAAGGCGCGCAACGCTTCGCCGCGCGAGTAGTGACAGGCCGCCTGTCCTGGTGCCTGAGCGATCGCAGCGTCGAAGCGCGTCAGCGCCGTGGCCACCGCGCCGCCGGCAAGATCGAGCATGCCGACCAGATACAGTGCGTCCGAGTGCCGGGGGTCCAGCTTCAATGCCTGCTCATAGGCCGTGCGCGCGGCATCGAAATCCCCGGACTGATGCGACCGGAATCCGGCGGTGACCAACGCGGCCGGATCGGCGAGCGCAGGGGCCACCGTGTCCGGGTGCGACTTGCGGCGGAAGAGATTCATGCGCGCGGCCGCAGCACCGACGCCCAATAGTTGAGTACGGCATCATCCGATCCCAGCATGTACAGCTTGTCCACCGGCCAGGGCTTCAGCGCGCGCACGATGCACGCGACGTTGGAATAGCGGTTGCCGACGAAACAATCGGCAGCGAGCGCCGTGAGCACGTCGACCACAACCTCTTCACCGAGCTGCCGCGGCGGCAGGCCGGACCCGAGGTGCAGCGATTGGCTGCCCTGGGCGCGCAACGCGCCGCTGGTCACGATGCGATTGCCGTGGCGTTCGCGATAGCGCGCTTCGATGTCGCGATCGTCGGTGAGCAGCAGCAACCGAATGCCAGGGCGTTGCGCGAGCAGGCGCTCGACGATGCGGCCGATGGCGCGGTTGACCGCTTCGAGATGCTCGCCCTGTTCCTCGCGCTTGTCGGTGCCGCGCAGGTGCGTGGCGATGAATGGGGTGTCGCCGAAGTGCTCGGCGACGAAGCTCGCGGCTCGGTACCGCAGATGGGCGCGCGGGCGCAGCCAGTCCGGCGCGAGCGTGCGCAGGATGCTCCCCGTGTCGGCTTGCGCGAGCGGGTCATCCAGCGGCAGCAGATGGCGGGTGAGGTGTACACCGGTGAAGTACGAACCTACCACCAGCGGCTCCACGCGAGCTACGAGATCGGCAGCACTGATCGGCCCGGTCGCGGCGCGGCGTGCGGCGACGTCGCGCAACGGTGAGGACCCGCCCCAGGCGTCCGGATAGGCGCGGCGGGCTGCGGCTGCTTCGATTTCTTCCGGTGCGACGGTGTCGAGCGGCTCGAAGAAATCGGTCCACGCGTTGCGAGGCGGGTCCTCAGCGAAGAAGCTCGTTTCACCCCAATGCACGCAGGGGCGGCGTCCGTCGATGCGCGCAGCGAGCGCATGCCCCAGCACATGATGAACGTCCGACCAGAACCCCGCACCGCCCGGATGGATCAGCATCAACGCACCTTCCGGCGCCTGCGTCGAGAACTGACGACCGAGAGCGTCGTCGATCCGATCACGAACCTCGAGCAGCGCATCGGCGTGCGGCTGTGCGAGGGCGCAGGTCGGATCGAGTGCGAGCGCCCGGCGGAACTCGGCAATGCCGCCGTCCAGATCGCCGGCCTCCTGCAGGAGCCACGACAGGCGCGCGGGATAGCGCGCGTCGCGTTCGGAGTCGGCGAGCCGGCGCAGCAGTGCGATCGCCTCGTCGCGCCGACCCGTGCTGTGACAGGTTTCCGCGAGCACGAAGGCCGCATCGGCGTCATCCGGCGCCCGCTGCAGATGCGACCGGCACAGCGTCTCCAGTTCATCCCAGCGGCCGCTGAACCAGTACTCGTCGATGTGGTGCTGGACATCGAAGCCCATGACTCAGCGGGTCCGGACCAGGGCAGCAAGGTCGTGTGCCACGGTCGCAGCCACGCTCTCCCAGTCGAAGCGTTGCGGTTGCCGGTACAGCCTTGCCTGCGGATACCACGGCGAGTCGGTGCGATCCTTGAGCCAGCGCCAGCAGCAGTCGTAGCGCAGCATCGACCAGGTGGGCTTCGCGAGCGCGCCGGCGAGATGGCCCACGGCCGTGTCCACCGCCACGACGAGATCGAGCGCTTCGATGAGCGCGGCGGTGTCTTCGAAGGTTTCGAGTTCGTCGGTAAGGTCGACGATGGGAAACGGCGCATTCGGCCCACGCGCCTGGTCGGCAGCGTCACCCTTCTGCAAGCTGTACCACGTGATGCCCGGCACCGTGCCGAGCGTGGCGAGGCGGGCGAGGGGTGCGCTGCGGCGCCGATCGGCGCGGTAGCGCTTCGGATGGTTCTTGTGCGGATCGCCGGCCCACACCAGGCCGACGCGCAGGTTGTGGTCCGAGGCGAGGCGCTGCTTCCAGGCAGCGACCTTGTCGGCGCTCGGGGCCAGGTACGGAACGCGCGCCGGGACGCTTTCCAGGCTCCGCGCAAAGTAGCGCGGCAACGACATGAGATAGGCGTAGTAGTCGTAGCGCGGCAGCGGATCATCGCGGGGAATCACTTCGAGTCCGGGGATCGAGCGCAGCAGGCTCACCAGCGGGCGCGGCGCTTCCAGCAGCACGCGGGCACCGCGCTCCATGAGGAGAGGGGCAAAGCGCGCGAACTGGATGGCGTCGCCGAAGCCTTGCTCCGCGACCAGCATCACCGTGCGACCGGCCACGTCCTCGCCGTTCCAGGCGTTGCCCGGGTAGTAGCGCCGCATGCTGCGAATCTCGTCGGTATCGAGGCGGAACTCGTAGTCGTCCCAGCCGTGTGCGTAGTCGCCGAGCTTGAGCTCCGCCAGCCCGCGATACAGCCTCGCTTCGGGATAGTCGGGGTGATGCTCGAGGATCCGCTCGAAGCAGGCGCACGCTTCGTCGAGACGATCCAGCTCCAGCATGGCAAGCCCGGCGCCGGTGAGGACGTCGCGATGCCCGGGCTCGATCGCGTCGGCGGCGAGGTAGTGGTCGATCGCGTCTTCCAGTTCGTCGATCTCGTGCAGTTCGGTGGCGAGGTTGAAATGCGCATCGCGATGCGCGGGCTGCCGCGCGATGGCGCTGCGATAGCTCGCGATGGCACGCGTGCTGTCGCCGCGACCGCCGTACACGAGGGCCAGGTTGTAGTGCCAGTCGGCGTTGGCCGGGTCGAGTTCGAGGCCGCGGCGGTAGTGCGTCTCCGCCTCGTCGAAACGCTGTTGCAGCAGATGCAGCGTACCCAGGCGCATGAACACGCGCGGATCGCGTGGATGCTGTGCCAGCACGGCCGTGGCAGTGGCGATGGCGCCTTGCAGGTCGCCCGTCTCTTGGAGACGACGTGACTCCGCCAGCGCGGCATCCGGCTCGGCGCCGCCGGCTGCCGGCGGCGGCGGCGCGGTCGGACTGCGTTTCAACCAGTCGAGCACGGGACGGAATCCATGGTGCAACGCTCGCGCGGCTTCGCTTCGAGCGTGGCATGTACCTTGCACTTGTGTGCTCCAGATCGGCCGGCGAGCGGTCGGGCGGACGACGATTCGACGGCGAAGGTCACGGGTCGGGTTTGCTGGGTGCGCGCAGTGGCACGTAAACTAGTGTTTTGAAACGTCTACCATCTCATTTCGCCGTCGTGACGCGCAGGCGCCGGCGACGCGGTCAAAGCAAACGGAGTGCCATTCATGTTCGGCCTGTTCGATACCAAGAAAGTCGACGATTTCGCGCGTAGCCTCGCCCAGGATCTGGCGCGGCGGTTCCCGCCGGCGAGCGAGGCGCGCACCGACAAGGGGGCTGCCAACCAGCTCGCGGTCGTCACGGAAGGACTGTACGCGCGGGCCATGCGCTTTCATCAGGAGAACAAGCTCGGCGTGTATCGCAAGGCCAAGCTCGGCAACGTGTTCCGCTGGCAGTTGCAGGAGCTCGGGTACAGCGCCAGCTTCATCGAGAACGTGACCAAGGGCCTGGTGGTCCGGCTCGCGAAGAAGAAGTAGGCCCAAGCCCTCGAGCGGGCTGGCCCCCGGAGGGAAGTCAAACCACGGTGCGGCACCAACCGCGCCAGGCCTCACGGTAGGCACGTTGCAGGCCGTGCGTGAATCCGGTCTCGTCCAGGATGGACGAATCGGCCAGTCGCGATCGTAGCGTTGCCCGGCACTCCTTCAGGAACGCCGGATCGCGCGCCGTTTCGATGGCCAGGCTGACGTAGCGATCGATGTCGTGGGCGACCAGCCGCTCGAGGCCCACGTGCGCCAGCGCGCTCGCCGAAACGCGCGAGGCGTGCGTGTGACCCGCCAACGTGACTAGCGGCACGCCCATGGCCAGCGTGAACAGTGTCGTGGTGGTTCCGACGCAGGGAAATGGGTCGAGGGCGAGATCGACGTCACCGTGTGCCGCGAGAAACGCGTCGTGGTCGATGCGGTCGCGCACGGTCAACCGGGTTGCATCGACACCGCGCGTGGCAAATGCCGCGCGTACGTCATCGTGGGCGGTCAAGGGAATGGCGAAGAGCTCGAGTCGCGAATCCGGCAGCGCGAGCAGGATGCGCGACCATGCGTCGAACACACGCGCGTTGAGCTTGGGATAGAGATTGAAGCTGCCGAAGGTCGTCGCGGTGCCTCGCTCCGACGGTGGTACCGGAGCAACCTCGGGCAACGGTCCCGGACGAAACGGCATGAAGAATCCACCAAGGGGTAGCAGTTCCTCCGAGCGATGCTGTTCCGACAGATCGGCCGCGATCACGCTGTCGGTGATCCAGTAGTCGATGGCGGTGAGGCCGCTCGTGTTGGGATACCCGAGCCAGGTCATCTGGATCGGCGCCGGACGGCGTGCGAATGCACCCAGCCGATGACCGGGCAGGTGACCGTTGAGATCCACGAGGATGTCGATGCCGTCGTCGCGGATGGTGCGGGCGAGGGTGGCATCGTCCATGTCCTGACAAGCGCGCCATGCGAGCGGCAGCGCGCGCAGACGCTGCGTGACGGCGTCGTCCACCGGACTGTTGTCGTAGCAGTAGACGTCGAACTGCAGCCGGTCATGGTGCTCGAGCACCGGCTCGATGAAGTGACGTGTGACGTGACTGAAGTAGTCGGCCGAGACGTAACCGACACGCAACCGGCGATCCGGAACGGGGGTGTTGGCCGGGGCCGGCAGGTCGTGCGCCAGCGGGCGCGCAAAACGTTCGTCCCACGCGCGATATGAACGTTCGAACTCCTCGCGCGGGATGTCCGGCAGGTAGTGCAGGATCGCCAGGTAGTCGCTGAGCGCGCCGGGGTCGTCGGGGGCATGCTCCACCGCGGCGCGATAGTTGCGCATCGCTTCATCCATGCGGCCGTCCGACTCCAGCGCGAAACCGAGACGGCGCAGCGCGGGCGCGCAGGCGGGATCGACCCGCAACGCCTCGCGATACGCTTGCGCCGCCGGACCACGCCGGCCACGTGCCTCGCGTGCGATGCCCAGGAAAAGATGCAGCCGCGCATCGTTCGGCTGGTGCCGCAATTGGCCTTCGAGGAAGGCTTCGGCGTCGACGAACCGGGCCTGCGCCATCAATGCGGCCGCCGGATTGTCCGGCGGATCGAAACCCTGGGCGCGCAGGCGCAATGCCACGTACACCTGCACGGCCTCCGGCTGCCGGCCTGCCATGCCGAGCGCGAACATCAGCCGGCGGCGCGCGTCGATGCGTTGCGGGGCCGCCGCGAGTGCGGCGCGCAGGGCATCCACGGCGGCGTCGTAGCGTGCATGGTGCAGATGGACTTCCGCCAGCGTGAGCGACGGGTCGGGCCAGTCCGGGTCGATGCTTGCGGCGGCCACCAGGTGCTGTTCCGCCAACGTGAAATCGCTCGCACGACACGCAGCCACTGCACGCAGCTGCAGCGCCTGGGCATCGTCGGGATGACGACGCAAGTGAGCGTCGAGCAGCTCGATCGCGTGCGCGTCCTCCCCCGCGTTCAGGGCGCGGCCGGCTGCCTCGACGCCAGCGCGGTTTGCGGCTGGCGCGGGCTTTCTGCGCAGCCAGTTCAACATGGCGACACACCGGTCATGGCAGGCGGCTCGAGTCGTCCTTGAACTGCATGAGTGCCGCGCGCACCTGCTGCACCACCGGCTGCCATTGGCGGGGTTCGTCCTGGCGAAAGATGCGCATGGACGGGTACCAGGCGGTCGCGTCGTCGTCCTCGAGCCAGCGCCAATCGCAGGGCTTCTGGATCAGCAGCCAGGTGGGTAGCGCCAGCGCGCCGGCAAGGTGCGCCACGGCCGTATCGACGGTGATGACCAGATCGAGGTTGCGCAAGGCCGATGCGGTCTCCCGGAAATCCGTGAGCTGCGGTGCGAGGTCCACCATGAAGCGCCACTGCGGATGCTGCGCGAGCGCGGTCCCCTGCGGTCCCTTCTGCAACGAGAACCAACGGATGCCGGCCACGGTGGCCAGGGGATCCAGTTCCGCCAGCGTGGTGGAGCGCTCCGCATCGGTCGGGTTGTTCGGATTGCCGCCCCAGACCAGCCCCACGCGCGGCCCTTCGCGACCGAGCAGATCGCTCCAGCGGCGATCGCGCTCCGGGTCGGTGTAGAGATACGGGACCGAGGCCGGAATGCTCTCGATCGTGGTGCCGAACACCAGGGGCAACGTCGCCACCGGGCAATGCAGGTCGTAGTCCGGCAACGGCTCGCCCTGTGCCACCACCCAGTCCGCGCAGCCGCTCTCGTCGAGCAAGCCGACCAGCTCGGGCTGGACCTCCAGAACGATGGTCATGCCGCGTTCGCGCAGCAAGGTGAGATAGCGGGCGAACTGGATCATGTCGCCGAGACCTTGCTCGACGTGAATCAACACCGTGCTGCCTGCGGCGAGCGTCTGCGCGGTGAGCAATCGTTGCGGGTCACGCGGGGCCGGCCGGCGCCACGGAATGCGCCAGCGCCATTCGAACTCCGCGAATCCCTCGGGGTAGTGACCGGCCCGCAGCAGCATGAGACCGCGGTTGACGTGCGCTTCAGGGAACTCCGGGTCTGCGGCCAGCGCCCGATCGTGCCACGCGAGCGCATCGCGGTAGCGTCCCTGCGCCAGAGTTGCCACACCCATGGCGTTCAAGACCCGGGCGTTGTCGATACCGCGGTCGATCAAGGCACCGAAGCGCCGCTCGGCAGCATCGAGGCGGCGGCAGTTGAGATCGATCAGGCCGAGGCAATAGGTGGCATCGGCGTTGCCGGGTTCCAGCGCGAGCACCGCGTCGTAGAGGGCAGTCGCCTCGTCGAGGCGGCCCTCCGTCTGCAAGGCCATTGCGCGTTCGAGCTGGGCACCGATGTTCATGTCAGCAGGGAAATGAAAGCCCCAAGGCGCTCAACGCGGAGGACGCGGTGGACGCGGAGGAAAGCCTCAACCACGACACGAAGGGTGCGGTTTCCCCCCGCGTCCACCGCGTCCTCCGCGTTGAGAGGTTTGGTTTCGTTGGCAGCGACCAACGGGAGCGCAAGAGCCGTATGGACGTGTCACCGCCTGTACACCGAAGCCTGCATGGGCAGTCCGTTGCTCAGGTACGAATGGAAATACTCGAGGTTGTTGAAGGCCTCGCTGCCTGCAGGGAAGGGCTGGGCACGGACCTGCATCATGCAGCGCGTGTAGCGCATGTGCAGCGTGTAGAGCTCGTCGCCGCCGCGAAAGACGGGAAAGTGCACCGCCTGGCCGACGGCCGGCGAGATCGTCTCCATCCGCATCACCTTGCCGGCGTTGTCGAGGTGGCAATTGGAGCACGCGAAGTTCATCTGGCCGATGCGGCGAAAGAAGAGGCTCCGGCCTTCCTCGTACTTGGCGAGCGCGGCGGCGCCATCCACCTTGATGTCCATGCGCATCCCGTCGGAGAGGCTGCGTGCGTAGGCGGTCAGCACGCCCATGGTGGCACGGTCGTCGTAGCGATACTCGGGCTCGCCGTTGTCGCGGCGGCAGCGGTTCAGCAGCATCTCGAAAGTGATCACGCGATCCTCGGCGGTGCTGAACCGCGGATAGGTCCCCGCGAGGTTGCGGCCGCCGTCGGGCAGGCACTGCGCGTACGTGCGGCCGTTGCGAAACGGGGTATCCCAAAGCACCTTGCCGCGTTCGATGTCGCCCAGGAACGGCGGGAACGCCATGATGTCGTCGTAGTGGCTGCGGCTCGCGCGGTTGAACATGAAACCGCCGTGCACGTAATCGTCGAGCGGCACACCGGGGAAGCGCTGCTGGAAGGTCTGCACGAATGCCGAGCGGTCTTCCTCCGGCGTGGCTGAGGCCGCGTTCGCCTCGAGTGCGAACACCGCAAAGCCGAGCAGGGCCAGCCGCGCGATCACTTGATCGCCATTTCCAGCGAGTTGTTCTCGCCGCGATTGTCTTCCCACGCGACACCGATCTTGTCGCCCGATTTCGCGCCACGCACGCGAAACTCGAGGAACGGATTCTTCGATACCGCCTGGCTCCATTGCGCATCGAGTACCGGACGCCCGTTGTGGGTGGCCACCACGTGCTGGATGTAGTGCTTCGGCACCAGTTCGTTGGTCCTGGGATCGGTGCGCAGACCGGTCTCCATGGGGTGTGGCATCAGCACCTTCACGTCGGCGATATCGCCGTCGAGGGTGATGCGCATCTTGATCGCGTCGGCCATGGTCAGGTCAGCGGTGCCTGGCGCAGCGGTCAGGCCTGCAGGCCTGACCTTGGAGTAGCGACCAAAGGGAGCGTGGGGGCCGTCTCATATCAGCCTGCACAACCGCCGAGCGTCACCTTGGTCTCCTTCTGGGCGAACCAGAACTTGCCTTCTGCCTTGACCACGGCGCGCACGGACGCGGACTCGGCCATCTTGATGCGCACCGCGACGAATGGATCGACGCCCGGCAGCAGGTCGAACTGGGCAACGAGCGGCTGCGGATTCTTCTCGGCGAACACCCAGATGGTCTGCGTCCCCGACAGCTTCGACTCAACCTCGATGTGAACGATGGCGCTGTTCTCGGCGATATCCGGCGCCTTGATGACGACCTGGTCGCTCTCGACTGCGTCGGTCGCGCCGATGGAACGGATCGCATCGGTGATGGCTTTCGCGTCGAATGCAGGCGTGTTGCGTTCCGCGGCGAAGGCGCGCAGCGGCAGCAATACCACTGCCAGCGCGGTGGCACAGGTAGCCAGCAGGCGCCGGCGCAGCGGCATCATCGGAGTGTCAAAGTCCATGGATGTATTCGGCGACGAGATCGATCTCGGATTCGGTCAGGATGCGATGCCGGCCGTAGGGCGGCATGATGGTCGCGGGATTCTTCACGCCTGCGTCCCAGATCTGCGCCCGCAGCGCCGCACGATCAGGGTACCGGCGCTTGATGTCGGCCAGTGGCGGCCCCAGGGTCGCTGCGGTTTCCGCACCGGGATCGGCCGGCATGCGATGACACGCGAGGCAATTGCCCTTCTCCTGGTCGTGGGCGATGGCCCGGCCCGGCAGGTCCGCTGCCGTGGCCAGGGCCGGGGCAGCCAGTGCGGCCACTACAACCCATGCGCTGAACATGGGGATTCGAATGCGGATCGTCAAGCGGGTGTCCTGCTTCGGACCGGGGCGATATCGGTTACGACTGCCGATGGCGCGAACCGTTCGCACGACGAGCCGGTCAGGCCGGCGCGTGCCAGTGGCCGGACTTGCCGCCGCGTTTCTCGAGCAACCGCACCGACTCGATGCGCATGCCGCGATCCACGGCCTTGCACATGTCGTAGACGGTCAGCAGACCCACACTGACCGCGGTGAGCGCTTCCATCTCCACGCCGGTGCGGCCGAAGCATTCGGCAGTGGCCGTGCAGGTTACCGTCGAAGTCGCGCGATCGACGTCGAACTCCACGCCGACACGCGTGAGACCGATCGGATGGCACAGCGGCACCAGCTCCGAGGTGCGCTTGGCGCCCTGGATCGCCGCAATGCGGGCAACGCCAAGCACGTCGCCTTTGGCTGCGGTGCCCTCGACGATCAGCGCGAGCGTGGCGGGCAGCATCGAAATGCGGCCGGTCGCGACCGCGACGCGCTGCGTTTCGGCCTTCTCGCCCACGTCGACCATGTGGGCCTGGCCCTGCGCATCGAAATGAGTGAGCGGATTCACGAAGGCGGGAGGAGTGCCGGGCAGGTGCTTGACGCTGCGCGGGACGAACTTGAGCAGATCGCAGCTATCATAGCATCGTCATGCGCGCGCTCGTCCTCGTTCTGCTCGCGTTCTGCCTGCTGATTCCCGCGCGGGCAAACGATCTGCCCGAACTCGGAGACGCATCCGAGGCGGCGCTCTCGATCGGCCAGGAGCGTGCGATCGGCTACGGCATCATGCGCCAGATCCGCGCCACCCCCAGCTATCTCGACGACGCGGACGTGGCCGACTACCTGCAGCGCGTCGGCTACCGGCTGGTGTCGGTCAGCCCCGACACGCGCATGGACTTCCATTTCTTCGCGCTGAAGGATGCTTCGGTGAACGCCTTCGCATTGCCGGGCGGTTACATCGGGGTGCATTCCGGCCTGCTGCTGACGGCGCAGACCGAATCGGAACTGGTGGGCGTGCTGGGCCATGAAATCGCGCACGTCACCCAACGCCACATCGCGCGCATGGTGGCACAGCAGCAGCGTGCCGGCATGACGTCGCTCGCGGCGATCGCCATCGCCATTCTCGCGGCACGCTCGAATCCGCAGGCGGCCGCGGGCGCCATCGCCGCCGCCCAGGCGCAGGCGCTCAACAGCCGTCTCGCGTTCACGCGCGACAACGAACGCGAGGCTGACCGCGTGGGCCTGCAGATCGTCGAACGCTCCGGCTTCGATCCGCACGCCATGCCCGTGTTCCTCGACCGGTTGCAGCGCGCGACGCGAATTCTCGACTCGAACACCGTGCCCTCGTACATGCGCACCCACCCGATCACCTACGAGCGGATCGCCGACGTCCAGAACCGCACCATGAACCTGCCCTACCGGCAGGTGCCCGACCAGCTCGACTTCCACCTGGTCCGCGCCAAGCTGCGCGCGACCATCGGCGACCCGCGCGACGCCATCACGTTCTTCGAAGAACAGCTCGCCGACCGCAAGTTCAACAGCGAGATCGGGGTGCGCTACGGGCTGGTGCTGGCACTCCTGCGGTCCGAGAACGTGAAGCGCGCCGCCACCGAGATCGTGGCACTGCGCAAGATCGCGCCGCCCAACGCGATGATCACGGGGCTGGAAGGCCGGTTGAAGCTTGCCCAGAAGGACAAGGAGGGTGCGGTGAAGATCTTCGCCGAAGGGGTCAGGACTTTCCCCGGCAGCCGTTCGCTCGGCTACGACTATGCCGAAGCGCTGATCAGCGCCGGCCGGCCCGCCGACGCGCTCAATGCCCTGGACGACCAGCTGCTCAAGGACCAGAACGACGGCAAGCTCTACGAGTTGCAGGCCAAGGCCTACGAGGCCCAGGGCAAGACCATGCTGAAGCACAAGTCGCTCGCCGAGGCCTTCCTGTCCGTCGGCAACGTCCAGGCGGCCATCGACCAACTCCAGCAGGCGCAACGCACCAGCAACGGCGACTTCTACGAGAATTCGAGCATCGAGGCCCGCCTGCGCGAGCTGCGGGCGGTGGTCGCCCGGCAGGAGAAGTAGCGGCCCGCCCCCCAGGGCGCCAGGCACCCTTCGGGTGGGCGCCAGGGGGTTCCGAGCGGTTCAGAACCCTCGGTTTCGGACCGATAACGCTGATCGGGCACCCCATCCGGACGTGGTGCAACCGGATATATTCGCTAGAATTCATACGTTTTGTCGTGAAGTCAGCGCGTCGGTGCGCGCATTCCATGCAGAAGATCGGGAAGTACGAGATCCTGAAGGAACTGGGCAAGGGCGCGACCAGCGCGGTCTACCTCGCGAACGATCCGTTCGCCGCGCGCCAGGTCGCCGTCAAGCTGGTGAAGCAGGAGGCCCTGGGCGACAAGGAGCACGGCAAGCGCTTCCAGAAGCTGTTCCTGACCGAGGCCTCGCTCGCGGGCAAGCTGCAGCATCCGCACATCGTCGCCATCTTCGACGCCGAGGCCAACGACGAGGGCAGCTACATCGTGATGGAGTACGTCGAAGGCGGCACTCTGGAGCCGTTCTGCCGCGTCGATGCCCTGCTGCCCGTGGCTCGCATCATCGAGATCATCTTCAAGTGCAGCAAGGCACTCGATTTCGCCCATCGCCACGGCATCATCCACCGCGACATCAAGCCGGCGAACATCCTGATGACCGGCGGCAGCGACATCAAGATCTCTGATTTCGGTGCCGCGCTGTCGCTCGCTTCCGAGACGACGCAGGTGACCGGCGTCGGCTCGCCCGCCTACATGTCGCCCGAACAGGTGCGCGACCAGCAGTTGAATCACCAGACCGACATCTTTTCGCTTGGCGTGGTCATGTACCAGATGCTGACCGGCCGGCTGCCGTTCAAGGCTACCAACAACTTCAGCATGGTCTACCAGATCATCAACGTCGACCCGCCGCCGCCGTCGATGCACCGGCCCGACATCCCGAACGCGGTGGACGTGATCGCCAAGAAGTCGCTGCAGAAGAGCCTCGAGAAGCGCTACCAGAGCTGGGCGGAGTTCTCCGCCGACCTGGCGAGCACGTTCGTGGACCTGCAGAACACGGCCGAGGCCGTGCCGGAGACCGAGAAGTTCAATACGTTGCGCGGCCTCGCGTTCTTCCGCGAGTTCAGCGACGTGGACCTGTGGCAGGTGGTGCGCATCTCCACCTGGTCGCGCCATCCGGCCGGCACCACCGTGATCCGGGAGGGCGAAGACGGACGCTCGTTCTTCATCCTCGCCGCGGGAGAGGTGCGCGTGACCAAGAACGACAAGCTGCTCAACGTGCTGAAGGCGGGCGAGTGCTTCGGCGAGATGAGCTACCTCGGCACCAAGGATTTCCACCGTTCCGCCACGGTTGCGGCAGTGAGCGACATCACCATGATCGAGATCGCCGACGAGGCCTTGTCGCAATCGACCGAGTCGTGCCGCAGCCGCTTCAACGCTGCCTTCCTCGAACTGCTGGTGACCCGCCTCGAGTCGGCGAACATCCGCGTGTCGCAACTGCTGCTGGACCGCAACGTCGGCGTGCGATGAGCGACTTCGCCGACATCTCGGTGGCCGAGTTCAAGGCCTTGAGTGCAGCCGAGCCGGTGATCGTCGTGGATGTGCGCACCGATGCGGAAGTTGCTCGTGGCGTGATTCCGGGTGCCCGCCACATCGTGCTCCAGACCTTGCCCGAGCGGATTGGTGAGCTGCCGCGAGACGCAGCGGTAGTGATGGTCTGCCAGTCGGGCGGCCGCTCGCGCCAGGCGGCGGGTTTTCTCGCGGCGCAAGGGTACGAGCGGGTGCACAATCTCCAGGGCGGTGTCACCGCCTGGGCGCGCGAGGGCGAGGCCCTCGTCGCCCTAGAACGCCAAGAACCGACATGACCACAGCCATCGCCCACGACTTCGAACTCGACGCCCGCGGACTCAATTGCCCGCTGCCCATCCTGCGGACCAAGAAGGTCCTGAACGGCATGAACTCCGGCAAGGTGCTGAAGATCATGGCCACCGACCCCGGCTCGGTACGCGACTTCCAGGCCTTTTCGCGCCAGACCGGCAACGACCTGCTCGCCGCCTCGGAATCCGGCGGCGAGTTCCACTTCCTGCTGCGCAAGAAGTAGGACGTCCTCGGTGCATCCTGTCGACCGCCTTATCGTGAGCTTCGACCGGGGGCTGCGTACCCTGTTTGTGCCGCCCCGCGCTGCCCGGCCTGAACCGGCGACCGAACAGGCGGAGGCGGATCTGGCGCCTGAAGAGCGCCGGCACGCGGCGGCGCTGATGCGAGTGAACCACACCGGCGAGGTCTGCGCCCAGGCCCTGTACCAGGGACAGATGCTCACCGCGCGCGACCCGGACATCGAGACGGTGCTCGCCAAGGCAGCCGACGAGGAGACCGACCATCTCGCGTGGACCCGGTCGCGTATCGAAGCGCTCGATGGGCGTACCAGCCGCCTCGACCCGCTGTTCTACGTCGGCGCGTTCACGCTGGGTGCCCTGTCGGGTCTGGCCGGTGATCGCTGGAACCTCGGGTTCCTGGCCGAGACCGAGCGGCAGGTGGAAGGGCATCTCGAAGGTCACCTCGAGCAGCTCCCGGAAACCGATGCGAAGAGCCGTGCGGTCGTTGCACAGATGCGCGAGGACGAAGCAGCGCATGCGCGGACCGCTCTTGCCCACGGCGGCGAGGAACTGCCGCCGCCGGTGAAACTCGCGATGAAGCTCGCGTCGCGAGTGATGACGGGGTCGACTTACTACTTCTAGCGCCCGCCCGGCCGCCCGAACGGCGCGACGGGTGAGATGTTCGCTAAGTGGTGGCCTCGGTCGCTTTGCCGACCTCGATGATCTCGAAGTCGTGGGTCACTTCGGCGGTCTTGGCGAGCATTGCCGTGGCTGAGCAGTACTTTTCCGCCGACATGCTGATCGCGCGCTCCACGGCATCGCGCTTGACGTTGTGCCCCTTCACGACAAAGTGCATGTGGATGCGCGTGAACACCTTGGGATCGGTGGTGGCGCGATCCGCATCCATCTCGATGGCGACATCGGTCACGTCCTGGCGTGCCTTGCGCAGGATCGACACGACGTCGTAGGCCGTGCAGCCGCCGGTGCCGGCAAGGACGGTCTCCATGGGCCGAGGGCCGAGATTGCGGCCGCCCCCCTCGGGCGAACCGTCCATCACGAAGGCGTGGCTGGTTTCGGTTTCGGCCACGAAGGCGACGCCTTCCAGCCATTTGATGCGGACTTTCATGGGTGTGGGTTCCGGGGGAACAGAGACGGGATTCTAGCGTTCATAGCGGGGGTCGCCGCAGGGTTGCCATTCTTGCCCCCACCTCAGCCCTCCCCCGGCAATGCCGGGGAGGGAGCTCTACACCCCTTCCCCCACCTTGGGTGGGGGAAGGTTGGGATGGGGGCAAGCATGCTGCGCCGCACGATCCGTGGCCTCGAATCCGCGCCAACACACCTTCGCACGGAAATCCGTAGGGTCTTTATTTCTCCAATCACTCAGTGCCTTAGCCTCGAGGATCGAGACATCCTCAGCGACACCCGCTATACTCCCGCGTCTTTTTCGCAGAGCAAGGATTGCGCATGGCCAATTCTTCCAGCCCTAGCGGCAGCAAACGGCGCTTTCTCCTGACCGTTGCCACGGCCGCAGTAGGGGGTGCCGGTGCAGTAGCGGTCGCCGTCCCCTTCGTACGCAGCATGACCCCGAGCGCCCGGGCCAAGGCCGCCGGCGCGCCGGTGGAGGTCGACATCTCCAAGGTCGAGCCCGGCATGATGATCACGGTGGAATGGCGCGGCCAGCCCGTGTGGATCGTGCATCGCACGCCCGAGATGCTCGCGAACATTCCCAAGATGAACGAGCTCGTGGCTGATCCGGAGTCGTCCCAGCCGCTGCAACCGGCCTACGTCGACAAGGAAAATCGCGCCATCAAGCCCGACTACCTGGTGCTGGTGGGCATCTGTTCGCACCTGGGCTGTTCGCCGACGGAGAAGCTGAAGATCGGCGCCGACAGCGGTCTGGGTGATGAGTGGCTCGGCGGTTTCTACTGCCCCTGTCACGGCTCGAAATTCGACGTCGCGGGCCGGGTTCTGAAGGGCATGCCGGCACCGGTGAACCTCAAGGTGCCGCCGTACACCTTCCTCTCCGACTCCCGCATTCTCATCGGCCAGGACAAGTCATGAGCAAGATCGCCGCGCTCACCCAGTGGATCGACGACCGCTTCCCGCTGACGTCCAACTGGAAAGCCCACCTTTCCGAGTACTACGCGCCGAAGAACTTCAACTTCTGGTACTACTTCGGCTCCCTCGCGATGCTGGTACTGGTGATCCAGATCCTGTCCGGGATCTTCCTCACCATGCATTACAAGCCCGATGCCTCGCAGGCCTTCGCCTCGGTCGAGTACATCATGCGCGACGTGCCGTCGGGCTGGCTGGTGCGCTACATCCACTCCACCGGCGCCTCGATGTTCTTCGTCGTGGTCTACCTGCACATGATGCGCGGGCTGCTGTACGGCTCCTTCCGCAAGCCGCGTGAACTGGTGTGGATCTTCGGCATGCTGATCTACCTGTGCCTGATGGCCGAAGCGTTCTTCGGCTATCTGCTCCCGTGGGGCCAGATGTCCTACTGGGGTGCGCAGGTAATCGTGAACCTGTTCAGTGCTGTCCCCTTCATCGGCGAGGACCTGTCGGTGTGGATCCGCGGCGACTACGTGGTGTCCGACGCCACGCTGAACCGCTTCTTCGCGTTCCACGTGATCGCGATTCCGCTGGTGCTGCTGGGCCTGGTCACCGCGCACATCCTCGCGTTGCACGAAGTGGGCTCGAACAACCCGGACGGCATCGAGATCAAGAAGAAGAAGGACCCCAAGACCGGCATCCCGTTGGACGGCATCGCGTTCCATCCGTACTACACGGTGAAGGATATCGTCGGCGTGGTGGTGTTCCTGATGGTGTTCTCCATCATCATCTTCTTCATGCCCGAGGTCGGCGGCTACTTCCTCGAGTACAACAACTTCATCCCGGCCGACCCGCTCAAGACCCCGGCGCACATAGCCCCGGTCTGGTACTTCACGCCGTACTACGCGATGTTGCGTGCCGTCCCGGCGATGCTCGGTTCGCAGTTCCCCGGCGTCATCGTGATGGGGCTGGGCGTGATGGTCTTCTTCCTGCTGCCGTGGCTTGATCGCGGCAAGGTGAAGTCGATCCGCTACCGCGGGCCGAAGTACAAGATCTGGCTCACGCTGTTCGTGATCTCCTTCGTGATCCTGGCGTGGCTCGGCATGAACCCGACCGACTTCCTCGGCAAGTTCCCCGGCAGCACGCTCGAGATGGCGACGTTCCTCGCGCGCGTGTTCACGGTCGTCTACTTCGCGTTCTTCATCCTGATGCCCTGGTATACCGCCACCGACAAGGAGAAGCCGGAACCCGAGCGGGTGACCGGATGACCATCATGCGCTCAGTTCGCCGTCTCGCCGCCGTTCTCGTCCTAGTCGCGCCGACCGCTGCGTTCGCGGCCGGTGGTCACGTCGTGCTCGACACCGCGCCCATTGACCAGCACGACGTCGCCTCGCTCCAGCGCGGGGCGCGCAACTTCGTGAGCTATTGTCTCAATTGTCATTCGGCGCAGTACATGCGCTACAACCGCCTCGCGGATCTCGGGCTCACGGATCAGCAGATCAAGGACAACCTGATGTTCGCGTCCGACAAGGTCGGTGACCCGATGACCATCGCCATGAAGGCGAAGGATGCCAACAAGTGGTTCGGCGCCCAGCCGCCCGACCTGTCGGTCATCGCCAGGTCGCGCGGGGCGGACTGGCTCTACACCTATCTGCGCACGTACTACCGCGACGAATCCCGCCCGACGGGCTGGAACAACATCGCATTTCCCGACGTCGGCATGCCGCATGTGCTGTGGGAGCTGCAGGGTCTGCAGGATCTCGAGGAAGAAAAGCACGGCGCCGAAGGCGAGCATGGCGGCCACGCTGCGCCGAAGCTCACGCTCGCCCAGGCCGGTGCGATGACGCCCAAGCAGTACGACGCGTTCGTCGCTGACCTCGTCAACTACCTTGTCTACATGGGCGAGCCTGCGCGCCTGCAGCGCACCCAGATCGGCATCCTCACGCTGCTGTTCCTCGGCGTCCTGTTCGTGTTCGCCTACCTTCTCAAGAAGGAATACTGGAAGGACGTCCACTAGAGTCGTCTTCCCTCTCCGGAGCCCTCAGATCAAATGATGACCCTCTACTCCGGCACGACGTGCCCGTTCAGCCAGCGTTGCCGCATCGTCCTCTACGAGAAGGGGATGGATTTCCAGATCGTCGACGTCGACCTCTTCAACAAGCCCGAAGACCTCGCGGTGATGAACCCGTACAACCGCACCCCGGTGCTGGTGGAGCGCGATCTCATCCTGTACGAATCGAACATCATCAACGAGTACATCGACGACCGCTTCCCGCACCCGCAGCTGATGCCGGCCGATCCGGTGATGCGCGCGCGTGCGCGCCTGTTCCTGTTCCGCTTCGAGAACGAGCTCTTCACCCACATCGAGTCGCTCGAGAAGGGCAACCAGAAGGTCGCCGACAAGGCGCGGCAGATGGTGCGCGACAGCCTCACGCAGATCGCGCCGGTCTTCGTGAAGCAGAAGTACATGCTGGGCGACGAGTACTCCATGCTCGACGTCGCGATCGCGCCGCTGCTGTGGCGCATCGACTACTACGGCATCCAGATTCCGAAGCAGGCCGCCCCGCTGCTGAAGTATGCCGAGCGCCTGTTCAGCCGCCCGGCCTACATCGAGGCGCTGACGCCCGCCGAGAAGGTGATGCGTAAATGAAGCAGCCGTCGACCACACCCTACCTGATCCGCGCGATCTACGAGTGGTGCGTCGACAACGGTTTCACGCCGTACCTCGCCGTCAAGGTGAACGACCGCACCAAGGTCCCGCTCGAGTACGTGCGCGACGGCGAGATCATCCTCAACGTGAGCGCCGACGCCACGCGCGATCTCACCATCGGCAACGAAGCGATCCAGTTCTCCGCGCGCTTCAACGGCGTGTCGCGAGAACTGTCGGTGCCGGTGGATTGCGTGAGTGGCGTGTTCGCGAAGGAAACCGGACAGGGGCTCGCGTTCCAGCAGCCGGCGACCGGTGCCGTGACGAGCAGCCTCGCACCGGTGGAATCCACCACCGAGTCCGACGACAAACCTACGCCACCGACCGGCGGAAGGCCGAAGCTTCAGGTTGTGAAGTAGTCGGTCCGGGCCCGGCCCGAGGGGCTGCCCCCGTATAATCCGCGTCGTCGCCGGATTAGCTCAGTTGGTAGAGCAGCTGATTTGTAATCAGAAGGTC
>LNFM01008360.1_pt1 | contig 19785 bp, 16 predicted proteins | sample 596031 | NCBI WGS metagenome assembly LNFM01 (sample SAMN04254537, study PRJNA301005) | activated carbon metagenome | isolation source: dual media filters at the Ann Arbor, Michigan drinking water treatment plant | place: USA: Ann Arbor | reverse complement strand
ATGCCGGTCCAGGTGAGCACGGTCTCGCGGTTCACGCTGGCGGCGTGTTCCGGGCCGGCCTGCAGCCAGAAGCGGTCACGTTCGCGATCGCGGTCGATCGAGAAGCCGACCCACAGCCCGGGCATGCCGTTGACGCTGCGTGCCACCACCGCCCCTTCGCCCAGCGCATTGCGAAGTTCTTCGCCGACGCGGCGCGAAAAGCGGTCGGTCTCGAAGGTTTCCCAGGTGTCTGCGGGTTCACGCGGCGAGACACGCGCGCCGCCCTGCGCCGTGAGGCTTTTCATCAGCGCCACGCGGCTGATGCCGTCGGCGGTTTTCAGCGCGGCGCGGGCCAGGTTCACCAGGCCGGCCGTCTGTTGCGCGGCCTGCACGGCGCGAGGCTCCAGCTCCAGCGCGCGCAGCGTTTGCAGCCAGGCGAACACCCCCCCGGCCAGCAGCAGCGCCAAGAGGAAGAAGGTGCGCCAGAAAAGGCTCAGGCCTAAGGGTTTGCGGCGGGCCACCGGGTGCGTGTGTCAGTGAGAGGTGGGTTCAGAAAACAAGCTGGCGACGTGGCGGTCAGTTGGCGCCGTCCGGCACGAAGACATAGCCCACGCCCCACACCGTCTGGATGTAGCGCGGCTGTGCCGGGTCGGGCTCCAGCATCTTGCGCAGGCGGCTGATCTGCACGTCCAGGCTGCGGTCGAAGGGCTCGAACTCGCGGCCGCGCGCCAGCTGGGCCAGCTTGTCGCGCGAGAGCGGCTGGCGCGGGTGGCGCACCAGGGCCTTGAGCATGCTGAACTCGCCGGTGGTGAGTGCGATCTGCTCGCCGTTCTTGCTCAGGCGGCGCAGGCTCAGGTCAAACTCGAACGGGCCGAAGGTTACGGTCTGCGCTTCCTTGCTGGGGGCGCCGGGGGCTTCGGGCGCCGGCCGGCGGCGCAGCACGGCGTGGATACGCGCCAGCAACTCACGGGGGTTGAAGGGCTTGGGCAGGTAGTCGTCGGCACCCACCTCCAGGCCCACGATGCGGTCCACGTCTTCCACCTTGGCCGTGAGCATGATGATGGGCGTCTGGTCGTTGGCGGCGCGCAGGCGGCGGCAGATGGACAGGCCGTCCTCACCAGGCAGCATCAGGTCCAGCACGATGAGATCCACGGTCTCACGCGTCAGCACGCGGTTCAGCGCCTTGGCATCTTCTGCCAGCAGCACGTCGAAGCCTTCCTGCGCCAGATAGCGGCGCAGCAGGTCGCGGATGCGCGCGTCGTCATCGACGACGACGATGCGGTCGGGCCTCGCGTTGGCGGGTGATGTCATGGGGCACTCCGAAATTTGTAACAACGCCGATTGTGGGCCGCTGTGGAACGCACTTCGGGCTAACCCTGACCATCTGTTACAAGTCTTTCGGCACGCCGGTGGCTGCAACGCAGTCAACGGCTTGCCCCCGGCACACGCTGTGGGGTGGTGGGCCCCGAGGCGGCAAGCCCGGGCGCCCAGCCTGCCCGACGAGGCCACGACGGCTCTATCCAGACACCTGAGGAAACCATGAAACCACTGCGCCAGTTCGGCACCCGCGTCATCGCGGGCTCGGCCTTGTCCCTGCTGGCCCTGAGTGCGGCGGCCGACACGCCGCCGCCACAGAACGTCATCAGCCTGTCGGCCACCGCCACCGTGGACGTGCCGCAAGACTGGCTGACCGTGGTGTTCAGCACCACCCGCGAAGGTGTCGACGCTGGCGTGGTGCAGGCCCAGCTGAAGCAGGTGCTCGATGCCGCGCTGAGCGAAGCACGCAAGGCTGCCAAGCCGGGGCAGGTGGAGGTGCGCACGGGCGGCTTCAGCCTGCAGCCGCGTTATGCACCGCCGACCCCGAGGGGGGCGTCCTCCGGCCTCCCGGGTGGCATCGCCGGCTGGCAAGGCAGTACCGAGCTGATCGTCGAAGGTCGCGACACCCAGGCCATCGCGCAACTGACCGGCCGCGTGCCCGGCATGACGATTGCGCGTGTGGGCTTTTCGCTCTCGCGCGAGGCGCGTCAGAAGGTGGAAGGCGACGTCACCGCCCAGGCCATCGAGCAGTTCCGGTCGCGCGCCATGACCGTGAGCCGGCAGTTCGGCTTCACCGGCTACACCGTGCGCGAGGTGAACGTGGGCACCGACCCGCCGGGCGGCCAGGTGCCGATGTTGCGCATGGAGGCCACACGCGCGATGGCCGATGGCGCGGCGCTGCCGGTGGAAGCCGGCAAGGCCAGCGTGAACGCCACCGTCAGCGGCAGCGTGCAGATGCTGAAGTAAGGCCGCCGAGGGCCGCGCTCACTGGGCGGTCCAGCCCCCGTCCACGGCCCAGGCCTGGCCGCGCACGTTCTTCGCGGCAGGGCTGCACAGGAACACCGTCAGCTCGGCCAGTTCTTCCGGTGTGGTGAACTGCAGCGAGGGCTGCTTCTCGGCGAGCAGGCGGCGCTTGGCTTCGGCGTCGTCCACGCCGTCGGCGGCGGCGCGCGCATCCACCTGCTTCTGCACCAGGGGCGTCAGCACCCAGCCCGGGCAGATGGCGTTCACGGTGATGCCGGTGGTGGCGGTTTCCAGCGCCGCGGCCTTGGTCAGGCCCACGATGCCATGTTTGGCTGCCACATAGGCGCTCTTGTTGGCCGAGGCCACGAGGCCGTGAGCCGAGGCCACGTTGACGATGCGGCCCCAGTTCCGCGCGCGCATGCCGGGCAGGGCGGCGCGCATGGTGTGGAAGGCCGAGCTCAGGTTGATGGCGATGATGGCGTCCCAGCGCTCGACGGGAAAGTCTTCCACCCTCGCCACATGCTGGATGCCGGCGTTGTTCACCAGGATGTCGCAGCTGCCGAGTTGGCTTTCGCAGGCCTTCACCATGGCGGCGATCTCATCGGGCTTGCTCATGTCGGCGCCATGGAACACGGCGCCGGGGTCGTGGGCACGCACCTGGGCCAGCGCCCCTTCAACGTCACCGAAGCCGTTGATCATGACGTGCGCGCCGTGCCGAGCCAGCGTGATGGCGATGCCCAGGCCGATGCCGCTGGTAGAGCCGGTGACGAGGGCGGTTTTTCCTTGGAGCGTGGACATGGGTTGGGCCTGCCGTTGATACGATGACCCGATTATCCGACCCCGTTAGAGCCCAAGATGACTGAACCGCGACTGGCCCATGTGCAATGCCTCGGTGGCCGCGGCCTGCACCGCATGGCCTATTGGGAATGGGGCGCTGCCGACAACCCGCGCGTGCTGGTGTGTGTGCACGGCCTGTCGCGCCAGGGGCGCGATTTCGACACCTTGGCGCGTGATCTCGGCAGCCACTACCGCGTGGTCTGCCCCGACGTGGTGGGCCGCGGCCGGAGCGACTGGCTGGCCGACCCCATGGGCTATGGCATTCCCGGCTATGTCGCCGACATGGTCACGCTGGTGGCACGGCTGAACGTGGCGCAGGTGGATTGGGTGGGCACCTCGATGGGCGGTCTGATCGGCCTGATGCTGGCGTCGTTGCCGCAGACGCCGGTTCGTCGCCTGGTGCTGAACGACGTCGGTCCGGTGATCCAGCCCGCGGCCCTGAAGCGCATCGCCGGTTACCTGGGCCAGCCCGCACACTGGGCCACGGTGGAAGAGGCGGCTGATGCGCTGTGGGCGATCTCGCAGGGTTTCGGCCCGCACACGCGCGAAGAGTGGCTGGCACTGACGCGTCCGCAGCTCAAGCCCGACGGTGAGGGCCACAAGCCCCACTACGACCCCGCCATCGCCGTGCCGGTGCGTGCCATCACGCCCGAGTTGGCCGCAGCGGGCGAGGCCGCGCTGTGGGCGGCCTACGAGCGCATCACGGCGCCCACGCTGCTGCTGCGCGGTGAACAGAGCGACCTGCTCTCGCCAGACACCGGCCAGGCCATGACCCAGCGCGGCCCGCGTGCGCGCCTGCACGTGCTGCCCGGCGTGGGCCACGCGCCCACGCTGGTGGCGGCCGACCAGCGCGCCGTGGTGCGCGAGTTCCTGCTGGGCCCATGAAGACGGGGGTGGCGGCTGCGGCTGCCCAGGGCGGCGGCGAAGGCGGCGCAGCCGCCATCGTGCACCTGGCCAGCGCCGAAACCGAGGCCGCCGCGTCGGGTGCCACCGGCGCCGCACAGGCCGATCCCGTGCAACGCGCGCGCGCCTTTGCCGAGCCCCTGCTGGCAGGCCAGGCGCTGGACACCGGCGAAGACGCCTTGGCCCATGCCGACGGCACGGCGGCGGTGTTGCGCCAGATGGGCGCCGCGCCGTCCTTGTGCGCCGCCGCCTACCTCGTCTACGCCGGCGACTATCTGCAACGCCCTGAAGACGTGGTGCACAAGGCCTTCGGCGAAAGTTACGCCAGCCTGGTGACGCTGACGCGCAAGCTGGTGCAGATCCAGCGCGCCGCGCGCGCTGCCGTGCCGCAGCAGGGCCAGCGCGGCCTGCAACTGGAACGGGTGCGCAAGATGCTGCTGGCCTTCAGCCGCGACCTGCGCGTGGTGCTGCTGCGCCTGGCCTCGCGCCTGCAGACCTTGCGCTGGTTTGCCGCCGAACGCCAGCCGTGCCCCGAGGCCCTGGCCACCGAAACGCTGCAGGTCTTTGCGCCGCTGGCCAACCGCCTGGGCATCTGGCAGATCAAGTGGGAGCTGGAAGACCTGTCCTTCCGCTTCCTGCAGCCGCAGGAATACCAGCGCATGGCCAGGCTGGTGGACGAGAAGCGGGCCGAGCGTGAGCAAGGCGTGTCCGCCGCGCGTGAACAACTGGCCGCGCTGTTGCTGCAGGCCGGTGTGCAGGCGGATGTGCAGGGGCGGCCCAAGCACCTCTACAGCATCTGGAAAAAGATGCGCGGCAAGGGCCTGGCGTTCGAGCGTGTGTTCGACACGCGCGCGCTGCGTGTGGTGGTGGATGACGTGGCCGCCTGCTACATGGCGCTGGCCCGCCTGCATGAGACCTGGGCGCCGGTGGACGGCGAGTTCGACGACTACATCGCCCGCCCCAAGGCCAACGGCTACCAGAGCCTGCACACGGTGGTGCTGGGGGCGGACGGCCGGCCGCTGGAAGTGCAGATCCGCACCCGTGCAATGCACGAACACGCCGAACACGGCGTCGCCGCGCACTGGATGTACAAGGAGGCGGGCACCAAGGGTTACGCCGGTGTCAGCGCGGTGGGCGAATTTGAAGACCGCGTGGCCGAAGCGCGCAAGGCCGTGCTGCGTGAACTGCTGGCCTGGGAACGCGATTTCGCCAGCCACGGCGACGATGGCAGCGACAGCGACAGCGAAGGCGACGCCGGCCAGGGCCCGCCGCGGACGCACGCTGCAGTGAACAGCGACCGCATCTACGTCTTCACCCCGCAGGCCACCATCATCGACCTGCCCGCCGGCGGCACCCCGGTGGACTTTGCCTATGCCCTGCACACCGACCTCGGCCACCGCTGCCGCGGCGCCAAGGTGGACGGCGTGATGGTGCCGCTGAACACGCCGCTGCAGTCGGGCCAGACGGTGGAGGTGGTGGCCATCAAGGAGGGCGGCCCGTCGCTGGACTGGCTGAACGCCGAACTGCACTACCTGGCCAGCCCGCGTGCCAAGGCCAAGGTGCGCGCCTGGTTCAATGCCGAGCAGATGGCGCACACCATCGCGCGCGGCCGCGAGGCCGTGGAAAAGCTGCTGCAGCGCACCGGCAGCACGGCGCTGGAACGCCAGGCCCTGGCCGAGCGCCTGGGCTTCAAGACCACCGACGCACTGTTCGAACTGGTGGGCAAGGACGAGTACTCGCTGCGCAACATCGAGAACCTGCTCAAGCCCGCCGAGCCCGCGCCTGACGACGACAAGGTGCAACTGCACCGTTCACGCGCCGAAGACGGCGGTGGCCGCGGGGGCGTGCTGGTGGTGGGCATGGACTCGCTGCTGACGACGCTGGGCAAGTGCTGCCGCCCGGCGCCGCCCGACAGCATCCGCGGCTTCGTCACGCGTGGCCGCGGCGTTGCCGTGCACCGTGCCGACTGCAGCAACCTGCGCCAGATGGCGCTGAGCGCGCCGGGACGCGTCATCGAGGTGGCCTGGGGCCGGCCCAGCGGCGACAAGGCCCCGGTCTACCCCATGGACGTGGTGATCGAGGCCGCAGACCGCAACGGCCTGTTGCGCGACATCAGCGAGGTGTTTGCGAAGGAGAAGATCAACGTCACCGGCGTGCAGAGCCAAAGCGCCAAGGACGGCAGCACGGCGTGGATGACTTTCACGGTGGAAGCCAGCGACACCGCGCGCCTGGGGCCGGTGCTGGCCAACATCGGCCGCGTGCGTGGCGTTCGCCACGCCCGGCGGCGCTGAGCCCCGACGGGCAGGGCCGCTGCCTCGTGTATAGTCTGCGGCTGCCCCAGGCGCGTAGCTCAGCTGGTTAGAGCACCACCTTGACATGGTGGGGGTCGTTGGTTCGAGTCCAATCGCGCCTACCAAATTCGTTTGGAAGAACAAGCACCCAGTGGAGACGCTGGGTGCTTTTTTCTTGGCGGTACGAAAAGAGCACGAAAAGAGTGCAAGGACGCGCGGTGGGCACTGCGGCCCGAACTTTCGACAGGCAGCGGTGCCGGGCGCCTTTGACCGGACGCCGCGTGTTCAGCCCCGGAGATCCAGCGGCGGGATGGTGGTCAGCGCGTGCAGCAGGTCGGTGCGGGCGACGAATCCGAACACCTCGCCGCTGTCGCCGGCCCGCGGCACCCCGGGTGCCGTGGATGCGGAACATCGCATCACCGCCTCGTGGTGGTGGCCGCTCAGACCCCGCCCATGTAGACCAGCGCTGCGTTGACCACATAGGTCGCGGCCAGACCGACGCTGATCCAGCTGACCACCCGCAGCGTGCGCCCTTGCGGTCGCATCACCAGGCCGATGATCACCAGACCCGTCATCACCAGGGCGGTCACCGCGGTGCCCGCATGCACCGCGGCGGCGTCGGCGAGCAGCGGACCGCGGACGTAGAACGCATCGTCCACCGCCAGGATCACGATGTTGAAGAGATTGCTGCCCAGCAGGTTGCCGATCGCCATGTCGAGCGCGCCGAGCCGCAGCGCCCCCAAAGTCACCGCCATTTCCGGCAGCGTGGTCACGAGCGCCATCAGGACGGTGCCGACGAAACTGCGCGACAGGCCGAGCGCCGTCGCCAGCCCGTCGGCCACCTCGGGCAGCCAGCTGCCGGCGGCCAGCACCAGCAGCGCCGCGAGACCGAACCGCCGCCACTCGTGCCACGTCCGCACGGCCGCCGCCGGCGGCCGCGTCGCCGCGGCGACCGCCAGCGCCTGGCGCTCGTGTGCATGCACGCCTTTCAGCGCCAGCAGGTACAGCGCCAGCAGCAGCGGGCTGTAGACGCCGACATGCAGCACGGCCGGCGCGCGGGTGCCGGTGAGCAGGCTCAAGGCCACGAAGCCCAGCATCACGACGCCGAAGCCGGCCGACAGCAGGTGGGTGGCGCTGGCCTCGCGGTACATCGGCTGGTGGCGCTGCAAGGCGTCGACGACGACCAGGAACAGCAGGTTGACGACGCAGGCCCCGAGCGCGTTGCCCACCGCCAGGTTGGGGGCGTCAACGAAGGCCACCGCGCTGATGCCCGAGGCCAGTTCGGGCAGCGAGGTCACGGTGGCCAGCAGTGCCAGGCCGACCCAGCCGCGCCCCCAGCCGTGGGCTTCGGCCAGCGCATCGGCGCTGCGGCTGAGCACGTAGCCCGCCCGTGCGATGAGCACGGCGCAGCCGGCGAACTGAAGCAGCAGCCAGGCCAGCCTCACGCCCGCCTCCCGCGCGCCGTGCGCAGCCAGAGCTTGCGCGCCTCCTCGGCCCACAGCACGAGACTCGCGAGTGCCAGCAGCGGCAGCAGCGACTCCGCGGCCAGCGGCACGGTGTGGAACAGCGCATTCATCGGCGGGGTGTACAGCACCAGCGCCTGCAGCGCCACCGACAAGCTCAGCCCGCCCAGCAGCCAGCGGTTGTGCACGATGCGCAGGCCGAGTGCCGATGCGCGTGCCGACTGGCAGTTCAGCACGTTGAACCACTGGCACATGGCCAGCACGGTGAAGGTCTCGGTGCGCACGATCTCCAGTGCCGCGCCCTGGCCCAGCCGCCACGCGAACCAGCCGAAGGTGACACCCGCGATCAACGGCGTCATCAGCGCCACGCGCTGAAGCATCTCGGCGCCAAGCAGGCGGTCGCCACGCGGCACGGGCGCGCGCCGCATCTCGTCGCCGTCGGCCGGGTCCATCACCAGGTTCACCGTCACCGTGCCTTCGGTGACGATGTTGATCCACAGGATCTGCACCGCCGCCAGCGGCAGCGGAAAGCCGCCCAGCAGCGCCAGCAGCAGCACCAGCACCTCGGCCATCGAGGTGGCAAAGAGGTACAGGATGACCTTCTTCAGGTTGGCATAGACCACGCGTCCCCGCTGCACGGCGCCGACGATGGTGGAGAAGTTGTCGTCGGTGATGACGATCTTGGCCGCGCTCTTGGCGACCTCGGTGCCGGTGATGCCCATGGCGACACCGACATCGGCGCGGGCCAGCGCGGGGGCATCGTTGACGCCGTCGCCGGTCATCGCGACGACCTCGCCGCGCGCCTGCAGCGCCTCGACGATGCGCAGCTTCTGCGCCGGCTGCACGCGGGCGAAGACGGCGATCCCCGGCAGTTCGTCGCGCAGGTCGGCCTCGCCCATGTGCTCGAGCTCGGGGCCGTCCACGGCACGCTCGCCATCGCGCGCGATGCCGAGCTGGCGTGCGATCGCCAGGCCCGTGAGCTTGTGGTCACCCGTGACCATGATCGGGCGGATGCCGGCGGCGCGGCACTCGGCCACCGAGAGCTTGACCTCCTCGCGTGGCGGGTCGATCTGGCCGACGAGGCCGAGCAGGCGTGCGCGGCCGGCCAGGGCATCGAAGCCGGCTGCCGGATCGAGCCCGTCGTCGTCGACGGTGGCCAAGGCCAGAACGCGCAGTGCCTGCGTGGCCATGCGCTCGGCGGCGTCCCGCGCCGCCGGCAGCACTGCGCCGTCTGCGCCCGCGCACAGGCGCAGCACGGCCTCGGGGGCGCCCTTGATCCAGACACGGCGCGGCGCGCCGGTCATGCGATGCCTCGTGGCCATCAGCTTGGTGTCGCTGTCGAAGGGCAGTTCGGTCTCGCGCGGCGCGTCCCGGCGCAGCACGTCGGGCACCAGGCCAGCCTTGCGCGCCAGCACCAGCAGCGCCCCCTCGGTCGGGTCGCCCAGCACCGACCAGCTGGCGCGTTCATCCTCCGGCGGCAGCAGCTGCGCGTCGTTGCACAGCGCAGCGGCCACGCAGAGTTCACGCACGGCCGGGTCGGACCTGTCCGCCGGCGTCGCGCCTTCGGCCAGGTGGCCGTCGGGGGCGTAGCCGATGCCGCCAACGTGGATCTCGCGCCCGCCCGGCAGCCACAGCGCCACCGCCGTCATCTCGTTGCGGGTGAGCGTGCCGGTCTTGTCGCTGCAGATGACGGTGGTCGAGCCCAGCGTCTCCACCGCCGAGAGCCGCCGGATGATCGCGCCGCGCTCGGCCATGCGCTGCATGCCGACGGCCAGCGCGATCGTCATTGCCACCGGCAAGCCCTCGGGCACCATCGAGACCATCTGGCTGATGGCGACCATGAGCACCTCCGACAGCGGCAACTGGCGCCACAGGCCCAGCAGCACCACCAGCACGAACAGGCCCAGCGCCGCCACCACCAGCGCGCGGCCGAAGTGCTCGAGCCGCAGCTCCAGCGGCGTCTTCGGCTCCTCGGCGCGTTCGGTCAGCCCGGCGATGCGGCCCACCTCGGTGTGGACGCCGGTGGCGACGACGACGGCACGCGCGCGCCCGGCGGTGACGTGGGTGCCCGAGTACACCATGCAGCGGCGGTCGCCCAGGCCGGTGGCCTCCGGCACCGGCAACACCGACTTCGCCACCGGCAGCGACTCGCCGGTGAGTGCGGCTTCGGCGACCTGCAGCTGGGCCTCTTCGACGACGCGCGCGTCGGCGGCCACCGCGTCGCCAGCGGCCAGCAGCATGGTGTCGCCGGGCACCAGCTCGCACGCCTCGACGACCCGTTCCCCATCGTCGCGCAGTACCCGCACGCGCAGCGCCGACAGCCGCCGCAAGGCCGCCATCGAACGTTCGGCCCGTCCTTCCTGGAAGCTGCCGATCAGCGCGTTGACCAGCACCACCGCGAGGATGACGCCGGCATCGCCGTGGTGCCCCAGCGACACCGCGAGCACCGCGGCGACGAAGAGGATGTAGATGAGCGGGCTTTTGAACTGGCGCACGAAGGTGCGCCACAGCGGCTTGGGCGGAACCTCGGGCAGTGCGTTCGGTCCGTGTCGAGCCCGGGCGCTGCATACCGCGCCCGCATCGAGGCCGCGCTGAGGGTCGAGTCCGAAGTGGCGCAGCAACAGCTCGATCGGCAAGGCGTGCCAGACGGGGTCGATGTCGTGGGTACTCCTGTCCGCCATGCAGTGGTTCTCCGGGTGTGAACGAGGCCGGGGTCGGTCTTCGTGCGGGCCTCGTCTCTCGGGCTGCGCGTACGACCAGCGTGTCGCCGTCGAGCGCGTGCAATGCAGCCTGAAGGATCGTCCTTGGCGGGGGCAGGTACTGGGGCCTGAACCCGGAACTCCAATTCGGATCGGTTTCGGACCGCGCCGCCACGCACCGCTGAGCGACATGCCAGCATGGTGGCTGGTTCCGGCGGTGACCTTGATGCGCATCAACGGCGGCAGCGAGCCCGCGCTGGCGGGACTGGGTCGAAGCAACGGCTCTCCGGACCAGGAACTCGTGCGCCGCAGCGGCCGGTGCAGCCAGAACCACGAGCCGTTGGATTGCCAGCTGGACAAGCCAAGACATCAACGCCACAAGCGCTCGTGCTTCGTTGGATCAGGGCAGCGGTGACGCTGAGCGCGGGCTGCAGACCGAGCCCGTCCGGTGGTCTGCCAGGTTTCGCGTCAGCCCGGTCGGCGCGCCGTCGCCACGAGCGCACCGCTGCGATAAACCAGCCGACCGCCACGTGCCAGGTGCTGGTTGCATTGATCGTCAAAGGCCAGGCGCAATGCCGTGAACGCCTCGGACGGGATCGCTTGCAGGCGCTTGCGCGCAAGGCTGGAAAGCGTGAATTGCAGGGTCCAGAACTCGTCGACCGTGTCTATGCTGAAGCGGACCAGGCGGCCTGCCGGCAGCCAGTCTTGCAGCGCCGCCGGCAGCAGCATCACCTGATCGGGTACGCAGGGGCGGCAGCGCCGGGCAGCGGCCACCGGCCAGGGGGGGCTAGGGTTTTGGAGAACAGGGCATGCCATCGTGCAGCGCGGAAATAGCTCGGCACGGCCCTTAAGATGCGGCGCCGCAGCACTCCGATACCCGCCCCCCGTCCACGCCGCATGAGCGACCCCGTCCTACTCGAAACCCGCGCCCTGACCAAGGAGTTCAAGGGCTTCGTCGCCGTCAGCGAGGTGAACCTGAAGGTCCAGCGCGGCAGCATCCATGCGCTGATCGGCCCCAACGGCGCCGGCAAGACGACCTGCTTCAACCTGCTGACGAAGTTCCTCACGCCCACCTCGGGGCAGATCCTCTTCGACGGCCAGGACATCACGGCAGAAACGCCCGCGCACATTGCGCGGCGCGGGGTCATCCGCTCGTTCCAGATCTCGTCGGTGTTCCCGCACCTCAGCGTGCTGGAAAACGTGCGCGTGGCGCTGCAGCGCAAGCTGGGCAGTTCCTTCCAGTTCTGGCGCTCGGAAAACTCGCTGAACTCGCTGAACGAGCAGGCGCTGTCGCTGCTGGCCCAGGTGGACCTGGAGAAGTACGCCACGCTCACAGCCGTCGAGTTGAGCTACGGCCGCAAGCGCGCGCTGGAGATCGCCACCACGCTGGCCATGGAGCCCAAGCTGATGCTGCTGGACGAACCCACGCAGGGCATGGGCCTGGAAGACGTGGACCGCATCAAGCAGCTCATCAAGAAAGTGGCGGCCACCCGCACCGTGCTGATGGTGGAACACAACATGAGCGTGGTGGCCAGTCTCGCCGACACCATCACCGTGCTGCAGCGCGGTGCCACGCTGGCCGAGGGCCCCTACGAGCAGGTCTCGAAGAACCCGGCCGTCATCGAGGCCTACATGGGCAGTGCCGACACCGAATTGAAAGGTGCGCACTGATGGCTGCGCCGTTTCTCGAAGTCAAAGACCTCCACGGCTGGTATGGCGAGTCGCATGTGCTGCACGGCATCAGCTTCGACGTGCAGGAGGGCGAGGTGGTCACGCTGCTGGGCCGCAACGGTGCCGGCCGCACCAGCACCATGCGCGCCATCATGGGCCTCATCGGCAGCCGCAAGGGCAGCATCAAGGTGCACGGCACCGAAACCATCACGATGGCCACGCACCGCATCGCGCGCATGGGCATCGGCTATTGCCCGGAAGAGCGCGGCATCTTCAGCAGCCTGTCGGCCGAAGAGAACCTGATGCTGCCGCCCACGCTGGGCGCAGGCGGCATGAGCATCGATGACATCTACGCGATGTTCCCGAACCTGAAGGAGCGTGCGCAAAGCCAGGGCACGCGCTTGTCGGGCGGTGAGCAGCAGATGCTGGCGGTCGCGCGCATCCTGCGCACCGGGGCACGCCTGCTGCTGCTGGACGAGATTTCCGAAGGCCTGGCCCCGGTGATCGTGCAGAAGCTGTCCGAGATGGTGAGCACGCTGCGCAAGCAGGGCTACACCATCCTGATGGTGGAGCAGAACTTCCGCTTTGCCGCGCCGCTGGCCGACCGTTTCCTCGTCGTCGAGCATGGCGAGGTGATCCAGAGTTTTACGCAGGCCGAACTGCCTTCGCGCATGGAGCGCCTGCACGAATACCTCGGCGTCTAGCTGTTTCGACGCCGCCAGTTTTCCCGTACCCACCGACACGCCTAGGAGACCGACATGAAGCTGAAGAAACTCACCGCCGCCTGCACGCTGGCCTGCGCCGCGATGCTGGGCGCCGTGGCGCCCGCACAAGCGCAGATCTCGGGCGACACCATCAAGATCGGCATCATCACTGACATGTCCGGTCTGTACTCCGACATCGACGGCAGCGCGGGTGTCGAAGCCATCCGCATGGCGGTGGCCGACATGGGCGGTGCCATCAACGGCAAGAAGATCGAGGTTCTCTACGCCGACCACCAGAACAAGGCCGACGTGGCTGCGGCCAAGGCCCGCGAGTGGTTCGACACCCAGGGCGTGGACATGCTGATCGGCGGCACCAACTCCGGCACCGCGCTGGCCATGGCCAAGGTGGCGGCCGAGAAGAAGAAGGTCTTCATCGCCATCGGCGCGGCCACCGCCGCGCTGACCAACGCCCAGTGCAACCCCTACACCGTGCACTGGGCCTATGACACCGTGGCGCTGGCCAAGGGCACCGGCAACGCGGTCGTCAAGGCCGGCGGCAAGAGCTGGTATTTCCTGACCGCCGACTATGCCTTCGGCGCCCAGCTGCAGAACGACACTGCCGATGTCGTGAAGGCGGCCGGCGGCACCATCGTCGGGGCCGTGAAGCACCCGCTGTCGGCCAGCGACTTCAGCAGCTTCCTGCTGCAGGCGCAAAGCAGCAAGGCGCAGATCCTGGGTCTGGCCAATGCCGGTGGCGACACCATCAACAGCATCAAGGCGGCCAACGAGTTCGGCATCACCAAGACGATGAAGCTGGCCGGCCTGCTGGTCTTCATCAACGACATCCACAGCCTGGGCCTGAAGACGACGCAGGGCCTGTACCTCACCGACAGCTGGTACTGGAACCGCGACGCCGAGACGCGCGCCTGGAGCCGCAAGTTCTTCGAGAAGATCAAGCGCATGCCCTCCAGCATCCAGGCCGGTGACTACTCGGCGACGCTGAACTACCTGCAGGCCGTGAAGGCCATCAACAGCGACGACGCCGACAAGGTGCTGGAGAAGATGAAGGCCACCAAGATCAACGACATGTTCGCCAAGGGCGGCTACATCCGTGGTGACGGCCGCATGGTGCACGACATGTACCTGATGCAGGTGAAGAGCCCTGACAAGAGCACCGAGCCCTGGGACTACTACAACGTCGTGCAGACCTTCAAGGGCGAAGAGGCCTGGACGACCAAGGCCGAGAGCAAGTGCGCGACCTGGAAGTGACGGACTGAACTGAACCCTGCGCGCGATGGAAATCCTCGGCATCCCGATCCAGGCCTTCATGGGCCAGCTGCTGCTGGGCCTGGTGAACGGCTCGTTCTACGCCATGCTCAGCCTCGGGCTGGCGGTGATCTTCGGCCTGCTGGGCATCGTCAACTTCGCGCATGGGGCGCTGTACATGATCGGCGCCTACGTCGCCTGGCTGGGCGCCGAGTACGCCGGCATCGGCTTCTGGTGGAGCTTGCTGCTGGCGCCGCTGGTGGTGGGGGCCCTGGGTGTGGTGATCGAGCGCACGCTGCTGAAGCAGCTGTACAAGATCGACCCCATCTACGGCCTCTTGCTCACCTTCGGCCTGGCGCTGATTGCCGAGGGCGTGTTCCGTGATCAGTTCGGCGTCTCCGGCCAGCAGTACCCGGTGCCCGAACTGCTGCAGGGCGCCACCAACCTCGGTTTCATGATCCTGCCGAACTACCGCGGTTTCGTGATCTTCGCGTCCCTGTTCATCTGCCTGGTGACGTGGTTCATCATCGAACGCACTCGCCTGGGCAGCTACCTGCGCGCGGGCACCGAGAACCCTTCCCTGGTGCAGGCCTTCGGCGTGAACGTGCCGATGATGGTGATGCTGACCTACGGCGCCGGTGCGGGCCTGGCGGCCATGGCCGGCGTGCTGGCCGCGCCCATCATCCAGATCACGCCGCTGATGGGCAGCAACCTGATCATCATCGTGTTCGCGGTGGTGGTCATCGGTGGCATGGGTTCCATACTCGGCTCCATCCTCACCGGCCTGCTGCTCGGTTTGGTGGAAGGCCTGACCAAGGTGTTCTACCCCGAAGCCTCGAGCATCGTCGTCTTCGTGATCATGGCCATCGTCTTGATGATCCGGCCCGCGGGCCTGTTCGGAAAGGAGAAGTGAGATGAGCACTTCCCTGGCCGACGACAAGATCGGGCGCTGGAGCAAGATCGCCTGGGGCGTGGGTCTGGTGCTGCTGGTGGCCGCGCCCTTCATCGGCGTCTATCCGATCTTCATGATCAAGGCGCTGTGTTTTGCCATCTTCGCCTGCGCCTTCAACCTGCTGCTGGGCTACACGGGCCTGTTGAGCTTCGGCCACGCCGCCTACCTCGGCGCGGCGGCCTACGTCACCGGCTGGCTGGTGCGCTCGGCGGGGTTTTCTCCTGAGCTCGGCATCCTGGCCGGGGCGCTGTCGGGCACGGTGCTGGGGGCGCTGGTCGGCTTCATCGCCATCCGCCGCCAGGGCATCTATTTCGCCATGATCACGCTGGCCATGGCGCAGATGATCTACTTCGTCTGGCTGCAGGCGCCGTTCACGGGTGGCGAGGACGGCCTGCAGGGCGTGCCGCGCGGCACGCTGTTCGGGCTGATCCCGCTGCAGAGCGACCTCGTGATGTACTTTGTGGTGCTGGCGGCTTTCGTGGCGGTGTTCCTGGCCGTCATCCGCATCGTGCATTCGCCAGAACGAGCCGCGCGCCATCTCGCTGGGCTACGACGTCGACAAGTACAAGCTGCTGGCCTTCGTGCTCAGCACCACGCTGGCCGGCCTGGCCGGGGCGCTGAAGACCGTGGCGCTGGGCTTCGCCACGCTCTCCGACGCGCACTGGTCGCTGTCGGGCGAGGTCGTGCTGATGACGCTGCTGGGCGGCATGGGCACCTTCGCCGGGCCCGTGGTGGGTGCCTTCACCATCATCGGGCTGCAGAACTTCCTCGCCGATCGTGTCGGCTCCTGGGTCACGGTGATCATCGGCGTGATCTTCGTCGTCTGCGTGGTCGGTTTCCGGCGCGGCTTCGTCGGCGAGCTGCTGGCCTGGATGAAGCGGCGCCAGCCCGGCCAGCACTGAAACCGGCCGCAGCCGGCAAGGCTGCGCGGCCCGCCCATCCCGGCGTGCCACCGTTCGCGACATGCCGGGCCCGTTTCGTCGCAGCGCCTCATGGCGGGGCTGCCGGCGAGCGTTACGCTTGCGGCTTCCGACCTTCCTGAAGGCCGCCGTCAGCGCGCGCCGCCACAGAACATGCGCCTATCCCGATATGCCCGCGTCGCCACGCTGGTGTCTGCCCTGAGCCTCGCCCTTGCCCTGTCGGCATGCAACAAGCCCGCGGCCGGCGGCCCCGGTGCGGCGGCCAGTGCCGCCTCGGCCGCCAAGGGCGGCAGCGCCGGCACCGCCACGCTGCTGCTGGCCGCTGAAGACCTGTTGACGCTGGCCCCCAGCCGCCTGGCCAGCGGGCCCGTCATCACCGGCTCCATCCAGCCCGAAACCCGGGCCGATCTGCGTGCCGAACTGGGCGCCGTGGTGCTGCAGGTTCTGAAGGAAAACGGCCAGGCTGTGAAGCGGGGCGACCTCTTGGTGCGCCTGGACGACACCTCCATCCGCGACAGTCTGACCTCGGCCCAGGAAGCGCAGCGCGCGTCTTCGCAGGCCTATGACCAGGCCGAGCGCCAGGTGGAACGCCTGAAGACGCTGCAGGCCCAGGGCATGACCTCGATGCAGGCCCTGGAAGACGCGCAGGTGCGGCGCAACAACGCGCAAAGCGATCTTGTCGCGGCGCGTGGGCGCGTGGTGACCGCGCAGCAGCAGCTGCGCCGCACCGAGGTGCGCGCGCCATTCGACGGCGTGCTCAGCGAGCGCCGCGTCTCGGCCGGCGACACCGTGCAGATCGGGCGTGAGCTGGTGAAGGTGATCGACCCGCGCAGCATGCGCTTCGAGGGCCTGGTGTCGGCCGAACGCATGAACGAGGTGAAGCCGGGTCTGGTGGTCAGCTTCCGCATCAACGGCTTCCCGCAGACTGCATACGCCGGCAAGGTGCGCCGCGTGGACGCCACCGCGAATCCCGTGACGCGCCAGGTGGAGGTGCTGGTCGATTTCAGCGCGGCCACCACCGCGCCCCAGGTGGCCGGGCTGTTCGCCGAAGGCCGCATCGACACCGGCACGCAGACCGCCTTGATGCTGCCCGAGGCGGCCGTGGTGCGCGTGGGTGAAGACGCGTGGGTCTGGCGCCTGCAGGGCGCGCAGGTCCGGCGCGTGGCCGTGAAGCTGGGTGAACGCGACAGCCGCCGCGGTGAGTACCCGGTGCTCAGCGGTCTCGCCGCAGGCGACCGTGTCCTGCGCAGCCCCGGCAACACGCTGGTGGATGGCCAGGCTGCCAAGCTGACCGAAGCAAGTTCGCCGGCAGGCCCGGCATCGGGTGCCGGCGCCGGTGCGTCGACAGCCGCTGCCAGCGCCGCCGCAGGAAGGTAAGCCACCATGTTCCTCAGCGATTTCAGTGTGAAGCGGCCTACCGCGATGGTGGTCATCATCATCGGGCTGATGGCCGTGGGCCTGCTGGCCCTGAACAAGCTGCGCGTCAACCAGACGCCCGACGTCGAGCCGCCGGTGCTGGTGGTCAGCGTGGCCTACCCGGGGGCCAGCCCCGAGACGGTGGAGCGCGAGATCGTCAACCGCATCGAGAAGTCGATGCAGAGCATCTCGGGCGTGGACCGCCTGAGTTCCACCTCGCGCGAGGGCAGCGCCCAGTTCGTGCTGTTCTTCTCCTTCGAGAAGAACCTCATCGAGGCGGCTGACGAGGTGCGCAACGCCATCGCCGCGGTGCGCTACAAGTTGCCCACTGAAATGCGAGAGCCGACCCTGGTGCGCGTGGACCCGTCCGCGCAGCCGGTGATGCAGCTGGCCTTGTCGTCCAGCACGCTGAGCCACGCCGAGATCTCGCGCCTGGCCGAAGACGACCTGGCCGACCGCTTCCGCAGCCTGCCGGGTGTGGCCGTGGTCAGCGTCAACGGCGCGTTGCGGCGTGAACTGAGCGTGCTGCTGCACGCCGAGCGCCTGCGTGAATATGCCGTGTCCGTCACCGAGGTGGTGAATGCGCTGCGCACGCAGAACGCCACCGCGCCGGTGGGCAAGGTGCGCGGCAGGCTGGAAGACCAGAGCATCCGCCTCGTGGGCCGCATCGAGAGCCCGTCGGAGTTCGGCCGCATCGTCATCAAGCGGCGCGGCGACAGCGTCGTGCGCCTGTCTGACGTCGCCACCGTGCAGGACGGCTACGCCGAGATCACCACGCGCTCCATCCGCAACGGCAACCCCAACGTGGGCCTGGGCATCACGCGCGCGCGCGAGGCCAGCACGGTGTCGGTGGCGGACGTGGTGCGCGCCGAGGTGGCCAAGGTCGTCAAGGAACTGCCCGCCGGCACGCAGCTGGAAGTGGTGCAGGACGGCGGCGAAAGTGCGCAGAACAGCCTCAACAACGTGGTTCACGCGCTGGTCTTCGGTGCCGGCCTGACGGTGTTCGTGGTCTATGTCTTCCTGAACTCGTGGCGCAGCACGCTCATCACCGCCCTGAGCCTGCCCACCAGCGTGCTGGCCTCGTTCATCGCGGTGTGGCTGTGCGGCTTCACGCTGAACTTCATGAGCCTGCTGGGCCTGAGCCTGGCCATCGGCGTGCTGATCGACGACGCCATCGTGGTGCGAGAGAACATCGTGCGCCACATGGAGAGGGGCGCCGATCGCGTCAGCGCTGCATTGAAGGGCACTTCCGAGATCGGCCTGGCCGTGGCCGCCACCACCTTCTCCATCGTGGCGGTGTTCGTGCCCGTGGCCTTCATGCCGGGGGTTTCGGGGCAGTGGTTTGCACCCTTTGCCATCACGGTGGTGGCGTCGGTGATGGTCAGCCTGTTCATCAGCTTCACGCTCGACCCCATGCTGTCGGCCTATTGGGGCGACCCGCCGGGGCACCATGAAGCGCCGAAGAAGGGCATCGCGCTGCTGCTGAAGCGTTTCAATGCATGGTTCGACCATCAGGCCGACCGCTATGGCAACGTCATCGCCTGGGCGCTGCACCATCGGCGCTGGATGGCCGCGTTCGCCATCCTCAGCCTGGTGGCGGCCATCGGTCTGCAGGTGAAGTTCGGCGGCAGCAGCTTCCTGCCCACCTCCGACGCCGGCACCCTTGCCATCGACGTGCGCACGCCGTCCAGCGCCAGCCTGGAGTATTCGCGGCTGAAGGTCGAGGCGGCAGCCACGCTGGCGCGCAGCCTGCCCGAGACCAAGGCCACCAACAGCCAGGTGCGCGTGGGCGGTGGCCGCATCTACGTGGACATCGGCAAGAGCACGAAGCGCAAGCGCGGGGCGCCGGCCATCGCCACCGAACTGCGCGCCAAGATGGCGCAGCTGGTGGGGGCCGAGTACGTGGTGCTGGAAGACCTGAACATGGGCGCGCAGAAGCCGGTGCAGATCCGCTTCACGGGGGAGGAATCGCGCCGCCTGCTGGAGCTGACCAACGACTTCATGGCCCGTCTGCGCAAGGTGCCGGGCGCGGTGGACGTGGGCCTGTCCGAGCAGGACCCGCAGAACGAGTTGAAGATCGAACTCGACCGCGCGCTGGCCAACAACCTGGGCATCAGCGCCAACGACGCCGCGCAGGCGCTGCGCGTGGCCTTTGCCGGCGTGGAGGTGGGCGACTGGGTCGACCCCAGCGGCGAATCGCGCGATGTCGCCGTGCGCCTGCACCCCAGCGACCGCGTCGACGCATCGAACATCGAGCGCCTGCCCATCGCCGTGAGCGGCAGCAACATGGTCGTGCCGCTGGAGCAGATTGCCACCGTCAGCATGGGCAAGGGCCCGAGCCAGATCCAGCACGAGGACACCAAGCGCACCATCACCGTGGCGGCCAACGTGCAGGGCCGCAGCG
>LNFM01007764.1_pt1 | contig 19786 bp, 21 predicted proteins | sample 596031 | NCBI WGS metagenome assembly LNFM01 (sample SAMN04254537, study PRJNA301005) | activated carbon metagenome | isolation source: dual media filters at the Ann Arbor, Michigan drinking water treatment plant | place: USA: Ann Arbor | reverse complement strand
CCCTCGGCGCCCGCGCCTACGTCGACCCCGCCGCCTGCGTCATCGGCGACGTCCACCTGGGCGAGGACAGCTCGGTCTGGCCCGGCTGCGTGGTGCGCGGCGACGTCAACCACATCCGCATCGGCGCCCGCACCAACATCCAGGACGGAACCATCGTCCACGTCACCCATGAGGGCCCCTACACCCGCCCGGGCGGCTGGCCGACCCTGATCGGCGACGACGTCACCATCGGCCACGGCGCCATCATCCACGCCTGCACCCTCGGCAACGCGGTGCTGATCGGCATGGGCGCCACGGTGCTCGACGGCGCGGTGGTCGAGCAGCACGGCTTCGTCGGCGCCGGCGCCGTGGTGCCGCCCGGCAAGACCGTGCGCAGCGGCGAACTCTGGCTCGGCAACCCCGCCAAGCCCGTGCGCCAGCTCAGCGACAAGGAAATCGAGCAGCTCTACTACAGCGCCAAGCACTACGTCCGCCTGAAAGACGAGTACCTCTGACCCCTTGTCCCACCCCACCAGGATGCCCACGATGCGCCAGTCACTCCGCAACTGCCTCGCCCTCTCGCTCGGCTTGCTGCTGGCTTCGGGCGCCGTGCTTGCCAAGCCCTCGAACAAGTGGCGCCTGGAGTTCAGCGGCGCGGCGGAATCGCCGGGCGAGATCGTGCTGCGCGTGCAGCCCGTCGGCGGCGAGCCGGTGGACGTGACGGTGGCCATCGAAGGCAACGACGGTGAGAACCGCGTCGCCGGCAAAGTGCGCGATGCACTCAAGGCCGCACTGAAGGCCGACTACCGCATCGACCGCGACGACGGCGAGGACGTGCTGGTCAAGCGCCGCTGGGGCCGCCCGCCGTTCGAGGTGAGCCTGGCCAGCAGCACGGTGAAGGACGTGCGGATCAACTTCGACCGCGAGTGATCGAGCCTCACTCGCGGCGGAAACCGGAGCGTCGCTGCCAGCGGTCGCCAGTGTAATCGGTGGTCAAGGGCGTTCCGGCGTTCACCCAATAGCTCTCGCGGTTGAACATCGCCTCGGGCCGGTAATCGGGCAACTGGCTGGCCAGCGGCAGCGCGCGGCCGGGGCGCTTGTGCGTGGCTTCGAGCAGGTAGGTGCGGGTGCCGTCCATCACCACGACCCAGGCGTGGCCCTCCTCGCGTAGCTTGCCCAGCACCACGCGCGCGTCCAGGCCCAGTCCGATCAGCCAGTCGGCCAGGGCGATCGCGTGGTCCTCGCAGTCGCCCTGCGGGTAGAAGAAAGCCTCGCGCGAGGTCTGCCAGAGCTCGGGCATGCCCGGGTACTGGTCGTGGTCGTAGGCGTACTTCTTCTGCTGCGCCAGCGACACCAGCGGCACCCAGGCATCCACGCCCTCGAACGGCACGTAGCCCACCAGGTAGGCGTTGGCGAAATGGTGGCGTCGGTCCAGGCCCGGCGCGACCGTGGTGACGGTCTCGCCGCCGAACAGCCAGCCGAAGGACATCCAGGTTTCCGCGTGACCCGCCTCGCGCAACGCCTGGGCCACCTGCCCTTCGTGCACGCGGTAGCCATTGACCAGCTCGATGGCGCGGGTTTCCGGCGGCGCGGCGAAGTCCTCGCCAGGCGTGGCGGGGCCAGCAAAGCCGGGCAGCGCGTCCGCCGCAGGCGATGCACTACCCTCGGGCGATCCGTCGCAGGCCCGCAGCGACATCATCGCCAGGCCGATGAACAGCAGCCACAGCCAGGATGAATTCTCGCCGCCGCGAATCATCCGCGCAGGCCGAACACCGTCACGATGGCCACGAACAGCAGGATGGTGGACGCGAAGATCGCCACCGCCAGGTTGCCCTTCTGCAGCTCCTGCTCGATGTCGATGTGCTTGAGCAGCTTGCGGTCGATGAACTGCAGGCCCAGCACCGCCACCACCAGCGCGATCAGCGTCTGGATGATGTTCAGGCCCAGATTGAAAAAGGTGGCAATCAGGAAATCAGTGGTCATGGAAAGTTCCGGCGGAAGAACGGGGTCTCGTTTTAGTCGGCGGTGTGGAGGGCGTCGGCGTGGGCGCGGAGTTCGGCGTAGACCTCGTCGGTCTCCGGGCGGTGGCCGTGCCAGAGCGCGAAGCTTTCGGCGGCCTGTTCGACCAGCATGCCGAGGCCGTCGATGCGCGGCTCGCAGCCGGCGGCCTGGGCCCAGGCCAGGAACGGAATGGCGGCCTCGCCGTAGCTCAGGTCCACGGCGAGCGCGCGCGCCTCGGCCAGGCGGAAGGGCAGCTTGAACCCGGCGTCGCTGCGGCCGGCCGAGGTGGCGTTGACGATCATGTCGTAGTTGCCGAGGTTGGGCAGGTCCGAGAGGTAGCGCGTGTGCACGCGGTCGGGTTGGCCCAGGGCATCGGCCAGCGCGTCGGCCTTCTCGGGCGTGCGGTTGACGATCCACAGCTCCTGGATGCCGGCATCGAGCAGGGCCGGTGCCACGCCGCGGGCGGCGCCGCCGGCGCCGAGCAGCAACACGCGGCGCGCACGCAGGTCCTGGCCGTGGCGGCCGGTGAGGTCGCGCACCAGGCCTTCGCCGTCGGTGTTGTCGCCGTGCCACTGCAGGCCGACGCGGGTGAGCGTGTTCACCGCACCGGCGCGGCGGGCACGCTCGCTGAGCTGGCTGCACAGGGCGACGGCGCGCTCCTTGTGCGGCAGCGTGACGTTGGCGCCGCGGCCGCCCACGGTGGCGAAGGCGCTGATGGCGCTGGCGAAATCAGCCGGGCTGGCATCGATGGCGACGTACTCCATCGCGATGCCCTGCTGCTTCGCGAACGCGGCGTGGATGCGCGGCGACAGCGAGTGCGCCACGGGGTGTCCGAAGACGGCGTAATGCGCGGTCATGTCATTCCTCCTTGAGCCAGCGCGCCGCATCGAGCGCGAAATAGGTGAGCACGCCGTCGGCGCCGGCGCGCTTGATCGACACCAGGGCCTCCAGCGCGCAGGCGCGCTCGTCCAGCCAGCCGTTCTGCGCGGCCGCCTTGAGCATCGCGTACTCGCCGCTCACCTGGTACACGAAGGTGGGCGCGCCGTAGTGGTCCTTCACCCGCCGCACGATGTCGAGGTAGGGCAGGCCCGGCTTGATCATCACCATGTCGGCGCCCTCGTCGAGGTCGAGGCCGACTTCGCGCAGGGCTTCGTCGGAGTTGGCCGGGTCCATCTGGTAGGTGTATTTGTTGCCCTTGCCCAGCGCGCCGGCGCTGCCGACGGCATCGCGGAACGGGCCGTAGAAGCTGGACGCGTACTTGGCCGAATAAGCAAGGATGCGGGTGTTGAGGTGGCCGTGCTCCTCCAGCGCCTCGCGGATGGCGCCGATGCGGCCGTCCATCATGTCGCTGGGCGCCACCACGTCGGCGCCGGCGTCGGCGTGCGACAGGGCCTGCAACACCAGCGCCTCGACGGTTTCGTCGTTGACGACGTAGCCGCTGTCGTCCACCAGGCCGTCCTGGCCGTGCGTGGTGTACGGGTCCAGCGCCACGTCGGTGATCACGCCGAGCTCCGGGAAGCGCTGCTTCAACGCGCGGATGGCGCGCTGGGCCAGCCCGTTCTCGTCCCAGGCGGCCACGGCATCGAGCGACTTGGCCTCGGGCGCCGTGACCGGGAACAGCACGATCGCCGGGATCTTCAGCGCCACCGCCTGCTCGGCGGTGCGCAGCAGTTCATCGATGGACACGCGCTCGACGCCCGGCATCGACGCTACCGCCGCGCGTCCCTGCAGCTCGTGGATGAACACGGGCAGGATCAGGTCGTCGGCGCCAAGCCGGTGCTCGCGCATCAGGCGCCGGGAGAAATCGTCGCGGCGCATGCGCCGGGGGCGGGTGTACGGAAAGGACATGGCGGGTCGGCAGGGGAACGCGGATCGCGTGCCCCTGATGATACGCCGACCGTCGCGAAGGGACGGGGGCCGGACGTGCCGCGCGCCGGCTCGCTATATTTTGCCCATCAGCAGCAGGACGATGATGATGATGACCACCAGGCCGAGGCCGCCGGTGGGTCCATAACCCCAGTTCTTGCTGTGGGACCAGTTGGGCAGGACGCCGATCAAGAGCAGGATGAGGATGATGAGGAGGATGGTGCCGACGGTCATGGGAGGCTCCGGGGTCGAGGGGGAACGGTCGGCGCGTCGCGCGCGCCGCCGCTACCGCAGCATGGGCGCCGCCGGCAGCCGGCTCCGTGCGGCATCGCACACAGCCGACGGCGGCCTTTGCCCGTGACGGCCGCGTCGCCCCTCCGCGCCCGCGTGCCGCGCCAGGTGCGCGCCTGCCTCTGGCTGCTCGGGGGGCTGGCCGCCGCCTGCTGGCTGTCCCTGCTGCTGCCCGGCCACGACCCGCACCAGCCGGACTGGAACGCGCTGTCGTCGCCGCCTTCGCTGGCCAGCGGCCATTGGTTCGGCACCGACGCGATCGGCCGCGACATCCTGGCGCGCACGCTGGCCGGCGGCCGGCTATCGCTGACGGTGGGCGCACTGGCCACGTTGATGGCGCTGGCGATCGGCCTGGCCTACGGCGCCATAGCCGGGTACGCCGGCGGCCGTGTCGAGCGGGCCATGGTGCGCGTGCTGGACCTGATGTCGGCCCTGCCCTTCCTGCTGATCGTGATCCTGCTGCTGGCGCTGTTCGGGCGCTCGCTGTGGCTGCTGCTGGCGGCGATTGGCGGCTATGTCTGGATCGATCTCGCCCGCGTGGTGCGCGCCGAGGCCGCACGCCTGCGCGAGGCGCCCTTCGTGCTGGCGGCGCGCGCGGCCGGCGCGCGCTTCGACCAGGTGCTGCGCTGGCACCTGCTGCCCAACCTGATGCCGCTGGCGCTGGTGTACCTGGGCCTGATCCTGCCGCAGGCCATCCTGGTCGAGAGCTTTCTGGGCTTCCTGGGCCTGGGCGTGGATGAACCCGCGGCCAGTTGGGGCAGCCTGCTGCACGAGGGCAGCCAGGAACTCGACACCGCGCCGTGGTCGCTGCTGTTCCCGGCCGGCTTCCTGGTGGCGACGCTGGCCAGCTTCCAGTTCCTTGGCGACGGATTGCGCGACTGGCTGGACGTGCGCGGGGCCCCGGCATGAGCGCGCTGCTTTCCCTGCGCGGGCTCGAAGTCGCCACCGGCGAACGCCGCCTGCTGGGCCCGCTCGACCTGGACCTGGCGGAAGGCCAGTGCCTGGGCCTGGTCGGCGAAAGCGGCAGCGGCAAGAGCCTCACGGTGCTGTCCCTGCTGGGCCTGCTGCCGCCGGGTCTGGCCGCGCGCGGCACGCTGCACTGGCAAGGCCAGCCCCTCGCCATCGGCAGCCGCGAACACGCCGCGCTGCGCGGCCGCGCCATCGCCTGGATGCCGCAGGACCCGCAGGCGAGCCTGCACCCCCTGCGCCGCGTCGGCGCACCCCTGGTGGAAACCCTGCGCATGCTGCGCGGCCTCGACGCCGCATCGGCGCGGCGCGAAGCCATCGCCCTGTTCGAACGCCTGCAGCTGCCGACCCCGGTCGAACTGCTCGACCGTTACCCGCACCAACTCTCCGGCGGCCAGCGCCAGCGCGTGCTGCTGGCCCTGGCCCTGGCCGGCCAGCCGCGACTGCTGCTCGCCGATGAGCCGACGTCCGCGCTCGACCCGCGCCTGGCCCGGGAATCGCTGGACCTGATCGACGCCCTGCGCCGCGAGCTCGGGCTGGCCGTGCTGCTGGTCAGCCACGACCTGCCGCTGGTGGCCGCCTACGCCCAGCGCGTCGCCATCCTGCGCCGCGGAGAATGCGTCGAAGCGGGCGACGCGGCCCGCGTGTTCGCCCACCCTGCCCACGCCTACACCCGCGAACTGCTGGCCGCCGACCGCCTGCCCGCACCCGCGCCCTCCCCGCCCGGTGCGCGCCTGCTGGAAGTCGACGCGCTCACCGTGCACTACCCGCGCGCGCCGGCCCCGGCCCTGCATGCGGCCAGCCTGTCGCTGCACCGCGGCGAGTGCCTGGCCCTGGTCGGTGAAAGCGGCAGCGGCAAGAGCACGCTCGGCCGCGCCCTGCTGCGGCTGATGCGCGGCGGCACCCGGGGTCGCATCCTGCTCGACGGCGAGGACTTGCTGCAGGCCGGCCGCGGCCGGCTGCGCGCGCTGCGCCGACGCATCGGCGTGGTGTTCCAGGACCCCTACGCCTCGCTCGACCCGCGCATGCGCATCGGCGACATCGTGGCCGAGCCGCTGCGCATCCACGGCCTGGGCGAGCGCGCCGGGCACCCGGCCCGCGCGGCGGCGCTGCTGGAGGCCGTGGGCCTGGACCCGGCCCTCGTGGCGCGCTGGCCACACCAGCTCTCGGGCGGCCAGCGCCAGCGCGTGGCCATCGCCCGGGCCCTGGCCACCGACCCGGACCTGCTGGTCTGCGACGAGGCGGTCTCGGCCCTGGACGCCCACCACCGCGCCGGGGTCCTGGCCTTGCTGGGCCGGCTCAAGCGCGAGCGCGGCCTGGCCCTGCTGTTCATCACCCACGATTTCAGCGCGGCGCGAGCCCTGGCCGAACGCACCGCGGTCATCGCGGGGGGCCGCCTGCAGGCCTGCGGGGACACGGCGGCGGTCCTGGGGGCGGCGTGAAGATCGGCTGATACACTCCCGCCGTTCCCCCGGGGAGGGGATGGAAACCCGATGCCGCAAACGCCACTAGCGCCCAACTTCGCGCCCACCGCCCTGCCGGCGGCGACGCGCGGCGACGACACCGCCGCCCTGGCCGCCGAGGTCCAGCGCCTGCGGGTGGACGTCGAGCGGCTGGGCCGGGCCGAGCGGCTGCAGCGCGCCCTGTTCGCCATTTCCGACCTGGCCAGCTCCGACGAGGATACGGCCACGGTGCTGCGCGGCCTGCACGAAATCGTCGGCCGGCTGATGTACGCCGAGAACTTCTACATCGTCCGCTACTCGCCCGAAACCGAGGCGATGCGCTTCATCTACTTCGCCGACAGCCTCGACCCGGTCTGCCCCGACCCGGAGGAGGAGTTCACCGCCGAGAAGATGGCCAACAGCCTCACCCTGGCCCTGATCCGGCACGGCAAGCCGATGCTCGGCCCGTCCTGCGACGTGCGCGCGCAGCTCGACGTGCCGCGCGACGATGCCCTGGGCCCGGAAAGCGAGGACTGGCTGGGCGTGCCCATGGTGGACGACGGCGTGGTGCGCGGCGCGGTGGTGGTGCAGAGCTACGATCCCGACTCGCGGTACACCGAGGACGATCGGGCCCTGCTCGGCTACGTCGCCCAGCACATCCTCACCGCGCTCGCCCGGCGCGAGGCGCAGGAAGAGCTTGAGCGCCGCGTCGAACAGCGCACCCGCGAGCTGCGCGAGCAGGTCACCGAGCGCGAACGCAGCGAGAGGCTGCAGGCGGCGCTGTTCCGCATTGCCGAACAGGCCGGTCGCCGCGACAGCATCGAGGTGTTCTACGCCGAGGTGCACGGCATCGTCAGCGACCTGCTCGACGCCCGCAACTTCTTCATCGCCCTGCTCACCGACGACCGGCAGGAGCTCGACTTCCCCTACTCGGTGGACGAACGCGACCAGAAGCGCCCGCGCCGGCGCGTGGCCCGCGGCCTTACCGAATACGTGCTCACCACCGGCGCGCCGCTGCTGGCCGACCGCGAGCAGGTGCGGGCGCTGGTGGCGCGGGGCGAAGTGATGTCCTTCGGCACGCCTTCGGTGTGCTGGCTGGGCGTGCCGCTGCACCTCGACGGCAAGGCCGCCGGCGTGATCGCGGTGCAGAGCTACACGCCCGATTACCTCTACACCCGGCGCGACCAGGAGCTGCTGAGCTTCGTGTCCTTCCACATCGCCCAGGCGCTCGACCGCCGCCGCGCCAACGAATCGCTGCGCCTGGCCTACGCCGAGCTGGAGCAGCGCGTGGCCTCGCGCACCAGCGAACTGGCCGACGCCAACCGCGAGCTGCTCGACCAGATCTCGGTGCGCGAGCGCATGGAGCTCAAGCTCAAGCACGAGGCCCTGCACGACACCCTCACCGGCCTGCCCAACCGCAGCCACCTGCTGGGCCGGATGGGCCAGGCGCTGTCGCGCTACCGGGCCGACCCGCGGCAGCTGTTCGCGGTGCTGTTCCTCGACCTCGACCGCTTCAAGGTGGTGAACGACTCGGTCGGCCACCTGGTCGGCGACGAGCTGCTGAAGGAGGCCGCGCGCCGCATCGGCGGCTGCGTGCGCGACCCGGACATGGTGGCGCGCCTGGGCGGCGACGAGTTCGCGATCGTGCTCGACTTCATCCACACCGCCGACGACGCGGTGGCGGTGGCCGAGCGCGTGATCGTGGCCCTGGCCGAGCCGATGCGCATCGCCGGCAAGGAGCTCTACACCTCGGCCAGCATCGGCATCGCCCTGGTGGACGGCCGCTACCGCCGCCCGGAAGAGCTGCTGCGCGACGCCGACGTAGCCATGTACCGCGCCAAGGCCACCGGCCGGCAGCGCTACGCGATCTTCGACGAACACCTGCACGAGGCCGCGCTGAAGCTGCTGGAGCTGGAGGGCGACCTGCGCCGCGCACTGGCGCGGCAGGAGTTCGAGCCCTACTACCAGCCGATCGTGAACCTGGCCGATGGCGGCCTGGTCGGCTTCGAGGCGCTGATGCGCTGGCACCACCCGGCGCGCGGCCTGAGCTCGCCCGGCGACTTCATCGCCATCGCCGAGGAAACCGGCAGCCTCGAGCACATGGACTGGCAGATCTACGACCTGGTCTGCCGCGACACCAAGCGCCTGTCCACGCGCAACGCCTACACCACGCTCAACGTCTCGCCGCGCCACCTGCGCGCGCCCGGCTTCGACCAGCGCCTGCTGGAGCTGATGTCGCGCCACGGCGTGAAGCCCGGCCGCCTGCGCCTGGAGGTCACCGAAGGCGCCCTGCTCGAGCAGCCCGAGGAAGTGAACGCCTGCCTGGGCCGCCTGCGCGAGGCCGGGGTGCTCACCCTGCTCGATGACTTCGGCACCGGCTATTCCTCGCTCAGCTACCTGCACCGCTTCCCGCTGCACGGCCTGAAGATCGACCGCAGCTTCGTGGCCGAACTGCGCAGCGGCGAGAGCGGCGGCAGCACCGCGATCGTGCGCGCCATCCGGCTGCTGGCCGATTCGCTGGGGCTGGAGGTCATCGCCGAAGGCATCGAGACCGAACAGCAGCGCTACCAGCTGCGCCTGCTGGGCCTGAGCCTGGGCCAGGGCTACTTCTTCGCGCAGCCTGCCTCGGCCGGCGACATCCTCGCCCAGTACGGCATGGCCGAAGGCGCCCCGGGCTAGCCCGACAGCAGGCCTTCGGCGCGCAGCCACGCGATGGTGTCGGCCAGCAGCGCCGGCAACGGCGTGCTGCGATAGCCGAGTTCGCGTTCTGCCTTGCCGGAATCGACCTTGAGGTGATGGCAGGTGAACGCGACCGCGGCCGGCGTGAGGTCGGGCCGCTTGCGGGTGATGCGCGAGGCCAGGTCCAGCGTGCGGGCCAGGCCGCGCAGCAGCCAGGCCGGCATCGGTTTCGTCGGCGCGGGCTTGCCGAGCTGGCGGCCGATCTCGGTGACCAGCGCCTGAAAGCTGGCGTGCTCGCCGCCGACCAGCCAGGTCTCGTCGCGCGCGGGCTGGCGCCACGCCCGCACCTGCGCCCGCGCGATCTCGCGCACGTCGGCGAAGGCGCCCGAACCCGGCGGCGCACCCGGCAGCTTGCCGGCGTCCACCAGGCGGATCAGGTTCGACCAGTTGTTGCGGTCGCCGGGGCCGAGGATGTGCGAGGGCTGGAAGATCAGGAAAGGCAGGCCGGACTCGCGCACCAGGCGCTCGGCGGCGTACTTGGTGCGCTCGTAGTTGATCCAGGAGTCGGCGCCGCGCTGGTGGACGTCTTCGCGCAAGGTCTCGTGCACGAGGTGCGAGTAGGCCGACACGCTGGAGGTGTGCACTACGGTGGTGACACCCGCGGCGCGCGCGGCTTCGAGCAGGCGCGCGGTGCCGCCGACATTGGTTTCGGTTTGCGCGGCGTCGCCCGGGCCCCAGTTGTTGGTGTCGGCGGCGGCGTGGAACACCGCCGAGACACCGTCCATCGCAGCGGCCAGCGACGCGGCATCGCCCAGTTCGCCGCGCACCGGCACCGCACCCGCCGCGGCTACCGCGGCATCGCCGCCGGCGCTGCGCGACAGGCCGCGCGCCTCGGCGCCTTCGGCCGCCAGTTCGCGCAGCAGGTGTTGGCCAAGGAAGCCGGTGGCGCCGGTGACAAGGACGGCGGCCATGCGGTCAGTCCGGCTGCGGTTCGGTATGGACCGTGTCGCGCGCGTTCCAGTACCAGTAGAAGAATCCCTTGCGCGCCTGCAGCAAGGTGTCGGTGAGCAGGCTTTCCTGGCTCAGGCTGCCCCAGCACGCCCGCGCGGAATTGCGGTTGTTGTGCAGGTCGATGCACTCGGCGTCGGGGTGGGCGGGCTTGGGCGGGATGTAGAGCGCGCTGCCGCGCGGCACCCACAGGTCGGCCAGGCAGATCTTGCCCAACCGCGGCCAGTAGCGGCCCACCGACGTGACCAGCGGCAGGTGCGGGTCGACCGAGGCGAAGACGTGGGGAAAGTCGTGGTGCTCGAGGTCGGTGCAGACCACGCTGAGCAGCCGGTTGCCCGTGTCCTGGTAGGGCGACCAGTGCCCGGCGAACACCCCGTACTCGTACTGGATCTGAGAAAGTTTCAGCACCGGGCTTTCCAGGCGCACCGCCTCCCCCGGCTCCACCAGGGTGATGCCGAAGGCCGCGGCGACGTCGCGCGTCGCCCACATCGGCGTATACACGACCTGGTCGGCAACGAACCCGAGCTGGGTCTCGATGCCGTAGGGCGGCGTCTTCTTGACGCCTTTTACCCGGGAAACCACGTGCGGATGGCCCATCTCGACGCGCGGGTCGGTGGGCGCGGCCTCGATCAGCCGGGCCCGGCGCGGCGGTGCCTTGGCGTACCGTGGCCGGCCACCGTCGTTGAAGAAGTACGGGGTCCGCGCCAGGTCGATGGCCGCCTCGCTCTTCTCCCGGATGAAAACCGGTGTCGCGAACTTCATTTCCGCCATGGCACCCCCGCCCTCTCTGCGCTTACAGGCAACTATACTGGCCCGATGCCCGCCAGCCCCACCCCGCCCGACCAACTCCTTCGGCTGTTGCCGGACGTCGTCGTCCAGACCGACGCGCAGTGGCGTGTGACCTTCCTCAACCCGGCCTGGCAGGCCATCACCGGGCACCCGCTGGCCTCATCGCTGGGCCAGTCCCTGCTCGACTTCGTGCACCCCGACGACCGCGGCACCCTGCGCTCGGGCATGCCGGTGTTCCGCCTGCGCTTCGCCGACGGCGATTTCCGCTGGGTGCGGCTGCAGCTGCAGGCCGACGTGGACGACAAGGACCGCGTGCTCAGCCGCCAGGGCCTGCTGGTCGAGATCACCGAGGTCACCGAGCAGGTGCTGGTCGAGGTGCGCCAGCGCTTCCTGCGCCTGCTCGAGACCATCGACGGCGTGGTGTGGGAAGCCGAACGCGGCGTGGGCAACACCTTCCTCAGCCCGCAGGTGGAACGCTTGTTCGGCTACACGGTCGAGGAGTGGCGCTCCGACCCGGGGTTCTGGCGCGCGCGCGTGCATCCCGACGACCTGGCCGAGGCGCTGGCCATCGACGATGCGGCCTACCACGCCACCCACAGCTACGCGTACGAGATGAATTACCGCCTGACCGCCAAGTGCGGCAAGGTCGTCTGGGTGCGCGACCTGTGCCGGGCGATCGTCGAGCCGGGCCGGCCCAACCGCATGATCGGCCTGATGATCGACGTCAGCCAGCAAAAGCAGACCGAGCTGGCGCTGGTGCAGTCCGACGACCGCTACGCGCTGGCCACGCGCGGTTCCAACGACGGCATCTGGGACTGGAACCTGAAGCAGGACGTGCTGCACGCCTCGCAGCGCTTCCACGAGATCCTCGGGCTGGCGGGCCCCGGCGACCATCATGACGATGGCTGGCGGTTCCTGGAGTCGCTGATCGACCCGGACGACCGCGAGCGCGTGCAGGCGGCCTACCAGCGGCACCTGCAGGGCATCAGCCCGAACTTCTCGGTCGACTTCCGCGCGCTGCATGCGTCCGGGCGCCCGGTGTGGGTCAACTGGCGCGGCGTCGCGCAGTTCGAGCAGGGCGTGCCGGTGCGCATGGCGGGCTCGTTGAGCGACCTCGCCGAGCGCGGCAGCTCCTACGATTTCCTGACCAACCTCCCCGGGCGACCGCTGTTCCGTGATCGCCTGGAGCATGCCATCGCGCTGCAGAAGGGCGCGGCGCCGGGCGATGCGACGACCTTCGCGGTGCTGCTGCTCGACCTGGACCAGTTCAAGGCGATCAACGACACGCTGGGCCACCACGCCGGCGACCAGTTGCTGCAGCAGGTCGCCCGCCGGCTGGAGGCCAGCGTGCGGCCCTCGGACCTGGTGGCGCGCATGAGCGGCGACGAATTCAACGTGCTGCTTGAATCGGTGGACCAGGCCACGGCCAATGCGCGGGTGCAGCAGCTCGCCGCCGCGCTCGCGGCGCCCTACCGGCTCGACGGGCAGGAGGTCACCGTGGGTGCCAGCATCGGCGTGGTCGCCAGCCAGCCGGGGCTGGCCAGCACCGACGACTACCTGCGCGCCGCCGACGCCGCCATGTACAAGGCCAAGAGCGAGCGCATGGGCGTGTGCCTGTTCAAGCCCGATCGGATGGGTCCGCGCCGGGTGGGATGAACGCCGCCGGCCGGCCTTCGGCCCGGCCGTGCTGCTCGAAGTGCTGGCGCGGATCGGTGCCCGCGCGCAGCACGTCCGGATGCATCAGCAGGTAGTGGACCGGGTCGAAGGCATCGGCCGTGCGCGCCAGGCCGGCGCTGTAGTCGAGCAGCCCGCGATGCAGGGCGGCGTCCTCGATGCGGGCATTGAAGTGCTCGCGCAGCGCGCGCAGCGCCACCTCCAACTCATCGGCACCCAGCCGTTCCGGCGCGGCTTGCGCGGGCGTTGCCGCGGACGCTTCGTCACCGGGTGCGAACAGGATCGCCTTCACCTGATCCATCACCGGCCCCGGCAGCTCGTCGAGCTGGCGCGCGAAGTCGGCGGCGAACGCCGCGAACGCCGATGCGCGGTCCGCGGGGAAGCGGGCGCCTTGGCGCTCCGGCCACCGGCGCGCGAAGGCATCACTGACCGCGCGGCCCAGGGCCTCATCGGCGAACACCGCATTGATCGCCCGCAGCACGCCGAGCTCTTCGACGGCGAGGCTGCGGTTGGCCACCGTGTCGGGCACCTTCGCGGCCAGCGCTTCGTCCTCGCCGACCAGGCCGAGGAAGTGGCGCAGCAGGTCGGCGTGCCGGTAGCGGAAAACGGTGGTGTCCACGCCGAACCGATCGAGGTTGCGGAAGTACCAGAGGAAATCGCGGGCGTGCCCCCGCAGCCATTCGGCATCGAAGTCCGCGGCCAGCGCGTGCGCCTTCACCAGCTGCAGGTACACCGAATAGCTCCACGGCCGGAACGGACGCACCGCGACCAGCAGCCGGACCGACCGGGCGTGGTCCCGCAGCACCTCGCGCAGCCGCGAGAACTTCTCCACGTCGGCATAGCAGAGGTCTTCGCTGGAGATCAGCAGGTTCGGTGCGCGGCCGGCGTTGGCCGCCACCAGCTCGCCGACCAGGGACTGCAGGCGCCCGGTGGGCGTCGGTGCCGGGTTGGTGAAGATCAGCTCGCGCGCCAGGGCCGTGCCGTTGCCGGCCCCCGCCGCGGGATCCGGGCAGGGGTAGCCGACGCGCGCCAGCAGGCCAGCCCGGGACAGGCTGCGCAGGCCTTCCTGGATCGCACTGGTGCCGGTCTTGGGCAGGCCGGCATGGAGGAAGATCGTGTCGAGCAAGCCGGGTACCGGTCGGTGGGCGAAGGCCACGAGGATACGGGATGCGCGTCCGGGGCGGTGCCCGGACCCGGCGCGCATCCGCGACCCCGGCGCCGCCTCAGCGACCCGGGATGCGGCAGCAGATGCTGCCGCCGAAAACCTGCTGCGTGGACGCCGTCGTGTTCTGCCAGGCGCAGAACGTCGCCAGGCCGACCGTGTTGCTGTTCACGCCGCTGCCCCGGCTGTAGACGCCCGAGGCGTTCGTGTAGCAGTAAGGCATGACCTGGCTGTACCCGGCGGGGCAAAGCGGGTTGTTGATGAAGGTGGCGGTATTGGCCGCGACGGTGAACGTGCTGATGGCGGTCTCGGTGCACTGCAGGTTCGTGGCCTGTGGCGGCGAGAAGTAGCCGACGACGTCGATGACGTAGTTGGCTTGCGCGAAGGTGTAGACCACGAAATCGGTGATCGTGAGTGGGTTGGGCACGCCCACCACCACCGAATTGTTGACGACCGCGCCCGCGGTGTAGTTGATGCTGGCGGCCAGGGGGCGGGCCTCGCCGGATTTGTGCACCGTGGCGAAGCCGGCGCCCGATGGCGCCACGGCGGTGACGTTCAGCACCAGCGCGCTGGCGCCCACCGCCGCCACGTTGCAATTGGTGGCACTGCCGCCCTGGCTGGTGAAGTTGGCCCCGGCGTCGACGGCCACGCCCAGGAAAGACCGGCTGCTGTTGGCGGCGATCGGACCACCGGCCACGCGCGTGTCGGCGATGCGGCAGGGAGTGACCGCGGTGAACACGAGGTCGCCGGTGGTGGAGCCCAGCGCCTGCGTGCCGATGGCCTTGGCTTCCTGGGCGGAAAGGTCCGCGGGCGCCATCGCATAGCGGTCAATCACCGCGGCGTCGGACAGGCGGTGGCCGGTGCCGGTGAGTTCGGCCACTGCACCTTCGAAGGTGTCGCGCAGAAGCGCGTTGCGCAGGTTCGTGGGATCGGCGGCGATGAAGGTCGGCACCATGCGTTGCGCCCAGTCGCGCACCGGCACGTCGTACACGCGCTGCACGTAGCCGCCCCACTTGAGCACGAATTGCCGGGTCAGCGCGCCGCGCTCGGCGGGCGCCAGCGCGTCGGCTTCGACGAAGACAGCGGCGGGCGACGCCGGGGCGGCCAGGGCCGGCTTGGTCGCGGCCACGGAGACGATCCCGGCGGCCAGCGGCAGCATCGCCAGGCGGGAAACCAGGGAGGAATGCTTCACAAAGGGCATGACGGGGCTCCGGTGGGTTGGGCGGCGGTTCGCGATGTAAAGCACGCTGAATCACCCGGGACTCGGCCAGCCCACCCGCCCCGGGCCGTCAAGCCCGGCCTGTCCGTATTGTGAAACCAGTCACGTTTCGGAGGTTATGCTTGAGCAAAACTTCCTAACCCCCCGATCCCGTTGGCAATCATGAGCCCGCTGCTGCCGCTTCCCCTGCCCCTGGCCTCCCTGGCCTGGCTCACCGGTTTCCGGCGGGTGCCCGACAACTGCGTGGTCACGGTGCATCGGTTCGGGCGCTTCGTGCGGGCCCTGGGCGCCGGCTGGCGCTGGACCGTGCCGGGCCTGGACCAGCTGGGCCAGCCGGTCTGCCTGATCGGCCACCACCTCGACATTCCCGCCGAGCAGGGCGCGCACGCCGAGCTCTACTACCAGATCCTCGACCCGGCCCAGGCCGGCGCCGACCTCGACCGGGTCGACGCCCTGGTCACCGACCAGGCCCGCGACGTGCTGGCCAGCCTGCCCACCCCCGCCGTCGATCAGTTCAAGGCCGAGATCAACCGCCGCATCGGCGCCATGGGCCTGCGCGTCATCCGCGCCGCCCTCCACGCCGCCTGAAGGCCGAAAAAGGGTCGGAGTAAATATTTGCTTGAAACGGCTCGGCTCGCCTGCCCGTTTCAAACAAATATTTACTCCGACCCCTTTTTTGCCGCGACAATGGCGGGCATGAATCCGCTTTCGCATTTGCTTCCCGAACTTGAATCGGGTCTCGTCGCACTGGGCCTGCCGGCGCAGCCGCTGGCCGGGCGCCTGCTCGACTACCTGGCCCTGCTCGAGCGCTGGAACCACACCTACAACCTCACCGCCATCCGCGACCCGCGCGAGATGCTGTCCAAGCACCTACTCGATTCGCTGTCGATGTGGAAGCACGTGCAGCCGGGCCAGCTGGCCGACCTGGGCACCGGCCCGGGCCTGCCGGGCATCCCGCTGGCGCTGGCGGTGCCGGGCCTGCAGGTCACCCTGGTCGAGAGCATCAGCAAGAAGTGCCGGTTCCTGCGCGAGGCCGTGCGCCAGCTGGGCCTGGACAACGTGCGCGTGCTCGATGCCCGCGCCGAGGCCGTGGACGAACCCGGCCAGTACGACCAGATCACCGCCCGCGCCATGGACACCCTGGCCGGCATCCTGCAGGTCGGCGGCCACCTGCTTTCGCCCGGGGGCCGGCTGTTGGCCATGAAGGGCCAGTACCCGGAGGCCGAGCTGGCGGGGCTGCCGCCCGGCTGGCGGCTCGATTCGGTGCAGCCGCTGGCGGTCCCGGGCCTGGCCGGCGACCGCCACCTGGTCACGATCACCCGCGACCCGCCGCAGGCGGCATAATCCCCCGTTCGGGCCACGGCCCGATCCGCGCCACCAACCCCCGGTCACCGCGACCGCTGCATGGGCCGCATCATCGCCATCGCCAACCAGAAGGGCGGCGTGGGCAAGACCACCACCGCCGTGAACCTGGCCGCCGCGCTCGCCGCGGTCCCGCGCAAGGTGCTGCTGGTGGACATGGATCCGCAGGGCAACGCCACCATGGCCTCGGGCGTGGACAAGCGCGAGCTGGAGAACTCCAGCTGCGAAGTGCTGCTGGGCGAGTGCCCCGCCAGCGCCGCCATCGTCACCACCCCGGAAAACTACGACCTGCTGCCCGGCAACATCGACCTGACCGCCGCCGAAATCCGGCTGATGGACGAGTCGGCCCGCGAGCAGCGGCTCAAGACCGCGCTGGCCGCCGTGCGCGACCAATACGACTACATCATCGTCGACTGCCCGCCCTCGCTGTCCCTGCTCACCCTCAACGCCCTGGCCGCGGCCGACGGCGTGATCGTGCCGATGCAGTGCGAGTACTTCGCGCTCGAGGGCCTGAGCTCGCTGGTGGACACCATCAACGCGCTCAAGGGCAAGCTCAACCCGGCGCTGGAGATCGAGGGCATCGTCCGGACCATGTTCGACGTGCGCAACAACCTCGCCAACGCGGTCTCGGGCGAGCTCACCAAGCATTTCGGCGACAAGGTCTTCCGCTCGATCATCCCGCGCAACGTGCGCCTGGCCGAGGCGCCCAGCCACGGCCAGAGCATCGTCGGCTATGACCGCGCCTCGCGCGGCGGCATCGCCTACCTGGGGCTGGCCGGCGAGATCGTGCGGCGCGAGAAAAAGCTGTTGAAGGAGTCGGCATGAGCACCAAGAAGCGCGGCCTCGGCCGCGGCCTGGAGGCCCTGCTGGGCACGGGCAACAAAGGCGCGGCGCCCGTCGCCGAATCCGCGGCGGCGCCGGGCGAAGGCCTGCGCAGCCTGCCCATCGACCACCTGCAGCCCGGCAAGTACCAGCCGCGCACCGGCATGGACCCGGCCAAGCTCACCGAGCTGGCCGAATCCATCAAGGCCCAGGGCCTGATCCAGCCGATCGTGGTCCGCGAGATCGGCACCGGCAAGGACGGCCAGCCCCGCTACGAGATCATCGCCGGCGAACGCCGCTGGCGCGCCGCCACCCAGGCCGGCCTGAGCGACGTGCCGGTGGTGCTGCGCGAGGTCGACGACCGCGCCGTGATCGCCATGGCGCTGATCGAGAACATCCAGCGCGAAGACCTCAACCCGCTGGAAGAGGCCCAGGCCCTGAGCCGCCTGATCGACGAATTCAGCCTTACCCACCAGCAGGCCGCCGAGGCCGTGGGCCGCTCGCGCGCCGCGGTGTCGAACCTTCTGCGCCTGCTCGAGCTGCCCGACGGCATCCGCGAGCTGCTCGAGACCAAGCAGCTGGAAATGGGCCACGCCCGCGCCCTGCTCACCCTGGCCCCGCAGGCGGCGCTGGCGCTGGCGAAGGAAGCCGTGGCCGAGGGCTGGTCGGTGCGCGAGGTCGAGCGCCGCGCCCAGCTGCTGGGCAAGGGCCAGATTCCCTCGAAGAAGCCGGCCAAGCCCAACGGCAAGAAGATCGACGCCGACATCGCCGCCCTCGAGCGCGAGCTGTCCGAAAAGCTCAGCGCCAAGGTCGCCGTGCAGCACGGCCGCGGCGGCCGCGGCAAGCTGGTGATCAGCTACCACGGGCTCGATACCCTCGACGGCATCCTCGAGCGTTTACGCGGCGGTCAGTAGAAGCGGCCTTGCCCGGGCCTTACATAAGATTTTCTTAATGTAAGGCCCGCCATAATGGCGGCCCCTTCCCCGCGGGCCCCGGGCCCAAAGCCGCCAACGTGTCGCCACCCCTTGTTTCGGTCGTCGTCCCCGCCTTCAACGAGGCCGGCAACCTGCCCGGGCTCGTGGACGAAGTCGTCGCCGCGCTGCGCGGCCACCTCGCCTTCGAACTAATCGTGGTCGACGACCACAGCACCGACGACACCCTGGCCGTACTGCAGGCCGCCAAGGCCCGCTGCCCGGAACTGCGCGTGCTCAGCCACGCTCGCCAGTGCGGCCAGAGCACCGGCCTGCGCACCGGCATCCGCGCCGCCCGCGCGCCCTGGGTCGCCACCCTGGACGGCGACGGCCAGAACGACCCGGCCGACCTGCCCAGGCTGCTGGCGGCGCGCGACGCCGGCCCGCCCGACGTGAAGCTCTACGCCGGCTGGCGCACGAACCGCCAGGACAGCGGCAGCAAGAAGTGGGCCTCGAAGTGGGCCAACGGCATCCGCTCGCGGCTGCTGCGCGACGCCACCCCCGACACCGGCTGCGGCACCAAGCTGTTCGAGCGCGAGGCTTTCCTCGAGCTGCCGTGGTTCGACCACATGCACCGCTACCTGCCCGCGCTGATGCAGCGCGCCGGCTGGCGCACGGTCAGCGTGCCGGTGAACCACCGCCCGCGCGGCGCTGGGCAGTCCAAGTACACCAACCTGGGCCGCGCCCTGGTTGGCATCCGCGACCTGGTCGGCGTGGCCTGGCTGATCAAGCGCAACCAACTCACGAGCGTCAGGGAGTTGCCATGAGCTTCATGAACCAGGAACTGATGTGCCTGGACTGGACCGGCCTGCACGTCACCCCGTGGAAGCTGGTGGGTTACACCGGCGCGCTGATGTTCGGCGGGCGCTGGGTGGTCCAGCTCATCGCGTCCCGCCGCGCCGGCAAGCCGGTGATCCCGCGGGTGTTCTGGTACATGAGCCTGGCCGGCGCCCTGATGACCCTGAGCTATTTCATGTTCTCGGCCAAGCAGGACTCGGTGGGGGTCCTCCAGAACCTCTTCCCCACCCTGACCGCCGCCTACAGCCTCAACCTCGACATCCGCCACCGCGGCTGGCGCCGGGACCGGGCCGCGCAGGGACAATGATCCCCGGAGTTGTAAGTGCTTGCCGGCGAAGGCATAATGCGCGGCTCGCTCCGCACCTGCCCTCGGCCCTGGCCCCGGAAGTGCGATTCCGGTCCCTGGCGGAGCGTCTGCAACATCCCGCATCGCATGCGCCTGCCGGGCCTTCGGGCCAGCCGCGCGGGGCCGCCGCCGCCCGGGCTATGGGTGGCCAGTCCTGACCCAGGAGTTGCACCATGAGTCGAGTTTGCCAAGTGACCGGCAAGAAAGTGATGACGGGTAACAACGTCTCGCATGCCAACAACAAGACCCGCCGCCGTTTCCTTCCCAACCTGCACGAGCGCCGCTTCTGGGTAGCCTCGGAGAACCGCTGGGTGAAGCTGCGTGTTTCCGCCAACGCCCTGCGCACCATCGACAAGAACGGCATCGACGCCGTGCTCGCCGATCTCCGCGCCCGCGGCGAAAAGATCTGAG
>LNFM01009605.1_pt1 | contig 19787 bp, 23 predicted proteins | sample 596031 | NCBI WGS metagenome assembly LNFM01 (sample SAMN04254537, study PRJNA301005) | activated carbon metagenome | isolation source: dual media filters at the Ann Arbor, Michigan drinking water treatment plant | place: USA: Ann Arbor | reverse complement strand
CTCGCCCTTGAGAACCGTCACCTCATTCCGCCGGAGTTGGTCCTCGACGATGTCAATCTGGCGTTGTTCGACTTCCGCGACCCGGGCGAACAACCCCTCCGCGGTCGGACGGATGGCCGGTCCCGCGCCCTGCCCGGCCCGGCCGGAACCGGCGCGTCCATTCAAAGAAAGGACCGCCTCCCTGAAGGTTTTACTGGGGATCGTGCCGGTCGCCACGCAGACGCCTCCGACGACACGCCCTCGCTCGACCACCGCCGCGCGTTGGCCCAGCTTGGCGGCCTGCACGGCGCCCCGCTGCCCGGCGGGCCCGCTGCCGATGCACAGGAGATCGTAGTCGTAGCCATGGCTCATGCGTGAGGTCCCTCCGTTTTCCGTTCCCCGCGCGGCGGCGGACCGTCGTGGCTGAACAGCGCGCGCGGCTTGAAGAGGCGGAAGAGATACCAGAGCGACGGAAACAACACCACGGCGCCGGCCATAGCACAAACGATATGAAACCCCAAGGCCATTGCCATCAACGACCAGGCTGCGAGAAGATCCGTCATCCTGCCTTCCTCGGTCGCCTATAGCACCGGAACAGCGAGAAGCGGAATGGTCGTCGCGCGCAACACGCGCTCGGTCGTACTGCCGTGCAGCGCATCGAGAAACCCGTGCCGCCACTGCGTGCCCATCACGATCAGATCGGGCGACCAGCTTTCCGCCGCGGAGAGGATTTCGTCCGCCACAATGCCGGTGGCGCACACCCGGCTCCACGCCCACCCGCTCCGCCGGGGTGTCGACACGGGAGGCCTGTCGTTCTCCGATCCCACGTACAGCAGCTGGAATGAGGCTTCTTGCAGGCCTAGCCCGGCGGCCATGAGGCATGCAGCCTCCACGGCATCGTGCGGACGCGGACGATGATCGACGGGAATAAGGATCCGCTGGATCCTGCAGGCCCCGCTTTCCAGCGACACGAACCCTGGGCTCTCTGGGGGCACGAACAACGTCATAGTGCGCGACTTTCTGGCGATCATGTGAGCCGCCGGATGATGAAACCAGGACGCGAGTTGGTCGTGCTCATGCGCGGCGAGGACCATCAGGTCGGCCGGCTGGCGCGCAAGCCATTGCACAACCGACATGACGGGATCCTCAGCGAGCGCCCGAATCTTTTGGACGCGCAACCCAAGCGTCAACAGATCCTCTTGGGAAGCGCCCGGCGGCAACAGGCCCCACTGGGCCAATATGGCCCGCACCCGGGGAAAGTCCTCAAAGTCAGGATCGGCCCGTGTGGGATCGACATGCATGATGGTCAGTTCGGATCCCAGCCCCACGCTCAGCTTGAGCGCATGGGCAAATGCCGTCATGCTTGGCGCGGAAAAGTCGGTGGGATGAAAGATCTGTCCGATGCCTTGGGGGCGAGCCTCGACCTGTCTATTCATCGGGCGTGTCTCCTCTCTGGCGAATCCACGCTCGGCTGTGTCCGTTCGAACGGCCCTCCCCCGAACGACGGCCGACCGAGCCGACCCGGAGACGGCGGCGCAGGGGCTTGCGCCTCGGCGGACCGTCCGAACGGAGCTGACAACTCCTGCGGCCGTTCGCTCACGATCACCGACCGGGTTTGTCGGGCGCGATCCCGAAGCAACTCGATGTCGATGGTTTCGCCGATCCGCAGCGTTTTCAGCACCGTCAGGAAGTCCCGCACGGCATGCACGGGAGCGCCTTTGATGGCGACGATGATATCGCCTCCCATCATCCAGGGCTGGCCTGAAACCACGACATCCACCGTGCCGGCCACGCCGATCCACGGACGCTGAACCCGACCGGTCGCCTTCAGTTCCCGCACAACCTCTTTCACGAGGTTGATCGGGATGGCGAACCCGATGTTCTGGGTGCCCGCAAGCAGGGCAGTCGTGACGCCGATCACGCGGCCTTCCGAGTCCACCAGCGGTCCGCCGCTGTCGCCGGGATTGATCGGCGCCGTCGTTTGCAGCAGGGGGACGCTAGGCGCCATGAGGTCCAGGGTCGGCGGCGTCCGATCGATACCGCTGATGATGCCGGTGCTCAATCCGAACCCAAGGCCATAGGGATTTCCGATGACGAGCGTCCGCTGGCCGATCTGCAGCTTCTCCGAGGACCCGAGCCGCACGGTCGGAAGCTTGCCTGTGAACCCTGTGAGCCTAAGGACCGCGACATCGGTGTAATGGTCCCGAGCACCTCCACCTTCACACGCTGCCCGTCGTACAGCGTAGCCGCCACGTGATGCGCGCCGCTGACGACATGCGCGTTCGACACGACAATACCCGTCTCGTCGAGGATGAATCCCGTCCCTGCGGCGGTATTTGTCACGGGGCTGGCCACATACGACGAAGTAAGAAACACGGTCGCCGGGACGACCTGCTTATAGATCCAGATCGTTTGCTCTTCTTGCATCTCCGGCTTGACAGCGGCCTCCGCCGGCCAGGGCGCCAGAAGCACGAGGAGCAGCAACGCAGCACAGCGGTGACGCCGATGGGTGAGGCCTGTGAAATTGGTCATCGCCGTAAACCCTCCTTCGTGTGAACGGATCGCGGTGAACCCAGCGTTGATTCTTGTCATAGTCTCCGATCTTCCAGCACATGCCGGTCCGCCTCCAACGCGGCGAGTTCGTCCGGCGTGTCCCAGGCCGACGCCAGCCGTTCAAAGAGGGGCATCATGTCGGGGAAACAAGCGTACCCCGCCTGCCACAACGCCTCTGCCTTTGCGGCAAGGACCAGCGTGTTCCATAAGGCGCCAGCCTGGAGTGCCGCATCCGCCACCGCGGCCGTGGGCTTTTCGAGAAATGACGACACCGCATGGACCGGGCGCCCCGGCGGCCCGGTCAATGCCGGGCCACACTCAATCCATCCGTACTCGGTCTCCAACCGGTCCGGCTGGACGCCCAACAAGAGTATCCGATCCGGTATGGCGTCGAGCGACGCGATCGCGTGTCGCACGGTGTCGAGAAAGCGGTGTTCCGGAAAAATAAAGTGATCCGACGGATGCACCACAATCGTCGCCTGAGGATTGCGACCCCACACGTAGGACAGCGGCAGAAACACACCCGCAGCCGTATCGCGATTGGCCGGTTGTAATAGGAGTTTGCCGATCGGCCGGCCGCGCAACTGGGATGCCACATCGACCCGATGGTGGCGCGCCGCCACGACCACGGTTCGGTCAACCGCAATGAGCTGCGTCGCGCGGTCTACCGTGTGTTGAAACATCGATCGAGTTCCGACGAAGGCGCAATATTGCTTCGGGCGAGGCCGCCCCAGCCATCGCTGCACCAGGGGCTGGAGCCGTTCCCCATCCCCGCCGGCCAATACGATGGACCACACCCTCCTGCCCGCATCTTTTGGATCGGTCATGATCGTCTTCCTGTTCTCCGGCGCTTCCGCCGGTCTGTCTTGTCCGATTGCTGGAGCCGTGACGCGTGCTGGCTGGCTCACACGTCGCTATCGATGCCGGGGCCGCGTTACTGCCGCCGTTCCTTCTAGTCCGGCTCGGCGGTTGGCCATCACCGTGGGATCGATCCACTCGCCGCAGTTCACACAGCGCCACGAGAGCACCCGACTTTCTTCGTGGACCTCCGGCAGCAGGACGTCGGTACCGCCTGGCACCATGAGCCCATTGCAGCGCGGGCAGGTGTGCTGCCCGAGCGCCCCTGCAGACGCAGATGGCACTCGATGCATCAGGGTCGTACCGCCTCGGTCTCCATCGTCTCCATCGTCTCCATCGCGCCGCGCGCCGGGCGGGCGCGTGGCGTCGAACCCATGGCCGCATCTCTCGAGAAACCGGGCGACGCGCTGTTTCATCTCTCACTTCCTTCTAGCCGTTGATTCGGTCATCGAGGTCGGGTCCAAAGTTCGATCGCACCCTCCGCGCCGGTCGCCGTTACCAGCGCCATACCGGCATGCCTCCACCTCCCACGGCATGTGTTGGGATATCACCCGGCCTGACGTGAACTTCAGAGGGCAAGTTGGCTGTTGCTGTGCGTGAAACATCCGCGCGCCCTCCGACGCGCTCCCGCTTAGGGCCCCCCGCCTTGTGTGAACCAGACGACGGACCGCCACGATGAGCGCCCGTCCCATGGAGTTGTCCTTCATGCACGACCACAGGCTGCTGGCCTGCGGGGGGCGTGAAACCAACCCGATCGTCTACCTCTGCCCACGCGGGGGACACCAAGAGGATCACCCCGAGCCCCAGCGCCGACAGTATCCGCACTCGTTGCGTCGTGACCATGATGGCACCTCCTAGTCGGTTGTGGATCCCCTTCTCTCTCGACGTCCTCACGATAGCAATAACGCGGCGCATTGAATAATAGATAGTTCAAGCTATATCCATCGTTTATTTCGATGTATACTCCACGCCATGGAATGGTTGAACGATCACCACCTGTTGTATTTCTGGTCGGTTGCCAAACACGGAAGCGCGCGCAAAGCCTGTGCTGAGCTCCGTCTGGCTCAGCCGACCATCAGCGCGCAGATCCGGGTCTTAGAAGAAGCTCTGGGCGAACGGTTGTTCGCTTGATCAGGGCGACGCTTAATCCTGACAGAGGTGGGGCGCGACGTGTTCAGATACGCAGAAGATATCTTTTCCCTGGGACGAGAGTTGATGGACACGGTCAAAGGCCGTAGCGGCAAGCGATCCCTGCGCCTTGCCGTCGGCATCGCCGACGTGGCGCCGAAGCTGCTCGCCGCTCAGATGCTGAAGCCCGCGTTCAAGCTCGCACGCATCGTCTGCTGGGAAAACGCACTGGAGCGGCTCTTGGCCGACCTCGCGATTCACAAGCTGGATCTCGTCATCGCCGACATGCCGGCGCCTCCGACCGTCAACGTTCGAGCCCATAGCCACTTGATGGGAAAATCCGGCGTTACCCTCTTTGCCGCCGCGAAGATCGCCACGCGCTATCACCGGAACTTCCCGCAGTCATTGGACGGCGCCCCGTTCTTGCTGCCGACCTCCAACTCGACAATCCGCCAGCTCATAGATACCTGGCTGAGCCGCAAGGAACTTCCTCCCATCATCATCGGAGAATGTGAAGATAGCGCGACCTTGAAGGCGATCGGTCACGATGGACACGGGATCTTTCCGGGGTCGACTCTCATGGAGAAGGAGATCTGCCGACAGTATCAGGCGCGCGCGCTGGGTCGAATAGATGGGGTCGAACAGAACGTCTACGCGATCACGGTGGCGCGTAGGCTGGAGCATCCGGGTGCGCGGGCGATCTTCGAGACTGCACGCCGGGAACTCCTGAGCTAGCCTGAATAATTCATGAACGTTTCTGCTGCAATCGCCTGCCTGTGTCGTTGCCTGCGAGATACGAGATACGTTTCACGAGGAACGCCGTGTTACGCACTTTCGCAACGAACCGTCATGAATACTGCGGCCTAGGCGACACATGAATACCCCCCCCAGCCCACTCTTGTCCAAAATAAGTTCTTAACATGCCGCTGGCCTGTGAGTAGGATGGGCCTTCCGTCACATCCGTCCACGGCGTATCCGCGCCGTGCCACTCACAAGCTGAAGGTCCCCTATGGGCACCGTTGCCAGTTGCTTTGCGCAGATCTTAGCCCTGATTGATCATGCGGCCTTTGCTCGTGCCATCCAGCACCATGCTGCTTTGTCAGATGGGCAGCGCGCATCCGCACCTGCGTCTCGTCCTGATGCTGAATGACTCCGAAGCCTTCGGCCAGCGGGCGAAGGCCGGGTCTTCCCGGCGACATTGCGCCGCACGCTCCGCCTCATGTTGTGCGACTTGTCCTTCCTTCACCGTCGTCCTCCTTCCCGATCTTGCAGACAGCGCAGGCTTTCCCGCGCGACCCAGGTTGCGACATCGACTACCTCCACGCCTATCGAGGGTTGCGGCCTCCCGCCTGAATTGTGCGATACCGAGGGAAGCTTGGGCATATCCGACGATGGATCGGCCGCCCTCGGCGCAGTGAGCATCAGCACCGATTGTGAAGTCTTGATACCTGCTATACAAGCCTGTGTGAACACCCCTGCTCCCTCCCGGAATGTAGTCCATCACCTTGTGTAAAGATACGGAGCGTTCTGAGTCTTTCGTCGGAAGCGGCAGCCCTATCGGGGAGGGGACTCTCCGATCACAGGGCCGGTCGGCGGAACAGTACCGATTTCCGTGCCGGTCGAAGGGGTTGCGCCGATGTCCTTTCCCGTCGGCGGGGTCGTGCCGATATCGGGGCCTGTGGGCGCCATGGTGCCGATAACCGGGCCGGTCGGCGGAACGGCTCCCACCTCGGGCCCTGTCGGCGGTGTCACGCCGATGTCCACTCCGGTCGGCTGGCCCGTCGGCCGTTTGGGCGAACGGATTTCAGCTGGGATCGCCGCCACCGCATCACGAATTTTCCGGTGCTCGGTCCAGAACGTGAAGAAATCCAGGCCCTGCGTCGCCAGCTTGTCCTCTACCTCCCTGAGCCGTATCAGCCGTTTCCTGATCCAGCGCAAGTCGTCCCGTGCCTGCTCCACCGGCGCCATCATTTCATGAACCGTGAAGCTCCTGAGTTTCTGCAACTCCGCGGGGAGCCCGGTTTGTGCCTGGGCAAGAAGGGCCGAGGCCTGATCTTCCAATGTTTTGACTTGTTCGAGTGCGTCGAGGTTTGGCACACAGCAGTCGAGAAATTGGCGATAGTGATCGAGGAACTGCGCCACCTCCCTTTCGAAATCAAGGCCCCGCGCCAGCGGGCGCGCGCGGGCTGACTCTTGCTCCGCCGCGTCGACGAAGAACACGCCGCTCATGCCGCTGAACATGCCGATCGCAACGAGCGCGACCAGAGCCCGCATGAGCCATCGCGATCGGCCATGTCGGTGAAACAGAGAGGGCAAGTCGGGCATATTCACAACGCCTCTCCGGACTGATCTCCGGAAGCGGGGGAAACCCACATCTCGTAGAGTGGGATCATGATCTGCCCCGCCAGCGAAAGCCCCATCAACGCTCCGCCGCCGATGACGGTATAGGCGAAGAGCGGCGCCCATTTCGTAAACCACCAGGAGCCGATGTCGAGCCAGATGGCGAGAAACGGAATGACGATCAGCGTCGCGCGAAACCAGCGCGGCGTCTCGCTCAACGAGAACACCACGCCGGTCAGCGCGAAGATGAAGCTCATCCCGAACAGGTGCACGTGGGACACACGGGCGAGCGCTTGGACGGATGCCCCGAGGTCGACCGTCGTGAACGCCTTGACGTCCTCATAGGTCGTGAGCGGGGCCAGTCCCATCCCGGCCTCAGCGCTGTGACAGCTCGCGCAGGATTGTGTCACAATCGGCTCGATGGCGGCGAACTCCGCCTCACCCGCTCCCTCGCGAATCCAGCCGATAATCTTCTGCCGTTCGTTCCCGGTCGCGTATTCTTTCATGCTGCCCTCAAGCGAGGCCTCCAGCCTGCTGCTGCCGCGATCGCCGCGGTACTTGCGTTCGACGGCGTTCACCAGTGAACCGTTCGCGTGCGGCTGCACGGCCGTCAGATACAAATAGGCCAAGGCGAAGAGATAGCCGACGCCCATGGTCAGCAGCAAGCACGTGCCAACACTTTCAGCGGAAACGAGAGAGTCCGGAGCCTGGCGTCACGAACCACGATGCCCTCGCTTTCCCGCCGCCGCGCTCTCGCGCGCCATGGCCTGCTCCAACAGCTCGATGCCCTTCTTCGAGGCCACGATCGAGCGCCCAAGGGCCTCGCGCGCCTGGTCGGGATGGTGGAAGCCGTCCGAATTCTCCGCCGTCCACCACTCCCACAACACGTGCGCCGCGTCATGCTGTTTCCGCGCCGAGACCAGGATGTCCTCCGGCACGCCGGCCCGCTTGGCCGCGTCGAAGGTGTCGATCAACCGCTCCAGCCAGAACTCGGCCTTGCGCATCTTGCCTTTCGTGTGCTGCTGGACCGCGTCGATGCGATAGAGAGCATCCACCTCGGTCCAATCGCCGTGGCAGCGCACACAGGTCTCCTTCAGATAGTGCCGCGGGCTGGTCTGCCAGTGCGAGGTGAACAGAGTCCCGTCCGGGCGTTTCATCTTGGGCATGTGACAGTCTGCGCACTGAACGCCGGCCTGCTCATGCTTGCTCCCCCAGAACACTTCCACCTCCGGATGCTGCACCTTGATCAACGCCGCGCCGGTGACGGCGTGTTTGAAGTCCCGGAACTTGAGGGTGTCATACGCCTGTTGCACCTCGAAGACGTCGGCCCAGGGGAAGTAATTCGTGCGCGCGTCATCGAAGCCGATCCTGGCGCCGGTCGCCGGATCGAGCCCGGCGTTGCACACGTACTCCACATGGCACTGCGCGCATTGCAACGTGGAATCGGGTCGGGCCAGCAGGCCGATCTTGCGGTAGCCGCGAAACTCGACGACCTTCAACGCGTCCTTGCGCGGATCCTTCGCATAAGGCGTCGCGCCTCTGGCCGAGACCGCCTGGATCAGCGCATCCCGCACGACCCGCGGTTTCGCGGCATGCGGATCATGGCAATGGACACAGCCCATCGGATTCTGCAAGGTCTTGGCCATTTCGATCACATCCGACGCGCGCGACCACTTCGCCTTCGGATGCGGCTCCCCCATAAAGCTCCACTGCAAGAGAAAATCGGATGTCTTGCAAAACAGACAGGTGGGATTGGCGGCCTTGGCGGTCTCGATCAGTTCCTTGTTCGTATCGGTCAGCAGCTCCCAAGCTTTTCCGATGCGGCCGATATCCTGCCACGACTGGAGCTGGAATCGCCCGCCGTAAGCCCGGTCCACCAATAAATGGTCGAGGAGCATGAAGGCATGTCCCCGGGGATCGTTGTGCTGCTTGGTGAATCCATGTCCCATCAGAAGTTTGTCGAGGGCCAGCGCTCGTCCGGTCGGGCCGGCCTTCTCGATGCGCGCGCCGGACCCGGGATGCGTTTTCAAGAAACTATTGTACTGATCCTGGTGACAGGAGCCGCATACGGTCAAATCGAAGCTCGTCGCCGGTTTGAGCGTGGCGTCCGACAGATGCTCAGCCAGTTGCGTATGACAGGTCAAGCAGGGCAGCTTCTGATGCTTCCCGTCGAGACACAACGCCTGCACGTCGCGGTGACAACTGAGACAGCTCGCATCCTCGCTGGCGACCACCTTCACCATGTCCTTTTTCTCTGACCGTTGGGCGTCCCCTGAGCCTGAACTGATACTGAACCACCCGATCAGTCCCAGAACCGCCGCGATTCCCAGCACACGAGCCGACCATCGGACAAACCGAGACCGATTGATCTCACTCCTCCATACATAACAGACAACCTGAGTTCACTCATCACTTCAGCGAAGCCATGTAAGCGGCCACCGCATCGAGTTCCTCTTCGCTGCCGCGAAACGACGGCATCTTGGCGTTGGGCACGACCGACTTGGGATTCTTGGTGAATTGTTTGAGCCAGGCCACGTCACGGCGAGCCCCCACGTCGGTCAGCTCTCCCCCGCTCTTCCCACCCTTGCCCTTGATCGAATGACACATGGCGCATTTCTTGTCCGCATACACCCGCTCGCCTCTGGTGAGCAGATCGACGCTCCCCTGTGCCCAAGCCGCAAGGCCGACGACCGACATCCCGACGAGGATAAGCCCAGCCGCCTGTATCACACACCGATCCATCGGCGCCTCCCTTCTGATCGCATTCCGCATCCCTACCCCGTCAGCGGCGCACGCCCCGCGTCCCGGATGTCGCTTGCCGGTCGGTCGTCGGCTGCCGATACGGGCCTCTTTGCGCGATTCCGACAACCATTCCCGCAGGCAACACGACACTCACTACTTCTTCCTCTTTAGGCAAGGCATGTGCCAGCGGGGCGTCGAAAGAAATTCCCACGCACTTCATTGCCCTGTTGTCGTCGACGCAGATCGCTCTGACCGTCGCCCGGTTGATTCTGTTGCAATATGGGGCAGCCACGCGTTCTCAGGGTGGGCATTGCGCCACTGCGCCCTTCGCCCACTACCAGCGAGATGGGTGCGTGGACACACCTGACGTGTGCGTGCACACAGTCGTGTGCGCATGACGAGGCTGGTGGGATTCTCTGTACCAGGTTATTGCGATGTCGCACGGGGAGATAGAAGCCGACATCGACAAGTGAAGGAACCGCAAACATGACCGCTTGTCGACCGACCGAGCGGCGAGCACCAATCCCCGCTTCTCTTGGCGGGTCCACCTTACGCACTTACGCACCGAATGCCTTCGGCGACCTTGCGAAGCCTGAGCGACTACATGATCGGCGGCCGTTTTTCATTGACGACCAGCATCAGCCGGCGACGCTTCAGTGGCCGTTCCGGGTCCCGCGTGTAGTGTCCCAGATCTTCCGACACTTCCGTGCATCTCAGCGGCACCGAGATCCGTTGTCTCTTGTGTGGGATATTCGTCTCGATGGAGAGGTCCACCAGCTCGTTACTGCACCCGGTGACTTCCGCAGTCAAGTCCTGTACGTCGAGAAAATGCACCGTCACCCGCTCTTCCGGATCAATCCACTGGACGATCTTCTTGATCTTTTCCTCATTCGTCATACCAAGCCTCCTTGCCTTCTTCGTGAATCTCCGAATTCAACCGCGCCCCTCTTCTCATGACAGCGACCTGCCGGGGGAACGACAGCTACCTTTCCCAACCAGTTACCAGGCTGAGCGCGATGCGATCCATCAATCCCCCGCATGGTCCTCTACGCTACGCGATGAGAACCAGCGTCACGGCGCCGCCGGCCAACGCCACACCCAAGCCCAGCGCAACACGCCAGGCTAATGCCTTGCCGCCGAACCAGGCGGCAAGAGCCGCTTTGACGATCGTGTTCGTCATCGCCGCCGCCGTGATCGCGGTCGCCGCAGTCCGGGTGGCCAATCCTTCCTGATGAAACTGGGCCACCGAGAGTGTGATCGCATCGACATCGGTTGCCCCGGCCAGCACACTGGAGGCGTAGAGTCCCTGGTCGCCGAGCCCAAGCTGCGCGCCTTTGGCCACGACAATGACGACCGCATAAAAGAGGCCGAACTTCAACGCGGTCCCCAGTTCGAGCGGATTGCGATAGGACACAGGGGGCGCCTCGTGGAGAGTCTGACGTGACTTCAGATAGAGCATCAGCGCCGTACCATAGCCGCCGAACGCCATGATCCCCAGCGGCCAGGCTAGACTCGGGAGGAGAGGGGGATTGATCACGCTGATCACAACGAGCATGCGGAGAAACATGGTGCTCGAAGCCAACAGCGTCGCCACGGCGGCGAGCGCGACCACCACCGATGATTCCCGCGCCCGCGTCGCCAGACTGACCGTGACGGCTGTGGAGGACAACAGTCCACCCAGCAGGCCGGTCGCCAACAGCCCGTGACGTGGGCCGGCAATCCGCATCGCGATATACCCAAAGAAACTAATTCCCTCGATGAGCACAACCATCAGGGCCACATGGAAGGGATTCACGACATTGAAGGGACCATAGGTACGGTTGGGCAGCAGCGGCAGCATGACCACCGCGAGCACCACGAACTTTGCCGTCGCGTACAGATCGTCATCCGATATGCGGGCCACTGCCCGGTGCAGCGGCTCCTTGAACGACAGCAGGGCCATCACCACACCGGCACTGGCGACAATCAGAAGATAGCGGTCGGCGACAGGCAACGGAATCCCTGGCGCGAGAGCCAGGACCCCCAGGAGAAAAGTGATGAGGGCCGCCACTTGCGTGGTAATCCCCGAATCCGCGCTCCGGCTCGACTCTTGATACTGCGAGACGGCCAGGAAGGCGCCGATGATCACCATGGCGCCCAGCATCGGCCACATCCCCATCGTGTGCGCGATGAACGCGGAGAGGGCACCGGCCAACGCAATGAGCGGAAAGGTCCGAACGCCGCCGACGCCGGGGCCTTGCTCTTCGCCCCTGGACTGCTGGCGTTGCAAGCCGATGAGCGCTCCGGCGCCCAGCGCGATCAGAAACCCCCAGAAGATCTCTTCAAAAGCCATCGTCACGATTGCTCATCCAAACTAGACCGCCAGAACTTCCAACATCAGGAACTCCCCTTTCATCTGCGGATGGAGATCGCAGCGAAAGCTGTAACTGCCGGGGCGCTCCGTCGTAAACCGGATCACGAGCGTTTTCCCGGGATCCACATAGAATCCCTCCACGCCTTTTCCGTAGGAGGCGATGCCCTCGCCTTCCGCATGCACCAGCAACCCGAACAACATCGGCGAGGTAAAACCGTGCCGGATGATGTCGTCGTTGCGGAGGACGATGACGGTGGGCAGCCCAGGTCGGATCGGGGCGGGTTTGGTCAGGAGGAAGGCCGAATCTCGAATGACGATCTCGATCCGTTGCTCTTGCGCCACGTCGGTTGAGTCCGTGGCCGTCACCGGACCGGCTTGGAAGAAAGCCAAGCCGGCGAGCGCAACCAGCGCTCGGCTGAAACTGGAAATGCGACGTATCTGTTGAACCATGCATCACCTCCCCATTGTTTGTATGCAAATGCCCGTTGAATCCGGTGTCGCGGCACATCGCGGCCTCACGCATGTCCTCCCTTGTGTCCTGACGCGACGCCAGATGAAAGACCTACCGCGGTTTGCGCCGTCCGTTATAAAGGACAAACAGTCCCACCAGTCCCACAATGATCGCCAACACTCCCAAAAGGCCTAATCCCTCCATGAAGTTCCCTCTCACCCCGAGGACAGCGGGGAGAGTCCTGCATCAAGACACGCCTTGCCGGAGCACAGAACACAGGATTGCGAGAGATCGGCGCATGCTGCGGATCGACCTAGGCGGCGGATCTACGTAAATGCAGACGATTTCCCTTGCCCCGTTTGACTCATGAAGACCGCCTGCGGCCGGCAATCAAGGCCTCGACCACGGAGGGATCGGCGAGCGTCGAGGTATCGCCCAGGTCATCCAATTGATTCGCCGCAATTTTTCGCAGGATCCGTCGCATGATTTTTCCTGAGCGCGTCTTGGGAAGCGCGTCAGTCCACTGGATGTGGTCAGGCCTGGCGATCGGACCGATTTCATTGCGCACTTGCTCGATGAGCGCGGCGCGCAAGGCCTCCGATGCCGCAATGCCGCTCTTCGGCACGACGTAGGCATAAATCCCCTGACCCTTGATCTCGTGGGGGAACCCGACGACGGAGGCCTCGGCGACATCCGGATGCTTGGCCAGAGCGCTCTCCAACTCGGCGGTCCCCATGCGATGGCCAGAGACGTTCAACACGTCGTCGATTCTTCCGGTGATCCAGTAATACCCGTCGGCGTCGCGGCGAGCGCCATCTTCCGTGTCGTAGAGCCCAGGAAATCGGCTGAACTGCTTCTACGGTTGACTCAGCACAACCAAATCCCGGAGGGGTAGTGGCGCTTTCTGGGTAGAGATCCCCAGCAGGGTCTGGAAGGCGGCCATCGGCGTGTTGCGCCGGTTGAAGCGAAAGACAAACTCGTCCACATAGCGCTGGAGATACCGGGGTTCAACCCCATGATGCGTCCCGTTGAGCCCGGCTTTCAGATTGCTGAACACGCGGTGGACATGAGGAGCGACCCGATGGGCTCGCTCGGGGGTACGGACCACTCGCACTCGATGTGTGTACCCCACCAGGGCCTCGTCGGAATACCCAGGCCAGCCATCTGTTCGCACCGTTGAGCCCGCCGCGACATTTCGTGCGAGGAAGTCGCGAATGTTTACGGCTCCGGCATTTTCCACGGTCGAAAGTCGAAGCCTCCCGGCCCGCTCACAGCGCTTGCCCTGCTTGTTCTCGTATGCAATTACTTCCACGGCTCCGATGACCAAGCTCTTGTGTTTGGCAGCCGTCACACCCCGGCCTCGTTTGCCTCTTGCTGGCCCTCCGATGGTGCTCTCATCGGCCTCGATCAGACCAGACAGAGGACTTCGGGTCTCGTTGACCATGCCGTTGCGCAATCGATGGTTGCCGCTGGAGTTGGGCGGCGCTGATTCCTGGTGTGTGTGTCGCCACCAGATAGGCTGCCCAGAACCACTCTCGGATAGGGATATGGGAGCGGTGCATGGTTGTGCCAGAGGTGGGAGAGGTTTGGTGCCGACATGCTCGACACAAAAACAACGGCCGTGTTCGTAAGCGGGTGCCTGACTTACCGGAGCACTTTGGGCACACAACGCCCTCTGGCCATCTGCAGCGAATGAGATACTCCGTGCACGCTTCCTGAGTCGAAAACTTCTGGCGAAACTCTCGGATGTCCCGGGGATACTCCAGTCTACCCACAATCGAATCATGGCAACATCACCCTGCTGAGTCAACCGTAGAAGCAGTTCGGCTGAAATAGGTCTTGAGATACCGCTCATGGCTTCCATGGATCGTGCGCGCCAGCGCAGGCCACGGGTGCGTGATGACCAGGCGGCCCTGGGCCGCTCCTTCGAGGATGGTCCCTTTCTCATCAACGATGGCCGGGACAACACCAAAGAACGGCTTGGCGACCGACCCCGGCTTCAGCGGCATGGCTCCGGGCAGCGGCGTCAAGAGCAGCCCGCCGGTTTCCGTCTGCCACCAGGTGTCCGCGATAGGGCAGCGTTGCTCGCCGACGGTGCGATAGAACCATTCCCAGGACTTGGGATCGATGGGCTCCCCGACACTGCCCAGCATACGCAGGCTCCGGCGGCTGGTCTTCTTCACCGGCTCGTCACCTTGCGCCATCAGTGACCGGATCGCCGTCGGGGCTGTGTAGAAAATGTTGACGCCATGCTTGTCGACGAGCTGCCATAAGCGGGAGTAGTCCGGGTAGTGCGGGACGCCCTCGAACAGCAACGTGGTCGCGCCGTTGGCCAGCGGGCCATACACGACATAGGTGTGGCCGGTGATCCAGCCGATATCCGCGGTGCACCAGTAGACGTCGCCATCGTGGTAGTCGAACGCATATCGATGCGAGATGGCGGCGAACACCAAGTAGCCGCCCGTCGTGTGGACGACGCCCTTGGGCTTTCCGGTGGAGCCAGAGGTATACAGGATGAACAATGGATCCTCGGCATCCATCTCCGTGATCGGGCACTCGGGTGAACTCCGGGCGATCGCCTCGTGATACCAGAGGTCGCGCGCGCCGTCCCACGGAATCGGCTCCCCGAGGCGCTTGACGACAAGAACCGTGTTGACGCCAGGGCAGTCCTTGAGCGCGTCGTCCGTTTTCCGCTTATGGTCGATCATCTTGGTGCCGTGCCGATAGCCGTCGACGGTGATGACCAGCCGGCAATCGCTGTCTTGGACGCGGTGCTTGAATGCCTCGGACGAAAAGCCGGCGAACACCACCGAATGGATCGCGCCGATGCGGGCGCAGGCGAGCATGGCACAGACGGCTTCGGGAATCATCGGCATGTAGAGGCACACGCGGTCGCCCTTGCCGATGCCACGGTCCTTGAGCACATTCGCCAATCGACTGACCTGCTCGTGCAACTCGCGATAAGTGATTGTGCGACTCTCGTCCTGGTCGTTACCCTCCCAGATGATCGCCGTCTGCTCCCCGCGTGTCACCAGGTGGCGGTCCACACAGTTGAAACAGGCGTTCAGCCGTCCGCCTTCAAACCACCGAACGTCGCCCCTCGTGAAATCCCCATCGAGCACTTTGTCCCATCGCCTGGACCAGCTCACGAACGCATCGGCTTGTTCGCTCCAGAATCTTTCGGGATCCTCGACCGACTGTCGATACATCTCCTGATATCGTTGTTCGGTGATATGCGCGCCTCTCCGAAACTCATCAGGAACCGGATAGATGTCTTGGCTCATTGGCATCTCCTCCCTCAACACACACATCATGACGCGCGTCGTGATCCCAAAGAAGTAGGCACCCGCCGGTCGTCATCCTCTCGAGGCTGCCTTTCAGCAGATCCGAGGCAGTTGTTCCCCCGACAACAGATCGAGGATGCGGCCTGTTCCCAGCACCGTGCGCAACACCACGATCGGAGGGCAGTCCTCCGTGACCCTGCCGATCCGAACCGCATCTTGGGCGGCTCGGTGTCGGCGCATAGCGGCCAACGCCGCATCCACATGCGATTCCGGCACGAAGGCGACAAACCGCCCTTCGTTCGCGACGTACAGAGGATCGAGGCCCAACAGTTCACAGGCGCCGCGCACGGACTCTCGCACGGGAATGAGCGGTTCTTCAATGGTCATGCCCACGTTCGCCCCGGCCGCGAGTTCATTGAGCGCGCTGGCAAGCCCACCGCGCGTCAGATCGCGTAGGCAATGGACGGTCACCCCGCTTTCCAGCAGATCACGCACGACCCGATGCAACGGCGCCGAGTCGCTTTCGATCTCGCCAGTGAAGCGCAACCCTTCACGCACACTCATCACGGCCAATCCGTGCAAGCCAAGATCGCCGCTCAGCAAAATGGCGTCACCCGGCCGGATCTGCTGCGGCAGCACACGGACGCCCGTCGGCACCAGGCCAATGCCCGCGGTGTTGATGAAGATGCCGTCGCCCTTGCCGCGATCCACCACTTTGGTGTCCCCCGTGACGATCGGCACACCGGCCGCTTGCGCGGCCGTAGCCATGGAGTCCACGACGCGCCGCAGCGTCTCCACGTCCAAGCCTTCTTCGAGAATGAATCCCGCGCTGAGACACAGGGGCGTCGCGCCGCACATGGCAAGGTCGTTGATCGTGCCATGCACCGCCAGGCTCCCGATGTCCCCGCCTGGGAAAAACAATGGAGACACGACGTACGAATCCGTGGTGAACGCGAGGGTGCCCTTCTCGACCGGGAACGTCGCGCCGTCATGCAGTTGCGCCAACATCGGGTTGTCAAAGGCCCTGACGAACACGTCCCGGATCAACTCCTGCATGAGGCGCCCGCCCCCGCCATGGGCCAGCAGGATCGTTTTCTTCTCGAACGTCGGCAGCGGACACTCTGGCTCAAAGGATTTGTAGTCACCCATGGATCTGGCCTCGTCTCTCGTGAAGCGTATCTCGCAAACTTTCGGTTAACGAACGTGACATCTGCTATGTCGGACGAACGACGAGATACGCTTCACGCGTCACATTTCACATGGCTTCGATATCGATAATAGGCCGCGCAGGCTCCTTCGCTGGATACCATCGGCGCGCCGAGCGGGGTTTCCGGCGTGCAGCGCGTGGCAAAGGCCGGGCAGTCCGGCGGTTTGAGCAAGCCTTGCAAGACCAGACCGCTCCGACAGTCTGGATCTTCTCCCCCCACCGAGCCGGATTGAGCGAGCGCGTCACGAAATCGCACCGCCGCATCGAAGTCGGCATAGGCAGCGGTGAGTTTCAGGCCGCTGTGAGGGATGTCGCCAATGCCGCGCCAGGCGCGCAACGTTGGTTCGAAGACTTCTCGCACGGCCGCTTGCGCCGCCACGTTGCCCTCCCGACGCACCGACCTGGTGTATTGGTTCTCGACGACCGCCCGTCCTTCTTCCAATTGGCTGACCAACATCGCAATCCCTTCCAGGATGTCGATCGGCTCGAACCCCGTGACCACGATGGGTACGCGATGGCGCTTCGCCAAATCTTCGTACTCCTCATAGCCCATGACGGTACAGACATGACCGGCCGCCAGAAAGCCCTGCACGAGACAGCCGGGAGCGGACAGGATGGTTTCCATGGCCGGCGGCACGAGCACCTGGGCCGCGAGCAGACTGAAGTTGGTGAGACCCAGGCGCCGTGCCTGGATCGCCGCCATCGCAAAAGCCGGCGCGGTCGTCTCAAACCCCACCGCAAAACACACGACCTCGCGGTCAGGGTTCGCGCGGGCCAACTCCAGCGCATCCAGTGGCGAATAGACGATGCGGACATCTCCCCCGGCAGCCTTGACGTCAAACAGATTTCCCTGCGAGCCGGGGACGCGCAGCATGTCCCCGAAGGAGCAGAAGATCACTCGTGGCAACGACGCGAGTTGGAGCGCCTGATCGATTAAGCCGATTGGCGTGACACAGACGGGACACCCTGGCCCATGCACCAGGGTGAGGTTCGACGGCAACAGAGCATCGAGGCCGAACCGCACAATCGCATGGGTTTGCCCGCCGCAAACTTCCATCACCGTCCACGGACGGCGAACCGTCTGTTTGATCGTTTCGGCCAATGCCGCAGCGGTCGCACTTGCTCGGTATTCATCGACGTACTTCATCGTGAACGACGCTCCTTACTCCTTACTCCTCACTGATCCCCCGCAACATGCTTAGCGTTCGTTGTGCGGCCTGCTCATCCAATTTGCTGATGGCAAAGCCCACATGCACGATGACATAGTCGCCGACCGCCGCCTCGGGGACCAGCACGAGAGACACATCCTTGGCGACGCCCCCGAACGACACGGTGGCCGTCCTCAATGGATCATCCTGAATCGTCACAACCTGTCCTGGTACGGCAAGACACATACGCTCCTACCTTTATATGATGAGGGACCGGCGGTCCTCCGCCTGAGGGGCCGCGACCACGGCCTGCCCTAAAGACAGTCCCCCATCGTTGGACAGCAGCCGGCAACGTGACAGCAGACGATGGAGTCACGTGTCAATCAGCGAGGCGAACCGCATGACTCGGGCCACCTTCTTGCCATGACCGATTAGCGCAGCGCATTCAGTTCCTCGTACCGCACCGCGACTGTCTGCCGGAGAGCCTCGCGGAGCTGCTTTCCTTCGAGCTTCCGATGCGCCAGCTTGCGCAGACGCGCGGCAAGGTCCGCATCGCCCAAGGCGCCCTCCGCCCACCGCGCGAAATCCTCTCGACGGTCGTGATACTCCAGACTCGCACACGGCACCGTCGGGACGAGCTGTACGAACTCATACAGGCTGGCCGCTTCCTGCCCCACACCCGCCTGCGCATCCCGAAACCAGAAACGCTTGCCGGGCGGCAGCGGCCCTTCGAGATACTTGTAGAAATGCCTGATATGCGGAACCCGGCGGAGGGCCGGCCGCAAGCGGGCCACTTGGCCGTCACACAAGAGTATCTCGCCGGGAGGGATCTCCGCGAAGTTCACCTCGCGAAGCCCGCACTCTCCACAATGCGCTTGCACCGCCCGGACCGCTTCCGGCTCCACCAGGCGAGTCGCCAGGCAATGGTGCACTGAACCGAGCACTCTTGGATCAAGACGATCAGGTCGATACGAAACAAAAGCCCACCCGCCTTCTTCCAACAACGGAACCACCGCGTCCGCCGCCTCTCCCCCGCTCGGCGGGAGAAGCTGCTGGGCTTCATCCAAGACAATCCAATGGGGCCGGTACTTGCGCTCGCGCAACGGACGAAGCGCGCGCACCAACTCGGCCACGTACGGAATGCGCAAGGTGACGGGATATCGGCTGAGATCCACCACCACTGACACGCCCCCAGTTTCCAGCAAAGCCACCACGGCCGACGGGACCGGCATGGAGACACGGTCTCCCTCCAGCGCCACAAATCGCGGCAACGCCCTGAGACCGCGGAAATCTCCTTCAGGGTCCACCAGCAGGACTTGATAGTCCTCGCGGTGCAGCCCTTCGGCCAGGAGCCCGACCACCCAGGACTTGCCTGTGCCTGAGTCCCCGAACACGCCCAGGTTCCGCCCGGCGAGACGAGACCCTGGCAGCGACACCTCCATGTTCGCCTTATCCCGCCCGATCACAATGCGCCGCTCCCGGCGCAAGGGCACTTCGAGATACTGACCGGCCAAGGGGTAGCGGTCCAGAATTTCCAGCACACCTGCCGGACCCGGACGAGACGCGACGATATCAGCCATCTCCTGAACCGCCGGCACGGCGTCCCCCACGGCCACTGCGATTTCGGCCAGTCGGAGCATCGAGCCATCATTCTCGGCATCACCGAACGCCGCCAAATTGTGCGCCGAGAACCCGCAGATGGTGAGCAGTCGCTCTAAGCCCGTCCCCTTCGCCGCGCCAGACG
>LNFM01006238.1_pt1 | contig 19787 bp, 20 predicted proteins | sample 596031 | NCBI WGS metagenome assembly LNFM01 (sample SAMN04254537, study PRJNA301005) | activated carbon metagenome | isolation source: dual media filters at the Ann Arbor, Michigan drinking water treatment plant | place: USA: Ann Arbor | reverse complement strand
ACTCGAGAATGCCGTCATTCGTCCAGTCATCATAGGAATTGGCGACAGAATCGGCAGATTGATATTTGCGGGGGGCTCGCACGTACAGCACGACTCCGATCAGCAGTACGACCAGGAGAAGGACGATCGCCACTAGGAACATGTTCATCATATCGAATGTCTCATGACCGTGATATCGTTACCATTGATGACCCATACAAAGAAACGTGACCGAGTACCCTAGGGAACACCCCACCCGTCTCTATTGCTATGCCAACAAAGGCGAAAAGTGGGGCAGATTAGACTCGGAAATGTTACCAAGTCAAGCTGCCGGAGACTCTGCCTGCCACGTCCTGAATCGCCGCCTTACACAAAGACTTCTGCCCCTGTATTCGGCTCAAATGGCTGTTACCGATTGATAATAATAAATGGGTCGGGAGTCTTTTATTACATAACTCACAGCTACCATTGACCTCCTAGACTCATCTCACTACGATGGCCGCCCACTATGCGGACACATCTTTGGAAAATCCGTTTCGCTATGCATGCGTCGACTGCGCTGCTCTTGGCTGCGGCTCTTACCGGTTGCGCGACAAGACAATACACACCGCTGGGTAAAGCGGCGAGTGCAGAAGTTGAGCAGCTCAAGGAAAACGTGTACCGGGTAGAATATCGGGCTAGTGCCTTCACGTCGCAAGCACAGCTAGACTCTTATCTCCGTAGACGCTGCGCTGAGCTGACGCTCCGCGAGGGGTACGACTTCTTTCAGATGGCTCAACGAACCGACGTGCTGGGACTCTCACGCCGCACAGCCATGACGGTCACGATGTACAAAGGTCAAAAACCGATTGGGATTGCCAATCTGTACGATGCGAAGGATGTGTTGGCCGATGCCGCGACCGTTCCCAAGACACACTAATGTACCAGTAGCTGGAGAGGCCTTCGCATTACTTCATGGACGGAGCACCGTAACCCCATTTATTCAAGCGTCATCGACTCCGGGTCTCAACCTCTCGCCAGGGCTCTTTCCAGATCAGCGCGAATGGCCGGCGACAACGGATCCATTCCGGGGTCATATCTGCCGGTCACATTGCCTGAGCGATCCACGAGATATTTCTGAAAGTTCCACGTGACCGGACCGGGAAAGGAACTCTTTTCGGTCAGATGCTGATACAGAGGATGCGGCGCTTTCCCCGTGACGCTGATCTTGATAAACAGAGGGAAGCTAATGCTCGTTCCCGGCTCCTGCAGTCCGAAATCATTCACGGGATAGGCCAACTTCTCGAACCCACGGTCTCGATATTGATCGTAGATCTCTTGAAGACCGGCATACTAAGGTGTGTTCCCACACATACTGGCGATATTCACAATGAGCAACACCTTCCCTTTAAAAGTCTTCAGATCAACAGGACGTCCATCAATATCTGGAGGACGAAAGCTGTAAAGCGATATCGACGATTGGCTCGGTGATGGCATCGCACTCACCTGCTTCTCACTCGCAAACACCTCCCCACTGGTTCCATTGCTCAGACCAAGTCCAATAAGCATCAACCAGGAAACTAGCAGACACAACATTGGACAATTCTTCCTATTCATGCCCGTAATAATTTCTTATATATCTAATAAATAAAGCTAAATATATCTATGTTAACGTTTACCATACGTTTATTATTTACCTCTAATACATTTGACAAACATTAGACATACTGATAAATATGAATCATGTTTTGGCCATCTCCATCAGCATGTCGATAAGCCCTATGACCGCAGCTTCAGGTCGGACTCCTGAAGGGAGGTAATGATGAGGGACGACGGATTAAGAGAAATCTCAGAAAGTAGTCATTTCGAGGAAAAAATTGAGCTAGAGGTTATCGATCAAGATGAGGCCCCATCTGGATCGCTCCTCAACCAGATCGTATGCAGCCAAGAGCCCGACGCAGACCCTGAGCCAGCTGTCTGGCCTGATACAGAGAGTCGAAGCCGGCAGAATCCTTTTCTGCTCGAATCTCTCTATTTTCGTTCCTTCCGTGGCACAGCCTTGTTGACCAAGAAGGAAGAACTCGACCTTGCCAAACTCATCGACGAAGCCACCCGGCGCATCAGGATGTCCCTGAAGAAAGCCACGGCCCTACTGGTTCACGCTGCCTCCCCAACCTCCGTCAAAGAGACGATTCAAGAGCTCAGTGCCATCCGTCGACTGAGCGGTTTCTCTGCCATTGCGTTAGATCGAGCCGACACACTCATCAGTGCTTGTCCTGGGTCAACGGCAGAGAACAGCCTTATTACTCCAGAGGTCCGTCAGCAACTCCTCACTGTGCTGGCGGAGATACGAGCGGCAGGTCACCAGCTGGAAGACGCAAAAGAGGAGCTCGTCCGGCGCAATTTGCGCCTCGTGGTCGATGTCGCCAAACGGTACACCACACATAGTCTCACGCTGCTCGACCTGGTCCAGGAAGGAAATATTGGCCTGATGAAAGCGGCGGAACGCTATCAATACCGCAAGGGATTCAAGTTCAGCACCTACGCGACCTGGTGGATTCGTCAAGGCATCACACGGGCGCTTGCCGAGCAATCCCGAGTGATCCGTGTGCCCGTTCACCAATGCGAAGCCGCCAGTCGCATCGCCCGCGCCACGCGACGATTGGAGCTACAACTCGGAGAGGCGCCTCGGATAGAGGACATCGCTCGAACCCTTGGACTCCGTCCAGAACGAGTACGCACCACATTGGCCGCAATTCAAAAACCACTCGGATTGGAGACACCGGTCGGTGAGGGTCAGACCGTTTTAGGCGAGCTCATCCCCGATGATCAGACGGCCTCGCCGGACAGCTCTATCCATCGGCTCGAACGCGAAAATGAACTCGAACGCCTCCTGAGCTCGCTCAGCCCGAGAGAAAATGCGGTGATTCGCATGCGCTTCGGTCTCGGGTACGACAAGATGATGACCTTAGTCGAGGTCGGCGAACAGTTGGATTTAAGCCGGGAACGGGTTCGCCAGATCGAGGCCCACGCACTGAGTAAATTAAATACGCCTACTGCGCGTGAAGTGCTCCGCTCGATTCAGTAGGTTTTAGTGCGTTGGCAAACAGGCCCTCGCGGCTCTTGATAGCATCACGATCCTATTGATTCCACCCGAGCATTAACATGCAGGCACCTTGGCAGTCATGTCTGGTGTTTCTTTCCAAAATCCTGAATCGGCCCAGTATATCCGTTGAGAGCCATCACATGTCTCCTGCTATCTAGGCCTCACCAACACGAGGCTTGTCTTGGCACGTCAAGGCTGGCAAGCTTCGACAGTGTTCACCCTGCGACCTGTACCGCACACAGGCAATCCATGGTGGTCTGAGACAGATATGAAAGCACCTCGTCACTCTCTCTTTCATGCAATGGCAGCAGCCTTGCTCTTTGTCCAGGCAGGCTGTGGAGCAGCGCAGTTGGGCACATGCGCACCACATACGAAAGAAGAAGGCACTCCTACACTGAATTGGACCGAATGCTTCGAGGCCCCCTTTGAACATGCAGGCATCACCCATTCGGTCTACTGCCTCAATGACGGCACTTCAAAACCTCCGGTGCTCCTGCTCCATGAGCTGACCGGCCTGACGCCTGGAACATTGGCCTATGCCGAGGAGCTCTCCAGGAATTTCACTGTCTATGTGCCCCTGTTGTTCGGTGAGAAAGGGAAGTTCTCCCTGACCTCCGGACTGTGGGCCTATTGGTTTCGAGGGTTAGTTGCTTTCTTTCCTGGCGGCGAATGGGGGATCCCCTCTCATGGAAGCATGCCCATCGTTGAATGGCTCCGTGGTGTGGTGCAAAAGATTGGAGAGCGCCACCATGAGCAGCGACTTGGCGTCATCGGCAACTGCATGACCGGCCCTCTCCCTGTAGCACTGCTGAACAATCCGCAAGTTGGTGCCGCGGTTGTCGCCCAACCGGCGCTGCCGATGCGCTTCTGGTACTACACGGATGCGGACAAGTCATCGCTCGGCCTTTCCAATGACGATCTCCATCCAGCGAAAGAGAGCCGCGCCAAGATCTACGCGCTCAGATTTGAGACGGACTGCATCTCAGACCGCGCCAAACTGCAGACCTTGCGCGACCAGTTTGGCGATCGTTTTCTGAACGGAGAAATTCCGGCGACTGCCTACCAAGCAGAAGGTAAACCGACCAACGCGCACAGCACCTTAATTGGCTCATGGAAGAAGATTGAGGAGACTGGACAGCCCTCTCGAGACGCACGCGCACGGGTTCTGAATTTTCTTCTGGCGGAACTAGATGGGAGTCCTCAAAACCGTTCAGTCACCCATCGATCAGTTACTCAGCCTTGACTTTCCTCATCGAAGCCGATAAGCACATCTACGCAGCCACTGCCGGACACCGCCACGGTACCTCACGTTCGTCACAGAAGGAGCCCTGACCATGAGTGAATTACGACTCTTCTACGCGACCAACCGCAACCACCTCGGCGGCGATCGCTGGCACCCAGATGGCTATGGGAAAAAATTCAGCGACGACGGCGTCGAGAATCTTCGTTTCGGCCGAGTCCTCGTCAAGGTGGATGAATCCAAGATGGCCAAATTTCTCGAGAAGGACTGTGGCAGCATGGGACAGGGCGACGGCGAGGGGCTCATCAAGTACCTGGCCAAATGCGCCGAGTCCGCGGACATCGTGGCCTATCGGGAAAAGATCAACCGGTCGGTCGCCGAAGACCAACAAGAGAACATTAAGCTGGGCTCACAGGCGGCGTTTTCAGATCTGCAAACGATCATGCGCCAGCAGTCGGATGTGCTGCTGTTCATCCATGGCTACAACGTCTCCTGGACCGATGCCGTCGGCACGGCTCTATCGCTGCAGACCATGTTGAATTCCAGTCCGGAGAGAGACTCCGAGCAGCAGGTGCAGGTCGTACTCTTCACCTGGCCCTCCGACGGAATGGCACTCCCCTTCGTCTCTTACAAATCTGATCGGTCGGAAGCGGCCGGGTCCGGCAACGCCATCGGCCGCGGCATTCTGAAAGTGCGCGACTTTCTCGCCAGCCTGCGCCGAGCAGAAGAAGCGCTCTGCAAACAAGATCTCCATCTCCTCTGTCACTCGATGGGCAACTACCTCTTACAGAACGCCCTCGAACGGTGCGATGCCTTCACCCCTGGCAATGCGCTGCCCCGCATCTTCGAACACATCTTTCTCTGTTCACCCGACGTGGACGATACTGCACTGGAACAGGGGCAACCGTTGGCCAGGGTACACGAATTGGCCAGAAGCGTTAGCGTCTATCACAATCGCGGCGATGCCGCCCTCGTCATTTCTGATTTCACGAAAGGTAATCCGGATCGACTGGGGTCAAACGGCCCGGCGCGACCAGCTCACGTGCATAACAAGGTACACCAAGTCGACTGCACTCCGCTCGTTAAGGGTCGCGTGGAACACAGTTACTACCTGGTGGGGCACGTTAATGCCGACATCCGCATGAGTATCGACGGGGCTTCACATGACGACCCAAACCGGCACCGCAACCGGCTCGGCGTGATGGGCAATCAGTGGGAAATGCGATCGACCTAAGGGGCAGGAAGCAGAGTTCGTGTTTGAGCTTGGGCACTGCCGAGCAGTTCGATCACGATCATGGGCTCGGCGTGAAGGATTTCTTGATCGTATTCATCCAACCAGCCCGGTTGGTTGAGACCTCGTCCGAAACTTCGTTGACCAGCTTCCCATAGTCGTCATATTCCGTCACTTTGACTTTCACCACATACGTCCCCGTTCCCAGCTTCGATTTCTTACTCCTGGGAATCAACGGAAACCACTCACTTCTGACAGTTGAGATATTGGTGGTATCTCCGAGCTTCAAATCACTCAGGCGAAGATGGAGATCGGCCAGATCCTCTCGATGGGACACATCATTGTCATCCAGCCAATGTCCTTCGATCACAATATTCACGTCGGCATCGATGCGATCCCTAACCTTCATGCGCCACGTCCACGGGATATACCACTTCTTATCTTCCACTTTGACCTTCCCAAAGTGCACGAGTGCGGAGTCCCCAACCAACTGCAGTTGGCCATTGGATGCTAGTTCTTGTGCGTCAACCGTGAAGGTCAGGATTGCGGCAGTCTGAATTTTCCCATCGTTCACAATGGATCGGGTGATCCTCACCCCGCCGAACTGTACCGAGAAACCTGGTTTTTCTTCCGCATAAAATTTGCTGGCCGCCTTGGCTCCACTATAGGTCGCTGTATGTTCGATCGTATCTTCATTCAACACTGGCGTCGTGGCTTTGACAACATACTGGACCGCCACCGGCACAACGCCTGCGGCGATCACAGGAGCCACGATTTTCCCCCCACCGGCCCCTGGCGCCTTCACCTCATCCGGCTTTAATACGTCGACAACGACTTTCTCACCATCAACCTGCCTAGAGTACGGATGGGCCGGCACACAACCAACCACGATCCCAATGAGCCCAACGATACCGACGATCTCAAGAACACTCGAGGTACCCATGAGTCCTCCTTGCGCGTCACTCCCCCAACACAATATAGACCATGCCTCGAACGGAAGTATACGTAGCCCCTCTATCTTAGGAGTTCAACTGCCCCACTGCCCTTCCTCATGCAGTACCATGGCACACACGGACCAGCCACGCTGCTCTGGACGCCTGCGGCTTACTGGCTTATCATGTGGCTCTCTGCCTGCCGGGAGGTCCTCGTGAACTCCGCAACTGCCTTTCGAATTCTCATCCTGGTCATTCCTGTGGCATGGGTGATCATTCGCCTTTTACCCGCCGAGCATCCCAGATATGGTCATCTCCAAATCGCCGCACAGCAGACCCAAAACCAGCCATCACACCACGAAGTCGACACGTTCGTACGCCACGAATCTCTGTTCAAGACCCATTACCAATCGCACTATGCAACATCTGAATACGATTTTAACCACTATCGGTTGGCCTATAAGTATGGGTTTGATCTCACCCTTGATCCCGACAATCAGAGGATGGACTGGAAGAGCATCGAACCCCGAGCACGCCAAAACTGGAATGAAGGGATCATGGGCCAGTGGAGCCAGTACCACCAAGCCGTGCTCTACGGATGGGAACAGGGCCTCAAGATCAACGGCGGGTGAATTATACGAACAACATAGATTCGAGCAGGAAGGAACGACCACTCCACGCTATCAAGTCGGCAGCCATTTGTCATCAGCTCCAGATGCTATGTGCATCGCCTCGAGCTTCCTTAATCCTGATTGATGCACAGCACATAACGAGCCGTCCCTATATTGCACTTCTATTTACATTCATATGCACTCTTCCAAACATAGACTCCCGACCCTTTTATTCCTTCGGAAAAAGAATAACCTGCTAAAGCTTAGGTTTGATCTGACGCCATTGTGATGGGCCTACCGTAGAGGTCGCCGGCGCTGCGCGGCTTTATCGCGCAGCGTCAGGTGGATCGCAGGTTTGGGGACATACGCCAAGCTACTCGAATTGTGCGTGGATGCGACACGGCCATTCTTTGAACTTTCCTTTGTACTTTTCGAATACCTTCTTGATGGACGGATAGTGCCGTGCGAGGAACAATCCCTCTTTGTTGGGGCCATCAACGTCGTTCAACCACTTGTGCATTTCAGACATTAGTTGGCCGATCTCGAACCATACAATTCGAACTTCAACTGTCCCAGAAAGGATTTCATAACAGATAATTTCGAAGCTTTCAGCCATTCGCTGGATTGCGTCGTCGTTTTCACTGCCCTCAGACCACATTACGTCTAAAGGCACAACACGACCATCACGATTTATGAAATGTCCAGGAGGTGCAGACGCTGGTTCGCAAGTACCGACAAATAGATCCTTCCAATGTTCAAGGTCATTTTCCCGAAGAGACTCTTTGAACAAGGCCAGCAATTTCAACGCATTTTCAAGCCGCCGCTGTCTCTGATTTTGAAAGTAGACGGATAGCGCGATTGTTCCACCTATCGCGACAAAAACGAACTGAAGCCACTCTCTGACTTCGGCAAATAGGACTTCTGTTGGGAGCAAGTCAATCACACTGCGTCATGCTTCCGAAGTGATAGCAGGTGGTGGGCTTTGGCGCTGGCGATCGAATCACGGTGGTTTGGGTGGTTTGTGACGGCTTTGCAACATTCTTAGCTCCCCCGAGCGACGTCCACCCTATGGCTTCTAAGGAACCATCTCGAAAGACATACGGCGTAAATTCATCGTCTGTGTTTAAACCGTCCGGTATCCTGGCAGACCTGAAATAATGGATCTCCACAATGCTTTTCCCCGCAGATCGACTATCGGCCATAAAGGTTTCGGAGGGCCTACGGTAACTTGCCGGGACTCCTTCCTGGGTAGGCTGTAAAGTCATCAGGACCTTTTCTTTGGAGTCTCCTAATTTGACCTTGGTTGAGCGAGAATGAAACTCAGCAATTCCATGGTCCACGGCACGTTCCACCTCTTTAGCTTGATATAAGGCACAACCGGGCAAGTACAAGAACAGAATGGGAAGCCAGAAGAGTTTTAGAAGCCCTGATAGCATAGCAAGCAAACTATAGCACCACCCAGGACTGCCTCCTAGTAATCCATTTCTTTCAGGCTCTACTCGGTAGTGGGTCCGCTTGAAATCGACAATATCTTGCCCATGCGTACTCGACCACGTAACTTTTAACCATGGTGCACAAAGCGAACAACGGAGGTGAACGTGACATGGACACACAATGTCCAAAATGCAAAGGCGAAATGAAGCTGCCAATCCGGACTTCACCGCTTACCTCAGATTACCGCACGAGGGGTGGAGCCAAGCTTATTTGTATTAAATGCAAATACGAAAGAGATCCTAGAGATGTTGATCCTCGGTTGCAAAAAGCAGACTGACCCACTACCGAAGATTTCTAGGCCTGGCATTGATCAAGTCCTGCGGCGCTGGCCCAGATGCAGATATTCTCAACCCTAACGATGCCTCCATCACAGATCTGTTCCCAAGCTGATATCAGCCACGAGAATGGCAACGACTCCACTTGGCTTGAAGAGTCAGATGGCATTTTCATGTCTTACGCGGCTCCCGTCATGTGTTGTTCAGTCTCATCCCGGCCACACCATCTCTCAAGCTTGCGCTCGAAACAACCGACATAATGGAAGAGAACCATCGACGACGCGCTTCAGGAACACACCGCCAGAAAGGGGTCCATAGTGACGAACGCCCAACGTGATCAGACCTGCATCAACACAATCCGCACCCTTTCGATGGATGCCGTGCAACAAGCCAATTCAGGCCATCCGGGAACACCGATGGCAATGGCGCCGGTGGCCTACTGTCTCTGGCAGCGAATCCTACAATTTGATCCGAGCGATCCCATTTGGCCGAACCGGGACCGGTTCGTGCTGTCGATGGGGCACGCCTCCATGCTCCTCTACTCACTGCTGCATTTGACCGGAGTGAAGGCAGTCAATCCGCAGTACGAACGGCTGGGCGAACTTTCCGTGCAACTGGACGACCTCAAACACTTTCGTCAGCTCAACAGCAAGTGTGCAGGACACCCGGAATACCGCTGGACTTCCGGCGTGGAGACCACGACTGGTCCGCTCGGGCAAGGGGTTGCCACCAGCGTCGGGATGGCGATCGCCGCCCAGTGGCAAGCCCACTACTTCAATCGCCCAGGGTTCGACATGTTTGACTACAACGTCTACGCGCTGTGTGGAGACGGCTGCATGATGGAGGGTGTCACGGGAGAAGCGGCGTCCCTGGCGGCGCATTTGAAACTGTCCAACCTCTGCTGGATCTACGACAACAACAAGATCACGATCGAAGGGCACACGGACTGGGCCTTCAGTGAAGACGTGGCCACCCGGTTCATCGGATACGGATGGAACGTCACCCGGGTCGGCGACGCCAACGATCTCGACATGCTTGAACGAGCTTTGACCACGTTTAAAAAGGAAGCGGACCGCCCGACGCTGATCATTGTCGATAGCCATATCGCCTATGGGTCCCCCAACAAACAAGATACCCACGCCGCACACGGCGAACCGCTGGGCGAAGAAGAAATCAGGCTGACCAAACGGAACTACGGGTGGCCCGAGCACGAAAAGTTCTTGGTGCCAAACGGCGTCCGCGAACATCTCCAGGAGGGCATGGGTCAGCGCGGGCGCGAAGCGCGCGAAGCCTGGATGGCCAAGTTTGAAGACTATAAGCGACAATTCCCTCAACTCGCCGATCGTCTCTCTCACATGCAACAGCGCCGACTGCCTGAGGAGTGGGACAAGGACCTTCCGGTATTCCCTCCCGATGCCAAAGGAGTGGCTGGTCGCGATGCCTCGAGCAAAGTCCTCAACACCCTGGCGAAAAACGTCCCGTGGCTTTTAGGAGGGTCGGCGGACCTGGCCCCATCAACAAAGACCCGCTTGACCTTCGAGGGAGCCGGCGATTTCACTGCGAAGGATCGCGGTGGCCGTAACCTCCACTTCGGCGTTCGGGAACACGCGATGGGCTCCGTGTTAAACGGGCTCTCGCTCTCCAAAGTGCGCCCCTATGGCTCCGGCTTCCTGATTTTCAGCGATTACAGCCGTGGCGCGATCCGATTGAGTGCGCTCATGGAAATCCCCGTCATCCACATTTTCACACATGATTCGATCGGTGTCGGTGAAGACGGGCCGACCCACCAGCCAATCGAGCAGCTGGCCTCGCTCCGAGCAATACCAAATCTGATCGTCCTTCGGCCCGCCGATGCGAATGAGGTATCCGAAGCCTGGCGAGTCATCATGCAGATGCAGCACGAGCCTGTGGCGTTGATCCTGACCCGCCAGGCCCTCCCGACCTTCGACCGGATCAAATATGCCGCCGCATCCGGAGTTGCGAAAGGCGCCTACGTGTTGGCCGACGTGCCAGGAGGAAAGCCTGACGTGCTGCTCCTCGCCAGTGGCAGTGAAGTCTCACTCTGCCTTGAGGCAGGAGAGAAGCTGAAGGCAAAAGGGATCAGAGCCCGCGTGGTGAGCATGCCCTCCTGGGAACTATTCGAGCATCAATCCCAAGAATACCGCGACAGCGTGATTCCTCCAACCGTCACGGCACGGGTCTGCGTGGAACAGGCCTCCACGTTTGGATGGGCGACGTATGCCGGGCTGACAGGCGAGATCATCGGCATGACATCGTTTGGCGCCTCAGCTCCTCTCAAAGAACTCCAAAAGAAATTCGGGTTCACCGTAGACAGCGTCGTGGCCGCAGCAACAAGGCAGATTCAGAAGCCCGCAAAAGCCGCCTGATGTTTCAAAGAGGTTACCTGCTCTCCCGGGCAACCTCTTTCATGTCAACACCTATGAAGCGCCGACAAGGCAGACTGCGGCATCGTCAATTTCACAGCGTCGTCGTCACATCTCGCGGAGAAGACCAATAGATTCAGGGTAGACCCGACTAAATACAATCGTCCAGACATAATTTTTTCGACTACAGACTCCCGACCGCTTTATTTCGTCTTCGGTGTTGACGTCGAACTGTATCAGTTGCCACCCTGCCAAATAGACCTAACTGTTAGTAGGTCTTTTTCTCAGTTGCTAATTCGGTCTCCGCAGGCGATATCATACGAACAATAGAACCAAAACTGCTCGCGTTTTTCGGTAAAGAGCAAGCCAGGAAAGGAGAGTGTATGCTCACAGCCAAAAGCCAATTTGCCCAGGACACAGTGGCCGCGATGGTGTTTGTCCTCGCTCTTGGCTCTCTCTCGATGATCTGGCCCGGCATCATTGCTCTCAGCTTCGGTCTCTTCCTGCTGCTCCAATCGCTCGGGTTCGGACAGGAGATCACCATGCTGTCGTTGGCCGAAGTCACTAATTTACCGATTGACCTCGCCTCTTTTCGACGATCCGGTCCTCCGTCGATTCTTTCATAGCATCCGAGTAGGGCCGGGCCTTGCACTCCTACATCGAGCGACTTCTCGTCGCGTGACAGCCAATCAGAGCCAAGTCTTGCAATCCAACATTGCTGACAGCGGGTGGCCGAAGTCCAAGTTGGTGGTCTTTTGCGATCAGCCGAAGTCTCACGGCAGTACCTATCGACCAACCGGCTCACTAAAACCGACTTCCTCATGGCCTTGGCGGGGCCTGGTACATTTCAACAGGTCTTTCAGACTATAGACTCTCCGCAGATGCGGCCGCACGATGTAGCGTCCCCCTTTCGTACCTCGATCTCCACCGCATCCTTCTCCGGGAGCCCTGCCCCATTGGCGACACGCTTGGGCACCCGAGTGGCGAGGCTATTCCCCATTTCTGTTCGGTCGTTTTCATCGTTCCACTCCTCTATCCTCCGCGTAGATACCATGACGAACTCCGGGTGAGTCAAAAAGGATGGGCGAATAAGTGCGGCAAGAAACAGCTCCTGATGCCAGCGACCTAAGTCCGCGAAATGGGCAGTGCGGAATCAAGCGAGGAAGAGCACGTAGCGTTTGAGGTCATGGCAAAGGGGCACGCATTGTCGTCGATCCAGCAGAAGCACATGCCCATGCCACTTCCCCAATGGCGTGCGCTCGTCTGGTGAAGCAGCCATAGTCGTATTCCTGAAATGCTCGCACGGAAGTTTCGCGGCCAACCTTTTGGTGCAGTGCAATATCATCGCAGATCGACCGCATCATGGCGCCTGCATCCGGAAGATGGATAGTTGGCTCGGCCGTTGTGTCGATGGGTGCAGGACGGGTCCTTACTTTATGCAAAATACAAGACTTGACCCTGAACTTACTCGGGAGTGGGCGAAGACGGGCCGACACACCAGCCGATCGAGCAACTAGCCTCCCTGCGAGCGATCCCGAATCTGATCGTCCTTCGTCCTGCGGATGCGAACGAGGTGGCTGAAGCCTGGCGCGTTATTATGCAGATGCAGCACGAGCCGGTCGCGTTGATCCTGACCCGCCAGGCCCTCCCGACCATCGACCGGGTCAAATACACCGCCGCATCAGGAGTGGCGAAAGGCGCGTATGTGTTGGCCGACGTGCCAGGAGGGAAACCGGATGTGCTGTTACTCGCCAGTGGCAGTGAAGTAGCACTCTGCCTTGAGGCAGCGGAGCATTTGAAGACAAAAGGAATCAAGGCTCGCGTGGTAAGCATGCCCTCATGGGAGCTGTTCGAGCATCAATCTCAAGAATATCGCGACGGCGTGATTCCTCCGACCGTCACGGCACGGGTCTGCGTGGAGCAAGCCTCCACATTTGGGTGGGCGCGATATGCAGGGTTGACCGGCGAGATCATCGGCATGAAGACCTTTGGCGCATCGGCGCCTCTCAAGGAACTCCAAAAGAAATTCGGCTTCACGACGGAGCACATCGTGGCCGCGGCACAGAGACAACTCCTGAAACCCGCAAAAGCCGCCTGATGTCCAACGGAGGTTGCCAGGGAGAGAGGGCAACCTCTTTTGTCTCAACCCTTTTCAAGCACTGATAATAATCACAACATCAGCCTTCTACGCTGAGGGTATCCTACGAATACCAGCCCGCAACTCATGAGTGGGCCACTTCAGCCCACCCCGTCCTTCCCTCTACTCTCACCCACAGGCTGACCTGCACGAGCCATTTCTACATTGCCAAAAAAATAATAGTCTGCACCATCTCTGCCCTGCACAAGAAAGCCAGGCAGATTGTATCATCTGACGCCTTCTCCCTATAAGGGCAAGATCTGGGCTTCCGCTGGCTCTCACTCCACGGTAAATTCGGTCGTCATGCCGTGAAGAAAATGCGGTCGTCCGGTGACGGAATCAGGAACGAAGCAGATGAGGCCGTACTTTCCAGACTCGAATTCCCCGGTTAAGATCACACGCGCGTCTCTCTCGATGGCCGTTATGCCACTCACTAATTCTCCCTTCGGCGGACCAGAAGCACCGGGCTCAAACGACGCAATCACATCCTTGACGGTTGCGCCTTGGCGCAACTTCACCACCACGACTTCATGGGGTTGAGTCCCGTGATTCACGACTTCGATCATCTGAAGACCGGAGTGCACTGGCTTGGAAAGGACAAACTGATAGTCGATTTGCTTGATGACGACTGAGGGAGTGGGCAGCGAGACCTTCACCGGCTTTCCTCCTCGGACGGACAAGGCCTTCTGCATTCCCAGCGCAACGTGTGGCACGCCGTTCTTATCTGGAATCCAGCAGATGAGCACATAGTCCCCTTCCGTCAGGTTGACCGTGGCGGATGCCTGGCTGCCAGCCGGATGCACGTTTGGTCCACCAGCGTATTGCACCCATCCAGGCAATCGATTTGGATCAGCCGCAATGGCTATTCGAAAGTCAGCCGCTGACTTCCCTTGCTGCAGCTTCAAAAACTGGATATGGTGAAGATCGTGCCCTTCATTGACAATCCGCACGGTCGTGAGGCCGGCAGGAAGACGATCGGGCCCCTTGAAGCCATAGTCGTGAGCCACAAATACCACCGGCTCGGCGCCGGTGCGCAACGCCGCATCATGCTGACGATCGTCAGCCCAGACCCACGATGACACCACCGCGGTGCACAAGCCCATCACCAAACTGAATACCGTGAATCGCATGGGACCCTCCTTGTTGTTGTACGCCGTCACAGGACAGGCGCGTTTTCCATGATGTATGACGGCGACACTAGCACGAGGATGTACGACACCATTCCTAAAACTATGCTAAGCTCCGCCTAAATCTTTCCTAACAGGCTGGATCGATTCATGATTCCCGACTGGATCGTCACTCTCCTGCACACAGGCGTCTCGGTCATGGTCGGCACGCGCGATGAGTCGCTGATGCCGGAATGCACGCGCGCATGGGGGATTCATGTTGCGGCGGACCGCGGAACTATAACCATCCTGCTCGCCGAGACGTTCGCTGGCAAAACGCTCGACAACCTCCGCGCAAACGGCATGCTCGCAGTCACCTGCACCAGACCCACCGACCATCTCACTTGTCAATTGAAAGGCCGAGTGCGGAACATCAAGCCTGTGATGTCGGCTGAACGAGAGCTTAGCCGGCGGTGGCATCGCGACTTCTCGGCCGAACTGGGAGCCTGTGGCGTATCGTCCACATTGAGTGAAGGATGGATCGTCGAACCGACCGTCGCCATTGACATCACCGTCACTGAGGTCTTTGATCAAACGCCCGGACCTGGGGCGGGAAGCAAAGTCAGCCCGTGAAGAAGGCGTCGTTCCTGATCGAGGATCTGTGGCCCTGCTTTCAGGGCATGGTCCCTGCCGCCTTGAGCACCTGCGCGAGCGATGGCACACCGAACATTACCTTTATCAGCCAGGTCTACTATGTGGACGCGACGCACGTTGCGATCTCGTTTCAGTTCTTCAATAAGACCCATCGGAACGTCCGGGAGAATCCATTGGCCTGTGCCGTCGTGCTGGATCCCCGCACATTGCACGCCTATCGATTTCACCTCCGATACGATCACTCGGAGGCCACTGGGCCCTTGTTCGAGTCGATGTCGCTTCAACTCCAGGCGGTGGCATCCTACTCGGGCATGACGGAGGTGTTTCGCTTGCAGGCCGCCGATGTATACGAGGTGCTGGGCGTCGAGCGCTTGGAGGGATTCACACGGCTGCCTATTCCACCGCCATCTGAGCGGTCGTCCCGCCTCTTTATCGATCCCAATGTAGTGTCGCTTCGCTTAATCGCTGAACGGTTGAATCAAGCGCAGATGCTGGACGAGGCGTTGCAAGGCGCACTGCAGATGCTCGATGACTTCTTCGGCTTCCATCATGCAATGATCCTGCTTGCAGACGAGCGGAACGCCAAGCTGCAGACGATTGCCAGCCACGGCTATTCGGATAACGGCGTGGGCTCGGAAGTTGGCATCGGTGAAGGACTGATCGGCATGGTGGCCCGTGCGCAGCGGACGCTGTATCTGTCCGCCATGGACCACAGCTTGCGGTATGCGCGTGCGGTACGAGGGCGCGCAGAAGCCTTGGGACAGACGGAAGCCATCGAACGTGAAATCCCGCTCCCGGGTCTACCGGATGCGGCCAGCCAAATCGCCGTGCCCTTGGTGACGCGCGGACGCCTGGTGGGGGTGCTGGCCGTTGAGAGCAAAGACCCTCTGGCCTTTCTTCCTCGCGAGAACACGTTGCTGTCGATCATTGGACTGCATCTCGCCACCACGATCGACCTCCTCAGCCGCGATCAGGACGAGATACCGACGGATCGAGTTGGACAAGCGCCACCATCCCCCGAGTCCCGCACAATGTCCACGCGCCGGTTCAGTTTCTTTCAGAAGGATGACTGCATTTTCGTGGATGGTAACTACCTCATCCGGAACGTGCCGGCCAAAATTCTTTGGCGTCTGCTGACGCAGTACCGGGACGAAGGCCGAGTCGAATTTACCAACCGAGAACTGCGGATGGATGCTTGGCTAGGACTGCCGGAGTATAAAGACAACCTGGAGACACGCCTGATTCTGCTGCGCCGACGGCTTGAACAGAAATGTCCGGATGTGCGACTTGTCCAACGAGGGCGAGGACGCTTTGCGTTGGAAGCGGATGCGACCATTGAGTTATGTGAAAAAGAATGCTGACGCCCTCACGCTGTATCAACCTGCCCTAACTCTACGAAGATTCGAGCCATCGCTTAACCCCGCACGTCATCTTCACTCCCGCGCCCGGCTTTGGATCAAGAAATCGGCAGCCAAGCCTCACGATTACGCTCTCTTGGAGATCGCATCGTGTCTGACCTCGCCCCTCTCGCCCCTTACGCTTGCTGAACGGTTTCCTCGATCAACTTCCGCATCGCTTCGGCCGGCCAGAGGCATGTCTTTCCAACCCTGCACGGGCGTTGATTCAATTCATGAGAAATGGCAATCGGGTCCAGATTCAAGACATTAACCACACGAGGCAAGGAGCCATACCGAAGGTCATCGGCAGCCACTCGTAGCGATCCCAACACCGAACGATCTGTCCGGCAATCCATCTGAAGCGGACCAAGGATGAGTTTAAGGCACCCCAGATGGGAGGACGGTAGGTCTTGCGCGGCGAGCGTGGTGAGAAACAGCTCTTGATGCCAGCGACTTAAGTCCGCAAACTGCGCCGCGCGAAGCCCGGGGAGAAAGAGCACGTAGCGCGTGAGGTCATGGCAAAACATCACGCACTGCCGTCGATCCAGAAGGAGCAGATGCCCATGCCACTCCCCCAGGAGTGGGCGTTCATCGGGCGAGCCAGCGGAAGGCGACCTTCTGAATTGGTCGTCCGGAAGCTTCTCCGCCACTCTCTTGGTGCAGTGCAACAGCATCGCAGATCCACGGCATCATGCCGCCAGAACCGGAAGGATGCAACAGACGGCTCATCCATTTCCCCCGATGGGTCGATGCATGATACAAGATCTGCCCCCTACTTCCCGCTTCGGCATGCTTGCGAAAGGAGCGATGAGCCACAGGGTCGGGCGGGTCTCTGATGCCTTCGGATGGGCAAGCCACGCCACGATCCCCACGAAATAATCACTGATGGCATTTTGCCCCCAGGGTCTCCCCTTTCCTTCATGAGATACACACGGCATACTACTGACCGATTCGATTGTTGGGAGGCTTAAGGAGCATTTTGGCAAACTATCCAACGATTGCCGCCCACTATTAAACTCATCTGCTATCGAACTGAAACCTGAGTATAAGGAAATGCTCAAGATGGCCAAGCAGTTATCGGCAGCCGAATGCACAATGATCCTGAAGCAAGGCACCTTCAATAGGTTTATCGGCGCGATGGAAGGCGATGAGTTTGAGTGCAAAGCTGAACCGTACCGGCTAGACGACAAGCGCCAGAAGTTTGAATTCGCAAAAGATGTATCTTCATTCGCCAATGCACGCGGTGGGGTAATTATCATAGGACTGGAGACTGAACGGGATGCCGTGCTATCTGGCGATGTGGTGATGGCGCAGCGCCTTCTTGATGAGGGTATCATCAATATAAGCAAGTATCATGATGTACTAATCTCTTGGTTGTATCCAAACCTTCAGACGACGCCGGAGGTCAAATGGTTTCCTTCACACACTGATCGGTCAAAGGGTGTTTTTGCTATAAGTATTGACAATCAGCCTAGCCAGTGGCGGCCGTTTCTCATCACCAAATCGGTTGAGCCAGACGGGACACAGTCGGCGACAATGTTTGGCTACGCTGAGCGACAATTGGACAGATCAGTGCCGATGGGCGTGCAGCAGCTTCACCTACTAATCCGCGATGGACTCAGAGCCGAAGCAGGAAATACCATGCTGTCTGAACGCGTTGAGATTCCAACATCTGTTGTTCCAATTCCTGTGGAGGAAACAAGACCTGATACCTCGCCACATGACACACGATCCGTCCGCGATGCTACATATACCGCCGAACTTTTCAATAAAGTAGGCCCCAGTCGCATAGAGAGCGCGTTGACAACTGCGAATCTGGATGGAAGCCCGGCATTCGTACTGACAGCGGTCCCTGATCAGCCAACTAATATCCCAGATTTATTTCTCCGGCGCTCAGCTGTTGTCAAAGTCATGGAAAACCCTCCGCACTTACGTTATGCAGGCTTCAGCCCAGATGCCGGCTCTGACTCGCGGATCATCGGGGGCGAACTTCGCCGGACACTAATCCCAGGCCACCGGATCTTGGAGCTATGGCGTGATGGGACGCTAATCTTTGCTCAGATTGGCAGCGAGGATGGTCTGTCATGGGGCAACAAAGTGCCGGATGCCTATAAGATTAACCAGCTAGCACTCATTGAAACTACTCTGCAATTCGTAACAATGGCGGGTGATCTCTATCGGCATGCCCGCCCTGCTCCGGCCAAAATTCAGTTCTGGATTGAACTGCGCCGAATGATGAAGAGAGACAAGAATGCCATGTTAACATCAGGCATTATTGAAGATTTCGGGATGGGCGATTTGAAGCTGGCACCGAAGCAGGCAGTAAGCAGGACGATCACCGTGCAGTCTGATCAACCGGCTGGCCGAACGGCGTTCACCCTTGTTGCCGAGATCTACAGATGGTTTGGCTTTGATGACGATGATATCCCATATACTGACGAAGCGGCAGAAGGGCGCATCATCAGCCCCCAAATGATCATCGACCTGCACAAGAAATAGGGTCAATCATGATGGGGAGTTCGCGATGCCCAGAGCTGCCTCACAAAGGCGAGCGGGGCCCCACTGAGCCTCGTCTAGGAAAGGAAGTTAGAACTGAACCGAGCACTGCGATCGTCTAATCGCAGCCTGAAGGAATTCCAGAAGGCTTCCGTCAAACGAGTCCGGAAGAGTCGCACAAGAGGTGTGGGAGCAAATGAGCTTCAGCACACCTGCTTTTCATCAAAACAAAAGAAAGGGCCCGCTGATCTATCGACCAGCGGGCCCTTTTCCAACCCCGCAGAGGTCCACACCAAGCTCGCTCGTACCGGCGACTCTTCATCGCTGTATCGTAATTAACGTCGCCGGGTAAAACCCACCGACTTGCTTCGTAGAAAGTGGTCGGCGCTGCCAGGCGGACAAAATAAAAGAGCCTGCTAGATTGCTCTAGCAGGCTCCTTGTTGTAACCCGGCAGCGTCCTACTTTCCCACTGCCTCGCGGCAGCAGTAACATCGGCCTTGGAGGGCTTAACTTCCGTGTTCGGTATGGGAACGGGTGGGGCCCCTCCGGTATGGCCACCGGGAACATTCGTCACTGAATCTGTCTTGTGTGCTTTGTACTGAGCCTGAAGCTAATAGCACAGTGCTCAGAACTTTTTCAGCACTCCACCATACGTTCTTCGTATCGTGGTGAGACCATGTCTATCAGGAGCAAAGGATGTTAAACCGCACGACCGATTAGTACTGGTTAGCTACAGCGCTCACACGCCTTCCACACCCAGCCTAT
>LNFM01006237.1_pt1 | contig 19788 bp, 14 predicted proteins | sample 596031 | NCBI WGS metagenome assembly LNFM01 (sample SAMN04254537, study PRJNA301005) | activated carbon metagenome | isolation source: dual media filters at the Ann Arbor, Michigan drinking water treatment plant | place: USA: Ann Arbor | reverse complement strand
ATTGCAGCTTGCTCATGATCATTCCTTGAACGCATCCGAAAGGGTTGTGGGACCGGCTTCGGTGGATGCATGACCGGGGTCGTCCTTGGGAATGGAATGTAGGGAGTTACCCGAGGTTGGAACAGCGTCCGGTGCTGAATGCATCATTGCTCTTTTTGGAATGATCCAGCGGCAGCGACAGGCTGCGCCGTGCCCGGTCCGAGGCCTAGACTGGCGTCCATGCGCACGCTGACCCTGGGCCGACGCCCCTACGCAGAAACCGAAGCCGCGATGCGGGCCTACACCGCCGCCCGCTCGCCCGAGAGCGAAGATCAGCTCTGGCTCGTGGAGCACGAGCCCGTCTTCACGCAGGGTGTGGCCGGGCGCGATGCCCATGTGCTGGCGGCGCGCGAGATCCCCGTGCTGCGCACGGACCGCGGCGGCCAGGTCACCTACCACGGCCCTGGACAGGTGGTGGCCTACCCGCTGGTGGACCTGCGACGCCTGGGCATCTACGTCAAGGAATACGTCTTCCGCATCGAAGAGGCGGTGCTGGAAACGCTGTGGCAGTGCGCCGGCGTCGTGGGTCACCGTGTGAAGGGGGCGCCCGGCATCTATGTGCGGCTGGCCGACCCGCACAGCCACGCGCAGCTGCACACCAGCACGGTGGACCTGGCATTCGACCGTTTCCGGGGCCTGGGCAAGATCGCCGCGCTGGGCATCAAGGTCAGCCAGCACCGCACCTACCACGGCGTGGCGCTGAACGTGGCGATGGACCTCGAGCCCTTCAGCCGCATCGACCCCTGCGGTTACGCCGGGCTGCAGACCGTGGACTTGCGCACGCTGGGCCTCGCGCTGGGCTGGGACGACGTGGCGGCGCAGCTCGCCCGTAACCTGCAGGCACGCCTGGCCGCCTGACCGTGCGCGGGGCGCGGTGCTGCGGCTGTGGCGCGGTCGTCCGGGGTGTTCGGGTCTGGGGGCCGCGCGCCAACTGCCGCGTGCGGCGGGGCACAGACGCCAGGGCAGCTGTTATGGTCCGGGCGCAGGGCAAAGCGCGCCGGGCTGCACGGGGCGTGCGCGCGCGACGGCCCGCCACGGGAGCACGGCAATGGCATGGACCTGGACTGCGGCGAATTGGCGCACTTTCTCTAAGTCCGGCAAGTTCTGGCGCACCGCGTCCTTCAACCGCATCGAGACGGCGGTGGGGCGCTACGACAAGACCGCTGTCGACCCCAACACCCGTTTGCGCCAGCTCAAGGACATCCTCGATGCCATCTCGGCGTGGCGCGTGGCCAAGCAGGACAAGAAGGGCAAGGACCTGAACTTCGTGTCGCCCCGCACCGCCGGCGACGCTGGTGACAAGATTGCCGCCAAGGAGAGCCGGCTCGCCGAGGCGGGTGTGATCGGCGAAGACGCCCCGCTCAGCGTGCGCAGCGCTGCCACCGACCAGCTGGTGGCCGATGTCGTGGCCGAGATCAACGCGGTGCTGGACATCGCGCGCTCGGCCTGGGGCAACCAGTTTTTCACCGATCCGGCCGCGCACGACGACGCTGCCTTTCGCTACCTTGTCTCGGCGCAGTCTGAGAGCCGGCAGGTCGTGGCCGTGCGCGAGCTGTCGATCCAGAACCCGGCACTCATCTCCGAGGCGCTGATCAGCGCCACCGTCATCACGCACGATTCGGTTCACATGTGGGGTCCATCGGGCTTCATTCTCGCGGTGCCCACCCGCTGCATCGGCGCTGCTGCGGCTGGCGACGTGGCGGCAAAGAACGCCGTCGCCGCGGGGCACGAGCTTGAAAAGTACCGCGAGATCCTGCGCCTGTACCTGGGCGGTGGCGGCATTGCCGGCATCGGCCTGCCGCCGCCCACGGCGATGCGCAGGCCCTCCGGCCACAACGAGGTGGTGGTGCTCGGGCGCAGCTACGGCCAGACGACGACGGTGGCCGGCATCTACGTCGTCGTGGATGCGGTGGCGGACGATGTCGACGACATCCGGCCGGCGCAGGTCGGCCGCGTGCTGGCCAACCTCGTCCGCCGCGGCACCACCACGGTGACCAAGGTGGTCGAGAAGCTGCCCGGCGTCACCGACCGCCGCATGGGGCAGTACCGCACGCTGAACCGCGACCTCGGACTGCCTATCGTGCAGATTCCGACCAGCGCTGCTGTCGAGGTCAACAACGCCTATTGGGCCAACCTCCTCGACGGCGAGCGTTTCGATTTCCCCGTGCCGGCGAGCGCGGTCGAACACGGCAGCCGCGAGCACCTGAACCTCGTCGCGCAGCGCGACCAGTACCTCGCGCCCACCTTCTTCGGCCACGCCAACTGCGCCATCTGCAGCCCCCGGGGCTGAGCGGCCCGGTTGGCGGCGTCGCCAGCAAGGTCTGCAGCCCCCCCGCTAGACTCCGGCTTCCGTTCTGGTTCGCATCCCATGACCACCACCCCGCCCGCCGCCTACGACCCCAGCGCCAAGCAGAAGTCGCAGGCCAAGACCTCGCGCATCCCGATCAAGGTCGTGCCGGCCGAAGTGCTGCGCAAGCCCGACTGGATCCGCGTGCGCGCCGGCAACCCCAGCCAGGCCGCACGTTTCTACGAGATCAAGCAGATCCTGCGTGAGCACAAGCTGCACACGGTGTGTGAAGAAGCCAGCTGCCCGAACATCGGTGAATGCTTCGGCAAGGGCACGGCCACCTTCATGATCATGGGCGACAAGTGCACGCGCCGCTGCCCCTTCTGCGACGTGGGCCACGGCCGCCCCGACCCGCTGGACGTGGACGAGCCGCTGAACCTGGCCAAGACGATCGCCGCGCTGAAGCTGCAGTACGTGGTGATCACCAGCGTCGACCGCGACGACCTGCGCGACGGCGGCGCGGCGCATTTCGTCGAGTGCATCCGCCAGACGCGCGCGTTGAGCCCGGCCACGCGCATCGAGGTGCTGGTGCCCGATTTCCGCGGCCGCGACGACCGCGCCTTGTCCATCCTGCGCGAAGCCCCGCCCGACGTGATGAACCACAACCTGGAGACCATCCCGCGCCTGTACAGGGAAGCGCGGCCGGGCTCGGACTACCAGTTCAGCCTGAACCTGCTGAAGAAGTTCAAGCAGCAGGTGCCGGGCGTGCCGACCAAGAGCGGCATCATGGTCGGCCTGGGCGAGACCGACGAAGAGATCCTGCAGACGATGCGCGACATGCGCGCGCACGACATCGACATGCTCACCATCGGCCAGTACCTGGCGCCCAGCGGCCACCACCTGCCGGTGCGGCGATACGTGCTCCCGGACACCTTCAAGATGTTCGAGCGCGAAGCGCAAGCCATGGGTTTCACACATGCCGCGGTCGGCGCCATGGTGCGCAGCAGCTACCACGCCGACCAGCAGGCGCACGCCGCGGGCGTCGTCTGATCTGACGGGCGGCCGCTCAGCCGCCCGCCGTCTGCTCCAGCACCAGCCTGAACACCACCTCGCCCGGGGTGTTCTGCAGCAGCAGCACCTGGCCGCCATGCTGTTCCATCACGCGGCGCACCAGGAACAGCCCCAGGCCATGTCCGCCGCTGCCGCTGCCGCGCGCACCGCGCTGGAACAGGCGCGGCACCAGCGTGTCGTCCAGGCCCTGGCCGCGGTCGATGACGTCGATGATCAGCGCCAAGGGCTCGTCGGAATCCGCCAGGCGCACCGTCACCGGCGTGCCCGCCGGGCCATGGCGCAGGGCGTTGACGAGCAGGTTGCGCAGGGCCAGCCGCACCAGGCCCAGGTCGGCCAGCACGGTGCGCGTGGGCGTCTGGCGTTCAACCACCACACGGCTGCGCAGTTCGGCCGGCAGGTCGCCCACGCTCACGGCCACCATGGTGTCGATGTCGATGTCCTCACGCTGCACCGGGCCCGGGCGTGCCAGTTCGGTGGCCACCGCCAGGGTGTTGTCCAGGCTGCCCGTCACCTGGCTGATGACGATGTGGGCGCGGGCCAGCCGGTGTGCCACGGCGCCCGCCGACACTTCGGCCATCTCGGCCAGCGCGCTGCTGGCACTCTGCAGCGCTGCCGAGGCGTTGTTCAGCGGCTGCCTCACCTCGTGGGCCAGCACATCCAGCATCTGGCTGCGCTCGGCCAGCAGCGTGTCCAGGGCCTGCGTCTGTTGTTCGGCGCGCTGGCGCAGCGCCTGTTCCTGCTGCAGCTCCAGGCGGCGCTGGCGGTACTCGGTCACGTCCTGCAGCGCACCCACCAGGCGCGCAGGCCGGCCGTCTTCGAGTTCGGCTTCACCCACCACGCGCACCCACAGCGCGCGGCCTTTCGCGCTGACGAAGGGCAGCTCCAGGTCCCAGGGCGTGCCGTCGGCCATCGCGCGCGCCAGGGCCGCCTCCAGGCTGGCGCGCGCCTCGGGTGGAAAAAAATCCAGTCCGCGCGGGATGTCCAGGCCCTGGTCATCACGCAGGTCCATGATGCGGAAGAGTCCGGCGGAGCCGCGCACCGCGCGTGTGGCCACGTCGATGGTCCAGCCGCCGATGCGTGCGGCCTGGCCGGTGCGCTGCAGGAGGGCTTCGTTTTCGCGCAAGCGCTGCTCGGCCTTCAGACGCTCCAGCGCCCAGGCGTGTTCACGGCGGCCCAGCTGGTGGAAGACCAGCAGCCCCAGCGCCGCCAGCGCCGCCATCAGCAGCAGCGGCGCAGCAGCGCGCTCCCACCAGTTCAGCACCATGCGCTGCTGTGGCATGGTCACTGCCAGCGTCACCGGGAAGTGTTCCAGCCGCACGAAGACGCTGATGTGCGGGTCAGTCGGGACCAGCGAGCTGACACCCACCACGGTGCCGCGGCGCGGGTAGTCGTTCTTGCGCAGATGGTTCACCAGCGTGCCGGTGCGAGGCGCGCTGTACACCTCGTCGTCGCTGATCCCGGCGGGCAGCGGGTAGCGGTTGATGAGATAACCATCGTCGCGCAGCAGCACCACGGCGGCGTTGCGCACCACCGGGGCGTCGCTCCAGAAGCTCTGCACCAGTTCCACGGGCGCGGCAGCGACCAGGATGGCCAGCGGCTCGCCGCTGGCGTCACGCACGGCATAGCGCAAGGGCAGGATCCAGCGCTGGCTCAAGGGCCCGCGCAGCGGACGTGCCAGCACCAGGGGCTGCTCGGCGCTCAGCCCGGCCACGGTGCCCGCGAAGTCGCGCTGTAGCGGCACCAGCGGCAGCGTTGCCACTTCGGGCGTGAGGGAGCTGGCCAGGTAGCGCTCATCCAGCCCCAGCAGGTGCATGCCCTGAATTTCGTCGTGCCGGCTCTTGAAGTCCAGCAGCAGCCGGTGGCCGACGGCGGAGTCTTGCATGGCGCCGTCTTCGACGAGCCGGTCGGCCAGTTCGGCCAGCGCCCGCCGCTGCTGCGTGAAGTAGCGGTCGGTGGCGCGCTCGGCCAGCTCGGCCACGGTGCGCAACTGCTGCAACTGGTCGTCGCGGTCGGTGCGCCAGCTTTGCCAGGTGAACAGGCTCACCAGCAGCACCAGCAACAGGCCGATCAGCGTGGTCTGGCGGTAGGGCGGTGGGGGCGGGTGGGTGCTGCGCATGCAGCGGCGGTTGTACCGCAGTGGCATGGCATGCTTGCCGCACCGCGCCGTTTTTCCAGCGTTTCAAGGACACGCCATGCCCACCGCCACGCCCCTCGCGCCCGAACTGCAGGCCTTGTTGTGCCGCATGCCCAAGGCCGAGCTGCACATCCACATCGAGGGTTCGCTCGAGCCCGAACTGATCTTCGCGCTGGCCCGGCGCAACGGCGTGGCGCTGCCCTACGCCAGCGTCGAGGCGCTGCGTGCGGCCTATGCCTTCAGCGACCTGCAGAGTTTTCTCGACATCTACTATGCCGGCGCCAGCGTGCTGTTGAAGGAAGACGACTTCCACGACATGGCCTGGGCCTATTTCCAGCGCGCAGCGGCCGACCACGTGGTGCACGCCGAGCTGTTTTTCGACCCGCAGACCCACACCCAGCGCGGCGTGCCAATGGCCACCGTGGTGCACGGCCTGCGCCGCGCCTGTGAACGCGCGCAGGCCGAGCTGGGCATCAGCAGTGCGCTGATCCTGTGTTTCCTGCGCCACCTCAGCGAAGAGGCGGCGTTTGCCACGCTGGCGCAGGCCCTGCCCTACCGCGAACACCTCATCGGCGTGGGCCTGGACAGCAGCGAACGTGGCCACCCGCCCGAGAAGTTTGCGCGCGTGTTTGCGCGCTGCCGTGAGCTGGGCCTGCATGTCGTGGCGCATGCCGGCGAAGAGGGCCCGCCGGCCTACATCGAGAGCGCGCTCGACGTGCTGAAGGCCGAGCGCATCGACCACGGCGTGCGCTGCACCGAAAGCCCCGCGCTGATGGCGCGCCTGGCCGCCGCGCGCGTGCCGCTGACGGTGTGCCCCTTGTCGAACGTGAAGCTCTGCGTGCACGCGAGCCTGGCCGAGCACCCCTTGCCGGCACTGCTGGCGGCCGGCCTGTGCGCCACCGTCAACAGCGACGACCCGGCCTATTTCGGCGGCTACATCAACCAGAACTTCATCGCGACCTTCGCCGCGCTGCCGCAGCTGACCCGGCAGCACGCCTACGTGCTGGCGCGCAACAGCTTCGAGGCCAGCTTCGTGCCGGCGGCGCAGCAGCAGCGCTGGGTGGCGGCGCTGGACGCGGTGTTTGCCTGAACCTGCGGGCTTTCGGCCGGCTCAGGCCACCGCGCCCGGGCCCGGCTTGGCCGGTGCCGAGCTGCGGCGTACCAGGGCCACCAGGCCGCTCAAGAGCGCGGCGCACAGCACCACCAGAGCGGCCCCCACGGCCCAGACCACCCACACCAGCACCTGGCCAAAACCGCCCAGCCAGCCGAGCAGCGCGCGTGTCAGCTCGAAAGCGGCCATCAGCATGGCCTGCCAGCCCGGCACCCAGGCCTCGATGGCTTCGCCGTAGGGCACCTTCTGCAGCCAGCCGCCGGCGTCGGTGACCCAGCCGGGGTCCAGGCCCAGCAGCGTGGCCAGGCCCCAGGCGAACAGGGACCACAGCCCCAGGGCCAGGGCGGCGAGCAGCCAGATGACGATGTGCATGACGGGGGTGCCGAAACGATGAAGGCGCCAGCCTAGCGCAGCGCGCGACAGCCCCGCGGCGTGCAGGTGAACGGGCGCACCGCAGGGCCGGGCGGTTTCCGCTACCGTGCGACCATGGAACACACGCAAGAGAACCGCCCGCCTTCCATCGCTGCGCTGGCCTGGCGCCAGACCTTGCGGGATTTCCGCGCCGGCGAGCTGCGCCTGCTGGCCATGGCCGTCACGCTGGCCGTGGCCGCGCTCACTGCGGTGGGGTTTTTTGCCGACCGTCTCAGCACCGGCCTGCAGCGTGACGCGCGCCAGCTGCTGGGCGGTGACGCCGTGGTCAGCAGCGACCGCGCCACGCCGCCCGAACTGGTGGCGCGCGCGCAGCAGCTCGGCCTGCTGGTGGCGCCCAGCGTGGTCTTCCCGAGCATGGCGCGAGCGCCGGAAGAGCAGGGCGGCGCCACGCGCCTGGTGGCGGTGAAGGCCGTCAGCCCCAGCTACCCCTTGCGCGGCCGCCTGCAGTTGCAGGACGCCCCTGAAGCGCCGGTGCAGACCGTGGCCGCGGCGCCCGCCGCCGGCACGGTGTGGGTGGACGCCAGCCTGCTGGACGCGCTGCAGCTCAAGGTGGGCGACCCGCTGCTGCTGGGCGACGCCACGCTGAAGGTGGCGCGCATCATCGTCGTGGAGCCCGACCGCGGTGCCGGCTTCACGAGCTTCTCCCCGCGCGTGATGCTGGCGCAGGCCGACCTGGCGGCCACCGGCCTGGTGCAGCCCGCCAGCCGCCTGAACTACCGGCTGGCGGTGGCCGCACCGCCCACGCTGGGCGGCGAGCGCGGCGACGCCGCAGTGGCCGAATACACGGCCTGGGTCGACACGCAGATCAAGACCCAGACCCTGCGCGGCCTGCGCGTGGAAAGCCTGCAGAGCGGCCGACCCGAGATGGAGCAGACGCTGGCGCGTGGCGAAAAATTCCTCAACCTCGTGGCCTTGCTGGCCGCGCTGCTGGCCGCAGTGGCGGTGGGCATCGCGGCGCGCGACTTTGCCTCGCGGCACCTGGACGACTGCGCCATGCTGCGGGTGCTGGGCCTGAGCCAGCGCCGCATCGCCGGGGCCTACACACTGGAGTTCGCCCTGGTCGGTTTCCTGGCCAGCGTGGCGGGTGTGCTCATCGGGCTCTTGGTCCACAACGTCTTTGTCTGGCTGCTGGCCGGGCTGGTGTCGGCGCAGCTGCCGGCGCCCGGCATCGCACCGGCGCTGTTCGGCATCGGCGTGGGCATGACGCTGCTGCTGGGCTTCGGCCTGCCGCCGGTCCTGCAGCTGGCCCAGGTGCCGCCCTTGCGCGTGATACGCCGCGATGTCGGCGCGCTGCGTGCTTCATCGGCCGGGGTGCTGGCGGCCGGGGCTTTGGGCTTCATCGCGCTCTTGATGGCGGTGTCCTCCGACATGCGGCTGGGCGCCATCGCCGTGGGCGGCTTCGCCGTTGCCATCGCCTTGTTCGCGGTGATGAGCTATGCCGCCGTGTGGCTGCTGAAGCGCTCGGTGCCGGAAAGCCGCGCGCCGCGCTGGCTGGTGCTGGCCACGCGGCAGATCGCTGCCCGCCCGGCCTTTGCCGTGTTGCAGGTTTCGGCGCTGGCCGTGGGCCTGCTGGCGCTGGTGCTGCTGGTGCTGCTGCGCACCGACCTCATTGCCAGCTGGCGCCAGGCCACGCCCTCCGACGCGCCGAACCGCTTCGTCATCAACATCCAGCCCGACCAGGCCAGCACCTTCCGCGCCGCGCTCGACGCCGCCGGTGTGCAGGACTACGACTGGTACCCGATGATCCGCGGCCGACTGGTGGCCATCAACGGCAAGGCCGTCAAGGCCGCCGACTACAGCGACGAGCGCGCCGCACGCCTGGTGGAGCGCGAGTTCAACCTCAGCCACAGCGGCACGGAACCCGCGGGCAACGAGGTGGTGGCCGGGCGCTGGGTGCGCGACGAAGCCGGCGGCCTGAGCGTGGAAGAAGGCCTGGCGCAGCAGCTGGGCCTGAAGCTGGGCGACACGCTGCGTTTCGACATCGCCGGGCAAGTGCGCGAAGGGCGCATCAGCAGCCTGCGCAAGGTGGACTGGGGTTCGATGCGCGTGAACTTCTTCGTCATGTTCCCGCAGGCCGAGATGGGCGACGTGCCGCTGACCTACATCAGCGCCTTCCGTGCGCCGGCCGCGCCGGCTGCGGGTGCTGCGGGTGTTGCCGGCGTTTCCCCGGCGCCGGCGCCGAGCTTCGACAACCGCCTGAGCCGCGACTTCCCCAACATCACCAACGTCGATGTCTCGGCCAGCATCGCGCAGGTGCAGCGGGTGCTGGACCAGGTGGTGCGGGCGGTGGAGTTCCTGTTCGGCTTCACGCTCGTGGCCGGCCTGGTGGTGCTGTTTGCGGCCATCTCGGCCACACGCGAGGCACGCTCGCGCGAGTTCGCCATCATGCGGGCGCTGGGCGCGGGGGGGCGCCTGCTGGCCCAGGTGCAGCGCACCGAACTGCTGGGCGTGGGCGCACTCGCCGGCCTGCTGGCCTCGCTGGTGGCGACGGTGCTGGGCTGGGCGCTGGCCCGTTTTGCCTTCCAGTTCGCCTGGACGCCGTCGCCCTGGGTGCCCTTGGTGGGCACCGTGGCCGGTGCCGTGCTGGCCCTGATGGCCGGCTGGTGGGGCCTGCGCGAAGTGCTGCGCCGGCCGGTGCTGGAAACACTGCGGCGCGCCGGCGCGGTGTAGCGCCGGCGGCGGCCGCACTGGCGGCCTAGAAGGTTTCCCAGTCGCTGTCGCTGTCGGCGCTTGCCGCAGCGGGTGATGCTGCGCGCGCCGGCTGCGGCGCGGGTGCCGATGCCGTTGCAGGAGCCGCCAGCCTGGTTGCCTGCTTGGCTGCCGGTTTTGCCGCCACCTTCGGCGCCAGGGGCGCCGCTGCGGGCATTGCGGTGGCCGTTGCCTTGGCATGGGAGACCACGGCCTTGGCCACGGCCGCGGCGGGTGGCGCGGGCGGCGCGGCCGCCGTGCCCAGCTGGAAGCCGCCCACCACCGCGGCCAGCTTCGACGCCTGCTCGTGCAGGCTCTCGGCGGCCGCAGCGCCTTCTTCCACCAGCGCAGCGTTCTGCTGCGTCATGCGGTCGAGGTCGGCCACGGCGGTGTTGATCTGGCCGAGGCCACCGCTTTGATCGCCCGTCGCGGCGCTGATCTCGCCGATGATGTCGGTGACACGCTTCACGCTGGCCACGATCTCGTCCATCGTGCTGCCGGCATCGGCCACCAGGCGGGTGCCCGATTCCACCTTGTCGACGCTGGCGCCGATGAGAGCCTTGATCTCGCGTGCGGCCTCCGCGCTGCGCTGCGCCAGGCTGCGCACTTCGGAAGCCACCACCGCAAAACCGCGGCCTTGTTCGCCGGCGCGGGCGGCCTCGACGGCGGCATTCAGCGCCAGGATGTTGGTCTGGAAGGCGATGCCGTCGATGGTGCCGATGATGTCGGCGATCTTCTTGCTGCTGGTGTTGATGTCCAGCATGGTCGTGACCACCTGGGCCACGACGCTGCCGCCTCGCTGCGCCACCGTGCTGGCCGAACCGGCCAGCTGGTTGGCGGTGCGTGCGGCGTCCGCGGTCTGGCGCACGGTGACGGTCATCTGTTCCATCGAGCTGGCGCTCTGCTGCACGCGGCTGGCGGCCTGCTCGGTGCGCTGGCTGAGGTCGGTGTTGCCGCTGGCGATTTCACGCGCCGCCGTGCTGATGTGGTCGGTGGCGGCGCGCACGGTCAGCATCGAGCCGCGCAGTTTTTCCACCATGTCGCCCAGGCTGCGCACCAGGTCACCGACTTCGTCGTCGGCCTTGCTGTGCGCCTGCGCGTCCAGCTTGCCGGCGGCCACTTCCTGGCTCAGGCGCACGGCGCCGGCAATGTCGGCCACGACGCGGTTCTGCAGGCGCCAGGCAGCCAGCAGGGCGCCCCCGGTGGCCAGCAGCAGCAGCAGACCCAGCGCCGTGGTCAGGCGCACGCTGGCGGCTTCGGCAGCGTTGGCACGGTCGGCCTGCAGCGCATCGTTGCGCGCCACCATGCCCTGCATGGCCTTGGCCAGCTGTGCATAGGTGTCCTCGGCGGCACGCATGGCGCCGATGCCGACGTTGGGGTCGACGCCGCTGAGATCGATGGCCTTGTCGGCCTGCTGCAGGTACTGCGCCAGCAACGGCGTGGCAGCGGCCACGGCCTCGATGATGACGCTGTCATTGCCGGTGCTGTCGGGCATGACGGCGACGACACGCTTGACGCCTTCCACCTGCTGCGCCAGTTCGGCGCGTACGGCCTTGACCTGGGCTTCGTCCATGGAAGCGATCAAGGCCAGCGTGCGAAACACATCCGCCCGCACCTGGCCCAGTTGCTCGGTGGCATGGCTGGTGGTCTTGAAGTTGTCGAGGTTGGCCTCGTTGGACGCGCGCAGCGACGCACCCTGGCGCCAGTCCAGCGCGGCGTAGGTGGCACCGGCGGCCAGCGCCACCGCAGCGGTCACCAGCGGTGGCAGCAAGAGCTTGCTTCTGAGCTTCATACGGCGTCCAGCGGTTCAGGCTTCAGGGGTAGACGCCACCGCAGACCGCGGTTTCGCCCAGCTTTTCGCAATACATCACCTTGGGCTCGACCTTCTTGCTCACCGGGTTGGTGAACTTGTATTCCTGCCAGGCGCCGGCCGGCTTGGCCTTGACCATCGCGACACGTTCCTTGACGAAGTACTTGCCGTCGATGTCGGTGAGGTCGATGAGGTCACGGCCGATCTGCTTGGGGTTGGCGCCGTGCGCCAGGCACTTGCCGTCCAGACCGTAGACCACCAGGTAGAGGTCGCGGTCGATGAAGGGGCCGGCCTTGTCGCTGATGGCGGCGTAACCTTTTTCGATGCCGTTGGCCTTGATGAAGGCCACGCCTTTCTTGACCATGGCCACGGCGTCTTCTTTGGTCGCATCGGCGGCGCCCAGCGCGGGCAGGGCGACCAGGCTGGTCATGGCGAGGAGAGCGGGAAGGAGCAGTTGGCGCATGGTGTTTCTCCGGGTTTCTGCAGGCAGGCGGGGCGTGCGGCCGTCACCTGTGGGTTGGGGGATCAGTTGTTGATGAGGCCCATGTCGGCGCTGCTCATCAGGCCTTCGATGTCCATCAGGATGAGCATGCGGTTGACTTCCTTGTCACCCTGGCCGTTCTTCACGGTGCCGATGCCGGTGATGTAGGAGGCGTCGACGCTGGAGCTGAGTTCCGGCGCCGGCTTGATCTCTTCCTTGCTGAGTTCCAGCACGTCGGACACCGAGTCGACCACGGCACCGACGACGCGGCCGTGCACGTTCAGCACCACCACCACGGTGAAGGTGTTGTATTCGGCGCTGTCGCAACCCAGCTTCAGGCGCAGGTCGATGATGGGCACGATGACACCGCGCAGGTTCACCACGCCCTTGACGAAACTGGGCGCGTTGGCGATGCGGGTGGGCTGCTCGTAGGAGCGGATTTCCTGCACGCGCAGGATGTCGATGCCGTATTCCTCGGCACCCAGGCGGAAGGTCAGGAACTCGCCGCCCTGTGAGGTGCGGCCCGCTGAACCGGCGGCGCTGGCGGCCGCTGCGGCGCTGGCGCGCTCGGCTTCGTGGCGGGCAACTTGGCTGGCTTCGGCAATCATCTCCATGGCATTTCCTAAGGATGTGGGGGCGTTAAGGGGTTATCGGGCGAGCGGGCGGGGGCTGTAGCATTTTTGGCATGCCCGGGTGAGAAGTTCGCCTCGCGAAGCGCTCATGAGGTGTATCCAGCGGCGTTCAGGCGGCGTTCATGCGAAAGGTCGCCACCAGGCCGCCCAGGCGCGTGGCCTGGTCTTTCATGCTTTCGGCCGCGGCGGCGCTTTCTTCCACCAGCGCGGCGTTCTGCTGGGTCATGCGGTCCAGGTCGGCGACAGCATGGTTCACCTGACCCAGGCCCTGGCTTTGTTCGGCCGCGGCGCTGCTGATCTCGCTGATGATGTCGTTGACACGCTGCACGCTGGCGACGATCTCGTCCATGGTGCTGCCGGCATCGGCCACCAGGCGGGTGCCCGATTCCACGCGCTCGACGCTGGCGCCGATCAGGGTCTTGATCTCCTTGGCCGCCGCCGCGCTGCGCTGCGCCAGGCTGCGCACTTCGCTGGCCACCACCGCAAAGCCGCGACCCTGCTCACCAGCGCGCGCGGCTTCCACCGCAGCGTTGAGGGCCAGGATGTTGGTCTGGAAGGCAATGCCGTCGATGGTGCCGATGATGTCGGCGATCTTCTTGCTGCTGGTGTTGATGTCCAGCATGGTGGTGACCACCTGCGCCACCACCGTGCCGCCGCGCTTGGCCACCGTGGCCGCAGACTGCGCCAGCTGGTCGGCGCTGCGCGCAGACTCGGCCGTCTGGCGCACCGTGCTGCTGATCTGCACCATCGAGCTGGCCGTCTGCTGCAGCGCGCTGGCGCCCTGTTCGGTGCGCTGGCTGAGGTCGCTGTTGCCGATGGCAATTTCTTGTGCGGCGCTGCCGATGGACTCGGCGCTGAGACGGACTTCCGCGATCGAGCGCTCGATGGACTGCAGCGCCCGCAGTAGCTTCTGCGCGCGCGCGTTGTCGGTCTGCAGGTGTGCGGCGCTGAAGTCCACGCTGCCGTCGGCGCGCACCAGGCGTTCGGCCATGCCGGCCAGCAGGTCACCGGTGGCGAAGTCGCGCCCCGCGCGCTCGGCCAGCATCACCAGCAGCACCGCCTCGGCCACCACATAGGCGGCGTGTTCCAACACCTTGCCCAGGCCGGGTTCGGTGAAGCAGATCGGGCCCCAGCCCCATTGCTGGAAGTAGTTGAAGCTCAGATGGTGCACGGCAATGGCGGCCGCGGCGGCCACGACAGGCAGCCAGCTGCGGTAAACCACCGTGCAGGCCAGGAAGGCGAACACCGCGAAGTGCGCTTCGGCATGGCCGCGCGCGGTGTGGATGAGCAGGCCCACCATGGCCATGCCCAGCACCGGCAGGCCGACGCGGCTGAGCGCACCGCCCTGGCTGCTGGCGGCCACCGCGAAGGCAAGGCCCAACAGCACGCCACCGGCCACCAGCGGCATGAGCATGCCGTCGTTGTTGGCGCCGTAGGCCAGCGCTGCAGCCCACAGCGCGCCCACCGCAACCAGCATGCTCTTGTCGCTCGAACTCAATGAGGTGTTCATGGATTTCTCGTCAGTCTTCAGGTTCTAGCGGTGGGCCAGCTGGAAGGTGCCCACCAGCTGCCGCAGCCGCGAGGCTTGCTCGTTCAGGCTTTCTGCCGCTGCGGCCCCTTGTTCCACCAGTGCGGCGTTCTGCTGCGTCATCTGGTCGAGCCCGGCCACGGCCTCGTTGACCTGGCGCAGGCCGGTGCTTTGCTCAGTGGTCGCGGCGCTGATCTCGCCGATGACGTCGGTGACGCGCTGCACGCCGCCCACGATGTCACCCATGGCCGTGCCGGCGTCCTGCACCAGCCGCGTGCCGGCGTCGACCTTCTCGACGCTGTTCTGGATCAGCGTCTTGATCTCGCGGGCGGCCTGCGCCGAGCGCTGCGCCAGGCTGCGCACTTCGCTGGCCACCACCGCAAAGCCGCGGCCTTGTTCACCCGCGCGGGCGGCTTCCACCGCGGCATTCAGCGCCAGGATGTTGGTCTGGAAGGCGATGCCGTCGATGGTGCCGATGATGTCGGCGATCTTCTTGCTGCTGGTGTTGATGTCTTGCATGGTCGAAACCACCCGCGACACCACCTCGCCACCGCGCGCGGCGGCGACGCTGGCCGCTGACGCCAGCTGGTTGGCGGTGCGTGCGCTGTCTGCAGTCATGCCCACGGTGCCGGTCAGCTGTTCCAGGCTGCTGGCGGCTTGCTGCAGGTTGCTGGCGGTCTGCTCGGTGCGTGTGCTCAGGTCCTGGTTGCCGGTGGCGATCTCGCCGCTGGCCGTGCTGATGGACTCGCTGCCCGCCTGCACCTCACCGACCAGGCTGCGCAGCGCATCCTGCATCTTCACCAGCGACAGCTGCATCGTGGCCATCTCATCGCGGCCGCTCACGCGAACCTGGCCCGACAGGTCGCCGGCGGCAATGCGCTCGGTGTCGGCCATGGTGGCGCGCAAGGGCCGCGTCACCGAACGTGTGATGGACCAGCCGAAGCCCGCCGCCGCGGCGATGGCCGCGGCCAGTGCGGCCAGCATCAGCTGGGTGGCGCGGCTGACATCGGCCGCCATCTGGGCGGCGCCGTCCTTCACCAGCTGTTGCTCGAAGGCCGCCAGGTCTTCCAGCGCGCCGACGTAGCTGGCCGAAGCCGGCAACATGCGGTCGGCCAGCAGCTGCTGCGCTGCGGCGGTGTCGCCGGCCTTCATCTTTGCCAGCACCTCGGCACGCGTGGCCACGTAGCTCTCGCGCTTGCTTGCAATGCTGGCCAGCAGTTCCTTGCCCTTGGCCGAGCCGGCACCCTTGCTCAGCTCTTCCTGCAGGCTGGTGATGCGGCTGCTGGTGGCCTTCATCGCGCCGCTGAAGAAGCTGTCCAGCTCGCCCGCGCCACCGGCCTTGGCGATGGCCAGCGCGCGTGCCACGTTCAGCTGCACCAGTCCGCGCCAGTCGTCGGCCACCGCGGCGCGCCGCTGCAGCTCGATCAGCTGGGCCGAGTCCCGGTTGAGGCTTTGCAGCCGCGACATCATCAGGGCCACCACGGCCACCATGAGCAGCACGACGGCGCCAAAGCCCAGGGCCAGACGCGGCCCGATCTTGATATGGTTGAGTTGCATGGTCGCAGGTCCGGGTGTTGCTGTCGTTCAGGAGGTCGGAAGCAGCTTGAAGGTGGCCACCACGCGGGACAGGCGCGAGGCCTCCTCGCGCAGGCTCTCGGCTGCCGCAGCGCTTTCTTCGACCAAGGCCGCGTTCTGCTGCGTGCTCTGGTCCAGTTGCGCCACGGCGCCATTGACCTGGCCGATGCCGCTGCTCTGCTCGCCGGCAGCGGCGCTGATCTCGCTGATGATGTCGTTCACGCGCTGCACGCTGGCCACGATGTCGCCCATGGTGCTGCCGGCATCGGCCACCTGGCGCGAACCGGTTTCCACCTTGTCGACGCTGGCGCCGATCAGTGTCTTGATCTCGCGTGCCGCTTCGGCGCTGCGCTGCGCCAGGCTGCGCACCTCGGAAGCCACCACCGCAAAGCCGCGGCCCTGTTCGCCGGCGCGCGCGGCTTCCACCGCAGCGTTGAGGGCCAGGATGTTGGTCTGGAAGGCAATGCCGTCGATGGTGCCGATGATGTCGGCGATGCGGCGGCTGCTGGTGTTGATGTCTTCCATGGTCGCCACCACCTGCGCGACCACACTGCCACCGTGCGCGGCCACCTGGGTGGCGGAGTTCGCCAGTGCGCTGGCCTGGCGTGCGGCATCGGCGCTCTGGCGCACGTTGGCGGTGAGCTGCTCCATGCTGCTGGCGGTCTGTTGCAGCGAGCCGGCGGCGTCTTCGGTACGCTGGCTCAGGTCGCTGTTGCCACTGGCGACCTCGGCGCTGGCCTGCTGGATGGTCACTGACGACGCATGCACCTGGCCCACCACCTGGCGCAAGCCGTCCTGCATGCGGCCCAGCGCGGCCAGCAGGGCACTGGCTTCGTCGCGGCCCTCGGCACGTACCGGGCGTGAGAGGTCGCCGCCCGCGATGGCCTCGGCCACCGTGGCGGCGTAGGCCATGGGCTGCGTTATGGAGCGTGAATTCAGCAGCGTCAAAGGCGCCACCACCAGCACCACCACGCCCAAGGTGCCGGCAAAGGCCCACATCACCTGCGTCATCGTGTTGCGGAAGTGCTGCTGCGTGGCCTGGGACTCGGTCGTGGTGATCTGGGCGATCAAGTCGATGTTCTTCTCGACCACCGCCACTTCCGCCTTGGCCGCGCCCAGCAGGCGGTCGGCCACACGTGCGTTGTCGTAGTTGCCTGCCTTGATGTTGTTGAGCACCGATTCGCTGCGCTTGGCGTAGGCGGCCAGGCGTTCCACGCTCTCACGCACCAGGGCGTTGTCTTCGTCCTCGGCGCCTGCCAGCAGCACCTGCAGCGACTGCGACGCTGCGGCCACGGCCGTCATCCAGGCGGCCTGGTGTCTGCCCACCGCCTCCGGGTCTTCGTAGTCGATGACCATCTGCTTTTCCAGCAGGCGCACCTGCGCCATGTGCTGGCGCACGGTGCCCACGGTCTCGGTCGCGTGGATCGAACGCGCCATGAAGTCTTCGTTCAACGACTTGATCTTCCAGCCGCCCACGAGACCGACCACGCCGATGAGCGCGAACATGGCCAGCACCATCCCGATGGCACCCCACATGCGGGTGCGGATGGTGAAGCCGCGCAACAAGGTCAGCAGAGCGTCCATGGCCGTTCAGTGGCGCGAGCGGCGCACGAGAGAGCCGATGTCCAGGATCAGCGCGACACGGCCGTCGCCCATGATGGTGGCGCCCGAGACGTCGTCCACCTTGCGGTAGTTGCTCTCCAGGTTCTTCACCACCACCTGTTGCTGGCCCAGCAGTTCGTCCACCAGCAGGGCGACGCGGCCGCCTTCGGCTTCCACCACGACCATGATGTTGGTGCTCTTCTCGAAGTCGAAGCGCGGCACCTGGAAGATGCGCTCGAGGTCGACCACGGGCATGTACTCGTCGCGCACTTCGACGACGCGGCCGCTGCCGCCGATGGTCTTCACCATGCCGGGCTGGACCTGGAAGCTCTCCACCACGCTGGACAGCGGCAGGATGTAGCACTCCTCGCCGACACCCACGCTCATGCCGTCCATGATGGCCAGCGTCAGCGGCAGGCGCACGCGCACCGTCATGCCGTAGCCCTCGGCGCTGTCGATCTCCACCGTGCCGCCGAGTGCCGTGATGTTCTTCTTCACCACGTCCATGCCGACACCGCGGCCCGAGACGTCGGTGACGACCTCGGCGGTGGAAAAGCCGGGCGCGAAGATGAGGCTGTAGACCTCGGAATCCGTCATTGAATCGGGTGCGTCCAGGCCGCGTTCACGCGCCTTCTGCAGCAGCTTGCCGCGGTTCAGGCCCTTGCCGTCGTCGCGCACCTCGATGACGATGCTGCCGCCCTGGTGGGTGGCGATCAGCGTGATGGTGCCGTGCTCGGGCTTGCCCTTGGCCAGGCGCTCGGCCGGCATCTCGATGCCGTGGTCGCAGCTGTTGCGCACCAGGTGCGTCAGCGGGTCGGTGATCTTCTCCACCAGGCCCTTGTCGAGTTCGGTGGCCTCGCCCACCTGCACCATCTCGACCTTCTTGCCGAGCTTGGCCGCCAGGTCGCGCAGCATGCGCGGGAAGCGGTTGAAGACCATGGCCATCGGAATCATGCGGATCGACATCACCGCTTCCTGCAGGTCGCGCGTGTTGCGTTCCAGGTCGGCCAGGCCGGAGGCCAGCTGCTGGTAGAGCGCGGCGTCCACGCCCTTGCCGTTCTGCGCCAGCATGGCCTGGGTGATGACGAGCTCGCCGACCAGGTTGATGAGCTGGTCGACCTTGTCGACGCTGACGCGCAGCGTGCTGCTTTCGGCCGCGGCGGCGTTCTTCTCGGTCTTGGCCACTGCCTTGGGCGCGGCCACGCTGGCCGGGGTGGCGGCCACGCTGCCAGCGGCCGGGGCTGCCTGGCTGTCGCCCGTGGGGGCCCCCGGCGCGTCCTCGAAGAAGCCGTAACCCAGTTCGGCAGCCGGTGCGCTGGCGGTGGCCGCCGGGGCGCCAGGGGCACCTTCGTGGAAACCGTAGCCGTCGGTCAAGGCGGTGAGCATGATGTGCTCACGCGCCACGTGGAAACCGAAAAGATCGATGAGGTCGTTGTCGCTGGAGGCCGTGGCCACCTTGAAGCGGCGCATGCCGTCGGCCGAGCGTCCGGCGTCCAGCGGTTCGATCGTGCCCAGGTCGGTGATTTCCTTGAACAGGTCCAGCAGGTTGTCGGCGGTTCCGGGGTCGGGCAGTGGGCCGACCGTCAATTCCAGCAGGCGCACGCCCGGGCGCGACGGTGCCACCACAGGCGCTCTGGCCGGCGCAGCGGCCGGGGCCGCCGTGACGGCGACCGCAGGTGCGGCGGCTGCGGCCGGCGCGGTCTCGCCTTCCAGCTGGCTGCGGATGGTGAGCAGCAGCGCGGTGGTGTCGATGGGGTCGGCGCCATTGCCCTGGTGGCGTGCCAGCTGCGCCTTCAGCGCATCGCCCGAGGCCAGCAGCACGTCGACCATCGCGGCGGTGGGGGCCAGTTCGTGGCGGCGCAGCTTGTCCAGCAGCGTTTCCATCTGGTGCGTCAGCTCGGCAACGTCGGCAAAGCCGAAGGTGGCCGCACCGCCCTTGACGGAGTGCGCGCAGCGGAAGATGGCGTTCAGTTCTTCGTCGTCGGGGTTCGCGATGTCCACCGCGAGCAGCATCTGCTCCATGGACTCGAGGTTCTCCCCGGCTTCTTCGAAGAAGACCTGGAAGAACTGGCTGAGATCGATGCCAGCGGTGGCGCTGGCGTCATTGGTCATTTCGCCCATCGCGAAGGTCTCCTGCGTGTGTCTGTGTGCCGGCGGGGGCGCGGGAAATGTCAGCGGATCACCTTGCCGATGACTTCCACCAGCTTGGCGGGGTCGAAGGGCTTCACCAGCCAGCCGGTGGCGCCGGCGGCACGGCCGGCCTGCTTCATCTGGTCACTGCTTTCCGTGGTCAGGATGAGGATCGGCGTGGCCTTGAACTTGGGGTTCTCGCGCAGCTTCTTGGTCAGGCTGATGCCATCCATGCGCGGCATGTTCTGGTCGGTCAGCACGAGGTTGA
>LNFM01006236.1_pt1 | contig 19791 bp, 17 predicted proteins | sample 596031 | NCBI WGS metagenome assembly LNFM01 (sample SAMN04254537, study PRJNA301005) | activated carbon metagenome | isolation source: dual media filters at the Ann Arbor, Michigan drinking water treatment plant | place: USA: Ann Arbor | reverse complement strand
ATGGATACCCTTCATCTCGATGAGGGGCCGCTTCTCGTCGTCGGCGCTCATCAGAACGGGCTCACCCGCCGGCCAGCGGGGCCGCCGCTCGACGCCGCCGGCACCGAGCCGCCCTTGATCTCGGTGATGACGAGGTCGCCCGGTGCGAGGTCGCCCTCGAGGATCTCCGTCGAGGAACCGTCGGTCATGCCGAGCTTCACGAAGACCATCTTCGGTTTGCCGTCGACGAGCTTGAACACGCGTGCGCGGTTGCGGCCGCCGCCGCCCGGCCCCCCCGCCATCTCCGCGCCCGGCGGGCCGCCGAAGGCCCCCGAGCCCCGACCACCGGAACCACTTCCGCCCGCTCCGCGCCCGCCCCGCGTGGGCATCTCCATCCCGAGCTCCTTGAACACGGCCTGGAGCTGCTCGCGCGACGGCTTGAAGCGCAGCACGCTGTTCGGAATCTTCGTCGCCTCGGCGACCTTCTGGAGCACGAACGTGACGTTCGCCGTCATGCCCGGACGCAGCACCTTCTCGGAGTTGTCGACATCGATCACCGCGTCGTAGGTCACGACCCCCGACGTCGTCGTCGGCGAGTTGCGCACCTGGCGCACGATGCCCTTGAACGTCTTGTCGGGGAACGCATCGACGGTGAACGTCGTCTCGAGACCCTCGACGATGCGACCGACATCGGCCTCGGCGACCGCGGTGTTGATCTGCATGCGGGTGAGGTCCTCGGCGATCGTGAACAGCGTGGGCGCCGTCATCGACGACTGCACCGTCTGGCCGAGCTCGACGGAGCGCGCGAGCACCGTGCCGTCGACCGGGGAGAGGATCGTGGCGTAGGTGAGGTTCGTGCGCGCCTGCTTCAGGGATGCGGCCGCCTGGCTCACCTGTGCCTTGGCCTGCGAGACGCCTGCCGCCGCCGTGTCGCGCGTGGCTTGCGCCGTATCGACCGTCGCGGCCGCGATGAGCTGCTGCTCCTGCAGCGACTTCTGACGCGCGTACTGCTTCTCGCCATCGATCAACGTGACCTGCGCGCGCTTCATGTTCGCGACGGCGGAGTCGTACGCGGCCTGGGCCTGCTCGATCTGCGCCTTGAGCAGATCGGGGTCGAGCTTGGCGAGGAGCTGGCCCTTCTTGACCACGTCGTTGAAGTCGGCGTGCAGCTCGACGATACGGCCCGACACCTGGGCGCCGACCGTGACCGTGCTGCGCGCGGAGAGCGTGCCGGTCGCCGTCACCTGCGCGGCGATGGCGCCCTTATCAACCGGCACGGTCGTGAAGCTGAGCGGCGCGGGCTTGTCGGCCCACGGCTTCTTGATCCAGAGGAACGCGGCCGCGCCCGCGAGCACCGCGAACACGACCAGTCGGCTAATCCATTTGCGAACGTTCACGAGTACCAGCTTGATACTTCGCTCTGGCGCCGGCGTTGCCCTCGTATTGCGTAATATTTCGGTGAGAAATCAAACCGTTGCGAGGGGTACATCCAACTTCGCAGTGGTTCCCTGCCCAGGAGCCGACGTGAGCGTCACGTCGCCCCCATGCGCCCTTGCAATCCGGCGAGCGAGCGCGAGCCCCAGACCGACGCCGCCGGTCTTGCGGGTGCGCGAGGAGTCCGCGCGCCAGAACGGCGTGAACGCGTGGTCGAGCTCCTCGGCCGACATGCCGATGCCCCGGTCTTCGACCTGGAAGGCGACGGTCTTGCCGTTCGGCACGACGGCGAGGCGCACCGGCGAGCTCGCATCGGAGTACTTCGCGGCGTTGTCGAGCAGGTTGTCGAGTGCGCGGCGCAGGAGGAGCGGATCGCAATCGATCGGACGCTCCGTGATCGTGGTCTCGAGCGTTCGCGTCGGGTGCCGCGCGGCGAAGCGCTCCGCCGCTTCGCGGGCGACATCGCTCGTCTCCGCCGGTCGCTTCGTGATCTTCGCGGTGTCACCGTCGAGGCGAGCAGTGGTGAGGATGTCGCCGATGAGCTGATCGATCTCGTCGAGGTCGGTCCCGACGTCGGCGAGCACGTCCTGCGCGGCCACCGGATCATCGGCCACGAGCTCGAGCGCCACGCGAATGCGCGCGAGCGGCGTTCTCAGCTCGTGCGAGACGTCGGCCATCAGCTGTCGCTGCGACTGGAGGACGGCGGCGGTTCGCTCCGCCATGTCATCGAACGCCCGTCCCACGTCGCCGAGCTCGTCATTGCGATCGAGCTTCACGCGCGCTTTGACATCGCCGGCGCCGAACGCGCGGGCCGCGACGGCCAGCGACTCGAGCGGTTGCGCGAGCCGGCGGGCGAACCAGAAGGAGGCCGCTCCGACGAGGACGAGCAACCCGGCGCAGATCGGCAGCACCGTTCCCCACGGATACCCGGGATAGCGCGGCGCATACACCGCGAACATCGAGCCATCGTCGCTGCGGACCACGATGCGCCCCGGCGAGAGCGCCCACTTCGCGGAGCGGAGCGTCGAGATCTCGTCGGTCGTCGGCGCGGAGAGGGGCGGATCGATCGTCGTGCGCACGAGCTGCTGGCCCGCGTCGAACAGCGAGAGCTCGCCACGCAGGCGCTCCTGGACGCGCCCCATGATCTCGGTCAGCTTCGGCGGATCCTTCGCCGACCAGCGCTCGACGTTGTACTGGAGGAGCGCCGCCTGCGGCTCGAGGTAGCGCGCCCCGCGCACGTAGCGCGGTAGCGTCAACAGCGCGACCATGATCGCGATCGAGAGCACGGCCGCGAACGCGTAGACGCGTAGGACCAGGCGACGCCGCGGCGGCATCGCTTACTCCGCGTGCTCCGCGCCGGCGAGGAGATAACCGACGCCCCGGACCGTCTTGAGGAGCTTCGGGCTGCGGCTGTCGTCGCCGAGCTTCGCGCGCAGGCGCGAGACGTGGACATCGATCGAGCGATCGAACGACAGCTCGGCCGAGCCCTTCGCGAGATCGAGGAGCTGCTCCCGCGAGAGCACGTGGCCCGGCCGCTGGGCGAGAGCGCGCAGGATCGAGAACTCGTAGGCCGTCACCTCGATCGGCTTCTCGTCGAGCATGACGGTCATGCGCTGTGGATCGAGCACCAGCGTGCCGACCTGGATCGTTTGCTTCGCCGGCCCCGCTTGACCCCGGACCCGGCGCACCGTCGCGCGAATGCGGGCCAGTAGCTCGCGCGGGGAGAACGGCTTCGTGACGTAGTCGTCGGCGCCGACCTCGAGCCCGAGCACGCGGTCCGCTTCCTCGCCGCGGGCCGTCACCATCACGATCGGTACATCGGTGCGCTGGCGCAGCGCCCGCGTGACCTCGATGCCGTCGCGGCCCGGCAACATGAGGTCGAGGACGATGCAGTCGTACTGGCGGCGTAGCGCCTCGGCCTGTCCTTCGATGCCATCGCTGGCGGTCGTCACGAGGACGCCGTGGCTCTCGAGGTAGCGCGCCGTCAGTTGTGCGAGCCGCGCGTCATCCTCGACGAGGAGGACCTTGATCGATGGCAGCGCCGGTTCGGTCACCGCGACTAGCGTAGCCCTCGCACGGTCGAACCGGGGGCCCATTCACATTACTTAGTGGAGCAGCTTGGCGAGCGTCGACTCGAGGGCCTCGATGCGGAACGGCTTGGGTAGATAGGCATCCGCTGCGACGGGCCCCTTCCGGTCGCGGTCGTAGCCGGTACAGAGGATGACCTTGAGTGCCGGGTGCCGAACGCGGAGCGCGGCCACGACCTCGGCCCCGTTCATCCGCGGCATCGTCATGTCGACGAGTGCGGCGTCGAATACCCGCTCGTCGGCGAGCGCCAGCCCGGTCTGCCCGTCCGCCGCGGTGACCACCGCGTACCCCAGGTCCTCGACCATGCGGGCCACCACGTCGCGCACGAGGTCCTCGTCGTCGATGACCAGCACGCTCCGCACGGGGGGGGCGACGGGCATGGTGAGCGCGGGCAGGTCTCCCGACGAGGGGGCGCTCGGCCACAGGACAGTGAAGCGTGCGCCTTCGCCCTCGGTGGAGGCGAGCCGGATACCACCCTCGTGGGCGCGCACGATGCCGAGCACGGCGGCGAGGCCCAGGCCATGACCGGCCGGCTTCGTCGTGAAGAATGGATCGAACACCCGGCGGCGGGTCTCGCGATCGATACCGGGACCGTTGTCGCTGATCTCGATCTGTACGTACTGGCCTGGGGGGGCGGTCAGCACATCATCGACGAGGGGCGTGCCGTCATGGGCGACGAAGCGCGTCGTGATCGCGATCGTCCCGCCCCGCTCGTTCAGCGCATCGCGGGCATTGGTGATGAGGTTCAGGAACACCTGCAGCACCTGCGCGTGGTCGCCACGCACGGCGAGGTGCGGCTGGATGTCGGCCTCGACCTTGACCTGCGGCGGGATGGTCGGCCCGACGATGCGCAGCAGCTCGTCGACGAGAGGCTTGGCGTTGACCCTCGTCGAGGCGACGCCGCGCCGCCCGGCGTACGCGAGCAGCTGGTCCGTCAGCTCGGCGGCACGCAGGCTCGCTGCGCGCACGTTGGCGAGGGCGGTGTAGCCGGGCGTACCGCGCGGAGTGTCGCGCAGGCCGAGATCCGCGTTGCCGAGGATCGCGACGAGGAGGTTGTTGAAGTCGTGCGCGAGGCCTCCGGCGAGGACGCCGAGACTCTCTGCCCGCTGGGCATCGACCATGCGACGCTCGAGGGCCCGCTGCGCCGTGACGTCGATGCACGAGCCGATGGCGCCGACGATCTTGCCGTCGCGGCGATACGGCGCGACGACATAGCTGACCTGCCGGCCCCGATACTCGTTCTGATACATCGCGGTCTCGCCGGCGAGCGCGCGGCGATGCACGCCGATGGAATCACTCGTCGACATCGGTTCCGTGGCGAGCACCTCGTCGAGTGTGTGCCCGAGGTATGTATCGGGCGCATAGCCGAACATCTCCATCACCGCGCCGCCCGAGCGCAGGATGCGCAGATCCGTATCGATGACCCACCACGTGGCCGGCATTTGCCGCACGACGAGGTTCAAGGTCAGCGCGGTGCGTTCGAGCTCTTCGAGCTGCACTTCCGACTCGGTGACGTCGATGACCGTGGCGTCAAAGCTCGTCTCTGTGCCGGGATGGTCGACGACGTGCCCGTAGATGCGCACGACGATGCGCCGGCCATCGCGATGCCGCCAGTCCACGCGCGCGCCATCGACCACGCCCTCGGCGCGATGGTTCTTGATCAGCTCCTCGCGCTGCCGGCCATCGATGTAGATGTCGCGCTTGAGGTTCAGGAGCAACAGCTCGGCGAGGTCGTAGCCGAGCAGGCGGGCGAGGGCAGGGTTCGCGTAGAGGAAGCGTCCGTCCTCGAGCGTTCGATACATCCCGATCGGCGAGCGATCGAACACGCGATACAGCTCGTCTCGGGACGTCTCCACCGCGCCGCATAGTACACAGGCTCAGCTGCGCTGCGCGTCCTCGACTTGCTCGAACGCGCCCGCGCGCCAGCGGGCGAGGGCACTCCGCCCGGTCAAGAGGTTCTCCGTCTCCTCGAGGACGGCCTTGAGGTCGACGAGCCAGCAGTACGGGTCCGCGGCCGCCTGCTTCCCGATCGTGGCCGGGGGCGGCGCAGGCGGCATCCATGCGGCCATCACCGGGCGCTCGCCCGCGACGACGGCCCGTACCGCGACGTTCGCGAGGCGACTCCCGATCAGGCGATCGAACGCCGAGGGCCGGCCGCCGCGTACGACGTGCCCGAGCACCGTCACCCGCGTCTCGATGTTCGACGGATCCGCATCGGGATGTTTCTCGCGCAGCCGGGCGTCGACCTGGGCCTTCAGGCGATCGATGGGAATCGCGACCCCTTCAGCCTTGATGATGATGACGCGCTTCGCCTTCTTCGACCGGGCGCGGACCGCGAGCACGGTGTCGACGATCTGCGCGACGATCGCATCCTCGGACTTGCCCTGCTCCGGGAACAGCGCGAGGTCCGCGCCGACGGCGATCGCCGACGTCATCGCGAGGTAGCCGCAGTCGCGCCCCATCACCTCGACGATGAAGGTGCGGTCGTGGGCGGTGGCCGTGTCCGCGATCTTGTCGCACGCCTCGACGATCGTGTTCATCGCGGTGTCGACGCCGATCGAGAGACCGGTGTGCGCGAGGTCGTTGTCGATCGAGGCCGGGACGCCGGCGACGAACATCGGCGTGCCACCCGTCTCCTCGGGATCGCAGAGCTTGAGCGCGCCGGTCAGCGAGCCATTGCCCCCGATCACGACGAGGCCATCGATGCCGTGCGCGGCGAGCTGCGCTCGAGCCCGGTCTCGGACCTCGCGCTGGTGGAACTCCTTGCAGCGCGCGGAACCGAGGATGGTACCGCCCTCGCGGAGGATGCCCATCACGTCGGCGGCGGTGAGCGGCGTGATCGCGCCCTCGAGCATGCCCTTGTAACCCCGCTCGATGCCGAACATCTCGCAGCCCAGCGCGCGTCCGACCATCGTCGCCGCCCGGACTGCCGCATTCATACCCGGCGCGTCACCGCCACTCGTCAGGATCGCGATTCGCTTCGCACCGCCCATGAGCCGATGGTACTCGGGGCGGCGACGGCCCGGGCGACCGGCGCCACCTGCTTGGCCCGATCCGCGGCCTCGACCGTGAGGCGGCGCAACTGCGAGCGCACGTACATGGTCATCACGATCAGGACGCCGATGGTGCCCAGCTGGCCGGGCCCCGGGCGCTCGTCGCTCAGGGTGTTCACGCCGATGAGGGTCGCGATCTCCAGCGCCAGCGTGACGACGAGCAGGCCGTGGGCGAACCCCGCCCCCTCGGGCAGCTCGTCGCGCAGGTTCGCGCCCGCGATGAAGTACACCGTACCGAGCACGAAGGCGCCGACCATCGTGACGGAGCGGAGGAGCTCGAGAGCGTCCCGATGCCCGGTCCCGTTCGCGTTCGCGCCGGCGGCCACGAGGCCCATGGAAATGGCCATGACGCCCATCGCGATGAACCAGGCCCGCAAGGATCCTTCGGTTTCTCGCATGCTGTTAATACGTCTGATGCTTGGGGTTCTGTTCCCGCTACACTCGCAGGGATGGTTCGTGTCGAGCACGAAGGGCCCGTGACCGTGGTGACCCTCGATCGACGCGAGGCCCGCAACGCGGTCGACCGCGAGACCGCCGAGGAGCTAGCGACGGCGTTTCGAGCATTTGACGCAGACGCGAAGGCGTCGGTGGCGGTGCTGGTGGGGGACCACGGCACGTTCTGCGCGGGCGCGGACCTGAAGGCGATGGCGGCGGGCACGCCGAACCGGGTGCGGCCGGATGGGGATGGCCCGATGGGACCCTCCCGCATGTTGCTCGGCAAGCCGGTGATCGCGGCGATCGCGGGGCACGCGGTGGCGGGTGGTCTCGAGCTCGCGCTGTGGTGCGACCTGCGGGTGGCGGAGCAGACCGCGATCCTGGGCGTGTTCTGTCGCCGCTTTGGGGTCCCGCTGATCGACGGGGGGACGATCCGCCTGCCGCGCTTGATCGGGCTGTCGCGCGCGCTGGATCTCATCCTCACCGGGCGCGCGGTCGATGCCAACGAGGCCTACGCGATGGGCCTCGTGAACCGCGTCGTGCCGCCCGGGCAAGCGCGGGCCCAGGCGATCGCACTCGCGCGCGAGCTCGCCGCCCTCCCACAGGCCGCCCTGCGGGCCGATCGCATGAGTGCGTATCTGCAGTTCGGGCTGTCGCTCGACACGGCGCTCGCGACCGAATTCGAGCTGGGCACAGCGGCGCTCCCCGAGGCGATGCAGGGGGCCGCGCGCTTCACGAGCGGTGTCGGTCGTCACGGAGACAAGGCGTGAAGGTCCTCCCCGGCCTCGTACTCGGTGCGCTCATCGCCGGCTGTGTCGTGCGCGAGGTCCGGCAGCCATACCTGACCGGCACGTGCCAGGGAGCCTGTGCGCACTACATCGAGTGCAAGCCGGGCCACCCGGAGCAGGATCGCCTGCGGTGCGAGGAGGAGTGCCCGGGCGTCTTCAGCGATCCCGACTCGCTGATGGCCTACGAGAGCCTCGAGTGCCAGGCGGCGGTCGAATACGTCGACGGCACGCCGAAAGCGACGGCCCGGTAAGGAGTACGTTCCCTCCCCGGTGGCCGAGTCCGGACCAGAGCTGACCCTCGACGGCACCGTCGAGCGCTTCGTGTTCCGCTCGGAGGACACGAGCTGGACCGTCGCGCGCTTCAACACGTCGGGGCACGAGTTCGTGACCGTCGTCGGCGAGCTGGTCGGCGTGCAGGAGGGCTTACCGCTGCGCCTGCGCGGACAGTGGGTGCAGGACAAGAAGTTTGGCCGGCAGTTCAAGGTCTCGACGTATCAGCTGAGGACGCCGGAGACGATCGTCGGCATCGAGCGCTTCCTCGGTTCGGGCTTGATCCCCGGTGTCGGGGCCGCGATCGCCAAGGCGATCGTCGCGAAGTTTGGCGCCGAGACCCTCGAGGTCATCGACAAGACGCCTCACAAGCTGACCGAGGTCGCGGGCATCGGCACGAGTCGCGCGGCGAAGATCGCCGAGGCATTCGCCGGCCAGCGCCACGTGCAGGACGTGATGGTGTTCCTGCGGGGCCACGGCGTCTCGGCTGCCTTCGCGGCGCGCATCGTGAAGCGCTACGGCAAGGACACGATCAACGTCATCCGCGCGAATCCGTATCGCCTCGCGCACGAGGTGTGGGGCATCGGCTTTCGCACCGCCGATTCGATCGCGGAGAAGCTCGGCATCGCGCGCGACGCGCCGGAGCGGCTCGAGGCCGGCCTCCTGCACGCCCTCGAGACGGCGTCGGAGGACGGCCACATGCACCTGCCCGACGCGGAGCTGTTCGCCCAGACGGCGACGCTGCTGGGGGTGGCGCAGGAGCCGCTCGCGACCCGGCTCGGGGCGCTCGAGCAGGCCGGTCACGTGATGCGCGAGGTGCTCGGGGACCGCGGCGCGTGCACGGCCTTGCCCGATGCGTGGCAGGCGGAGACCGAGGCTGCCACCCGCCTCGCCGAGCTGGTGAAGACACCCGCGCGGGGCCTGGCCCTCGACGTCCACGCCGCGATCCACGCCTTCGAGAGCGTGACCAGCGTGACGCTGGCGGCGCAGCAACGCCGAGCCGTCGAGTCGGCGCTCGTCGACAAGTGCGTGGTGATCACGGGCGGCCCCGGCGTCGGCAAGACGACGATCGTGAAGGCGATCGTCCACCTCGCGAAGCTGGTGCACCGGAAGGTCTCACTGGCTGCGCCGACAGGACGCGCGGCCAAGCGGCTGGCCGAGGCCACCGTGCACGAGGCGACGACCATCCACCGGCTCCTCGAGTTCCAGCCGCACGAGGGCGGCTTCGCGCGGGGGCCCGAGAATCCCCTCGATGCGGACATGCTCGTCATCGACGAGAGCTCGATGGTGGATGCCCAGCTGTTTCGGTCCGTGCTCGCGGCGCTGCGGCCGGGGGCGCAGCTCGTGCTCGTGGGAGACGTCGATCAGCTGCCGTCGGTCGGAGCGGGCTCGGTGCTCTCCGACGTCATCGCGTCCGAGGCGGCGGTCGTCATCCGGCTCACGGAGATCTTCCGCCAGGCGGCCGCGAGCAAGATCGTCGTCTCCGCCCACGCCATCAACTCCGGCGAGCTCCCAGATCTCGAGGCGCCGGCCGGCACGACATCTGACTTCTACTTCATCGCGCGCGAGGAGCCCGAGGCGGCGAAGGCCACGATCGTCGAGCTCGTGGCCGAGCGGATTCCCCAGCGCTTCGGCTTCGATCCCGTCACCGAGGTGCAGGTGCTGGCCCCGATGCACCGTGGGGAGCTGGGCACGGCCTCGCTCAACCAGGCCCTGCAGGCGCGGCTCAACGGCCAGCCCGGCACCGAGCTGTCGCGCGGCGATCGCACCTATCGCGCCGGCGACAAGGTGATGCAGCTCAAGAACGACTACGACAAGAACGTCTTCAACGGCGACATCGGCGTGATCCTCGCCGTCGATGCCGAGGAGGGCGCCCTGCGCGTCGACTTCGATGGGCGCATGGTGAGCTACGAGCGCCCCGAGCTCGACCAGCTCGCCCACGCGTACTGCGTGTCCATCCACAAGAGTCAGGGCTCGGAGTACCCGGTGGTGGTGATCCCGCTGGCGACGCAGCACTTCATGATGCTCCAGCGCTCACTGCTGTACACGGCCGTCACACGCGGGAAGCGGCTGGTGGTGATCGTCGGGAGTCGCCGTGCGGTAGCGCTCGCCGTGAGGAACGCCGATGCGAAGAAGCGTTTCACGTGGCTCGCCGAGCGTGTCCGGCTCGCGCTAAGCAACTGAGACATGCGTTACCACGTGCTCGCGGCCGACTACGACGGAACGCTGGCGCACGACGGCGAGATCGACGAGGCCACGCTCGCCGCGCTGCGAAAGCTCCGCGAAAGTGGTCGCAAGCTCGTGATGGTGACGGGGCGCGAGCTCGACGAGCTGCTCGGGCACCTCGGCGAGACGCAGGAGCTCTTCGATCGCATCGTCGCCGAGAACGGCGCGCTCGTGTACGAGCCGGCGTCCAAGGCCGTGAAGCTCCTTGCGCAGCCGCCACCGCCCGAGCTCGCCGCGGAGCTCGAGCGTCGCGGCTGCGAGCGCGTCGCGGTCGGGCGCGTGATCGTCGCGACGTGGGAGCCACATCAGACGACCGTCCTCGACGTCATCCGCGAGCACGGCCTCGAGCTGCAGGTCGTGTTCAACAAGGGCGCCGTGATGGTGCTGCCGTCGGGGGTGAACAAGGCGACAGGGCTGCTCCGTGCCCTCGGCGAGCTCGGCCTGTCGCCACGCAACGCCGTCGCCATAGGTGATGCAGAGAACGATCACGCCTTGCTCGCGCTGTCGGAGTGCGGTGTGGCCGTCGCGAATGCGCTGCCGGCGTTGAAGGACAAGGCCGACGTGCTGACGCGCGGGGCGCGCGGGGAGGGCGTACAGGAGCTGATCTCCGGCCTCCTCAAGGACGACCTGCGGGCGGCCGCGCCGTTGCTGCGCCGGCGATCGATCATGCTCGGCCTACCGTTGAATCCAGATCTCGACCCGATCACGCTCGATCCCTACGCGACGAACATGATGGTGTGCGGCACGTCGGGCGGCGGCAAGTCCACCCTGACGACGGGCTTGATCGAGCGCATCGTCGAGGGCGGCTACCAGTTCGTCATCGTCGACCCCGAGGGCGACTTCGCGGAGCACGAACACGCCGTGGTCCTCGGTGGACCGCAGCGGATCCCACTGATGAGCGAAGTCCTCGACGTGCTGAGGGATCCGTCCAAGAGTGTCGTCGTGAACCTCCTCGGCGTGGCCCTCGGGCATCGGCCGGAGTTCGCCGTCGAGCTCTTCACGGCGCTCGCGAAGGTTCGCGCCAGCAGCGGTCGCCCCCACTGGCTGATCGTCGACGAGGCACATCACCTGATGCCGGCGGAACGCGCGGCCGCCTCGGTCGTTGTCGGCGTACGCCCGCACGGCACGATCTATCTGACGGTCCACCCCGGCAGCATCGACGAGCGGATCGTGAAGAGCATCAACGTGGTGCTCGCCGTCGGGGCGAACCCCGACACGACCATCGGCGAGCTATGCAAGGACATCGACATCGAGGCCCCGCCGGCGGCCTTCACCGAGGCCGAGCGGCTGCCCATCGGAGATGTCCTCTATTGGCGCGTGGGAGATCCGCAGGCGATCGTGGTGCGGACCGCGCCCCCGATGGCAGAGCGCAAGCGGCACTCGCGCAAGTACTCGGAGGGCAACCTCGGTCGCGACCGCTCGTTCTACTTCAAGGGCCCCGACGGCAAGCTGAACCTCAAGGCGCACAACCTCCAGCTCTTTTTGCATCTCGCCGACGGTGTCGACGACGCGACCTGGACCTATCACCTGCGCCGCAACGACTACTCGACGTGGCTGCGCATCGAGGTCAAGGATGCTGGCCTCGCCGACGAAGTCGCGGTCATCGAGCGTGACGATGCCCTCGCCCCTGCTGACAGCCGAGCCGCCATGCGGGCGGCCATCGAGGCGAAGTACACGCTCCCCGCCGACAAGCCGTCGGGAGTCATCGATCCCGAGGAGGAGAAGCAGCGAACACTCAGGCCGCCCAAGCCAACGTGATAGCGTCCTGCGACGGTGTCACTGCCGACGGGGAAGAAGCTCGATGGTCGCTACGAGGTCGGGCGCATGCTCGGCAAGGGCGGCATGGGTGTCGTCTACGAGGCGTTTCACACCGGGCTCGACCGCAAGGTCGCCCTGAAGGTGATCCTGGCGGGGGAGGCCGACGAGCCAGGCATCGCGCGGTTCCGCCGCGAGGCGAAGGTGGCGAGCAAGATCACCCACGAGCACGTCGTCCAGATCTACGACGTCGGCTCCGACGAAGCCGGCGACTTCATCGTCATGGAGCTCGTCGAGGGAGAGAGCTTGCAAGACGTCGTGAATCGGGGGCGGCTCGATCCCGAGCGCGCGATCGCGATCGCCGTCCAGATGCTCGAGGGCCTCGATGCCATCCATGCCGCCGGCATCGTGCATCGCGACGTGAAGCCGTCGAACGTCATGCTGGCGCGCAGCGCGGACCACGACGACCACGTGAAGCTCATGGACTTCGGCATCTCGAAGTCCATGTTCGGCGCCGTGTCGGCGACCATCACGGAGACCGGGCAGGTCATCGGGACGCCGCAGTACATGGCCCCCGAGCAGGTCGCGGGGGCCGACGCCGACCATCGTGCGGACGTCTACGCTGTCGGGCTCACGCTGTTCGCGATGCTGACCGGCGAGACGCCCTACGGCGACAAGACGTTCACCGAGCTCGTCGCGATCAAGCTGCGCGATCCGGCGCCCTCGTTGGCCCGGCATCGGATCGGACTGCCGCAGGGGCTCCTCGCCGCGGTGGCGAAGTCGCTCGAACGCGAGCCGTTCGATCGGTTCCCGACGGCCGCTGCCTTCGCGGCCGCCCTCCTGGCCGTCGACTTCACGGATGTCCAGGCCAACTCGGCCGCACACACGATGCGCGCGACGGATGCGGAGTCGCTCGCGCGCACGGTCGCCGCGACGCCGGCGGGGAAGACCCCCGCGCCGAAGGACATCGCGCCCACCGTCCCACTCGCCGCCCCACCGCCACCGCGCCGCCGCTGGGGCTGGGCGGTTGCGGGCGTCGTCCTCGGTGCCGGAGCGCTCGCCGCCGCCGTGCTCGCGTTCACCGGAGAAGCCGCGATGTCCGCGGCCCCACGTCCGATCGATGCCGCCATCGCAACGATCGACGCTCGCAGCGTCGATGCCGCGCCCGACCTCCTGGCCACCGCCCAGCTCGCCGAACGTCAGGGGCAGCTCGAGCTCGCCCTCACGACGTATCTCCAGGCCTTCGAAGCGTCGTCGGATCCGAGCCTGCTGTTTCGCGTCGGCGAGCTCAACGAGCGGCTCGATCGCAAGGCTGATGCCGCCGCGGCCTTCGAGCGCTACCTCGCACTGGTGCCCGCCGCGCCCGACGCGGGCACGACGACCGCTCGCATCCAGCGCCTCCGCGGCGGCTCGTCTCCCGACGCCGGCGTCGCGATCGCGAAGCAGCCCAGCACGAAGTCGCCCACGGCGAAGCCGCCCGCGAACGACTGTCGCTGCATCGTCGACAACCAGAAGGTCTGGGGCGGCATCTGGCTGTGCCGCACGCTCGCGCCCACGCCCATGTGCAAGTGCATGGCGAAGGGGCGCCCGCAGGCACTGTGTCCCGCGCCGTTCACCCTGTGCGACGGCTGCACCGGGTACACGGCCCGCCTCAACGGCAACACCTATCAGTGCGCCGCGCAGCCTGATTACAGCAGCTACTGGACGGCGGGGCAGGACCAAGAGCCGTGCGGCGGCTACGACTATCACGACCTGCGCGACCCGAAGCAGCCCGAGGATGCGCCGCGCCTCGAGGGTGCGCTCCAGTGCCAGCACTGCGCGAAGGACTTCGCGTACACCGGCGCCACCGGCGACGCGTGCACCGGCTACGTCCGCACGGGCAAGCAGGAGCCCGGACACCTCGACTGCGATCCGAAGGGGGGCAAGTGGTAGCTCCGGCTCTCGCCGTAGCCTGATTACACCGAGCCGCGTTCGACTTCGTCGAGAAGCTCGACGAGGGTCGTCACGCCGGACGCAGGGAACGCGTTGTAGATCGAGGCGCGGATGCCGCCGACGGAGCGGTGGCCCTTGAGGCCGGAGAGCCCACGCTCCTCGGCGCGCTTCAGGAACGTCGCCTCGAGCTCCTTGGTGGCGCCGCGGAAGGTGACGTTCATGAGCGAGCGCGAGCCCTTCGCCGCATGCGGCTTCCACGCCTTTGATTGGTCGAGGAAATCGTAGAGGACCTTCGCCTTGGCCTCGTTGCGCGTGGCCATGGCCGTGACGCCGCCCTGCGCGAGGATCCAGCGGCAGGTCTCTCCGATGACGAAGATGCCGAAGGTGTTGGGCGTGTTGTGGAGCGAGCGCTCGGCGACGTAGGTCCGGTACTGGTCGAGTGGCGGCAGATCCGTGCGGCCGGTCTCGACGAAGTCCTTGCGCGCGATCACGAGCGAGATGCCCGAGGGGCCGAGGTTCTTCTGCGCGCCGGCGTAGATCAGCGCGTGATTCGCGAGGGGGAGCGGACGGCTGAAGATGTCGCTCGAGGCGTCACAGACGAGCGGGGCAGGGGCGGTCGGCGGGGCGCTCCACTGCGTGCCGTAGATCGTTTCGTTGCTCGTGTAGTGGACGTACCGCGGAGCCGCGGACCACGTACACGCGGTCGGCGTCGTGGTGAAGTCGGGTGCGCCGGAGCAGGCGATATGGACCGTGCCGTAGCGGCGGGCTTCCTCGATCGCCTTGCCGGACCAGACGCCGGTGTGGCAGTAGTCGGCGGTCTGATCGGCCGCGAGGAACTGCTGCGGGATCCAGGCAAAGTGGGGCGTGGCGCCCGCGGTCACGAACAGCACCGCGTACTCGTCGCCGATGCCGCCGACCTCGCGGACGGCAGCCTCGGTGCGCTCGAGCACGGCCATGAACTCCGGGCCGCGGTGGCTGTGCTCGAGGATGCCGATCCCCGAGCCGTCGAGATCGACCAGCGCCTGCTGCGCGCGCTCGAGGACCTCGGGCGGCAGCATCGCGGGACCGGCGGAGAAGTTGAGCTTCTTCAGGGCTCTTCCCAGTAGAAGAGGGTGATCGCGATGCAGTGGAACGCTTCGTCGGACGACTGCGTCACGACGATGTCCGTCACCTTGAGATCCGAGTTGCGCGCCATCCACTCCGAGACCTTCTCTCCGAGCTGGTCGCGGTCGGCGACCATCGTCGCCGAGAACACCTTTACGCCGTTGAACGCGAGGTCGCGCCGCAGCGTGACGCGTCCGGACGTGGTGGCCTGGTTCGCTGACATCACCGCCACCTTACCCAAAAACTACTTACTCGTCATCGTCGAGCGCGCGGTCGAGAGCGTTCGCGAGCTTCTCCGCTTCCTGCGGCGACATCGACGAGGGCGTGAACGCTTTGTCGGCGGTCTCGACGAGCGCGATCATGCGCGCCTGCTCCGGTGACATGCCCGACGAGTCGCTGGTGATCCACTCGTCGAGCTCCTCGGTCAGGCGCTTCTTCGGGGCGCGAGCCTCTTCGCCCCTCGGCGTGATCCCGGCGGCGCCCCCATGGCGGCGGTATGAGATCGAACCGTATGCATTCGCGAGATCCCGGCGGAACTCGCTCATGTTCTGGTAGCGCTTGCCGGGATCCTTTTGCATGGCCTTCAGGATCAGATCCTCGGCCATCTGCGTGATCTCGCGGTGCGGCGCGAACTCGCGCGGCGACGGCGGCTGCTGATGGATGTGCATCGAGAGCACTTCGCTCGACTGCGGCGCCTCGAACGGCGGGCGGCCGCACAGCATGTCGAACAGGATCACGCCGAGCGAGTACACGTCGGCGCGGTGGTCGACGTCCTCGCCGCGCGCGGCCTCGGGCGACATGTACTCGGGCGTGCCGAAGACCGCGCCCTGCACGGTCTCCGCCATCAGCTCGTCCTGGATCATCACCTTCGCGATCCCGAAATCGAGGACCTTCACGAAGTCGTACGACTCCTCGCGCTCGGTGATCCACGTCTGATCCGGCGCCATGCGCACGAGGTCACGACGACCGGGCTTCTTCAGCAGCATGATGTTGTCGGGCTTGAGATCGCGGTGGATCACGCCGACGGCGTGCGCGGCCTCGAGCGCGAGCGCGATCTGGTTCGCGACGTTCAGGGCGCGGTGCAGCTCGACCGCGCCTTCCTTCTCGATCAGATCCTCGAGGCTCTTCCCTTCGAGGTACTCCATGACGAAGTACACCGGTCCGTCGGCGAGGATGCCGAAGTCGGTGACGTCGACGATGTTCGCGTGATTGATCGACGTCGCCGCGCGGGCTTCGCGCAGGAAGCGGTGGATCGCCTCCTGGTACTTCGCGAACTGTGCGTGGAGCACTTTCACCGCCACGCCCTTCTTGATGTAGACGTGCTCGCCCGCGTAGACGGTTCCCATCCCGCCCCGGCCGAGGATGCGATCGAGCCGGTAGTTACCGATCGACGTCCCGAGGCGCGCGATGTCGTCTTCCTCGACGAGGACTGCCGAATCGTGCAGGCAGAAGCGCTCTCCGTCGGGGAAGCGCGTGTAGCACCGAGGACAGACCTTCACTGGTGCGTTACTTCCCGAGCCGCGACTGGATGAAGAGGCTGAGGTACCGATTGTCGATCGGGCTCTGCCCGTCGGGCGGCTTCACGTTCAGCAGCGTGAACTCCATGCCGATATCGAACTTCTGGTTGGGCGAGAACTGCACGCGCCCCGTCACCGGGATCTGGAAGGCGCCCGCCGACGTGTCGAAGTCCGGGATGCGGAGCTGCCCGAAGACGACGATCGAGATGGGCGCGATCGGGTTCGTGGCGAAGCCGACCGAGGGGTTCAGGTCCGGCTTTACGTCGTTGCCGGTGACCTGGCTTCTGAGTGGGGGAATGCCGGAGTCCGGCATCTCGGGGTCGAAGGCCTCGTTGTTGACGACCGTGACGTAGTCCTGGTCGACCGAGTTGAAGTCGATCGTCATCAGGGTCTGCAGCGCGACGATCGCGATCTGGGGGGTGAACGCGTAGCGGAACGGGAAGCCGATGTCGACGCCGAACTTGATCCCACCGCTGTCGAACTGACCCGACGGGAGGAGATCGAGCGACGCGTCGCCGTTGCCGCATTCCATCGCGTTGGTGGCCGTCTCGCCGGGGCGTGAGGGCGGATTGCAGAAGAAGTCGTACTGGGGCAGCGCGTTGCGACGGATGTTCGCCGCGATACGGATGTTCACGACGTCGTACGCGAGGGCGCCCTCGAACCCGAGGTAGGCGCCGAACTGATTGAAGTTGTAGGCGCTCGTGAAGCCGCCGATGATCGAGAAGTTATCGCTATAGCCGTGGATGGCCTCGAGCGAGACACCGAACGACTCGAAGGCGCCCTTCGCCGAGATGTCCGTACCGACCCCGAGGCGGAGCTGGGTCAGCTTTTGCGTCAGGTTCAGCGGGCGCGAGATCTCGCGCTGCGGGTACGTCTCCATCGTGTAGAGACCACCCGCTGTGACCGGAGGCTGGTCCTTGTCGTCCTCCGGGTTCTCCTCCTCCTCCTCTTCCCCACCGTCGTCCTCCTCCTCCTCGTCCTCGTCGTCCTCCTGCGCGTATGCCGCATGCGTGTGGAAGCCGATCCCCAGCATGGCGAGGAACAGCGCCAGCGCGAGCCGCGGCCCGCGCGTTGACTTCGAGAGCATCACCACCTCGGGCGAAATGCTAACCCGAAACGGGGCCATGCAAGCACTTACGCGGCATCCGAAAACACGAACGGCCCGTCGAGTGACGAGCCGTGCGCGCTTCAATGAAAGCTAGTTAGTCAAGAGCGGCCCCACGAGTGCTCGACGAGCGAGCGCTCATGGGAGAAGCGAATCAACGCTTCTTGCCGCCCTTCTTGGCCGGCGCCTTCTTCGCGGGGGCCTTCTTGGCCGGCGCCTTCTTCGCGGGGGCCTTCTTGGCCGGCGCCGCCTTCTTCGCGGGGGCCTTCTTGGCCGGAGCCGCCTTCGCCGTCTTCTTGCGCTTGCTACCGCCGACCTGACGCTCCTTGCGGGCAACGTCGCCGTCGCCGTCGAGGTAGTAGAGGTACTTGCTGTAGTCCATCTCGACGCCAGCCGCGGCGACCTTGGTCGCCTTGCCCTTCGGCTGCCCCGGCTTCTTGCGGGGGGTCGCCCACACGTCGCCAGTCTTGATGTAGTACATCAGGTCGTTGTCGCGCTTGATGCCAGTCTTCGCAATCTTCTCGCCCATAACTTGAAACCCTCCAAATTGGGTTAGTCGGACCCTACTCCGACGCTCTGACAACCCTGCACGAGTCGATCTCGTCGGAAAATAGGCGCGATCACAAAAATCGTCGTCGGAGAGCGCTCCCTCCCCCTCGGAGATCCGATTCCTCGACGGGAAAATGCTGTGGATAAGTGGTTTCTCGACGAGGATCCGCGGTGATCTAAATCCTCGACGGGAATCAGGATTTCCTCGTCGGAGATCGCGGCTCGCACACCAGGACCTGGCTCTCGGCGGCCCCGTCGAGGGGGCCGAAAGAAAAATCGCCGTACCGACCCACCACCCGGAACCCGGCGTGGGCCACGAGGGCCTCCAGCTCCGCGGGGAAGTACTTCCGCTGGGTCAGTTTGACCACCCGCGTGGGACCTCGACCGTCGGCCGGCTCGTAGAAGAGGCGGATCAGCGCGATCTGGTTCACCGGGTCGTAGTCGTGATTCGTCGAGTAGAAGACCTGCTTCTTCGTCGAGGGATCCGTGAACTTGGTCCGCGCCCAGCGCTTGTCCGGATCGCGCGTGAGCCAGGCGAGGTCGGGCATCTGGACGTCGAAGGCGAAGGCGCCGCCGGGAGCCAGATGGGCCGCGACCGCCCGCAGGCAGGCGTCGAGCTCGCCCCGCGTGTAGAGGTGCTCGAGGACATTGAAGGCCGCGATCGCGAGTGGGAACTTTTGCCCCGCGACCCCGAAGCCCCGGAGATCCGCCCGCGCGGTGGTGATCCGCGGTGCGACGGCCGCGGGCAGGGCGGCGACCCGGCTGCGGAGCTTCTTCAGCATCGGCTCGCTGCGGTCGAGGGCGACGACGGTGTGGCCATCGCGCGCGAGCGGGATCGTGACGCGGCCGGACCCGGCGCCCAGCTCGAGGATGCGTCCGGTCCCGAGACGCCGCTTCGCGAGCTCCCGGTAGAAGGTCACATCCGCGCGGCGGCGGCGGTACTCGAAGTCGTAGAGCTCGGCATTGCTGTAGTGCTCGCGCGAGCCGGCGTCGACGAGCTCACCTTCGAGGGAGTCGTCGATCTCGACGACCGCGGCGCGCGGCCGGGGGCCCGAGGTCCGCTTAGCGCCCACGGCCACCGCGGCGGCGGCGACGCCGCTTGCGCGGACCACTACCGTCGGTCGCCTCTTCTTCCTCGCGACCCGCGCCCATGGCGACGGTCGGGGGCGTGCTCGGTTCGCGCCCGGCGGCGCGCTCGGTCAGCTCGAACAGGAGCACGGCGTCGTCGACGAGGTCGCGGCCGCCCGTCAGCTCGGCCTGGCCGCCCTTCTTGCGGGCGAGCTGAAGACGGCGCTGGGCGAGCATCAGATAGCGCATGCGCTCGGCGTCGCGGCGGGTGACGTGGAGCTGCGTGATCATCGGACCAGCGAGCTCGTTGATGGCGCTGTGGAGCTCGGCCCCGCGGAGCTCCTCCGACAGAAACGGCGCGATCATCATCGTGAGTGCGGCTGCATTCGAGACCTCGCGGCCCTCGGCGACGGCGGCGTCGATCTGATCGAGGGCGGCCCAGGCGATCTTGCGGCGAGCCACGACGTCGGTCCCGCTCGCGACGAACG
>LNFM01032614.1_pt1 | contig 19792 bp, 15 predicted proteins | sample 596031 | NCBI WGS metagenome assembly LNFM01 (sample SAMN04254537, study PRJNA301005) | activated carbon metagenome | isolation source: dual media filters at the Ann Arbor, Michigan drinking water treatment plant | place: USA: Ann Arbor | reverse complement strand
AGCGGCGAGCGCCCGATCTTTGACCTGTTCAATGTGGACGAAGACATCGTGCGCGCGCTCAGCCGCCGGGTCGACCTGAAGTCGGGCGGCTACCTGGTGATTGACCAGACCGAGGCACTGACCACGGTGGACGTGAACACCGGCGGTTTTGTGGGCGCACGCAATTTCGACGACACCGTGTTCCGCACCAACCTGGAAGCGGCGCAGGCCATTGCGCGGCAATTGCGCCTGCGCAACCTGGGCGGCATCGTGATCGTGGATTTCATCGACATGGTGCGCGAAGACCACCGCGATTCCGTGCTCGGCGAGTTCCGCAAACAGCTCGCACGCGACCGCGTCAAAACCATGACCGGCGGTTTTTCGCAGCTGGGCCTGGTGGAGATGACGCGCAAGCGCACGCGCGAGTCGCTCGCCCACATGCTCAGTGAGCCCTGCGAGGCCTGCAGCGGCAAGGGGGTGGTGAAAACCGCGCGCAGCGTGTGCTACGACATCCTGCGCGAGATCCTGCGCGAAGCCCGCGCATTCAACCCGCGCGAATTTCGTGTGGTGGCCTCGGCCAAGGTGGTGGAACTCTTCCTCGACGAAGAGCGGGCCCACCTCGCGGGTCTGTCGGACTTCATCGGCAAGCCCATTTCGCTCCAGAGCGAGGGCTCGATGACACAGGAGCAGTACGACATCGTGCTGCTGTAGACGCGCTCTTCAGGCTTCTGGCTCAGGCCTGAAGCTCTGCGAGTGCAACCGCGCGTAGAGTCCATCGGCGTGCAGCAATTCGCGGTGCGTGCCCTGTTCGCTGATGCGGCCGTCAGCCAGCACCACCACGCGGTCGGCGTGTTCGATGGTGGAGAGGCGGTGCGCGATCACGAGCGTGGTGCGGCCCTTCATCAGACGGGCCAGTGCGTCCTGCACCAGCCGTTCCGATTCGTTGTCCAGCGCCGATGTGGCTTCGTCCAGGATCAGGATGGGCGCGTCCTTGTAGATCGCTCGGGCGATGGCGAGGCGCTGGCGCTGACCGCCCGAGAGCTCGGCCGCGTTGTGGCCCACGTTGCTGTGGATGCCCTGGGGCAGGCGTTCGACCAGCTCGCCGAGGTTGGCCGACTCGAGCGCGGCGCGCACGCGGTCTTCGTCAACCTCGTTGCCCAGTGCGCCCAGCGCCACATTGGCGGCCAGCGTGTCGTTGAGCATCACCACGTCCTGGCTCACCATGGCGTACTGGCGGCGCAGGCTGCGCAGGTCCCAGTCGGCCAGCGGCACGCCGTCGAGCCGGATGTCGCCGCGCTCGATCTCCACGAAACGCGGCAGCAGGTTGACCAGGGTGGTCTTGCCGGAACCCGACGGGCCCACGAAGGCCACGACCTCACCGGGGTGGATGTCCAGCGAGACGCCGCGCAGGGCCACCAGGCTGTCGTCGTCGCTTTGCACGACCTGGTCGTCCTTGGCCGGGTAGCGCACCCACACGCCGCTCAGCGTGATCGAACCCGTCACCCGATCGGTCGTGTGCGTTCCGCTGGATTGTTCGGGCGTGTTTTCGATGAGTTCCAGCCCTCGCTCCAGGGCCGCGAGGCCGCGCGTGATGGGCGCGGTGATTTCGGCCAGGTGCCGGATCGGCGTGATCAGCATCAGCATGGCAGTGACGAAGGCCACGAAGTTGCCCACCGTGACGCCGCTGCTGCTGCTCTGCCACAGCGCCACCGCAATCACCGCCGACAGTGCCGCGGAGGCGAGCAGCTGCGTGAGCGGTGTCATGGCCGCCATGGCGATGGTGGACTTGAGCGCCAGCCGGCGCAACGCCAGACTGAGCACGTCAAAGCGCTCGGTCTGGCGCGCCTGCGCGCCGTGCAGGCGCACCATGCGGTGCGCCAGCGCGTTTTCTTCCACCACGTAGGCCAGTTCGTCGGTGGCGGTCTGGCTGTCGCGGGTGAGCTTGTAGAGCCGCCGCGATAACACACGCATGATCAGGATCAGCCCGGGGAACACCAGCATCACGATCAGCGTGAGCTTCCAGTTCAGGTAGAACAGGTAGCCCAGCAGTGCCAGCACGGTGAGGCTGTCCTTGGTGAGCGTGAGGAAGGCAGACACCAGCATCTGCGAGCCGGTCTGTACCTCGTACACCAGCGTGTTCGACAGTTTGCTCGCGCTCTGGCGGGCGAACAGCGTCATTTGCGCGTCGTTGAGTTTGACGAACATGGCCCGGCGCAGGTTGAGCAAGCCCAGACTGGCTGTGTAGGAGAGCGTGTACTGCGCCACAAAGCCCGCCAGGCCACGGATGCCGAACAGGCCCATGAGCGCCACCGGCACCATCCAGAGTTCGATGTTGCCCTCGGCAAAGCCGCGGTCCAGCAAGGTTTTGAGCAGGGCCGGAATCAAGGGCTCGGTCAGCGCACCGATCAGCGTGCTGACCGCCGCCAGGGCAATGCCGGTCTTGGCCGAGCGGAAGTAGGGCCAAAGGCGCAGCAGGCGCTGGGTCAGTGTGCCGGCCAGTGGCGGGCTGGTGTTGTTGGATGCGGTCAAAAGCGGATCGGTCCCAAAGTGTGCCGGCCTGCGGAACATTCCGCACTGTGGCGAGTCAGCCTTGCACCACAAGCGACGGCCCTGCGTGCACACATCTTGTCACGGGAGGGCCGTATGCCTCCGTTATCCTGCTGCCACCTCAGGACAAGCGACACACTCAGCATGCTGGATTTGAACCGACACAACGCGCCGCCCCTGATTCCGAGACGCCGCGCGCTCGGCCTGGTTTCCACCCTCCCTTTGCTCGCCTGGCCTTTGGCATCTCAGGCCCAATTCCGGGTCGAGGTCGCCGGCGTCGGTCTCACCCAGTTCCCGTTTTCTGCCGTGGGTTTTCGCGGCAACGACGTTGCCAGTGAAAACATCGCCGCCATCGTGCGCGCCGACCTGGAGCGCAGCGGCCAGTTCCGCTTCGTCGACCCCATCGCAGGCGGTCTGGACGAAACCTCCCGCCCCGATCTCGGCCCCTGGCGCGAGCGCAGGACCGACTCCCTGCTCACCGGCAGCGTCACCAAGCTGGCCGATGGCCGCTTCGACGTGCGTTTCCGACTGTGGGACGTGGTGCGTGGGCAAGACCTGGGCGGCCTGAGCTACCCGGTGGGCGCACAAGACCTGCGCCTGGCTGCGCACCGCGTGGCCGACTTCATTTACGAGAAGATCACCGGCGAGAAGGGCGTGTTTTCTACCCGCATCGCCTATGTGACCAAAACGGCGCAGCGCCACAACCTCTGGGTGGCCGATGCCGATGGGGAGAACGCGCGTGCGGCCCTCACCAGCCCCGAACCCATCATCTCGCCGAGCTGGGCACCGGGTGGCGCCCAACTGGCTTATGTGTCGTTCGAAGCGCGCAAGCCCGTGATTTACGCGCACGACGTGGCTTCGGGCAAGCGGCGCCTGCTGGCCAATTTCAAGGGCTCCAACAGCGCTCCCTCGTGGTCGCCCGATGGCCGTTCGGTGGTGGCCACGCTGTCGCTCTCAGGCAGTGCGCAGGTGTACGCCATGGACGCCAACGGCGGCGAGCCGCGCCGATTGAGCCAGTCGGCCAGCATCGACACCGAACCGGTGTTCAGCCCGGACGGCAAGTCCATTTACTTTGTGAGCGACCGCGGCGGTTCTCCGCAGGTCTACCGCATGGGTGCGCAGGGCGGCAACGCCCAGCGCCTGACCTTCACCGGCAACTACAACATCTCCCCCGCGCCCAGCCCGGACGGGCGCTGGCTGGCCTTCATCTCCCGCGTCAATGGCCAGTGGTACCGTGACGGCACTCACCGAGTCGAGCGCCGACGAGAGCCCCAGCTTCGCGCCCAACAGCCGCATGATCATTTACGCCACCCGCGAGAAGGGCCAGGAAGCCCTGATGACGACCACGGTGGACGGACGCATCAAAACGCGCCTGGCCGGTGCACAAGGCGACATACGCGAGCCCGAATGGGGCCCGTTCCTGCGCTGATTCGCACCATGGGCCCCTGAGGGCTCCCGCACCCATTCTTTTTTTGTTTCCAAGGAATCTCTCCATGAACACCCTCTCGAACCCATCCGCCATTCGAAACACGCGCCTGCAGCGCGGCCTGCGCCTGGTGGCCGGGCTGGGCCTGGCCGCCGCGCTGGCCGCTTGCAGTTCCGGTGTGAAGCTCGACGACGTGCCGGTTGAAGACCGTTCTGGCTCTGCACTCGGTTCCGGCGGTGCCGCAGGTGGCCAGGGTGGCGCTGTCGATCCGCGTGGCGTCTCCGGCGTGTCCGTGGGCGGTGCCGATTCGGCCCAGCCCGCCGCCGTGGCACGCATCATCTATTTCGACTACGACAGCTTCGAAGTCAAGGCCGACTCGGCAGCTACGCTGGAAGCCAATGCGCGTTACCTCAACGCCAACCGCACCCGCCGTGTGAATCTTGAAGGTCACACCGACGAGCGCGGTGGCCGCGAATACAACCTGGCGCTGGGCCAGAAGCGTGCCGAGGCCGTGCGCCGCGCGCTGGGTCTGCTGGGCGTGACCGAAGCGCAGATGGAAGCCGTGAGCTTTGGCGAAGAGAAGCCCGCTCAAGTGGGTCTGGACGAAGCTTCATTCGCCAAGAACCGCCGCGTTGAACTGACCTACCGTTGAACATGAAGCTGACCTCCGCCGCGCCCTGGGCGCTTCTTCTTGCCATGGTGTGGCCCTTGCAGGCCCAAGCCTTGTTTGGTGACGACGAGGCGCGCAAGGCCATCATCGAGCTGCGGCAGAAGGTGGATGCCAACAAGCAGGCTGCCGACAGTGCTGCGGCCGAAGCGCGCGAAGGCGATGCGGGTATGCGCCGCAGCCTGCTGGAGCTGTCCAACCAGATCGAGCAGCTGCGGGCCGAGCTTGCGCGCCTGAGGGGCCAGAACGAGCAGTTGGCGCGTGAGGTGTCCGAGCTGCAACGGCAGCAGAAAGACGTGCAGGCCGGCATCGACGAGCGTCTGCGCCAGGTAGAGCCGCTGCGCATCGAGTTTGACGGCCAGACCTTCACTGCCGCGCCGGCTGAAAAGGCCGACTTCGAAGCCGCCATGGCGCAGCTGCGCAAGTCCGAGTTCCAGCCGGCAGCGGCAGCCTACGCGTCGTTCCTGCAGCGTTACCCCGCCAGCGGCTACACGCCTTCGGTGCTGTACTGGCTGGGCAACGCGCAGTACGCCATCCGCGCCTACAAGGAAGCCGTGGCCACCCACAGCCGTCTGGTGCGTGAATTTCCAGCCCACATGCGCACGCCCGAGGCCATGCTCGCCATGGCCAACAGTCACGTTGAACTGAAAGACGCGCGCACCGCGAAGAGCACGCTTGAAAACCTGGTGAAGGCGCATCCGAACTCCGAGGCTGCTGCTGCGGCCCGCGAACGGCTGGCCCGCCTGCGTTGACATGAGCCACGTGCCTCGGCACGTGGCTATCGGCGCAGAAGGGACTATGCCCGCCTCCTACAATGGCGGCCATGGAAATCGCCGACCTCGCCAAACTCAATACCCTCGTCCTCTGGGCCGCTTTCGCAGTGGCCCTTGTTTTTGGGTTCATCGCGCAACGCACGCACTTCTGCACCATGGGCGCGATCAGCGACATCGTGAACATGGGCGACTGGACGCGCATGCGCATGTGGGGCATGGCGGTGGGCATCGCGATGATCGGCTTCTACGGCATGGCCTGGGTCGGCTGGATCGATCCCGCGCAAAGCATTTACACCGGTCCGCGCGTCATCTGGCTCTCTGCGGTGGTGGGTGGGGCCTTGTTCGGTTTCGGCATGGTGCTGGCCTCGGGCTGCGGCAGCAAGACGCTGGTGCGCATCGGTGCTGGCAGCCTGAAGTCGCTGGTGGTTTTTTTCGTCATGGGCATCGCCGCGTTTGCCACCCTGCGCGGCGTGACCGCCGTCCTGCGTGTGAATACGGTGGACACCGTCTCCTTCAACATGGCATCGGGCTCCGCGTTGCCCGCCTGGCTCGCCACTGTCATGGGCTCGGCGCCTGCGGTCACGGGATTGTTGTTCGCGCTGGTGGTCGGTGGCGCCCTGGTGGTCTGGGCGCTGCTGGGACGTGATTTCCGCACCGGCAACAACCTGCTCGCCGGCTTCGGGCTCGGGCTGGTGGTGACCGCCATGTGGTGGGTCAGTGGCCGGCTCGGTTTTGTGGCCGAGCACCCCGAAACGCTGGATGCCGTCTTCCTGGGCAGCAACACCGGCCGCATGGACGCGCTGACCTTCACCGCACCCATGGCCTACACGCTGGACTGGCTCATCTTTTTCAGCGACACCTCCAAGGTGCTCACCTTTGGTGTTGTCACGGTGGTGGGCATGGTGGTCGGCGCGTTTGTGTGCGCCGTCCTCGAAGGCAGCTTTCGCTGGGAAGGATTCCGCAGCACGCAAGACACGGCCTTGCACATGGCCGGTGCTGTTTGCATGGGCGTGGGGGGCGTCACCGCGCTGGGCTGCACGGTCGGCCAGGGCATGTCGGGTCTGTCCACCTTGAGCCTGACCAGCATCATCGCGGTCACCGGCATCGTGCTCGGTGCCATCGGTGGTTTCCGCTTCCAGATATGGTTGCTGGACCGCGAGTGACCCAGGACAAGAACGAGCGATTCGAGCGCCGCTTTGGCGGGCTGCGCCGGCTCTACGGTGTCGATGGTGCGCAGCGCATCTTCAACGCGCACGTGGTGGTGGTGGGCATCGGTGGGGTGGGGTCGTGGGCGGTGGAGGCCCTGGCGCGCAGCGGCGTGCGGCGTCTCACCTTGATCGACCTCGATCACGTGTCCGAATCCAACATCAACCGGCAGATCCATGCCTTGGAGCCGACGCTGGGCCGGGCCAAGGCCGAGGCGATGCGCGACCGCATCGCGCTGTTTCATCCCGATTGCGGCGTCGATGTGATCGACGAGTTCGTCACGCCAGAGAACTGGCCCGCGTTGCTGCACGGTGTGTCCGGTCTTGAAGGTTTGCCCTCGGCGGTCATCGATGCTTGTGACCAGGTGCGTGCCAAGACCACCCTGGCCGGCTGGGCCATCGCCCACTCGGTGCCATTCATCACGGTGGGTGCGGCGGGCGGCAAGCGACTCGCTCACGCGGTTGACGTCGCTGATCTGAGCGAGGTGACACACGACCCCTTGCTCGCGCAGTTGCGCTATCGCCTGCGCAAACACCACGGCGGCGCGCGCACGGGACGCATGGGTGTTGGCTGCGTGTTCAGCCGCGAAACTGTGGCGCCGCCCGATGCGTCTTGCAACATCGAGGACGTTGACGGCTCACTCAACTGCCACGGTTATGGCTCGGTGGTGAGCGTCACGGCAGCGTTTGGTTTCTGCGCTGCAGGTTGGGTGATGAACAACTTGGCGAAAGATGCACAAGCAATCTTGAAGAGGTCTTCAAATGGCCCCGAAAAAGAAGTTATAATTTGAGGCTTCGCGGGATACACAATGTGCAAACAGTGTGTCGAATGTGAAGCCCTGATGGGACGTAATCCGTTTGTCGTGGGTTCGACCCCCGCACGTCCCACCAAAACATGTGAAGCCCTGATCGAAAGATCAGGGCTTTTTTGTTGCCCGCTGCATGCACTGCAGCGGGCAGGGCGCCCCGCAAGGACTCAGCGCTTCTTGAAGAAGCCGTAGATCACCAGCAGGATGATCGCGCCGATCACCGACGCAATGAAGCCGACCGGATCACCCTGGCGGTAGAAGCCCAGTGCTGCGCCAAGATACCCCGCCACGAAAGCACCGGCGACACCGAGCAGAGCGGTCATGATCCAGCCCATGCTGTCGTTGCCGGGCTTGATGGCGCGTGCAATGAAACCGGCGATGAGGCCGATGAAAAGGGTGCCGAGAATGGACATCATTCGAAAGACTCCTGAGCGTTGAGGTGGATACAAAAGCAGTAGAGCCTGCACTCTAGCTGCTTTTTACGTCGCCCCCAGGCCGTGCCACTGGCGGCTTGTCAGAAGCTCAGGCGTTCACGGCTTCGATGGCTTCGGTGAGCTCCAGCCAGCGCGCCTCAAGGGCTTCGTTCTCGTCGTTCACGGCCTTGAGTTGTTTGCCGTTTTTGGCCAGGTCGGCCGGGCTGAGTGGTTGCCCCAGGGTTGCCTCCAGGCGGGATTTGTCCTGGGCGAGCTGTGCCATGCGCTTCTCGGTCTGCTCCAGCTCCTTCTTGAGCGGCTTGGTTTTCTCGGCCAGTTGCTGGCGGCGCTGGGCGTCGTTGCGCTTCTGCTCGGGTGCCGCCACTGGCGCCGCTGCCGGCGTGCGTTGTGCATCGCGCTGTTCCTGGCGCTGGGCCTCGCGTGACTGCTTGGCCATGTCCAGCAGGTAGCGCTGGTAGTCGTCGAGGTCACCGTCGAAGGGTTCGATGCCGCCGCGCGAGACCAGCCAGAACTCGTCGCACACGGCGCGCAGCAACGCGCGGTCGTGGCTGACCAGCATCACAGTGACAAGGCCTCGCGCGTGGCGAGGTCCAGGTGGTTGGTGGGCTCGTCGAGCAGCAGCAGGTTGGGGCGCTGCCAGACGATCATGCACAGCACCAGACGGGCCTTTTCGCCGCCGCTCATGCTGCCCACGCTTTGTTTGACCTGGTCGCCGGTGAAGTTGAAGTTGCCCAGGAAACTGCGCAGGTCTTGCTCACGCGTGGGCTGGCCGCTCAGGCGGCCTTCAGCGGTGCATTCCCGCACCAGGCGGATCATGTGTTCCAGCGGTGTGTCGGCCGGGCGCAGCACGTCGAGTTCCTGTTGCGCGAAGTAACCGATGTTCAGGCCCTTGCCTTCGGTGATCTCGCCGGCGATGGGTTGCAGGTCGCGCGCGATGGTTTTGACCACGGTGGACTTGCCCTGGCCGTTGGCACCCAGAATGCCGATGCGCTGTCCCGCCAGCACCGAGCGGCTGATGTTGCGCACGATCACGGTGGGCTCACTGCCTTCGTCGGGTGGTGGGTAGCCAAAGCTGGCGTCGCTCATGGCCAGCATCGGGTTGGGCAGGTTTTGCGGCTCGGTGAATTCGAAGGTGAAGTCGGCGTCGGCCAGCACCGGACCGATCTTCTCCATGCGCTCCAGCGCCTTCACACGGCTCTGCGCCTGCTTGGCCTTGCTGGCCTTGGCCTTGAAGCGGTCGATGAATTTCTGCAGGTGCGCCATCTTGTCCTGCTGACGCGAATACGCCGACTGCTGCAGCGCCATCTGCTCGGCGCGCATGTCCTCGAAGCGGCTGTAGTTGCCGCCGTAGCGGGTGAGCTGTGCGGTGTGGATGTGGATGGTGACGTTGGTCACCGCGTCGAGGAATTCGCGGTCGTGGCTGATGACCAGCATCGTGCCTTCGTAGCGCTTGAGCCAGGCTTCCAGCCACACGAGCGCGTCGAGATCCAGGTGGTTGGTGGGCTCGTCGAGCAGCAGCAACTCGCTTGGGCACATGAGGGCGCGCGCAAGCTGCAGGCGCATGCGCCAGCCACCCGAAAAGCTGTTGACCGGGCGCTCCAGTTCGTTGGTGCGAAAACCCAGGCCGAGGATGAGAGCCTGGGCACGTGCGGGTGCGTCGTGTGCGCCAGCATCGTGCAGGGCCATGTAGGCGTGGGCCATGCGTTCACCGTCGCCACTGTCTTCCGAGGCAGTCACCTCCTGCTGTGCGGCGAGCAGGGTGACGTCACCCTCGATCACGAACTGCGTGGCGGATTCTTCGGTCTCCGGCATGTCCTGCGCCACCTGAGCCATGCGCCATTGCGGTGGCACGTAGAAGTCGCCCTTGTCTTCGTGAAGGGTGTGGTTGAGCAGGCCGAACAGGCTGGACTTGCCTTTCACCCGGGTTGATGGTGCACGACGCGTTGTCGAGCAGGACCTTCACACCGCGGCGAAGGACAAGGTTTTTCAAGGTGATCATGGAGCGGGCGTCTGCGAAGTGGGCAGCGCCAAAAGGGATTCAAGGGTGAGCAAAAGGACTTGGTCGTCGCCGGCGCTGGTGGCCAGCCAGACGACTTCCAGGTGGGGAAACGCGGCTTCAAAGTGCTCGCGTTCGTTGCCGATTTCGAGCACCAGCACGCCCTGGGGTTTGAGGCGCTTGGGCAGGTCGCGGATGAGGGTACGCACGAAATCCATGCCGTCGACGTTGCCGGCGGTGTTGCCGTCCAGCGCCAGGGCCGGTTCGGCGCGGTATTCGGGTGGCAGTGCGGCCATGCTGCGCGCGTTCACGTAGGGCGGGTTGCACAACACAAGGTCCCAGGGGCCGGGGCAGTTCTGCAGGCCGTCGGACTCCACCAGCCGGATGCGATGCTGCAGTTCGTGGCGCGCTACGTTGATGCGTGCGACTTCCAGCGCGTCCGGGGAAATGTCGGCGCCGGTCACGCGAACATCGGGGTACGCCATGGCCGCGAGCACGGCCAGGCTGCCGTTGCCGGTGCACAGGTCCAGCACGTCGCGGGTTTTTTCGTCCAGCCAGGGGTCGATCGAGCCTTCGGCCAGCAGCTCGGCAATGAAGCTGCGCGGCACGATGGCGCGCCGGTCCACGTGGAAGGACACGCCTTGCAGCCAGGCTTCGCCGGTGAGGTAGGCCGCCGGTTCGCGGGTGTCGATGCGCCGCTGGATCAAGGCGTTCACCTCGGCTTGCTGCTCGGGTGTCACGGGCTGGCGGGCGAGGGCGTCCAGGTCGCTGTCCAGCGGCAGGCCGAGCTGCCACAGCACGAGCCAGATGGCCTCGTCGCGCGCGTTGGTGGTGCCGTGGCCATAAGCCAGTCGGGCCGCGTCCAGGCGGCGGGCGGCCGCAGCCAGCAGTTCTTTCAGTTTCACGGGGCGCTCAGTCGGGAGAGCCGCCAAGACGGGACAGCTTGTCCAGCGTGCAGCGGTAGATGTTCTTGAGCGGTTCGATGTCGGCCACGGCCACATGCTCGTCGATCTTGTGGATGGTGGCGTTGGGTGGGCCGAGTTCGATCACTTGGGGGCATACCTGGGCAATGAAGCGCCCGTCGCTGGTGCCGCCGGTGGTGGAGAGTTCGGTCGTGATGCCGGTTTCATCAAAGATGGCTGCGCGCACGGCCTCCACCAGCGTGCCGGGAGGTGTGAGGAAGGGACGCCCGCCCAGTGTCCAGGCGAGGTCGTAGCCGCTGCCGGCTTGCAGGCCGTGTCGGGCCAGGATATCGGTCACGCGTTGCTGCAAACCCTCGGGGGTGGACTCGGTGGAGAAACGGAAGTTGAAGTCGATCACCACGGTGCCCGGGATCACATTGCTCGCACCCGTGCCGCCGTGGATGTTGCTGATCTGCCAGCTGGTGGGCGGGAAAAATGCGTTGCCGGCGTCCCAGGTCGTGGCGGCCAGTTCGGCCAGCGCGGGCGCGGCGAGGTGGATCGGGTTCTTGGCGAGGTGCGGGTAGGCAATGTGGCCCTGGATGCCCTTGACCGTGAGCTTGCCGCTCATGGTGCCGCGGCGGCCGTTCTTGATCATGTCGCCGGTGCGTTCCACCGAGGTGGGTTCGCCCACGATGCACCAGTCGAGCCGCTCGCCGCGTTGTTTGAGCAACTCGCAGACCACCACTGTGCCATCCAGGGCAGGGCCTTCTTCGTCGCTGGTGAGCAGAAAGGCGATGTCGATGGAGGGTCTTGGGTGTTCAGCCACGAACTCCTCGCACGCCACCACCATGGCGGCGAGCGAGGTTTTCATGTCGCTCGCGCCGCGACCATAAAGCTTGCCGTCGCGGTGCGTAGGGGCGAACGGATCGCTGCCCCAGGCGGTGGTCGGGCCGGTGGGCACCACGTCGGTGTGGCCGGCAAAAATCAGCGTGGGTTGCTGGCCCGTGCCCAGGCGAGCCCAGAGGTTGGTTACGCGGAAATCGTCTGGGCCGCTCTCGATGGTTTCGCAGCGGAAGCCCAGGGCCTCAAGACGCTGCGCAATGACTGACTGGCAGCCTTCATCGCGCGGCGTGACGGAGGCGCGGGCGATGAGCTGTTCGGTCAGGCGCAGGGTGTCTGTCATGGAGTCAATACTTCACGTCGAGCGTGAACTCGGTGAAGGTGGCGTTCTCGGCGGCATCTTCGTCGGTGGCGTGCGCTGCGTCGTTCGACTTGTTCGCATGAAAGTCGTTCTGCAGTCGCCACAGCAGGTTGTTGGGCGAATCGGCCTGGGCCAGACCTTCGTTGCGTGTGACCAGGCCATCGTTGATCAGCCGCGCAAGGTCCTGTTCGAAACTCTGTGAGCCGTCGGCCAGCGACTTTTCCATGGCCTCGCGCACGCCGGAGAAGTCGGCCTTTTGGATCAGGTCGGCGATCAGCGAGGTGTTGAGCAGCACTTCCATGGCAGGCACGCGGCCCCCGGTGTGGGTGCGCAGCAGGCGTTGTGAGACGATCGCGCGCAGCGCGGCGGCCAGGTCACCCAGCATGGTGGGGCGCACCTCGACCGGGTAGAAGCTCAGGATGCGGTTGAGCGCCTGGTAGCTGTTGTTGGCGTGCAGAGTGGCCAGGCACAGGTGGCCCGACTGCGCGTAGGCAATCGCGGCCGACATGGTTTCGCGGTCGCGAATCTCGCCGATCAGGATGACGTCGGGCGCCTGGCGCAGCGCGTTCTTCAGCGCGATCTGCAGCGAAGCTGTGTCGGGACCGATCTCGCGCTGGTTCACCACCGATTTCTTGTTCTTGTAGACGTATTCGATCGGGTCTTCAATGGTGAGCACGTGGCCGCTGGCGCACTCGTTGCGATGATCGATCATGGCCGCCAGCGTGGTGCTCTTTCCGGCGCCGGTGGCGCCCACCATCAGCACCAGGCCGCGTTTTTCCATCACCAGGTCGGCCAGCACGGGCGCCACGTTGAGTGAATCGAGCGCCGGGATGTCGCCCGGGATGAACCGGATCACCACCGCGATGTTGCCGCGCTGGCGGAATGCGCTGATGCGGAAGTTGCCGAGCGCCTCCAGCGGCACGGCCATGTTGAGCTCGCCGGTTTCCTGAAGCTCTTCCATGCGGGTGGAGGGAATGATCTCCGAGAGCAGGTTGCGCGGCGCCTCGGGGGGCAAGACCTGGCTGTTGATCATGGCCGGCGCATGCGCCGTCAGGTACACGTCCGAGGCCTTCTTGTCGGCCATCAGGCGCAGGATGCGCTCCATTGTTCCGCTGCTCATGCTGATCCCTTCAAGTGAATACGTACAGTGAGGCAGGCCGCCGCGCCGGGCCGTCCCAAGCAAGGCCAGCCCCCTTGGGGGGCAGCGACCCGCGAAGCGGTGGAGCGTGGGGGCATCATGTTCAGTCGCGGAGGAGATCGTTCAAGCTCGTTTTCGAGCGTGTCTGCGCGTCCACCGTCTTGACGATGATGGCTGCGTAAGTGCTGTAGTCCTTGCCCGAGGCCGTCTTCTTGGGCAGGCTGCCGCTGATCACCACGCTGCCGCTCGGTACGCGGCCAAACACCACCTCGCCGGTCTCGCGGTTGAAGATGGGGGTGCTCTGGCCAAGGTACACGCCCATGCCGAGCACGGAGTTCTCTTCGACGACCACACCCTCAACCACCTCGGAGCGCGCGCCGATGAAACAGTTGTCTTCAATGATGGTGGGACCCGCTTGCAAGGGCTCCAGGACACCGCCGATGCCCACGCCACCCGAGAGGTGCACGTTCTTGCCGATTTGCGCGCAGGAGCCGACCGTGGCCCAGGTGTCGACCATGGTGTTTTCGTCGACGTAGGCGCCGATGTTCACGTAGCTGGGCATGAGGATCGCGCCCTTGGCGATGAAGCTGCCACGGCGGGCCACGGCTGGCGGCACGACGCGCACGCCGGTGGCTTTCATCTCGGCTTCGCTCAGGTGCGAAAACTTGGTCTTGACCTTGTCGAAGAAGCCCAGGTCACCGGCGCGCATGATTTCGTTGTCCTTGAGGCGGAACGACAGCAGCACGGCCTTCTTGATCCACTGGTGCACCGTCCACTGGCCCACAGCCTCACGCGTGGCCACGCGCAGATGGCCATTGTTGAGTTCTGCGATCACGTGTTCCACCGCGTCCAGCACTTCCTTGGGTGCGGTGGCGGGAGAGAGTTCGGCGCGCTGGTCCCAGGCGTTGTCGATCAGGCTTTGCAGTTGTTGGGTCATGGGTCTGGTCAAAGGAGGGAATTGTGGGAGGAAGGATCAGCGTTGCCCGGCCATGAAGGCGCGAATGCGGTGCGCCGCTTCCAGGCATTCGGCGGGTTCGGCCACCAGGGCCATGCGCACGCGGCCCGCGCCGGGATTCGAACCGTTGAAATCGCGCGCCAGGTAGCTGCCGGGGAGAACCGTCACATTGTATTGAGCCAGCAAGGCGCGGGCGAATGCTTCGTCGGCACCCAGACCGGCGCTGACGTCTGCAAACGACGCCGGAACGCCCGCCCACAGGTAAAACGACGCGTCGGGCAAGGCCACATCCAGCACCTCGGCCAGCAGCGGCGTGACCTGGGCGAACTTCTCGCGGTATTGGCGCCGGTTGTCGACCACATGCGCTTCGTCGCCCCAGGCCGCCGCGCTGGCCGCCTGCACGGCCGGGCTCATGGCGCCACCGTGGTAGGTGCGGTAAAGCAGAAAAGGTTTGATCAGCGCAGCGTCGCCCGCCACAAAGCCGCTGCGCAGGCCCGGCACATTGCTGCGCTTGGACAGGCTGGTGAAGCTCATGAGGTTGCGGAAATCGGCGCGCCCGAGCGCCTGTGCGGCTTCGAGCCCACCCAGCGGCGGTTCGTCGCGGAAGTAGATCTCGCTGTAGCACTCGTCGGAGGCGATCACGAAGCCATGCCGGTCGCTGAGTTCGAACAGCTTGCGCCACTCGTCCAGCGGCATCACCGCACCCGCCGGGTTGCCGGGCGAACACACAAAGAGCAGTTGGGTGCGGGCCCAGACCTCGGCCGGCACGCTGCCCCAGTCGGCCGCGAAATTGCGGGCCGGGTCACTGGCCACATAAAACGGCACGGCGCCCGCCAGCAGGGCCGCGCCCTCGTAGATTTGGTAGAAGGGATTGGGAAACACCACCGTGGCGCCCGCCCGGGTCGGGTCGACCACGGTCTGGGCAAAGGCAAACAAGGCCTCGCGCGAGCCGTTGACAGGCAGCACCTGGGTGGCCGGATTCACTGTGACTCCGTAGCGCCGGTGCACCCAGGCCGCGCAGGCTCCGCGCAGGCCGGGCTCGCCCGCGGTGGCCGGGTAGCTGGAGAGACCTGTGTCCAGTGCGGCGGCCAGGGCTTGCTTCAGGAAGTCGGGAGCGGCGTGTTTCGGCTCGCCAATGCCCAGGCTGATGGGTCGCAAGTCCGGGTTGGGGGTGATGTCGGAGAACAGCCGGCGCAGCCGCTCGAATGGGTAGGGCTGGAGGCGGGTCAAAAGCGGATTCATGCGGCGATTATCCGTTTGCCCCGGCCGGCACCCAGCCGCAGGGGACTTGGTCGGTTTCTTGCCGACCGTCCCGAGCGGGGTATCATTTCGCTCGCGTCGTCGGCCAAGGGCGGGCGTTCCTCCTTCAGTCATCGGGCAGCGCCGTGCGTCTCAACTCCATCAAGCTCTCCGGCTTCAAGTCCTTCGCCGAACCGACCAATTTCATGCTCCCGGGCCAGCTCGTGGGCGTGGTCGGGCCGAATGGCTGTGGCAAGTCCAACATCATGGACGCGGTGCGCTGGGTGCTGGGCGAGTCCAAGGCTTCCGAGCTGCGCGGCGAGTCCATGCAGGACGTGATCTTCAACGGCACCAACACGCGCAAGCCCGCCAGCCGCTCCAGCGTGGAGCTGGTGTTCGACAACAGCGACCACCGCGCGGGTGGGCAGTGGGGTCAGTTTGGCGAGATCGCGGTCAAGCGTGTGCTCACGCGCGACGGCACCAGCAGCTACTACATCAACAACCAGCCGGTGCGCCGCCGCGACGTGCAGGACGTGTTTCTGGGCACCGGCCTGGGCCCGCGGGCCTACGCCATCATCGGCCAGGGCACCATCAGCCGCATCATCGAAAGCAAACCCGAAGAGCTGCGCCTGTTCCTCGAAGAGGCCGCAGGCGTCTCCAAATACAAGGAGCGCCGCCGCGAGACCGCGCACCGCCTGGCCGACACGCGCGAGAACCTCACGCGGGTCGAAGACATCCTGCGCGAGCTCAATGCCAACCTCGACAAGCTGGAAAAACAGGCCGAGGTGGCGGCGCGCTACAACACACTGCAGGCCAGCGCCACGCTCAAGCAGCACCAGCTCTGGTTCATGAAGCGCAGCGAGGCCGAGGCTGATCAGGTCAAGGTGAAAACCGACGCGGCCCAGGCGATCAATGACCTGGAGTCGCGCACCGCCGACCTGCGCCGCATCGAAAGTGAACTGGAAACCATCCGCCAGGCGCATTACGCGGCCGGCGACCAGGTGAATCAAGCGCAGGGCAAGCTGTACGAAGCGAGCGCCGAGGTGGGCAAGCTCGAAGCCGAGATCCGGTTCGTGGTGGAAGGCCGCACCCGCGTGGAGCAGCGCCTGGTGCAACTGAAAGAACAGATCGCCTCTTGGACCACGCGCAGCGAAGACGCGGCGGTGGAGCTGGAGCAACTGGCCGAATCCATGCTGCAGGCCGAAGACCAGTCGGTGGTGCTGGCGGCGCAGGGCGAAGAGCAGTCAGGCGCCTTGCCCGCGCTCGAAGACAGCCTGCGCCAGGCCCAGAACCGCGCCAACGAGCAGCGCGCCAGCGTCACGCAGGTGCAGCAGCAGATCCAGGTGCTGGCGGCCGAGCAACGCAGCATCGAAGAGCAAAGCCGCACGCTCAACCAGCGCCGCGAACGCCTCACCGCCGACCGCAATGCGCTGGCCGCGCCCGACGAAGCCCGCCTGCTGAATGCGCAGACCCAGTTGGCCCGCGCACAGGAAGCGGCCGAGATGAACGACGCCGTGCTGCACGAGCTGCAGGACAGCGTGCCCCAGCTCGACGACGCACGCCGCGCCGCCCAGCAGGCGGTGAACCAGGAGTCGGCCAAACAGGCCGACCTGTCGGCCCGCCTGGAAGCGCTCAAGGCGCTGCAGGAGAAGGTGAAGACCGACGGCAAGCTGAAACCCTGGCTGGCCAAACACGGGCTCGACGGACTGCAGGGCCTGTGGAGCCGCATCCACATCGAGACCGGTTGGGAGAACGCGCTGGAGGCCGCGCTGCGCGAGCGCCTGGGTGCGCTGGAGGTTTCGCGCCTGGACATGGTGCGCGCCTTCGCCAACGACGCCCCACCGGCCAAGCTGGCCTTCTACAACCCGCCGCCAGCCGGCGCCAGCGCTGCCAGCACCACCGGCCTCAGGCCCCTGGCCGCCTGGCTGCGCCTGAACGATGCCGGCCAGCAAGCCCTGCTGGCCGAGTGGCTGCACGGCTGCCTGACCGCGCCCAGCCTGGAAGACGCCATGGCGCAGCGCACCCAGCTGCAACCCGGCGAAGTGATTTTTGTCGCCAGCGGCCATGCGGTCACCGCGCACAGCGTGAGCTTCTACGCGCCCGACAGCGAACAGGCCGGCCTGCTGGCGCGCGCCCAGGACATCGAGAACATCGACAAGCAGCTCAAGGCGCAGGTGCTGATCAACGAGCAGGCGCGCTCCAGCCTGATCCGCGCCGAGGCCGCCTACACCGACGCGTCACAGCGCCTGGTGAGCGCGCGCCGCGAGGCCGCCGAGTCGCGCAGCCGCGCGCACGAGCTGCAGGTGGAAGCCTTGCGCCTCACCCAACTGGCCGAACAGACACGCGCGCGCAGCGAGCAGATCGCGGCCGACCTGGCCGAGGTGGACGCGCAGCTGGACGAACTGCAAGAGCGTCGCGTGACCGCCGAAGCGCGGTTCGAAGAGCTCGACATGCAACTGGCCGACAGCCAGGAGCGCCACGCCCAGCTGGACGACACGGTGATCGCGGCCGAGCGTTCGCTCAACCAGGCGCGTGAACAGCAGCGCTCGCTGGAGCGCACCGCGCAAGAAGCCACCTTTGCCCTGCGCAGCCTGCAGGCGCGCCAGGCCGAGCTTCAGCGCTCGCTGGAAACCGCGGCCACACAAGAAAAGTCGCTCGCAGACGAACAACAACGTGCGGCCGACGAACTCGGCCGCCTCAACGACGCTGCGGCGCAGGCCGGCCTGCAAAACGCGCTGGCCATGAAACTGGAGCGCGAACAGGCGCTGGGCGCATTGCGCAGCCAGTACGACGATCTCACCGCCAAGCTGCGCGCCAGCGATGAGCGCCGCCTGCAACTGGAACGTGAACTGGAGCCGCTGCGCAACCGCATCACCGATTTCCAGCTCAAGGAACAGGCTGCGCGCCTGGGTGTGGAGCAATACAGCCAGATGCTCGAAGAGGCCCAGGCCGACCTGGCCGCCGTGGCGCAAAGCATCACGGAGAACAACGTGCGCCTGCCCGGCATGCAGGGCGAAATCGATCGCCTGCACCGCGAGATCCAGGCGCTGGGCGCGGTGAACCTTGCGGCGCTGGACGAACTCACCGCCGCGCGCGAGCGCAAGACCTTCCTGGACGCGCAAACGGCCGATCTGATGGAGGCCATGAACACGCTGGAAGACGCGATCAAGAAGATCGACAACGAAACGCGCGAGCTGCTGGGCAGCACGTTCGAGACCGTCAACACGCACTTCGGAAAGATGTTCCCCGAGCTGTTCGGTGGTGGCAACGCGCGCCTGGTGATGACCGGCGAGGAAATCCTCGACGCCGGCGTGCAGGTGATGGCGCAGCCGCCCGGCAAGAAGAACCAGACCATCCACCTGCTGTCGGGCGGAGAAAAGGCGCTCACCGCCATCGCCCTCGTGTTCGCCATCTTCCAGCTCAACCCCGCGCCCTTCTGTCTGCTCGACGAGGTGGACGCGCCGCTGGACGACGCCAACACCGAGCGCTACGCCAAGCTGGTCACGGCGATGGCCAAAGAGACGCAGTTCCTGTTCATCAGCCACAACAAGATCGCCATGGAAATGGCCGAACAGCTGATCGGCGTGACCATGCAGGAGCAGGGCGTCTCGCGCATCGTGGCGGTAGACATGGAATCGGCCGCCGGCATGCTCGAACCCACCTGAACCACAACACCATGAGCACATTGCAAATCAGCCTGGCCATCATCGGAGGGCTCGTGCTCGCGGGCGTGGTGGCCTATAACGCCTGGGTCACGCGCAAGAGCGTGCCGCGCCTGGCGCGCGAGCGCTCGGCCCACAGTCCCGACGAAGCCACGGGCGACGAGACCGTGCCGTACTCGCCCGAAGACCTGACCGGCCACGAGATCCAGCGCATCGACCCGGTGCTGGGCGACATGCCCGGCGCGTCCCTGCAGCCCGACCCGGCCGCCATTGCCGTGGCCGCTGCCGCGGTCAGCGTGAACCCGCTGCTGCACCAACCCGAGCGCAAACCCAGCCTGGACGCGCTGATCGACGTGATCACGCCGCTGGTGCTGGACCATCAGGTCTCCGGCGACGCGCTGCTGGCCGCATTGCCCGGCACCCGCCGCGTGGGCAGCAAACCGTTCGCGGTCGAAGGTTTGTGCGACGCCACCGGTGAATGGGAAACGCCGCGCCTGGGGCAGCGCTACCGGGCCCTGCAGGCCGGCGTGCAACTGGCCAACCGGGCCGGCGCGCTCAACGACATCGAGTTCTCCGAGTTCGTGGTGAAGGCCCAGGCCTTTGCCGACGCGGTGGGCGCGGCGCCCGAGTTTCCCGACATGCGCGCCGAGGTGGCCCGCGCCCGCGAGCTTGACGCCTTTGCCAGCGGACACGATGCACAACTTGGCTTCACGCTGCGCGCCCGCCGCGCCGCCTGGAGCCCGGGCTATGTGGCGCAGCACGCCGCCAAGCTGGGCTTTGTGGCGGGCGCCTTGCCCGGCCGCATGGTGCTCTCGGGCAGCGAGAGCGGGCAGGCGCCCATCCTGAGCCTGGTGTTCGA
>LNFM01022124.1_pt1 | contig 19792 bp, 22 predicted proteins | sample 596031 | NCBI WGS metagenome assembly LNFM01 (sample SAMN04254537, study PRJNA301005) | activated carbon metagenome | isolation source: dual media filters at the Ann Arbor, Michigan drinking water treatment plant | place: USA: Ann Arbor | reverse complement strand
ACGGCACCGAGATGCCCGAGAAGACGCACGAGATCGTGCAGGCCGGCGTGGCCCTGGTGCCCGAAGGCCGCCAGCTGTTTCCGCAACTCACCGTGACGGAGAACCTGGAGCTGGGCGGCTGGCTGGTGCCCAAGGCGCAGCGCGCCGAGCGCCTGGCCCAGGCCCTGGTGGACTTTCCCAAACTCAGGGAGCGCGCCACGCAACTGGCCGGCACCATGAGCGGTGGTGAGCAGCAGATGGTGGCCGTGGCGCGCGCCATGATGTGCGCGCCGCGCCTGCTCATGCTCGACGAACCCTCGCTGGGTCTCGCGCCCAAGATGGTCGACGAGCTGCTCACCATCGTGCGCCGCATCGCCGATGCCGGCACCACCGTGCTGATGGTCGAGCAGAACGTCAAGAAGGCGCTGGCGGTGGCCGATCGCGGCTACGTGATGGAGCGCGGCACGCTCGTGGCCAGCGGCCCGGCGAAGCTGCTCGCGCGCTCCACCGTGATCCGCGAGGCCTACCTCGGCGCCGACAAGGACCCCGCGACCGGCACCACCAGCGCCGCCGACGCCGTGCAGCGCCGCAAGGCCGTGGCCACCACCTGACAAGCCTTTCATCTGAACCCAAGGAGAACCCCATGTCCGACATGTCCATGCTCATCAACGGCCTGAAGGTCACCGCCGAAAAAGGCGCCACCTTCGAACGCCGCAACCCGCTCGACGGCAGCGTGGCCACGCGCGCCCCTGCTGCGTCACCGGCCGACGCCGTGATGGCGGTGGAAGCCGCCGCCGAGGCCTTCAAGACCTGGAGCGAAACCGGGCCAACCATGCGCCGCGCCCTGCTGCTCAAGGCGGCCGACGCGCTCGAAGCCAAGACGCCCGCGTTCATTGAAGCCGTGTCCGCCGAGACCGGCGCCACCGCCATGTGGGGCGGCTTCAACGTCATGCTGGCCGCCGGCATGATCCGCGAGGCGGCCTCGCTCACCACACAGGTGGGCGGTGAACTGATCCCGTCCGACGTGCCCGGGTCGCTGGCCATGGGCATCCGCCAGCCCGCCGGTGTGGTGCTCGGCATCGCGCCCTGGAACGCGCCCGTCATCCTGGCGGTGCGTGCCATCTGCCTGCCGCTGGCGTGCGGCAACACCGTCATCCTCAAGGGCAGCGAGAACTGCCCGCGCACCCACCAGCTCATCATTGAAGCGTTTCAGGACGCGGGCTTCCCGCCCGGCGTGGTGAACTACATCACCAACGCGCCGGCCGACGCCGGCGCCGTGGTCGAGGCCATGGTCGCCCACCCGGCCGTGAGATCATCGCGGCCACCTGCGCGAAGTACCTCAAGCCGGTGGTGCTGGAGCTCGGCGGCAAGGCGCCGCTGGTGATCCTGGACGACGCCAACCTGGACGACGCCGTCAACGCCGCCGCCTTCGGCAGCTTCGCCAACAGCGGCCAGATCTGCATGAGCACCGAACGCATCATCGTGGACAGCAAGATTGCGGACGCTTTCGTGAAGCAGTTCGCCGACAAGGCCAAAAACCTGCCGTTGGGCGACCCGCGCAAGCCCGAGCCGGTGGTGCTGGGCTCGGTGATCGGCATGGGCACGGTCAACCACTGCAACGAGCTCATCGACGACGCGCTGGCCAAAGGTGCCAAGCTCGCCTGCGGCGGACGGGCCGACACCACGCTCATGCCCGCCACCGTGCTCGACCACGTGACCCCGGCCATGCGCATCTACCACGAGGAAACCTTCGGCCCGGTGAAATGCGTGGTGCGTGTGAACGGCGTGGAAGAAGCGATTGCCTGCGCCAACGACAACGAATACGGCCTGAGTGCCGCGGTGTTCGGTGGCGACATCGCGCGCGCGTTCAACGTGGCGCGCAAGATCGACAGCGGCATCTGCCACGTGAACGGCCCCACCGTGCACGACGAAGCGCAGATGCCGTTCGGCGGTGTGAAAGGCTCGGGCATCGGCCGCTTCGGTGGCAAGGCCGGCATTGCCGAGTTCACCGAACTGCGCTGGATCACGCTGCAGACGACGCCGCGGCACTATCCGTTCTGATCTGTTGGGCGAAGGTCAGGGCGCCGTGCAGGGTCGCGGCTGTGCATCGCCGCGCACCCAGCAGTCGCCCGGCGATGCCGCATGGGGGCGCGGCAGACCTTCCCGGTCCATGCGCACGACGCGCGTGCGCCAACGCCGAACCCCCTCGCGGTCCAGCTCCAGGCGCAACAGCCAGCCGGTGCGGTGCGCGGTCTCGGTGAAGCCGTCGAACACAAAGTTGCCCAGGCTGTAGAACACCGGTTTGCCCGCGACGATCTCGATGTCCTGCGTGACGTGCGGGTGCCCGCCCACCACGGCGTCCGCCCCGGCTTCGATCATCAGCCGCGCCAGTGCGCGCTGGCGGGAATCCGCCAGCGGCTCGTACTCCCAGCCCCAGTGCATCACCGGGATCACCAGATCGGCGCCGTGCCGGCTGCGCGCCAGCGCGATGTCGTGGCGCACCTGGGCGTCCTCGCTCCAGGCGATGCCGGGCCGATCCACGTCGGCTTCGAAGCTGCGCGGGAAGAACTCGTTGTATCCCAGCAGCGCGATGCGCAGACCATTGCGTTCGATGATCAAGGGCGCGTGCGCGTGCGTCAGGTCCGAGCCCGCGCCGAAATGGCGGATGCCGTGCCGGTCGAGCAGCCCCAGGGTCTGCATCAGCGCCTCCGGGCCGTGGTCGCCCGCGTGGTTGTTGGCCAGCCCCACCGCGTCGAAGTGGCGGGCCAGGGGGCCCAGCACGCGCGGGTGCGCGCGGAAGGTGTAGGGCTTGTCGGGCTCGGGCGTGCCGGTGGTGGCCACGACGGATTCGAGGTTGGCCACCCGCACGTCGGCGTCGCGCAGCCAGTGCGCCACGTGCGCGAACGGATCGCGCCCGCTGCGCACCACGCGCCCGGGCGTGTCGTCCAGCATCACGTCGCCCACGAACACCATCGACACCGGCGTGCCCGCCTGCTGGGCACCCGCTCCGGTGCACAACAACGCCAGCGCCCACGCAGCGGCCAGGCGCTTCATGGCTGCACCTCGTGCCACCGGCATTCGAACTGGAACTGGCGCTCCCGCTGCGGCGAATACACCCAGTGCAGCCCGGTGAGCGATGGTGCCTGGGGCGCGGTGTTCACCACCGGGCGGGTGTAGCCCACCTGGTGCAGCAGCACCGGTCCGCGCGCGCCCTGGTACTGCGTGTAGAGCTGCACATGGTCCACCGTGCCCGCCTGCGCATCGCCCACCACGACCGCCTTGAAGCGGAAGTGGCGGTTCACGCTCACCGGTTGCACCGCGTAGGGGTTGTTGGTGATGCGCGCCTCGTGGGTGAGGGTGTTGCCGGTGCTGTCGATCACGCAGCGCAGCGCAGGCGCGGTGTGGGCACTCGCGCCCGACAGGGCCATCACGACCGGCAGGATGCGGTGCAACGTCATGGGGTGGCGCATGTTCAGCGGATGAATCGTGCCAGCACCACGCCGGTGAGCGCAATGTGCAGCAGCGTGATCACCACCGACAGCCCGTGCAGTTGCACGAACCGGCGCCGCTGGCCTGCGTCGGTGGCGGCATTGATGGCGTGCATCAGCCATTGGCGCGTGGGCACGGTGCTGATCGCGACCAGTGCCAGCAGGGCGCAGGACCAGGGGTCGCGGGCCCAGACCAGCGCTGCGCCGATCGCAGCGGTGCCGATGACAAACAGGTAGAAGTGTGGAAAAGCGCGCCGGATCAGCGTGCGTGCGTCTGCCACCGGCAACGCCGTGAACAGGAACGCGGCAAAGGCGAAGGAGAACAGCGTCATGCCACCAAAGAGCAGGGCACTGACCAGCAAGGCGGCCACGTCGAGGGCTTGAGCAAGAAAAGGAGTGAGCATGGTGGTGATGGGTAAAACGCCAACGATACGCAGTCCACGGCGGCGCGGTGGGGATTTCGCCAAGCCCCTGGGGGCTGGGCGGACATGCCTCGCCTCTGCGAAAATCCAGCCGATGAACGCGACCAACACCACCGAACTCATGCACACCCTGGGCCAGCAGGCCAAGGTGGCCTCGGCGCTCATGGCCAAGGCCAGCGCCGCCACCAAGCAGCGCGCCCTGCTCGGCCTGGCCGCCTTGCTGCGCGCCAATGGGGACGCGCTGCAGCGGGACAACGCCAAGGACCTGGAGCGCGCCCGTGCCGCCGGTCTGGCCGAGCCCATGGTGGACCGCCTCAAGCTCACACCCAAGGTCATCGAGACCTGCGCCCAGGGCTGCGAGCAGCTGGCCGCTATGCCCGAGATCATCGGCGACATCACCGGCCTCAAGCAGATGCCCAGCGGCATCCGTGTGGGGCAGATGCGGGTCCCCATCGGCGTTTTCGGCATGATTTACGAGAGCCGGCCCAACGTGACCATCGAGGCCGCGAGCCTGTCCATCAAGAGCGGCAACGCCGCCATCCTGCGCGGCGGCTCGGAGGCCATCGAATCCAACCGCGCGCTGGCCGCGCTGGTGCAGCGCGCGTTGACGGACGCCGGCTTGCCCGCCGACGCGGTGCAGCTCGTGCCCACCACCGACCGCGCCGCCGTGGGTCAGCTGATCACCATGCCCCAGTACGTGGACGTGATCATTCCGCGCGGCGGCAAGGGCCTGATCGAGCGCATCAGCGCCGAGGCCAAGGTGCCGGTCATCAAGCACCTCGACGGCAACTGCCACACCTACGTCGACGACCCTTGTGACGTGGCCATGGCGGTGACCGTCGCGGACAACGCCAAGACCCAGAAGTACAGCCCCTGCAACGCGACCGAGAGCCTGCTGGTGGCGCGTGGTGTGGCGGCGGACTTCCTGCCGAAGATCGGCGCCATCTATGCGGCCAAGGGCGTGGAGATGCGCTGCTGCCCCGGCAGCAAGGCCATCCTGTCGGCGGTGCCGGGCGCTGTCCTGAAAGACGCCACCGAAGCCGACTGGTCCGAGGAGTACCTGGCCCCCATCATCAGCATCAAGCTGGTCGAGGGGGTGGACGAGGCCATGGCCCACATCAACCGCTACAGCAGCCACCACACCGACGCCATCCTCACCACCAACCACATGCACGCCCAGCGTTTCCTGCGAGAGGTTGATTCGGCGAGCGTGATGGTGAATGCGAGCACCCGCTTCGCTGACGGATTCGAGTTTGGCCTGGGCGCCGAAATCGGCATTTCCACCGACAAGTTCCACGCCCGCGGGCCGGTGGGCGTGGAGGGTTTGACGTCGCTGAAGTACGTGGTGCTGGGCGAGGGTGAAGTGCGGGGCTGATCAGCGTGTCGATCCGGGCGGCGCCTTGAAAGGGTGTCACACGGCCCCATTACACTGATCACCCCACCCGTTGCCGCCCAAGGCCTTCTCCTATGGTCCCCCACCTCGTCACCGCCCTGACCGGCCCCATCAACGAGCTAGAGCAGCGCATCCTCGAGTCCACCCCGGTGATCGAGCGCTGGTTCCGGCTGGAGTGGATGGAGCACACACCGCCGTTCTACAGCTCGGTGGACGTGCGCAACGCCGGTTTCAAGCTCGCGCCGGTGGACACCAACCTCTATCCCGGCGGCTGGAACCACCTCACGCCCGAGATGATTCCGCTGGCGGTGCAGGCGGCCATGGCCGCCATCGAGAAGATCTGCCCCGAAGCCAAGAACCTGCTGCTGATCCCCGAGAACACGCGCGACACGTTCTACCTGAGCAACCTGGCCCAGCTGCAGCGCATCTTCTACATGGCCGGCCTCAATGTGCGGCTGGGCTCGATGTCCAACGACATCAAGGCGCCCACCACCATCGAGCTGCCCGGCGGCGAAAAGGTGGTGCTGGAGCCGCTGATCCGCACCAAGCGGCGCCTGGGCCTCAAAAACTTCGACCCCTGCACCATCCTGCTCAACAACGACCTGAGCGCGGGCGTGCCCGGCATCGTGGAAGACCTGCACGAGCAGTACCTGCTGCCCCCGCTGCACGCGGGCTGGCCCACGCGGCGCAAGAGCCACCACTTCAAGGCGTATGAGGAGGTGTCCAAGCGCTTCGGCAAGCTGCTGGGCATGGACCACTGGCTGATCAACCCGATGTTCAACCAGTGCGGTCAGGTCGACTTCAACACCGACGCGGGGCTCGAATGCCTGCGGAGCAACACCGACGCGCTGCTGGGCAAGATCCGCCGCAAGTACAAGGAATACGGCATCAACGAGAAGCCGTTTGTGGTGGTGAAGGCCGACAACGGCACCGGTGGCATGGGCATCCTCACCGTGCGCGACGCCCGGGAGATCGACAACCTCTCCGCCAAGACCAAGGCCCACATGGCGGTGACACAGGGCGGGCAGGCGGTGCACGAGGTGATCATTCAAGAAGGCGTTCTGACCATCTACATGATGGACCGCTACGTGGTGGGCGGTTTCTACCGCGTGCACGCCGACCGTGGCGTGGACGAGAACCTCAACGCGCCCGGCTCCAGCTATGTGCCGCTGGCTTTCGAGCAGAGCGCGCAGTTGCCACAGCCCGGCGTGAAGCCGGGCGCCAGCGTGCCCAACCGCTTCTACATGTACGGCGTGATCGGCCGGCTGGCCATGCTGGCCGCCAGTTACGAGCTCGAAGCCACCGATCCCGACGCCGAGGTCTACGAGTGAGTTGCTGCGGCGCAACATAAGCGCCGCACCGCGGCATTAGAGCGGCCGGCCCACAGACACGGTGGCGGTGGCGGGCGCAAAATCGCGCTCCCCAGACAACCTGCCCCGCGCCTGCACGGCCGGGGTTGTTTTGTGTCAGCCACCAAATCCTCTCTCACCGCGCTCACCCTGGGCGCCATCGGCGTGGTCTACGGCGACATCGGCACCAGCGTGCTGTACGCCGTCAAGGAGGTCTTCGGATCCGGCCACGTCGAGTTCACCCACGCCAACGTCTACGGCGTGCTGTCCATCCTGTTCTGGACACTCACGGTCATCGTCTCGCTGAAGTACGTGGTGCTGGTGCTGCGAGCCGACAACCACGGCGAGGGCGGCCTGATCGCCATGCTGGCGCTGGCCTCCACCGCGGTGAAAGACCGGCCCGAGCTGCGCCAGACGCTGCTGGCCATCGGCATCTTCGGCACCGCGCTGTTTTATGGCGACGGGGTCATCACACCCGCCATTTCGGTGCTCTCGGCGGTCGAAGGGCTTGAAGTCATCTCTCCGGCGTTTCGCCAGTACGTGGTGCCGATCACGCTGGTGGTGCTGTTTGCGCTGTTCGCGGTGCAAAAGCGCGGCACCGGCGGCATCGGCAAGTTCTTCGGGCCGATCACCGTGGTGTGGTTCCTCGCCATCGCAGGCCTGGGCGTGAACCAGATCCTGGACCACCCCGAGATCCTGGCCGCGCTCAGCCCGCACCACGCGCTGCGCTTCATGTGGCAGCAGCCCGGCACCACCTTCATCATCCTGGGCGCGGTGGTGTTGTGCGTCACCGGGGCCGAAGCGCTCTACGCCGACCTGGGCCACTTCGGCAAGAAGCCGATCCGCCTGGCCTGGTTTCTGGTGGTCATGCCCTGCCTCACGCTGAACTACTTTGGTCAGGGCGCGCTGCTGCTGGCGCGGCCCGAAGCGGTGAAGAACCCGTTCTTCAACATGGCGCCCGACTGGCTGCTGCTGCCGCTGGTGCTGCTGGCCACCATGGCCACGGTGATCGCGTCGCAGGCGCTCATCACCGGCGCCTTCAGCGTGACCAAGCAGGCCATGCAACTGGGCTACCTGCCGCGCCTGCAGGTGCAGCACACCAGCGAGCACGACACCGGCCAGATCTACATGCCCTTTGTCAACTGGGGCCTGTTTGCCGCCATCGTGCTGGCGGTGGTGATGTTCAAGTCGTCCACCAACCTCGCGGCGGCCTACGGCATCGCGGTCACGCTGGACATGCTGATCACCACCGTGCTGACCTTCTACGTGATCCGCTACGGCTGGAAATACCCGCTCTGGCTGTGCGTGGCCGCCACCGGTTTCTTCTTCGTGGTCGACCTCGCGTTCTTCACCTCCAACCTGCTCAAGCTGTTCGCGGGTGGCTGGTTCCCGTTGCTCATCGGCGGCCTGGTGTTCACGCTCATGATGACCTGGAAGCGGGGGCGCGGTCTCATGGGTGAAGCCCAGCAGGCCGAGGCGCTGGACCTGCCGAGTTTTCTGGAAGCGGTGTTCGTGAGTCCGCCGGTGCGCGTGGCCGGCACCGCTGTGTTCCTGACCGCCGAGAGCGGTACCGTGCCCAATGCGTTGTTGCACAACCTCAAGCACAACAAGGTGCTCCACGAGCAAAACCTGTTCGTGACCGTGCGCAGCCACGAGGTGCCGTGGATCGCACCCGCGGAGCGCCTGCAGATGGAACCGCTGGGACACGATTGCTGGGCCGTGACACTGAACTACGGGTTCAAGGACGAGCCCGATGTGCCCAAGGCCTTGCAGCTCATGCGCGGCCACGGCTGCGAGATGGCGTCGATGACCACCAGTTACTTCCTGTCGCGCGATGTCGTCACGCCCACGCTGGGCGGCGGCATGGCACCCTGGCGCGAGAAGCTGTTTGCCCAGATGCACCACAACGCCAGCGCCGCCGCGCAGTTCCTGCACCTGCCGAACAACGCGGTGATCGAGCTCGGCTCCAAGATAGAGATCTAGCAGCGCGGCGAAAATCGCCCGATGCCGTTCTTCAAAGACCTCAACCTCTCGGCCGCCACCGCCGGCTTTGTCGCGGTGCTGGTGGGCTTCACCAGCTCGGTGGCCATCGTCTTCCAGGCCGCGCAGGCGTTCGGCGCCACGCCCGCTCAGATCACCTCGTGGATGTGGGCGCTGGGGCTGGGCATGGGCCTGTGCTCGGCCATTCCCTCGCTCGTGCTCAAGCAGCCGGTCATGGTGGCGTGGAGCACGCCGGGCGCGGCGGTGCTGGCCACGGCGGGTCTGGCGGGTGGCTTCTCGATGGCCGAGGCCATCGGGGCCTTCATGGTGTGCGGTGCGCTCATCACGCTGGCGGGCGCCACCGGCTGGTTCGAGCGGGTGATGAACAAGATCCCGATGGCGCTGGCCTCGGCGCTGCTGGCCGGTGTGCTGGCGCGCTTCGGCCTGCAGGCCTTTGCCGCGGCGCAGACCGCGCTGGTGCTGGTGGTGCTGATGCTGCTGGCGTATCTGCTCGGTCGACGGCTGGCACCGCGTTATGCGGTGGTGATCACGCTGCTGGTGTCGGTGGCGTACGTGGTGTTGCGCGGCCAGTTCAACGCCGGCGCGCTCACGCTGGAGCTGGCCCGACCCGTGTTTACCCTGCCGGTGTTCACCCTCGCCGCGTTCACCAGCCTGGCGCTGCCGCTGTTTGTGGTGACCATGGCCTCGCAGAACCTGCCGGGTGTGGCGGCCATCCGCGCGGCCGGCTACGGCATGCCGATCTCCAGGATCATCACGCTCACCGGCGTGGCCACGCTGGTGCTGGCGCCGTTCGGCGCGTTTGCGCTCAACCTCAGCGCCATCACCGCCGCCATCTGCATGGGTGAGGAGGCGCACCCCGATCCGAAGAAGCGCTACACCGCCGCCGTCACCTGCGGCGCCCTCTACGTGCTCATCGGCCTGTTCGGTGCGGCCGTCACCGGGCTGCTGATCGCCTTTCCGCGCGAGCTGGTGCTGGCCATCGCCGGCATTGCGCTGCTGGGCAGCATCGGCGGCGGGCTGCACGCAGCACTCAAGGACGACACGCACCGCGAAGCCGCGCTCATCACCTTTCTGGTCACGCTCAGCGGCGTGGTGATCGCCGGCATCGGTTCGGCCTTTTGGGGCGTGGTGGCCGGCGCCCTAGCAAGCCATGAACATCCTCGTTGTCGCCGACCCGCTGGTCACCTTCAAGACCTACAAAGACACCACCTTCGCCATGATGCGCGAGCTGCAGAAGCGCGGCCACACGCTGGCCGCCTGCGAGCCGCAACACCTGCAGTGGCAGACCGGTCACCCGGTGAGCGCGCTGGTGCGCCGAATCGAACTCACCGGGGCCGACGACGACTGGTACCGAGTGCTGCACCAGGGCCGCGAAGCCCTGCACACCTTTGACGCTGTGCTGATGCGCAAGGACCCGCCGTTCGACAGCGAGTTCTTCTACGCCACGCACCTGCTGGAGCAAGCCGAGCGCGAAGGCGCCAAGGTGTTCAACAGCCCGCGCGCGCTGCGCGACCACCCCGAAAAACTGGCGCTCATGGAGTTTGCGCAGTTCGCGCCGCCCACTTCCACGCCGAGCACAAGGACATCATCTTGAAGCCGCTGGACGGCATGGGCGGCATGGGCATCTTCCGCGTCGGGCCCGACGGCATGAACCTCGGCTCCATCACCGAAACGCTCAACCAGGGTGGCGCCACCAGCGTGATGGTGCAGGCCTACCTGCCCGCCATCGTGGACGGTGACAAACGCCTGTTGCTCATCGGCGGCAAGGTCGCTCCCTTTGTGCTCGCGCGCATTCCGCAAGGCAGTGAGATCCGCGGCAACCTGGCCGCCGGGGGCAAGGGGGTGGCCCAGCCGCTGAGCGACACCGACCGCGCGATTGCCGAGACCATCGCACCCCAGCTCGCTGCCCGTGGCCTGCTGCTGGTGGGGCTGGACATGATCGGCGACAAGGTCACCGAGATCAACGTCACCAGCCCGACCTGCTTCCAGGAGATCCAGCAGCAGACCGGGTTCGATGTGCCGGCGATGTTTGTCGATGCGCTGGAAGCGGCGATGGCATGAGCGAAGCCGACGACGCAGCGGCCCCGGCGCCGGGCCAACCCAGAAACCCGCTGCACGGGCTCACGTTGGAGGCCATCGTCACCGCGCTGGCCGATCACTACGGCTGGGAAGAACTGGGCCAGCGCATTCCGGTGCGCTGCTTCAACGTGGACCCCAGCGTGGGGTCCAGCCTGCGCTTCCTGCGCAAGACACCGTGGGCGCGCGAGAAGGTCGAAGGCCTGTACCTGTTCATGCTGCGCGAAGAGCGCCGCGCCGGCCGCGGCTGAAGGGCACCACGGAGATCAGTGCACCGTGGCTTTGGAGAACACATTGAGCACCACCACGCCGGCGATGATCAGGCCCATGCCGACCAGGCCGGCCAGGTCGATGCGCTGCCCATAGAGCAGCCAGGCCACCGCGGTGATCAGCACGATGCCCAGGCCCGACCAGACCGCGTAGGCAATGCCCACCGGCACGCTTTTGAGCACCAGCGAGAGGCAGTAGAACGCCACGCCGTAGCCCACCACCACGATCAGCGACGGCGCCAGCCGAGTGAAGTTGTCACTGGCTTTGAGGGCGGTGGTGCCGATCACCTCGGCCACGATGGCCAGTCCCAGGATCATCCAGGCATTCAATCGGTGGTCTCCTTGCGGTGCATGTGCTGCGGGGAAGATGGACTCTGCCACAGGACCTCGCCGGCCGTCTCGCCCGCGCCCCTGCACAGGGTCACCGGCAGATGCGGTAGGGCCCCTGGTCCAGGTGAAAGTGGTCGCGGTGCGCGGCGTTGTGGTCCGGCCCCAGCGTGCCTTTGAAGAAGCGGCAAGCGCCGTCGCGCACTTCGCGCAGGAAGGCGGCCTCGGCGGCCTCGCCGTCCCAGCCGTTGACCAGGCCGATGCGCCGACCGTTGCCCAGGCGGAAGCCGGCCACGTCAAACGCGTTGGCGCTGGCGTGCTGGCTGCGCCGCTCGCTCTCGCCACCCGCACCGCGCACGTTGCGGCAGGCGTAGCTGCCGAAGTGCTCAATGCGGATCACCCGCTGGCCCAGATGGGTCTGCGCGGCAGGCGCAAGCGCATGGTGTTCCCACATCGCCAGCGACAAGCCGGCGCTGCAGGTGAGCGTGAACGCCGGCGCGAAACGCGCATCGGTCACCCGCACGGCCGCCTGCCATCCGCAACCGCCGTCGGTGTCGTTGTCTGGTACCGCGGTGTGCTCGAGTGTCGAGCTGGCCAGTGCCGCACGGCACAGCGCGGGGTCACTGGCCGCGCGTTGCAACTGGTGGCCGGTGAGCCAATGAAGCGGTTCGGCCACGCTCAACGGCGCCCACGGGTTCCAGCGCGACGGCACGTCGATGCGACCGCTGTGCACGCTCCAGACCAGCAGGCCCGCGCAGGCGATGGCGATGGCAGACATGGCGCGGATCACCCGGGCAGCGGCAGGCCGTCCACAAACACCTTGAGTTCATCGGGTTGGAAGGCGGTCCATTGCTCGTTGCTGGTCAGTGGCGTGGTCACCACCACCGCCGCGCGGTCGCCGGGCTGGTTCAGGTCGGCGAAGTTCACCGTCCAGTCCTGGTCCATCAGCGTGGCCGGGGCAAAGGGGTGCTGTCGCACCAGCCAGTGCAGCTTGGTGCTGCAGTGCGCCCACAGCGCCTCGCCATTGGAGAGCAGGAAGTTGAAGCTGCCGAAGCGGCGCACCTGCGGCAACAGTTCGCGCAGGGTGAGGGTGAGCTCTTCCACGCTGGGCAGGCCCGCGTGCGACTTGGCCAGCTCCTGCATCAGCCAGCAGAAGGCGCGCTCGCTGTCGGTGGTGCCGACCGGGCGAAAGTGGCTGTGCAGGTGGGGAAAATAGTCTTTCAAATCGCCGTTGTGTGCGAACACCCATTGCCGACCCCAGAGCTCGCGCACGAAGGGGTGGGCGTTTTCCAGCGACACCTCGCCGATGGTGGCTTTGCGCACGTGGGCAATGATGTTGCGGCTCTTGAGCGGGTAGCCCTGCAGAAAGGTCGCCATGGGCGATTGCGAGGCGCTGGCGTGGTCGACGAACAGCCATCGGCGTGGTGGTCGGTGTTGCCACCGCGCTGGCAGAAGCCGGTGAAGCTGAACGAGGCGTCGGTGGGGGTGGCGCAGTTGAGGCCGAGCAATTGACACATGCGGCTATTTTGATCCCGTCGATGGAGGTGGCGATCGCAGTTTCAACGCCGCCACCACGGCCAGCGCACAAATCGCCGCCAGCATCAGGAACGTTTCGCCAAACGCCGCCATGCGCGCCGGGCTGGTGGTGCCGGTGTCGAGCAGTGCACCGTGCGCAGCCACACGCCATTCGAGCACGATGCCGCACAGGCTCACGCCCGCCGCGCCGCCGAGCATGCGCAGAAAGTTGATCACGCTGGAGCCTTGGGGAATGTGGCTGCGGTCCAGCGAGCGCATGGCGCCGATGTTGAGCGAGGGCAGGATGAAGCCCAGCCCGATGCGCCCCAGGATGGCCCAGGTGATGAGCAGCGGCACGATCTGCGCCGGGCGACCGAGGTCGATGGTGACCATCAGTGCGAACGACGCCGCCAGCAGCACCAGCCCGATGCTCACCAGCCGGTGCGTGGGCTGCCGGTCGGCCAGGCGCCCGACCCCGGCGATGGTGACCGCCAGCACCAGGCCCGCGGGCAGCAGGATGGTGCCCACATAGGACGCGGACAAGCCCAGGCCCATCTGCATGTAGACCGGCAGCAGGTAGGTGGAGCCGAACAGCGCGATGCCGTAGATGAAAGCCACGATGCTGCCCATGGCGAAGCGCCGGTCTTTGAACAGCGAAAGGTTCATGAGCGGGTCCACACCCTGGTCGGGGTGGCGGCGGCGGCTTTTCAGCGTGCGCCGCTGCAGCACCACAAACGCCACCACCAGCAGCGCCGCCCCGCCCAGCAACACCGCAGCGCTCAGCGCCGTGCCGCCTTGCAGCGCCACCAGGCCGTTCAGCAGGCACAGCGTGCCCGCGGCCGCGATCAGCAAGCCGCGCCAGTCGAGGCCCGCGCCCTGCGGGTTGGCCGCGCCACCGCCCGGTGAGGTGGTGGGCACGAAGCGGCGCGCCAGCCACAGCGAGGCGATGCAGAACGGCACCACCATGAAGAAGATCGAGCGCCAGCCAAAGCCGTCCACCAGCAGGCCACCGATGCTGGGGCCCAGGGCCGGGGCCAGCACCACGCCCATGCCGAAGATGCCGCTGGCGCGCCCCTGTTCGTGGGGCGCGAAAGCGCGCAGGATGATGATGGCCGGGATCGGCTGCACCACGCCGGCGGCCAGGCCCTCGGCCACGCGCGCGGCCAGCACCAGACCGAACGAGTCGGCAAAACCACCGCCCACGCCGCCCGCCAGCAGCAACCACATGCACCCGGCGTAGGTGCTGCGGTAGCCGTAGCGCGCCAGCAGCCAGGGGGTGGTGAGCATGGAGACCGTCATGGCGGCCATGAAGCCGGAGGACGCCCACTGGGCCCGCTCCTGCCCGAGCACGAAGTGCTGGCTCATGTCGGGGATGGCCACGTTGATGATGGTCGACGACATGATCGACGCCATGGTGCCCACCATCACCGAGAGCAACAGCAGCCAGCGGTAGCGCTCGCCGTAGCGCTCGCGCATTGCAGAAAGGGTGTTGGGGTCGCTGGGCGGTGCGCTCATGGCGCTCGGGCGCCCAGCGCCTGGGCCACACAGGCCGCGCAGATGCAGGCCTGTCCACGCGCTTGCACCGGCAGGCGCTCCAGCAGCTCGGGGCTGAAGGTGGCGTCCACGCACCAGCAGGGCGGCTGCGCCTGGCCGGTGTCGCGCGCGATCTCCATCGCGCAGCGGTTGTCGCCGCCGCACAGCGGGCAGCGGCCGGGGTCGGGCAAGGCGGATGCGGGCGTGTCGGGCATCGGCGCAGTGTATGACGCACCCGGCACCGGTGTCGCTGGCGACCTGGGGCGCGAGCGGGCTTTGTGTCCGGGTCGCACGGGGCGGCGCACCGCGCCCTAAACTGCGCCACATGCGCTCCACCCCCCGACCCGTCCTGCCCTGGCTCGCCGTGGCCACCGCCGCCGTGGTGCTGGTCACCTCCGGCTGCGCTGCCTGGCGCATCGGGCAGGCGGCCGACCTCGCGCGCCAGAGCACGCCGTTCCAGCAGAACCCGGTCAGCGCGAAGCGGAGTTTGTTGATCGTGGGCGACAGCACGGGTGTGGGCACGGGTGCGAGTGCGCCGGGCAACAGCCTCGCGGGCTTGCTGGGCAGTGCGTATCCGGACCTGCGCATCGACAACCGCGCGCGCGACGGCGCCACCTTTGCCGACGTGTTGGGTCAGTTCCCGGGCCCACAGCGCTTTGACCTCGTGCTCATCCAGGCCGGTGGCAACGACGTGATCCGCCTGCGCTCCGACGCCGACGTGCGAGCCGACATCGACCGCGTCACCGCGATGGCGCGTGCTGTTTCCGATCGCGTGGTCCTGATGCCCGCGGGCAATGTGGGCAACGCGCCTTTCTTTTTTGCACCTGTGTCCTGGCACATGACCCAGCGCGCCCGGCGCCTGCACGGCTTTGTGCGCGAGTCCGCGGCGCGGCACGGCGCGGTGGTGGTCAACCTGTTCAAGGAGAAAACCGACGATCCGTTCGTGCAGGTTCCGGGCTTGCACGCGGTGGACGGCCTGCACCCCAGCGACGCCGGCTACCGGCTGTGGCGCGACGAATTGCTGGCCCAAAGTGGTTGGGCGACGGTGTTGTCGGAAGCGCAAACACGCTGAACCCACAGAGTGTCGGAAAAAATGACACTCCGTTACAACCCCGGGGGGTACGCCTTGGAAGATCAACAACTTACCGGCCTGGCCCGCGTTTTGCTCTGTTAAACGCAGCAAACAAGTGAATTGTGGCGGGCCCTCCAAGGGCGTGACATAAATCACACTCCCCAACGAAACCCAGGCATTCCATGATCCGTTTTCTCTCCCGCTTCGCCGCTCCCCTGACCGTTGCAGCCCTGATGGCGGCCGCGCCTGCCGCTCAGGCCGGTGTGATGTTCACCGACAACTTCAACGCAGAGAGCACCTCCAATGTGCTCAATTTCAATGGCTTCGACCACTGGAGCGTGTCGGCCGGCACGGTCGACTACATCCGCAGTGGCGTTCAATACAAGATCAATTGCGTCGGTGGCTCGGGCGGCTGCGTCGACCTGGACGGCAGCACCGGCAACGCGGGCGTCATGTCGAGCACCACGGTCTACAACCTGACGGCCGGGTTGACCTACCTGTTTTCGCTGGATCTGTCCGGCAATCAGGTGCGCCGCGAAGGCAACACGGTGACGTTTGGCTTTGCCGACAGCAGCAACATCAACCTGTTTTACGCGTCTGACGCCATCACGCTGTCCCAGAACGACCCGTTCAAGACCTACACCGTGGCCTTCAGCCCCACCGGCAACGTGACGGCCCGCCTGGTGATCGGCAACGGTGGCGGTGACAACGTGGGCCTGATCCTGGACAACGCGAAACTCGAGGTGCCCGAGCCCGGCACCCTGGCGCTGTTGGGCCTGGGTCTGGCCGCGCTCGGTCTGCGCCGCCGCCGCGCTGCCTGATCGACCCGCCATCTCCAAGAAAAACCCCGCTGGCGGTCTGCCAGCGGGGTTTTTCGTTGGCGCCGCAGCGGTGCGCCGTCAGACGCCCGCCACCACACCATCGCTGCGCGGATCGGCCGCTCCTTCGATCACCCCGTTGGGGTGGCGGACCAACGCGCCCGCATGGCCCATGGTGTCGCTGAAGGGTTCGGTGAACAGTTCCACCACATGGCCGGCATCCCGCAAGGCCTGAACGAGTGCCGGGTCGAAACGGCTCTCCAGCTTGAGCGTGGTGCTCACGTCGCCCCAGGTGCGCCCCAGCAGCCAGCGCGGCGCGGTCACGGCCTGTTGCAGACCCTGGCCGAAGCGCGCATAGCGCGTGAACACCGCCGCCTGCGTCTGGGGCTGGCCTTCGCCGCCCATCGTGCCGTAGGGCATGACGCGGCCGTCGTCGAACAGGGCCAGTGACGGGTTGAGCGTGTGGAACGGGCGGTGGCCGGGCTTGAGCACGTTGAGCGCTGTCGGGTCGAGCGAGAAGCTCGTGCCCCGGTTCTGCCAGACGATGCCCGTGTCCTGCAGCACCACACCCGAGCCGAACTCCCAGTACACGCTCTGGATGAAGCTCACCGCGCGGCCCTGCGCGTCGATGCAGCCCATCCAGATGGTGTCGCCGGGCTTGGCCACATCGGGCCAGGGCAGGGCGTTCTCGCGGTCGATCTCGGCCGCCAGTTCGGTGAGGGCGGCGGGTTTGAGGAAGCCCTTGGGGTCGGCCGGCAGACGCTGCGGATCGGTGACCACGCGGTCGCGCACGCGGAAGGCGCGCTTGGTGGCTTCCACCAGGCCGTGCACGTGTGCAAAGCCTTCGCCCTCGGTGACGCCCAGGCGTTCGAACAGGCCGAGGATCATCAGCGCCGAGAGGCCTTGGGTGGGGGGCGGCAGGTTGTAGACCGTGCTGTCGTTCAGCCGCACCGACAGCGGCTCGACGATCTGCGCCTGGTAGGCCGCGAGGTCGCTGGCGCGCAGCGGGCTGCCCACGCGTTCGAGTTCGGCGCCGATGCGCTGGGCCAGTTCACCGCGGTAGAAATCGTCCAGGCCGCGTTCGGCCAGTTGCTCCAGCGTGCGGCCCAGCGTGGGCTGCTTGAGCACGTGGCCCACAGCGGGCGGCTGTCCGTTGACCAGGTGGGTCTGCGCGAAGCCGGGCGCGTCTTTCAGGCCGTCGAATTTTTCGCGGGTGAGCGCCGCCTGGCTTTCGGTGACCGCGATGCCGTGGTGCGCGTGGCGGATGCTGTCGGCCAGCAGGCGCGACAAGGGCAGGGCAGGGCCCCAGGCGGCCGCCACGTCGCGTGCCTTGGCCCAGCCGCCGATGGTGCCGGCCACGGTGAGGGCGGCCTTGGGGCCGCGCGAGGGAATCGTCTCGTGTCCCGCGTAAAAGTCGAGGTTGGCCAGAGCGGCGGCCGGGCCACACGCGCTGATGGCCACGGGCGCCTTGCCCGGTTCGTGGATGAGCCAGAAACCGTCGCCACCGATGGCGTTCATGTGGGGGTAGACCACCGCGATGGCCGCGGCGGCGGCCACCATGGCTTCGACCGCGTTGCCACCATCGCGCAGCACGTCGCGCCCGGCCTGCGCAGCGAGGTGGTGTGGCGCGACAAACATGCCGCCCAGGGCGGTGAGGGTGTGAATCATTGAGGGTCTCCGGTTTGTTGTGAGGTCAGGTCAGCAAGCCATAAAACATGCGCGCGGCCGTCAACGCGAGAAAGGCCGCAAACACCTGGCGCAGCCGTTGGGCGTTGATGGCATGCGCGAGTTTCGCACCCCAGCCCGCGGTCGCCAGTGTGGCCGGCACGATGAGCGCAAAGCCCAGCAGGTTCACATAACCCAGGCTGAGCGGGGGGCGGTTGGGGACGTCCAGCCCGTTGAGGATGAAGGCCAGCGCGCCGGGAAAGCTGATCACCATGCCCAGCATGGCGCCGGTGCCCACCGCCGTGTGCATGGGCACGCGCAGTGCGTTCAGGATCGGCACGCTGAGCGTGCCGCCACCAATGCCCATGAGGGTGGACACGCCCCCGATGCCGCCGCCCAGCAGCGCAGTGCCGGCCGTGCCGGGCAGGCCGTTGGCCACGGCAACCTCGTCGCGCTTCAAGGCCATGTTGAGGGCCACCAGCAAGGCGATGGACGCAAACACCGCCGTGAGCGAGGCGCCGCTCAGAAAGCGGCTCGCCACCGATCCCACGATCACCCCGACCACCACCGACGGCATGAGACGTTTGATCAGCGACATGTCCAGGCTGCCGCGCTTTCTGTGGGAGCTGCTGGACAGGATGGAGGTGGGAATGATGGTGGCCAGCGAGGTGCCCACCGCCGCGTGCATGCGCACCGACTCGTCCACACCCAGCAGGGTGAACAGGTGGTATAGCACCGGCACGATGACGATGCCGCCACCCACGCCGAGCAGGCCGGCGAGCACACCCGCCACCAGGCCGGTGGCGAGCAAGGCCGTGGCCAGTCCCAGCAACCAGGCGGTGCTGTATGGGCTGAAGAATTCCATGACCTACCAGCCGATCGCCTTGGGCAGCCACAGCGCGATCTGCGGGTACAGGAAGAGCAACACCAGCGCCAGGAACTGCAGGCCGATGAAGGGAACCACGCCCTTGTAGATGTCCTTGATGTTCACTTCGGGCGGTGCCACGCCCTTCAGGTAGAAGAGCGCCCAGCCAAACGGCGGCGTGAGGAAGCTCGACTGCAGGTTCACCGTGATCAGCATGGCCAGCCAGACCGGGTCCACGCCCATGTTCATCAGGATCGGCAGGAACAGCGGGACCGCGATGTAGCTGATCTCGATCCATTCCACAAAGAAGCCGAGCACAAAAATGATCAGCATCATGAACCAGATGGCGGTGTTGGTGCCGCCTGGCAGGGCCTCGAACATGCCGGCGATCAGGTCCCTGCGCGGTCATGAGGATGAACATCATGATGGCGGTGATCTTGCTGGTGTCCAGCGCGGTGGCCTTGAGCGTGGCCCAGGTGAAGCGGCCCGAGAGCGCGGTGATCAGCACGGCGCCCACGGCGCCCATGCTGGCGGCTTCGGTGGGAGCCGCGATGCCGCCCACGATGGAGCCCAGCACCGCCACCACCAGCATGACCGGTGGCACCAGCACCTTGAAGAAGCGTACCCAGAGCTGACGGCGCGACACCGCGTCGCGCTCGGCGATCGGGATCGGCGGCATGGTGCCTGGCCGCAACCAGCCCATGATCACCAGGTAGACGATGTACACCGCGGCCAGCAACATGCCGGGACCCACGGCGGCCGCGAACAACGTGCCCACCGAGAGCTGCATGATGTCCGACAGCAGGATCAGGATCAGGCTGGGCGGGATGATCTGGCCCAGCGTGCCCGAGGCGCAAATGACGCCGCAGGCCACGCTCTTGTCGTAGCCACGCCGGATCAGCGTGGGCAGGGTCAGCAGACCGAGTGTGATGATGGTCGCGCCCACGATGCCGGTGGTGGCACCCATGAGCACGCCGAACAGCACGATGCCGATGGCCATGCCGCCCTTGAGGCCGCCGG
>LNFM01006234.1_pt1 | contig 19799 bp, 15 predicted proteins | sample 596031 | NCBI WGS metagenome assembly LNFM01 (sample SAMN04254537, study PRJNA301005) | activated carbon metagenome | isolation source: dual media filters at the Ann Arbor, Michigan drinking water treatment plant | place: USA: Ann Arbor | reverse complement strand
CCGGATTGGCAAAGGTGTCGAGTTTCTTGTTGGGGCGTGTGGTCATGGCGATGCTGGCGTGCCGTCACTGCGCTAGGCCACAGGCAACGGAGTCTGAACGGGAATCGAGTTGGTTATGATTCTACCGATCGACCAATGCAACCCGCGGCGTCGTTCCTGACGCGGCACCTCCCCCGGAAATCACAACGTGCGTCTGCGGCAGATCAAGCTCGCCGGCTTCAAGTCATTTGCCGATCCGATCCACATCGACGTGCCGGGCGCGCTGGTGGGCGTGGTCGGGCCCAATGGCTGCGGCAAGTCCAACGTCATCGACGCGGTGCGCTGGGTGCTGGGCGAGAGCAAGGCCTCCGAACTGCGCGGCGAGTCCATGCAGGACGTGATCTTCAACGGCTCGGGCAACCGCAAGCCGGCGGGTCGCGCCAGCGTCGAACTGGTGTTCGACAACGCCGATGGCCGCATCCTGGGCGAATGGGGTCGCTTTGCCGAGATCAGCGTCAAGCGTGTGCTCACGCGCGACGGTGCCAGCAGCTACTACATCAACAACCAGACCGTGCGCCGGCGCGACGTGCAGGACATGTTCCTCGGCACCGGCCTCGGACCCCGCGCTTACGCGATCATCGGCCAGGGCATGATCTCGCGCATCATCGAGGCGCGGCCGGAAGAGCTGCGCGTGTTCCTTGAGGAGGCTGCCGGTGTTTCCAAGTACAAGGAGCGTCGGCGCGAGACTGAGAACCGCCTGTCCGACACGCGGGATAACCTGACCCGCGTCGAAGACATCCTGCGTGAGCTCGACGCGCAGATCGGCAAGCTCGAGCAACAGGCAGAAGTGGCACAGCGGTATCGCGATCTGCAGGCACGCCACGACGAACAGCAGCAACTACTTTGGCTGACACGCAAGCGTGATGCTGTGGCCGAGCAGGAGCGGGTGGCCAAGGACATCGAGCAACGCGGCGTTGCCCTTGAAGCGCACCTGGCCGACCTGCGCGCCGCCGAGCGGGCGCTGGAGGAACTGCGTGCCGCGCATTACGCCTCCGGTGACGCCGTGCATGCGGCGCAGGGCGATGTCCTGAAGATCAATGCCGAGATCGGCAAGCTCGAGTCCGAGATCCGCATGATCGTCGACGGTCGTGCGCGCCTGGTGGCGCAGATCGATTCGCTGTCGACCAATCGCCTGCGCCGATCCACCGAGGCCGACGACCTGCGCCGGCGTGCTGCCGAATTCCAGAGCCAGTTCGACGCGGGTGGCGAGCGCCTCGAGATCGCCCGCTCGCAGGCGGAAGAACACGAGGCCGGCATGCCGGCTTTCGAAGAGGCCTATCAGCATGCCCGCGAGGCGCTGTCCCGTGCGCGCGCCGAAGCAGCAATGGCCGAGCAGTCGATCGAAGCGGCCGGCACCGAACAGCGAACGATCGACCGCCAGCTGTCGACACTGCAGCAGCGGCGCGATCGACTCGCCGAGGAGCGCCGCCAGCTTGGCCATCCCGACGAAGCGCGGCTTGCCCAACTGACCGCGGATGTCGAGCGCTTGCAGGCGGAACTCGATGGCGCCGCCGCGCGGCTGCAGGAGGCCGATGATCGTGCGCCGCAACTGCAGGTCGAGCGGCAGGCACAGCTGGACGCGCGCACGCGCGACACCGACACGCTCGCGCGCCTGGAGGCGCGTCTGGTGGCGCTACGCGACCTGCAGGCCAAGGTCGAGGCCGATGAGAAGCTCGACCCCTGGCTGCGCGCGCAGGGGCTTGAGTCGTTGCCGCGTCTATTCAAGAAACTGCAGGTGGAACCGGGCTGGGAGGTCGCGTTCGAGTCCGTGCTGCGTGAAAGGATCGAAGGCCTGGAAGTCGGGCGTCTCGATTCGCTCGGTGGCCTGGCGGGCAATGCGCCGCCGGCACGCGTGTCGTTCTACGCCACGGCCGGTGCCGTAGCGGTCGAACAGCCATCGCTAACGGGCTTTGCTCGCTTGTCCGATCGGGTCCGCGGGCATGACGCGGCGCTGGCGGCGGTGCTCAACGACTGGCTGGCCGGCGTCTACGTGGCCGACGACATCGCGCAGGCGCTGGCGGCGCGCGGCCAGCTGCCGCCCGGCGCCCAGCTGGTGGTCAAGGGCGGTCACCTGGTGTCACGCCACGCGGTGCGTTTTTATGCCGCCGACGACCGCAAGTCGGGCCTGCTGGCGCGGCGCCAGGAGATCGAGAACATCGAGCGCGAAGTGCGCGCGCAGAAGCTGCTGGTCGAACAGGCGTCTGCGGCATTGGTGCGCGCCGAAGCGTCGCTGCGGCAGGTACAGGAGACGCAGCAGCAGGAGCGCCAGGCGGTGGAGCGGGCGCGCAATCAGCTGCACGGCGTGCAACTCGAGGCGGTGCGGCTTTCCGAGATGATCGAGCGCGTCAAGCACCGCGCCGGCCAGATCGAGGGCGAGCTGGCCGAGGTGACGACGCACGAGGAGGAGCTGCGAGCGCAGCGCGGCGAAGCAGACAGTCGCTTCGAGCAGCTCGACCAGGAATTGGGCAGCCGCCAGGAAGCGGTCGAGGCCGCGCGCGTGGCCTACGAGGCGGCCGATGCCCGCTTGCGCGATGCGCGCGAGGCGCGCCAGCGGCTGCAGTCGGAGGCGAGTCGCATCCAGATCGAGATGAACTCGGCGCGTGATCGAGCCGCCGATCTGAACCAGGCGGCGGGCGTGGCCGCCGGCGATGCCGAGAAGTTCGCCGCCGACATCGAGCTGGCGCACCTCGAGGTCGCCAAGCTTGACGACAGCGCCGTGCGCGGTGGCTTGGACCAGTGGCTGGCGCAGCGCGGAGATGCCGAGGCGCTGTTGGCGCAGGCGCGCAGCCGGCAGGACGAGCTGGCGCAGCAGCTGCGTGCCAAGGACGAGCAGCGGCTCACGCTGGAACGCGACGTCCAGCCCAAGCGCGAGAAGATCACCGAACTGCAGCTCAAGGAGCAGGCGGCGCGCATGAACGCCGAGCAGTTCTCCGAGCAGCTGGCCGAAGCGAAGGCAGATGAGGCCGCGCTGCTGGCGCGCCTGCAGGCCCAGCCGGTGCGCAGTGCGGCACTGCAGGCGGAGATCGTGCGCCTCGCTGCGGAGATCGAGTCGCTCGGCGCGGTCAATCTGGCCGCGCTGGACGAGCTCAGCACCTCAAGCGAGCGCAAGAACTATCTCGATGCGCAGTCGACCGACCTGAAGTCGGCGATCGGCACGCTCGAAGATGCGATCCGCAAGATCGACCGCGAAACGCGGGATCTGCTGGCCCACACGTTCGAGCAGGTGAACGCGCAGTTTGGCCTGTTGTTCCCCAAGCTGTTCGGCGGTGGCGAGGCGCGCTTGATGATGACCGGCGAAGAGATCCTCGATGCCGGCGTGCAGGTGATGGCGCAGCCGCCGGGCAAGCGCAACAGCACCATCCACCTGCTGTCCGGCGGCGAGAAGGCGTTGACCGCCACCGCGCTGGTGTTCGCGCTGTTCAAGCTCAATCCGGCGCCGTTCTGCCTGCTCGACGAGGTCGATGCGCCGCTGGACGATGCGAACACGGACCGGTTCTGCAACATGGTCAAGTCGATGACCGGCACGGCGGGGGAGCCGGGCACGCAATTCCTGTTCATCACCCACAACAAGATCGCGATGGAGATGGCCGAGCAGTTGGTGGGCGTCACGATGCAGGAACAGGGTGTGTCGCGCATCGTCGCCGTCGATATCGACGCCGCGCAGCGGCTGACCGCCGAGGCGGCCTGAGCCGATTGCCCGGCGCGCGCGCATGAGCGACCTGCATATCGCGCTGCTGATCCTGGCCGGGGTACTGCTGGCGCTGCTGTTCGCCTACAACAAGTGGACCGAGCGACGCATGCTGCGGCGGCTGGACGCGTCGCTGCGGGAGGGCGTGGGTGATCCGCTGATGCAGCCGGCCGGTGCCGGCGTCGCGCGGCCGGTGGCTGCCGGCCCCGGTGTTCCACCGTTGCCGCCCGCAGCCGAGCCGATACCGGTCTCATCGGTGGTGCAGGTCACCGATCTGCCACTTAGTGCCCTGTATGGCGGGCGCGTCGAGCCGCGCCTGGGCAGCTTGCCCGATGAGCCGCCGCAGACGGCGGCACCGATCGCGGACGCAGCTCAAGCGGCTGCGGTGGTCAGCGGCGCGGCGCCGCGCTGGGTCGAGGACCCGTTGCTCGACTGGGTGCTCGAACTGCGCTGCAGCCACGCCGTCGACGGCGTGTCGGTCTTCGATGCCGCTGCGCCTTTGGCGCGTCTCGAGAGCGGGCTGCCGTTGTTCCTGGTGGCCTGGGATGCGCGCCATCAGCAGTGGGTCGAGCCGGATCGCTTCGGCTTCTACACGGAGTTGCTGGTGGCGACCCAGCTGGCGCACCGCCGACACAAGCTCGATGAGATCGAGGCGTCGCGCTTTATTGCGGTGGTCCAGCAGGTGGCCATGGCGCTGGAAGCGGACTTCGACGCGCCGGACGTCAAGCGCGTGGTGGAGATGGCGCAGGACCTCGATCAACTGTGCGGACGGTTCGACGTGCAGATCGGCATGACGCTGGACACCACCGGTGCGCCGTGGGACGCGCCACGCGTGGCACGCGCCGCGCAGGCGGCCCAGCTGTCGGCGGTGAGCGCGTCGCGCTGGGAGCGCCTGACGGCCGAAGGCGCACCGGTGTTCTCGCTGCGCGCGGATGCATATCCGGCAAGCCGGCTCGCGTTGGAGCTGGACGTGCCGCTGGCGCCAGTCGCGGCCGACCCGTTGCGTGAACTGTTCCGGGTTTCGGACCTGCTGGCGATCGAACTGGGCGCGCGTGTGATCGACGATAACGGTCGACCGGTGAACGCTGCCTCGCTGGCCGGCATCGCCGAGCAGCTCGATGGGCTGTATGCCGAGATGACCGCGGCCGGCATCGAACCGGGCAGCGCGCGCGCCCAGCGCCTGTACGCATGACGGCAGGTGAGTCGCCGCAGGCGCCGGCGCGGCGGGCGCGTGAATTGCGTGAAGAGATCGCCCGCCACGATCACGCGTACTACGTGCTGGATGAGCCGGTCGTGCCGGACGCCGAGTACGACCGGCTGTTCCGAGAGCTGCAGGCGATCGAGGCAGCGCACCCTGAACTGGTGTCGCCGGACTCGCCGACTCAGCGCGTCGCCGGTGCGCCCAACGGTGCCTTTGCTCCGGTGCGGCATGCGGTCCCGATGCTATCGATCCGCACCGAGACCGACGTCACTGCCGCGGGTGCGACCGCCTTCGATGCGCGGGTGCGACGCGAACTCGGCCTCGATTCCACGGCGCCCGCCGTCGAGTACGCCGTCGAGCTGAAGTTCGACGGGCTGGCGATCAGCCTGCGTTACGAACACGGTGTGCTCGCGCGCGCTGCAACGCGAGGCGACGGCGCCGTGGGCGAGGACGTGACCGCCAACGTGCGCACGATCAAGGCGATACCGCTGAGATTGCGCGCCGGGGCGCCGGCGTTGCTGGAAGTGCGCGGCGAGGTGCTGCTGTTCCATCGCGACTTCGAGCGCTTGAACGAGCGCCAGACCGCTGCGGGCGACAAGGTGTTCGTCAATCCGCGCAATGCCGCGGCCGGCAGCCTGCGACAGCTTGATCCACGCGTGACCGCGAGCCGACCGCTGCGCTTCTTTGCGTACGGCCTGGGCGAGGCACAGGAGTGGGCCCTGCCGCCGACCCACGCACAGACGCTCGATGCGCTGGCAGCGCTTGGCGTGCCGGTCAACGGCGATCGGCGCGTCGTCGCCGGTGCCGACGGCCTGGCGGACTTCCATCACGAGATCGCGCAGCGGCGCGCGGCACTGCCGTTCGATATCGATGGCGTGGTGTACAAGGTCGATCGCCTCGACCTGCAGCAGCGTCTGGGATTCGTCACGCGCGAGCCGCGCTGGGCGGTGGCGCACAAGTATCCGGCGCAGGAGCAGGTGACACAGCTCCTCGGCATCGAGATCCAGGTCGGCCGCACCGGCGCCCTGACTCCAGTGGCGCGTCTGGCACCGGTGTTCGTCGGCGGCACCACGGTGTCCAACGCCACGCTGCACAACGAGGACGAGATCCGCCGCAAGGACATCCGCATCGGCGACAGCGTGGTCGTGCGGCGCGCCGGCGACGTGATTCCGGAGATCGTTGGCCGCGTCCTCGAGCGCCGGCCGGCAGATGCGGTGGAGTTCGTCATGCCGACGGTCTGTCCGGTGTGCGGATCGGCGGTGTTCCGCGAGGAAGGCGAAAAAGTCGCGCGCTGCAGCGGCGGGTTGTTCTGTGCGGCGCAGCGCAAGCAGGCGCTGCTTCACTTCGCCGGCAGGCGGGCGCTCGACATCGAAGGCCTTGGCGAGCGCATCGTCGACCAACTGGTCGATGCAGGGCTCGTGCATACGCCTGCCGACCTGTTCCGCCTGGGGGTGGGCACTCTTTCGGCGCTCGAGCGGATGGCCGACCGCTCGGCCGCCAACCTGGTGGCCGCATTGGAGCAAGCCCGGCACACGACACTGGAGCGCTTCATCTTCGCGCTGGGCATCCGCCATGTTGGCGAATCGACCGCGCGCGACCTGGCGCGCCACTTTGGCTCGCTGGATGCCCTGCTGGCGGCTGACGAAGCGCGCCTGCTCGAGGTCGAGGACGTCGGCCCGGTGGTCGCGGCATCGATCGTGCGGTTCTTCGACCAACCCCACAATCGCGAGGTGATCGAGCAATTGCGCGCAGCCGGCGTCAGCTGGCCCGAGACCGAGCCGGCCCCGCGTGCGATCACCGCGATCGGCCCGCTCGCAGGATGTACGGTCGTACTGACCGGCACGCTGCCGACGCTGACGCGCGACCAGGCGAGCGAGCTAGTGATCTCTGCCGGCGGCAAAGTGAGCGGGTCGGTGTCGAAAAAGACGGACTATGTGGTTGCCGGCGACGAGGCGGGCAGCAAGCTGGACAAGGCACGGGCGCTCGGTGTCGCGGTGCTCGACGAAGATGCGTTTCGGCGCCTGCTGGCCGGAGAACTCAACCCAATGAAAGTTTCCTGATGTACGCAATCATCGGCGGCAGCGGCCTGGCGAAGCTGTCTGCGCTATCCAACGTGCGCCGGCAGGTGATGCGCACGCCGTTCGGCGAGCCGTCGGGCGCGATCACCATCGGCACCTTCGCCGGTCGTGAGGTGGTGTTTCTGGCGCGGCATGGCTATGGTCATACGATCGCTCCGCACGAGATCAACTACCGCGCCAACATCTGGTCGCTGAAGGAACTCGGGGTACAGGGCGTGATCGCGGTGGCGACCGTGGGCGGCATACGCGCCGAGTACGGTCCCGGCACGCTGGTCGTGCCCGACCAGATCATCGACTACACGCACAGTCGCAAGAGCACCTTCTTCAGCGGCACCGAAGCGGCCGTCGTTCATGTCGACTTCACCCAGCCGTATTCGGCGCGGCTGCGGGCGCTGCTGCTGTCGGCGGCGGCAGGTTGCGGCGAGCCCGTGTTTGACGGCGGTGTCTACGCCTGCACGCAAGGTCCGCGCCTTGAGACGGCGGCCGAAATCGAGCGCATCGCGCGCGACGGCGGCGATCTGGTTGGCATGACCGGCATGCCCGAGGCCGCCCTGGCGCGCGAAGCGGATCTGGAGTATGCGGCGCTGTGCGTGACGGTCAATCACGCCGCCGGTCGCGGCAGCAGCGCGCAGCGCATCGAACTGAAGGAACTGGATGAAGTGATGCAGACGACGGTCAAGCGCGCGGTGTGCGTTCTCGAGAACGCCGTGTCGAGCGCGCCCGCTGGCGGAGCCCGGTCGTGATCCGCGAGATCCTGCGCATGGGCGATCCGCGCCTGCTTTGCGTGTCGGCGCCGGTCACCTCGTTCGGCGCAGATCTGCACGAGTTGATTGCCGACATGTTCGAGACCATGCATGCCGCGGGCGGCGCCGGCTTGGCCGCGCCGCAGATCGGCGTGCCGCTACGGCTGGTGGTGTTCGGTTTCGACAGGGTTCAGCGCTATCCGGACGCACCGCCGGTGCCGCCGACCGTGCTCATCAATCCGGTGCTGACGCCGCTGTCGACCGACATGGAGGAGGGCTGGGAAGGCTGCCTGTCGGTACCGGGCCTGCGCGGCGTGGTGCCGCGGCACGCCCGGCTGCACTACACCGGCGTCGATCAGCAGCAGCAGCCGATCGACCGTACGGTGGACGGCTTTCACGCGCGCGTTGTGCAGCACGAGGTCGATCATCTCGACGGCATCCTGTACCCGATGCGGGTACGCGATTTCACCCGTTTCGGGTTCACCGACGTGCTGTTTCCGGAACTGGCCGGGCAGGCGGACGATTGATGGCGACCGTGGTTGCGGTTTGCTCGAGCCCGCAGCATGCCTTCTCCAAGGCGAGGCAGCCACACATCCAACTCGTGAAAGGTTCAGGTGTACACGGCGACGCGCATGCCGGCGCCACCGTGAAGCACCGCTCGCGGGTCGCACGCGACCCGACGCAGCCTAACCTGCGGCAGGTGCACCTGCTGCATGTCGAGATGCTGACCGCCCTGGCGCGATTGGGTCATGACGTTTGTCCGGGTGACATCGGCGAGAACATCACCACGCGCGGGATCGACCTGCTGGCACTGCCGCAGGGGACGATCCTGCGCTTCGGCAGCGGCGGTGCCGTGCGCATCACCGGCCTGCGCAATCCATGCGGTCAACTGGACGCGTTTCAGCAGGGACTGCGGGCCGCCTTGCTCGGTCGCACCGACGCTGGCGAACTGGTGCGCAAAGCGGGTGTGATGGCGGTGGTCCAAGCCGAAGGGATGGTGAGCGAAAGCGACGCAATCACTCTGGAGCTCCCCCCAGTGCCACACGAAGCACTTCTGCCGGTGTGATGATGTCGCTCAGTTCGCCAGCGCAGCGAGCAGATCAGTCTCCAGCTGCAACTGTTCGCGCAGCGAGTTCAGGGCGCTGCCATCGATCAGGAACACGTCTTCGACGCGCTCGCCCAGCGTGTTGATCTTCGCGGTCTGCACGTTGATCTGGTGCTGCGCCAACACGCGGGTGATCGAATACAGCAGACCGACCCGGTCGGTCGCGGTTATCGACAACAGGTAAGCTTGGCCGCGCTCGTCCGGCTGCAGATGCACGTCGGGCGACACCGGGAAGTGGCGTGAGTGACGCGACAGCCGGCCCTTGACCGGCTCCGGCAACGCCGACTCGGTACTGATCCGCTCCGTCAATTCATGCTCGATGCGCGCCAGAACCTCGCGATAGTGGCCGGCACGACCATGATCGGTAACCAGGAACGTGTCGAGCGCATAGCCGTGGCGCGTGGTGTGAATGCGGGCGTCCAGAATGCTCAGGTTGCGGCTATCGAAGAAGCCGCACACTCGTGCAAACAAGTCCTTCTGGTCTCGCACGTAGAGCAGAACTTCGATGCCTTCGCCGGCTGCCGAAAGCCGCACCCTGACGATGGGCTTCGGCGTGTCGACGTGAGCGAGCAGGGTGCGCGCATGCCAGGCAATGTCCTTGGCTGAGTGGCGCATGAAGTAGACGACATCCAGCTGCTGCCAGAGCGCCTCGTGAGCCTTTGCGGTCAGGCCATACAGCTGCAGTACACGCAGCGCCTCGCGCTTGCGATTCTCCAGCTCCGCGTTCGGGTGCACTGCCTCGCCGCCGAGCATGCGGCGGGTTTGGCGGAATAGGTCCTCGAGCAGGCGGGCCTTCCAGTTGTTCCACACTTTGGGACTGGTGCCGCGAATGTCCGCCACCGTGAGCAGATACAGCGCGATCAAACGTCGCTCGTTGCCCGGAACACGGGCAAAGCGTTCGATCACCTGCGGGTCGGCGATGTCCTGTTTCTGCGCCACCTGCGACATGGTGAGGTGGTGCTCGACCAGGAAGCACACCAGCGAGGTGTCGTCGCGCGACAGACCATGACGGCGGCAGAAGCGATAGGCGTCCCGCTTGCCGAGCTTGCTGTGATCGCCACCGCGACCTTTCGCGATGTCATGGAACAGGGCGGCGATGTACAGCAGCCACGGTTTGTCGAAGTCTGTGATGAGCTGACTGCACAGCGGGTACTCGTGCGCGAACTTCGACAGGGCGAAGCGACGCAGATTGCGCACCACCATCATGATGTGCTGATCCACGGTGTACACGTGGAACAGGTCATGCTGCATCTGGCCGACGATGCGCCGGAACACCGGCAGGTAGCGACCCAAGATCGCCCACTGGTTCATGCGGCGAAGCTCGTGGGTTACCCCCAGCGGCTGCTGCAGGATGGCGAGAAACGTCTGACGGTTCAGCGGGTCGGCGCGGAACTTGGCATCAATGCGGTCACGTGCGTGCCACAGCGCGCGCAGCAGACGGGCCGACATGCCCTTGAGTTCGCGGTGCTGCGCCATCAGCAAAAAGCCCCGCAAGATCGCGTTCGGTTCGCGCTCGAGTGCCTGGTCGTCGTCGATGTCGAGGAACTCGTCGCGGGCGACGAAGACGTCGTCGATGCGAGTCGCCGGCACGTCCTCGCGCGGAAAGACATGCCTCTCGATGTTCTGCAGGACGATCGTGTTCAGCTGCGTGACCAGCTTGGCCGCGCGGTAATAGCGCTGCATCAGAACTTCACTGGCTCGCCGGGCGCCCGTCGCCTGAATACCGGCACTCGCCGCCACCGCGTTTTGCACATCGAACACGAGCCGGTCTTCGCGCCGACCCGCCACGATATGCAGGCGAGCACGTATCTCCTTCAAGACGCGTTCATTGCGCCGGAGCATTGCATGCTCCTCCGGCGTGATCAGCTGACGGCGCAGCAATTCCGCCCACGACTCACCCAGTCCGGCCGCGCGCGCAAGCCATAGCAAAGCCTGCAGGTCGCGCAAGCCTCCCGGGCTTTCCTTGCAGTTCGGTTCGAGGCTGTAGGGCGTGTCCTGGAACTTGGTGTGGCGCTGCTGCTGTTCCAGAAGCTTGGCGCGGAAGAAAGTCGGTGGATCGAAGCTCGTCTGGACGGCCTGGACGAACTGCTCGTAGCGGGCCCGAGGTCCCGCCAGGTGACGCGACTCGAGCAGCGCCGTCAGAACGGTGACATCGCGCCTTGACTCATCCTCGCATTCGGCCACGGTGCGCACGCTGTGTCCCAGGTGCAGGCCGAGATCCCACAGTTGTCCGACCAGGCGCTCGATGCTCTCGCACTGCGCGTCGTCTGGTGCGTCGGCAGTGAGAATGAGCACGTCGACGTCAGAATGGGGAAAGAGCTCGGCCCGGCCGTAACCGCCGACGGCAATCAGGGTGGCGTGGCGAGTCACCCCGGTTTCACGCGCCACCCGTTCGAGCAGTCGATCGACGCTGCGGGACAAGCCGCGCAAAAGAGGCGCGACCTTGCCACTGCTGAGAAATTGGGAGATAAGCAGTTCGCGCTGTGCGCGCAGCTCATCCCGGAGAGAGAAGCCGACGTCGTTCATGACGCGGGCGGCGTGGTTCAGGCGGGCGCGAGGAAGGCGCCCGACCTCGCGTCGCCCGAGATGATGGCCGGCGGCGCCGGCATTCCGGGGGAGGTGGTCAAAATCTCATAGCCGTCGGCGGTGACCAGGACCGTGTGCTCCCACTGAGCCGACAGGGAGTGGTCCTTGGTCACGATGGTCCAGCCGTCGGACAGTTCCTTGATCTCGCGCCGACCGGCATTGATCATGGGTTCGACGGTGAAGGTCATGCCGGCAGCCAATTGGTCCAACGTCCCGGCCCGGCCGTAATGGAGTACCTGCGGCTCCTCGTGGAATTTGCGACCGATACCGTGTCCGCAAAACTCACGTACGACGCTGTAGCCGTGCTTCTCCGCGTGGGTCTGGATGGCCGCTCCGATGTTGCCGAGAAACGCTCCGGGGCGGACCTGGGCGATGCCGAGCCACATGCATTCATGGGTCACATCGCACAGGCGGCGCGCTGCGATGGAGGGCTCGCCGACGTAGAACATGCGGCTGGTGTCGCCGTGATAGCCGTCCTTGATCACCGTCACGTCGATGTTCACGACATCGCCGTTCTTGAGTACCTTGTCGCCCGGGATCCCGTGGCACACCTGATGGTTGACCGAGGTGCAGATAGATTTCGGGTACGGCCGATAGCCCGGAGGCGCGTAATTGAGCGGCGCGGGCGTGGTGCCCTGGACCGTGACCATGTAGTCATGGCACAGGCGGTCGATCTCCGCGGTTGTCACCCCCGGCTTGACGTGCGGAGCGATGAAATCGAGCACTTCGGCCGCCAGTTTGCCGGCAACGCGCATGCGCTCGATGTCTTCGGGTGACTTGATGACGATAGCCATGGGATTTGAGGGAACCGCCGCCCCGAAGCGCGACCGCAAAAACCGTATAATAGCCGGCTGCTTACGCTGCTTTCGGGTACTCGACCTCTTCTTGGAAGGGGATTTGCACCCGTAAGTGGCTGTCAACCTTGGCTGCGATTACTTGGCCGAAGTCCGGTTGGCAATGTGAGCAAATCGCGCGCACCGTCACCCGAGGTGCTGCCTTGCCGCCAAAGCGGCGTGGTGGCGTCGATGGATGCGCAAGACCCAACCTCGTCAGGAGTCAGGCAATGTCAGTCACCATGCGTGAAATGCTGGAAGCAGGTGTGCATTTTGGGCACCAAACCCGCTTCTGGAATCCGAAAATGGCCCAGTACATTTTCGGTCACCGCAACAAGATCCATATCGTCAATCTCGAGCGCACGCTCGAGAACTTCCAGGAAGCCACCAAGTTCATCCGACAGCTCACCGCCAACCGCGGCACGGTGCTGTTTGTCGGCACCAAGCGTCAGGCGCGCGACACCATCGTCGAGGAAGCGACCCGGGCCGGCATGCCGTTCGTAGACCAACGGTGGCTCGGCGGCATGCTGACCAACTTCAAGACGGTAAAGGTCTCCCTCAAGCGGCTCAAGGAGATGGAGCAGCACATTGAGGAGGGTGGTCTCGAGCGCATGTCCAAGAAGGAGGGCCTGACGTATCAGCGCGAGCACGAGAAGCTGACCAAGTCGATTGGCGGCATCAAGGACATGAATGCGCTGCCTGATGCGATCTTCGTGATCGATGTCGGCTATCACAAGATCGCCGTGCAGGAGGCCAAGAAGCTGGGCATTCCGGTGGTCGCCGTGGTCGACACCAATCACTCGCCCGAAGGCATCTCGCACGTGATTCCCGGAAACGACGACTCCAGCCGCGCGGTTCGCCTGTATGCCCGCGGGATCGCCGACGCCGTGCTTGAAGGAAAAGCGCAGGCGATGGCTGGCGTGGTGGCGGTCGCTCAGGGCGGCGAGGAGTTTGTCGAGGTTGAGCAGGGCGCCGCCTAGGCGCAGCGCCCGGAGGTTGAGCGGTCGGACGGCGTCTGCCTGGTAGGCCCGCCGTCCCGCCCATCTCGATGTTCAAGGGGCGCAAGCCCCTTTTTTGCAGATTACGTTTCAGGAGTAGTCATGGCGGAAATCACCGCAAGCATGGTGAAGGAACTGCGCGAGAAGACCGACGCGCCGATGATGGAGTGCAAAAAGGCGCTCGGTGAGGCGGGCGGCGACATGGCCAAAGCGGAAGAAATTCTCCGCGTGAAGCTCGGCAACAAGGCGAGCAAGGCGGCAGCTCGAGTTGCGGCGGAAGGGATCGTCGGCATTTGCGTGAACGCCGATGCGACGCTGGGCACGATCGTCGAAGTCAATTGCGAGACCGACTTCGTTGCCAAGAATGACGACTTCCTCGCCTTTGCGAGCAACCTGGCGAAGCTCGTCGCTGACAAGAACCCGGCTGACGTGGCGGCCTTGTCGGCGCTGTCGTTGGACGGGGGGACCGTCGACACTGTGCGTGCCGCGTTGGTGGGCAAGATCGGCGAGAACATGTCGATCCGCCGTTTCGAGCGCGTGACCGCGCAAGGAAAGATCGCCACTTATGTGCACGGCGGCAGCAAGATCGGCGTAATGGTTGACGTCACTGGCGGTGACGAGCAGCTGGCACGCGACGTGGCGATGCACATTGCGGCGAGCAAGCCCAAGTCGATCGATTCGAGCGGAGTTGCAGCCGAACTGATCGATACCGAGCGCCGGATCGCGGTCGAAAAGGCGCGCGAAGCAGGCAAGCCCGAGAACATGCTCGACAAGATCGCCGAGGGCAGCGTGCAGAAATTCCTCAAGGAGGTCACGCTGCTAGGTCAGGTGTTCGTCAAGGCCGCTGACGGCAAGCAGACGATCGAGCAACTGCTCAAGAGCAAGGGGGCGACGGTCAATCGCTTCGTGCTGTATGTGGTGGGTGAAGGAATCGAGAAAAAGAGCAACGACTTCGCTGCCGAGGTGGCTGCACAAGCCGCTGCCGCACGAGCCTGACCTTTCCTGCTGAATCGCCGCCGATGCCAACCGCGTACAAGAGAGTTCTGCTCAAGCTGTCCGGCGAAGCCCTGATGGGCGACGATGCCTTCGGCATCAATCGCGACACCATCGAGCGCATGGTGACCGACATCAAGGGCGTGGTCGAACTGGGGGTTGAACTGGCTGTGGTCATCGGTGGCGGCAACATCTTCCGTGGCGTAGCGCTCGGCGCCGCGGGTATGGATCGGGCCACCGGTGACTACATGGGCATGATGGCCACCGTGATGAACGCGATGGCATTGCAGGACGCGATGCGCCGCGCCGGGGTCGAGGCACGCGTGCAGTCGGCGCTGAATATCGAGCAGGTGGTCGAGCCTTACATTCGGCCGAAGGCGATCCGCTACCTGGAAGAGGGCCGGGTGGTGATCTTTGCCGCCGGCACCGGCAACCCGTTCTTCACCACCGATACCGCCGCCGCGCTGCGCGGTGCCGAAATGGGGGTGCAGATCGTGCTCAAGGCCACCAAGGTGGACGGTGTCTACAGCGCTGATCCGAAGAAGGATCCGAAGGCGACACGCTATGCGAGCATCACGTTCGATGAAGCACTCACGCGGCGACTGCAAATCATGGATGCCACCGCCTTCGCTTTGTGTCGAGACCAGAAGCTGCCGATCAAGGTGTTCGACATCATGAAGCCGGGCGCGCTCAAGCGGATCGTGCAGGGAGAGGACGAAGGCACGCTCGTCCACGTGTAGCTGCGCGTTCGGAGCGGTCGCATGGCGGTTACTGCGTGAGGTCAGATGTTGCTGTTACCGGCGCTGCCGGAGACAGTGTCGAAGACGGGCGGCGAGCGCCCGCGAGGAGAACAGGATGACGATTGCCGAGATCCGCAAATCGACCGAGCAGAAGATGGTCAAGTCGGTGGAGGCGCTCAAGCACGATCTGGCGAAGATCCGCACCGGTCGCGCCCATACCGGTCTGCTGGATCACATCCAGGTCGACTACTACGGCGCCATGGTGCCGCTGTCGCAAGTCGGCAATGTCGGCCTGAGTGACGCGCGAACGATCACCGTACAGCCGTACGAGAAGAAGCTTGTGCCGGTGATCGAAAAGGCGATCCGCGATTCTGATTTGGGCCTGAATCCGGCCTCGTCGGGCGATGTGATCCGGGTACCCATGCCGCCGCTCACGGAAGAACGCCGCAAGGACCTGACCAAGGTCGTCAGGCATGAAGGTGAGAACGCCAAGGTGGCGGTGCGCAATCTTCGGCGCGACGCGATTGCCCATCTGAAAGAGATGCTCAAGAAGAAAGAGGTTTCGGAGGACGACGAACGGCGTGCGCAGGATGACGTGCAGAAGCTCACCGATCGCTTCATCGTCGACATCGACAAGCTGATCGCCGAAAAGGAAAAGGAGATTCTGACTGTCTGAGGGCAGCGCAGAGATGCCACCTCGATGGACGGGAGCAAGTCGATGACGCGAAACGCGGCGGACCGCCCGGCGGCGGTGCCTCGGCACGTTGCCATCATCATGGACGGCAACGGCCGCTGGGCCAATGCGCGACACCTGCCGCGCGTGGCCGGCCACAATCGTGGCGTCGACGCAGTGCGCCGCGTAATGGAGTCATGCGTTCGCCGCGGGGTCGAGTACCTGACGCTGTTTGCCTTCAGTTCGGAGAACTGGCGTCGGCCAGCCGATGAGGTCTCCACCCTGATGCGCCTGTTCATGACGGCGCTGCAAAAGGAGGTCTCCAGGCTGAACGAGAACGGCGTTCGGTTGCGCGTTGCCGGCGATCTCGCCGCGCTGGAACCTGAACTGCAGCGCCTGATCGCGCAAGCGCAGGCGCTGACCGAGAGCAATGCGCGCTTGAAGTTGACCGTCTGCGCCAGCTATGGCGGCCGCTGGGACATGGTCAACGCGATGCGCTCGCTGCTGGCCGCCGATCCGTCGCTGGCCAAACGCCCTCAGGACATCGATGAGGCGAGCATTTCGCAGCATCTGGCACTCGCCTTCGCGCCCGAACCGGATCTGCTGATACGTACCGGTGGCGAGCGGCGGATCAGCAACTTCTTGCTCTGGCAACTCGCTTACGCTGAGTTGTACTTCACTGACCAATTGTGGCCTGACTTCGACGCCGTCTCGCTCGATGCCGCGCTCGCCTGGTACGCGCAGCGCGAACGCCGATTCGGCCGGACCAGCCAACAGGTCGGGGCAGTACACGTGCCTGCGCCGGTCACGCCGGCATGAGGTCGGCGTGCTAAGGCTGCGTGTGATCACGGCCTTGACGCTTTTGGGGCTGCTGGTCGCCGCGCTCTGGCTGGGACGGGCGACCTTCGTCGCCGCCGCCGCCGTGCTCTTCACAGGCGCCGCATTCGAATGGTTGCGCCTGGCTGGATTGCGGCAGACGACGTGTGTTGCACTTGCCGTCGTCGTCGTCGTCGCACTCGTGGCGATCGAGTTTGCCGGGCGGACGCCGACCGGATCGGTGCTGATGCTTGTGTGTTCCGGCGCAACGGCGGTGTGGCTGACCTTGGTGGCGGTCCTGGTTCGCGCTGGCCAGCACGGGGTGCGACTCGGGCGCAACCTCAGTACGGTGCTGGGACTGACCCTGCTGCCGGCAACATGGTTTGCGCTTCTTTACCTCCATCAGCTAGGTATCGTGATGCTGTTCTCCACGCTCGCGATCGTCTGGGTCGCGGATATTGCTGCGTACTTTGCTGGGCGCAGGTTCGGCAACCGAAAGCTTGCGCCAAGGATCAGTCCGGGCAAGACCTGGGCCGGGGTGGGCGGTGCCGTCTTGGGTGTGCTGCTGGCGGGCGCCGCGGTCCATCTTGTCTCGCCGCAAGCGCCGGTATTGTCGAATGCGCTGTTTGACGAATCGCTTCTGCTCGCCCTGGCCCTTTTAGCCGTCCTGGTGGCCATGTCGATCGTTGGCGACCTCTTCGAGAGCCTGCTCAAGCGGCAGGCCGGCAGGAAAGACAGCAGCCGATTGCTTCCCGGGCACGGCGGTGTGCTCGATCGTATCGATGCTCTGCTGCCGGTCCTGCCGATGGCCGTTCTGATTCAACGATGGATCCAATGAAAGTCGGCATCACGATCCTAGGCGCCACCGGCTCGATCGGATCGAGCAGCCTGGACGTCATCGCGCGTCATCCGCAGCGCTTCCGCGTATTCGCGCTGACCGCCCAGTCGAAAGTTGATGCGTTGGTCGAGTTGTGCGCGCGCTATCGACCCGAGGTGGCGGTCATCGGCGACGCCGCGTTGGAGACGCAGTTGCGCGCCGCGCTGAGAACGCGGGGCCTGGCAACGGAAGCGCGCAGTGGTGTGCAGGCGCTGGCCGAGGTGGCTGCCGACGAGCGCGCGCAGATCGTCATTGCGGCGATCGTCGGTGCTGCCGGTTTGCTGCCGACACTTAGTGCGGCCCGGGCTGGCAAGCGGCTGCTGCTTGCCAACAAGGAGGCGATCGTCTGTGCCGGCAGTCTGTTGATGGAGGCCGTGCGCAGCGGTGGCGCGCAATTACTGCCGGTGGACAGCGAGCACAACGCGATCCATCAGTGCTTGGTCGGCGCGGCAGACCGCGCCCGCGACGTGCGCCGGCTGATTCTCACTGCCTCGGGAGGGCCGTTTCGTACGCGTGCCGATCTGTCGGCGATTACGCCGGACGAGGCCTGTGCCCACCCGAACTGGGTCATGGGCCGCAAGATCTCGGTGGACTCGGCCACGTTGATGAACAAGGGACTCGAGGTGATCGAGGCAAGCTGGCTGTTCGGGTTCGCGCCCGAGCGGATCGACGTGGTCATCCATCCTCAGAGCGTGATCCATTCGATGGTCGAGTTCGGCGACGGCTCGGTGCTGGCGCAACTGGGTACACCCGACATGCGCACGCCGATCGCCTACTGCCTCGGCTTTCCGGAGCGCGTGGAGAGCGGATCGAGCACTCTGGACTTCCTGACGGTGACAGCGTTGACCTTCGAAGCGCCCGACCTTGCCCGTTTTCCGTGCCTGCAATTGGCCTACCGGGCGCTGGCCTCGGGTCCGGCGGCCAGTATTGCAGTGAACGCTGCCAACGAAGTCGCGGTCGAAGCGTTTCTTTCCCACCGCTTGCCATTCAGCCGGATTGCCGCCGTGATCGAAGAAACGCTCAATCAGACGCCGGTGTGCCGACCTGCGGCCGTCGACGAGGTGATCTCTCTGGACGCTCAGGCGCGCCAGCGCGCTGCTGCGGTGATCGGCCGAACGCTTCACTCGGCATCCGTCAACTCGTTGGCGAACTGACTTCCTTGCCGGACCTGCTGCCATGAGTTTCGTCACCACTGTCCTGGCATTCCTTGTGACCCTGGGCATCTTGATCGTGATCCACGAGTTCGGGCACTACTGGGTTGCGCGCAAGTGCGGCGTGAAGGTGCTGCGTTTCTCGGTGGGATTCGGGCGACCGTTGGCCCGATGGGTGCGCGGTGCCGACCGCACCGAGTGGGTGGTGGCCGCCCTGCCGCTGGGTGGGTACGTGCGCATGCTCGACGAGCGCGACACCGACTCAGGGCCGATTTCCGCCATGGATCTGCCGCGCGCATTCAATCGCCAGCCGGTGTCCAAACGCATTGCGATCGTGCTGGCAGGACCGGCGGCCAACCTGCTTCTCGCTATTGGCGTCTACTGGGGGCTGAATGTCGCCGGCGTGATGGAACCGAAGGCGGTACTGGGCACGCCGGCCATCAACACCCCCGCCGCGCGCGCCGGTGTGCAGGCGGGCGATGTGGTGGTGGCCGTGGACGACGAGCCGGTTCGCTCTTGGGCCGATGTCAACTGGCTGGTGTTGCAGCGGGCGGTCGACCGCCGCAGCGTCGAACTGACGGTCAAGCGGCTCGACGGCACGTCACGAGAGGCGACGCTTGACCTGGCCGGGCTGTCGACCACCGACCTGGAGGGCAATCCGCTGCCGCGCATCGGCCTCACGTTATGGGGCGGTCCACCGCGTATCGGTCGCATCAGCGAAGGCAGTGCCGCCGAACGCGCTGGCCTACGCACCGGAGATCGCGTCCTGGAGATCGGTCGCACGCCAATGGTTTCGGCGCGCAACATGATCGAGCGCATCCGTGCCGCGGCCGATCAGCCGCTCGAATTGCTGGTCGAGCGCGAAGGCCAAACCATGACACTGATCGCCACGCCAGCGCGGGTGCGCGACGAATCTCCCGGCGGCGGCGGACAGGAGATCGGCCGGCTTGGCGCGGAACTCGGCGACCGGCCCGAACTCGTTCGCGTTCACTACGGCCCGATCGAAAGCGTCGGCCTTGCCATCGAGCGCACCTGGGACATGACGGTGTTTTCACTGCGCATGCTGGGCAAGATGATCACCGGCGAAGCATCCTGGAAGAACCTCTCCGGTCCGGTGACAATCGCCGACTACGCGGGCAAGACGGCCACCATCGGCATTGCCGCGTACCTGAGCTTTCTCGCTCTGGTGTCGATCAGTCTCGGGGTGCTCAACCTGCTGCCCATTCCCATGCTCGATGGAGGGCACTTGGTTTACTATCTCGTCGAAATCATCAAAGG
>LNFM01012058.1_pt1 | contig 19800 bp, 21 predicted proteins | sample 596031 | NCBI WGS metagenome assembly LNFM01 (sample SAMN04254537, study PRJNA301005) | activated carbon metagenome | isolation source: dual media filters at the Ann Arbor, Michigan drinking water treatment plant | place: USA: Ann Arbor | reverse complement strand
GTTTGCTCCTGTGGAGCAAGTCATGACAGAGATGTGAATTCTGCTCTAAACATTCTCGTGCGCGGGCATGCGCATCTCGTAGGAGGAATCCCCGGCCTTTAGGGCGGGGAGGATGTCAATGATAACCATTTTAGTTAGAATTTGAATTTCGTTATCTTTTTTGACTAAAGATTCAGAATCCATATATCCAGTAAAGTCACCATACTCTGTTTAATAATTAAGGTTTAAAACACCTAAGCCTATTTGCTTGGGATTAATATCTAAAGCCTCACACATTATATTTGCACTTTTTTCAAATTCTTCAAGAAATTTTAATGGTTTAAAATTTGGATTTAAAGAAATAGAAGCCATTGAAAATTTTTGTGCATAATTGTTTAATTCTTTTATTACTGCTTGTTTGTCTTCAATGAAATTACCGTATTTGTTATATTCAATGAAGCCAGACAATTCATTCCATGAGTCTTTTTTATTAAAATTTATATCTATATAATTTAAGTTGTTAATATTTTGAAGAAGTTTATTTTTTGATAAATCGTTTTCCTCTCCCATTTCATTTTCAATGTTATTAAATAACTCAATAGGTAATAATTGAACTGCTTTAATAATTGAATTAAGATCTTTAGATTCTTTTAATATAAACTCTAGTTTTTCACCTAACTCATTTTCTATGTTTGAGCTTAATACAAAAAATTCAGGTGTTGTCTGGTTAAGAAGCATGTAGACATATGCTCCTAATGGAGACTTAAAATTTTTTTGGTAAGAACTGATAACGCTTTCTAAATTCATTATTTATATGTATTTTTCATTTCGTTAGATTTAATGACTTGATTCTTTGGAAAAAAGACACTTTTAAAACCTTTGATTGTATTTTCAATATTGTCCAAAAAAATATTTAAAGACTTTTCATCTCTAATTTCCAAATCAGTTTTTTCAGGAATTATTTTTCCCTCAATCAATGAGTATGTCATTGAGATTTTATTACCTTCTTTATTTGGTACAAACCACTCTACTGCAACTTGTTCTTTAGTGCGATTAGAAACAATGTCAGCAATTGGAGTGCCATCGTTTTTTGTGATGTTGTGCACCATAGTTCCCATAAAATTGAGTTGGTTTTCATCCCAGCCGCACTTCTTCAAAATTTGAACATCTATATTTGTATCTTGATTCATCTTTTCATCCTGTTTCTTTTATTCTTACATTTATTATATTTTTTAAAAATTTAGAGTCAATAAAGTATTGACAAAACAAATTAGTTGAGATATTATACCAACATCGGCAGTGAGACAATCGGTTCCTTCAATTGTTATGAAACCCCAAACCGGAAGTCACTATTCTCCGTGAAATTCTTAAGAAAGAGATTAATTTTTCTTTCTTCTCATTTAGGGATATACCCTTCTTGATAATGAAGCACGGCATATGTCGTGCTTTTTTTATTTAAGGAAAAATTATGAAAATTAATGAGACAAAAACAAGTGCAATTAACTCTGATGTTTCTAGAGAGCAGGTTAAATTGGGTCACTTAAATCATATGGGTGGAGTATCTTATGATATCAACAATCCTATTATGCAACTTCGCGTAGTTGCAAGTTCATGCTTCTTTGGTGAGCCTATGTATTACCACGAAGACAAAGTAGAAAATAAAAAAATTCGTGAAGCTGTTGTACCAAAGAAAGGTAACTCTAAACAAGACAGTTACTTGGACTCTGTTTTAGGTGCTCAAATTTCCTTACCTAAATACCGTGATTACTCACCTGCCAAGTTAATTGAAACGGTTATTGATGAAGCTTTGGCTTTTGATCCTGAAGCAACTTTGCAGGAAGCTGCTAGACTTCGTAATGAAGAAAAAATCCGTACAACTCCACAAGTAATTATGGTGCGTGCTGCGAACCATGAGAAAGTACGTAGCACTGGTCTAATTGGTAAATATTATGATCAAATCATGAAAAGAACAGATGAAGCTGCTGTTCAATTAGCATACCAAGTACAAGTTTATGGAAAGCCTATTCCTAATTCTTTGAAGAAAGTATGGAAAAAATTTCTTGAAACTCGTACAGAATTGGATTTAGCAAAATACCGTATGGAATCTCATCAATTCAAGACTGTTGATGTGGTTAATTTGGTGCGCGCCTTCAGTCCTGAAATTGATCAGTTGGTAAAAGGTAAATTAAAGCTTTCTACAGAGGATACATGGGAAGCATTAATTTCTAAAAAAGGTTCATCCAAGGAAACTTGGGAAGAAGCAATTGGTTTAATGGGACATATGGCATTACTGCGTAATCTTCGTAATTTCCATGAAAAAGGAGTTTCTCCTGATTTGTATTTGGATAAATTGGTATCAACTGCTGCCAAGGGAAAACAATTGCCTTTCAGATATTTCTCTGCACATAATCAATTGAAAGAGTCAGGAGTATCTGGTCGTGTATTGGATGCAGTTGAGCAATGTCTTGAATTATCTATTGGAGAATTGCCAAAGTTTGAAGGTCGCGTTATCAGCTTATGTGATAACTCAGGATCTGCACAAGAAACAATGACATCCTCTATGGGAAAAGTCAGAGTAGCAGATATTGCAAACTTGACTGCTGTATTAACAGGTAAAGCATCACATGATGGCTACATTGGTGTGTTTGGTGATAATCTTGAAATCATTCCAGTTAGAAAGAATGCATCTGTATTCGACCAAGTCGAAAAGGCAAATAGTGTAGGTGCGAGTATTGGTCAAGGAACAGAGAATGGTATTTGGTTATTCTTTAAAGATGCACTTGCAAAAAAAGAAAAGTTTGATCACATATTTGTTTACTCTGATATGCAAGCTGGTCATGGTGGACTCTATGGAACAAATCCTGAAGAATATAAGAATTTTCTTTGGAATAATTCTAATAGAATGATTGATGTTGCAAAGCTCATCAAAACATATCGTCAGCAGGTTAATCCTGATGTCAATGTGTATCTTGTTCAAGTAGCAGGATACCGTGATACACTGGTTCCTGAGTTCTATGATAAGACATTCATCTTAGGTGGATGGGGTGATGGTGTACTTCGTTTTGCTCACAAGATGAGTCATATGGATTTACCTAAGCCTGTAGAAAATCAAGAGCAAGATGTTAAACCTACAGTTGTTGTGACTAAAAAAAGTCGCAAAAAAATATAAAGAAAAATATTGACTTATATTTTTAGTGAGTATATAATCTAAACAAATCAGGCCATTGACAGGCTTCCTTCTAAAACACTTTGGCTAACTAGTCTGTCTGCTTTCCTAGATTTATTTTAATACCATCTTATATTAGGTGGTATTTTAACAACTTAAAAGCTATCTCTTTGGATACCATCCTTAAGAGATAAATGCGCCTAATTTAATTAATAAAATTTTAAACAGGAGTTGTTATGTCTAATTTCAAAGAAATTCAATCAGATTTATTCGCTACAAAACAAGTGGTTTTTGTAGATCATTTTTTCAAGAATACTGGTGCAATCAGTCTTGGAAAAAATAAAGAGCTTGCCTTCACACTTTTGCTTAAATGTGAAGAAATTGGATTTTCATTTGATAACAATCTCTTGAATGTTGTCTCACATGGCGATGAGAAAGAAATTGAAGGATTCTGGAATTGGGTTAAGAAATCACAAGAGAAAATTTATGGTCCATCAAAGTATGAGACTATGTATCCAAACTTTCCAAAACAAGTTGTAAAGGCTTCAGACCTTGAGCTTTTAGTCAATGCATTCATGCATTACAGCGGAGATGTGTTTGGTATTCGTATTCTTCCTGACTACAAGGCTAAACCAAGAAAGTCATTAAAAGAAGATAAAACACCACTTAGAATGTCTGCTGTGACAGAAGATAGCTTGGTTGACTACTTTAAGAATTATCTGTTATCAAATACATCTCTATCTGAGTCATCCAAAGAGATGATGAAAAAGATGTTTTCTCATCTTGAGCAAAAAGATGTATCTGCTTTAGAAGATTTGTTTGTTAACAATCCTATTCCTCAGAAAGAAAATTTGGCTTTCATGGGTGCTGTAGTGTTGTCTTCAAAACTGGATTTCAACAAGGTATTGTCTGAACAATTCAAGACTCCTACAGATTTACTTCGTTTGGCTGTTGCTATCAATGATGGTGATACAAGTCTTGCTCAAGATACAAAATTCAAGAGCATGTCCAGACCTATGAGAAGAGCATTGGTGGCAAAGCTTCAACTTATGTTTGAAACAGGTGATGTGTCTCAATTAAAAGAAAATATGTTCACATATAAAGAGCAGTGGACACGTTTATCACACTCATTGCATGTTGGAGAATACAAAGATAAATGTCCTTTGGCTTTTGACGCTGTACAAAATTTGCGTGACAACAAGAGAGATGAGTCTTTTAATCATAAGGTTGAAGTTCTTATTGAAAAGGGTAAGACTCTTGAGGCTGCTCAAATGTTGAAAACAAGACCTGGTGTCTTTGGAAGAATGATTAACAATCTAATTGTTAAAGCAGATAATGTTAAAAACAAGCAAGCTGTTGTAGACAGTTTTTCAGAGTGTGCACATTCTGTGTCTACTCCTGTACTTTTACAAATTCATGCAAAATTCAAGTATGACAATAAGAATGATGTTAAAGTCATTATGCCAAAGGGTGGATTAGGTAAATTGTTTGTTAAGAGTCAGTCTACTGATGCTTCATCTGTTGTATCAGACAATTTGGCAACAAGCTTGGTCAATCTTGTGGAAGATACTTTGGTCAACAGGTTTAAATCTGGTGATGCTCTTGGCAATGTTTATATTGAAGATGCACTTATGTTGCAGAACATACCGTTTGCTCAAAGAACAGCTTCAAAGGCATTGAAGACTGTGCCAAAGGGTTCAAGATTCGTAAAGGAAACAGATAAACCAATTATCAGATTTTTCACTTGGTGGAAAGAGTCTGGTGTTGACAAAGAAGGTAAAAAAATTAACTCAGGAAGGGTTGATATAGACTTGAGCGTTGGTATCTTTGATAAAGACTACAGCTTGATTAAGCAGTGTGCTTACTACGACATGAGAAGCTCAGACTATCTTGTGCACAGTGGAGATATCACATCTGCACCAAAGGGTGCTGCTGAGTACATTGATGTCAATTTGGAAGGTCTTATGAAACATGTTCCTGGTGCAGTATATGTTGGTCAATTGATAAGCTCATTCACAAGTCAGAAGTATAGCGAGATACCAGAGTGCTATTCTGGATGGATGGAGCGTGAGAAATCACAAAGAGGTGAGATTTTTGAGCCATCTACAGTACAGAATAAAGTTGATATTACAGCAGAGGCAACTCAGGTGCTAACTTGTCTGTATGATGTGCAGCGAAAAGAGTATATATGGGCAGACATGCCTATTAAGGCTAACATGTATTCAAGAAACCTGCACTCTGTAAGGGGTGCACTGGGTTATGCAATTGAGGGTCTTGTTAATTTGAAGAAGGCAAATCTTCATGACTTGTTCACTATGCATGCAAATGCAAGAGGGACTATTGTTGATGATATCAAAAAGGCTGATACTGTTTTCTCCATCAAAGAAGGCATAACACCTTTTGACTCAGAAGTGATTGCGGCTCAATTCTTGGCAGATGAGTATGTTCCAAAGAACAAGCTCAAGTTGAGTAAGCCATAATGATTAAGTGCAGGAAAGCTAAAAATGTATACTGCACAAGATGTACTAGATGTCCACTGGGATGGGAGTATTCCAGTGGATGTTGTATCTATTTGTAAAGATTTGGGAATTAATATCAGTGAAAAAGAGGATTTAAATTGTATATCAAGGTTTGAGATGAGTAACCCAAATCCTGTTATTACATGTAAAAAGAATACAGAAAAGAAAATCATCAATTTTGCTTTGGCTCATGCAGTCGCTCACTATTCTTTGGGACATATGAGGATAGGTGATGTTATACAAGAGAATTCAACTAATTTTTCTTCCAATACAGCAGAGGAAAAAGAACGACAAGCAAATATTTTTGCACTTGAATTGTTGATCCCAAAAAATACTTTGAAATATCTTATTGAGCAAAAGGGTATATTGAAAATAGATGAGTTAAGCAATATGTTCAATGTATCAGAAGTAGCAATGAAAGCCAGGTTGTATGATTTGAATTTTATTCCAAAAAAATATAGGATTTAATAATGGTGATTGAGTTGTTGCATAATTTTTTAGATAAAGTTGTTGAAAATAAAAAATATGTGATTGCAAAAGACAGAGATAATCTCAAAGAATTGATTGAGAAATGTATAACAAAAAATGGAGACAGTTGTAGTCTCAACCATATAGATGTTTCACAAATAACAGACATGAGTTATTTATTTTACAACTCAAAGTTCAAAGGTGATATATCTCTGTGGGATGTGTCTTCTGTCGTTAATTTTGAGTTCATGTTTATTAATTCGGAATTCAATGGAGATATCAGTAAATGGGATACATCTTCAGCCAAATCTATGCTTTCCATGTTTGAATATTCAAAGTTCAATGGTGATATATCTGAGTGGAATGTCAGCAGTGTAAAGTTCATGACAAAAATGTTTTACGGATCTCTTTTTGATCAAGATATATCAAAATGGGATGTTTCTAGTGTAGAAATAATGAACTACATGTTTTTTAATTCTTTATTTAGGAAAGATCTAACCCAATGGAAGCCATGTAACTTGTCTAAAAAGGAGGAAATGTTCAACGAAAGATCTATTAAGCCTTACTGGTATTTTCATGATGATGTAGCCCGCTCTGTAGAAAAACACTTATTTCAAATGAATTTGAATCAGAAGATGAAATCTGATAATATTAAAAATGTAAGGAATAAAATATGAGCAGAGTGTCTAAGAGTCTTGTTGATGAAATGTTTGAAGTTTATAAGGAAAGGGGTTTTGATAATTTTCGAGAAGAAATAAGTTCAAGAGAAGTAAATCTGAGGGAGACAAGATATATTATTAATCTTTATCATTGTCTAAATTCTATAGATAAAATGATAAGAGATGGAAGATTTGAAGAAAGTGGAGTTCAATCAATTGGCATTATGAATAGGGAAAATGAGTATAGTTATTATGTAAAAATGAATCTTTACAATAAAGACAGTGTTGAATTTAATAGGTATGATCAGGACGGTGACTATAAGGAGATTTATGCTGATACAGCACATCTGTTTAATGGATTGTACTTTTATATGAATATGGCATCTAGTGGTTTTGAATTAAATAAAGAGTTTAAATTCAATTTAAATGAAAATACAAAAGAAGAGTTAAAGCAAATTTTATTGAGTGAACATCTCATGCCAGTATTTAACTACATGATCTTGAATGATAAAATTAATGAGACAAATCAGAACATAAAAAAACAAAAAATTTAAAGGGTTAAACATGGAAGAGTTGTTCAAAAAAAGCATGGAATTGTATGAAAAAAAAGGCATAAAAGATATAAACGACTTCTTGTATAAAAAAGAGTATGAAATAAAATCAACAAGCTATATGGTCAATGTCCACCATTGTTTACAAGAGATGAAAGATATGGTGGAGAAGGGGCTTTTTGAAAAAGAACATTGGAGTTATATTAGAGTTAGTGTGGCTAAAAACGATGATGGTGATAATTGTATTGATTTTGGAATACAGCATCAGGATAAAACACAAAAGATACGAAAATATGATCAGGATGGAAACTACAGGAAAACTTATGCAAAAGTGCGAGATGTCTTTCAGATGCTGGTTTTCGAAGACTTGAGCATATCTGATGACTTATATGAGAAAAAACACCAAGTTTTTGAATTGAGCAATTCGGGAATAGAGCAGTTGAAGAAATCTTTGTTAAATAAGGAGTTGCTTGCAATTTATGAGGTTTATTTCATGGAAAAAAATCTTCCTAAGAAAGAGGATAACCTAGGCAAAGTAAAAATTTGATTTTAAGTTTTTTTGTTGCTTCACAAACACACAAGAAAATAAAAGTTATTGCACAAGAGACCAAAGAGGCATACAATACATACATGTTCTGAACAACAGCAGAGCAAGAAAAAAATCAAGATTCAACTTAAATCAAGAGGTTAGTAAAAATGCAAGGCTCCTACAGCGATAGCGTCCAGAAGTTCACCAAAACCAAAAAGACTTTTGACGATGGTGTGTCCAAGAAGAAAAACTTCAACCCCAAGAAGTCCAAGGCTTTTAGCCAACAAAAATCTCACTAAAGAATACACAGTAACTTAGAAACAACAGAGGGTTAAAATTTAAAATCTTTCAAGCTGCTCTATGTTATAATACATATATGCGAGATTAGCTCAGTTGGTTAGAGCACACGACTCATAATCGTTAGGTCGCTGGTTCAAGTCCAGCACATCTTTCCCCGGATGGTGAAATTGGTAGACACAGGAGACTTAAAATCTCCCGCCTTAATCGGTGTGCCGGTTCGAGTCCGGCTCCGGGGACCAAAGATTTAAACTTCAAGACTTTAGGCTATTTTTTTACTTCCTTCTAAAAAAATCCTAAATGACTAAAATCAGTGATTGAGCTTTCCTGAGGTCTTGAAAATTAAATCTTCAATCTGGGGCTATCGTATAATGGATAATACAACTCTCTTCTAAAGAGTATATGTGGGTTCGATTCCTGCTAGCCCTGCCAAATTTTACTTCTTAGTCTTTTTCAGATTTGCCATTCTCTCTCTGGCAGCGTCTGCAACACTATGAACATCCACAAATGAGGAAGGCTCAACCCTGCTAGGCAATTCTATGTAGCCTTGGGTGGTTTTTTTGCCTTTTATCGGATTATCTTCACTAGGTAAATTTTCAGATTTTATCTCTGAATTGGTTTGATTGTGATCTGTTGGTTTTTTCATATTGGTTGAAGTTTTCAATATATTAAACTAAAAAATGGGAAACGTCTAATTTTTAATTTTAATATATTAAAGTTAAATTTTAGGTCTATTAACCGCTGTTTTGATTGGTTCTTGATCAAGTAGATTTTCTAGGTCATGTATCTGTACGGCTTTAGGTATACTAGTGGAACCTTTAATCCAATAAGGTCTTGGTGCGTCGCATCTATCAAACATGGCATTTTTGTTTTCCACTGATATTGGTCTCCATTTGGAGATGTCTCCTTTGAATTTGCTGATTGAAAACATCGCTCTCATGCTCTGCACATTGGACACATCCCAATTGCTGATATCACCATTGAATATAGATCCATTGAACATGTTCTTCATGTCAAGACAGCCAGACACATCCCAATTGGATATGTCTCCACTAAAAGCACTGTAAGAAAACATATAAGACATGTCTTTAACTTTAGATACATTCCATTCAGATATATCATCATTGAATTTAGACCATATGAACATATAGCTCATGTCTTCTACATTAGATGTATCCCATTTAGATATGTCTCCATTAAATTCTGAACTACGAAATAGAGACTCCATATTTTTAACATTAGAAACGTCCCAATGAGATATATCACCGTTAAATTTTGAATGAAAAAACATATTGTTCATCTTTTCAACATGGGATACATCCCATTTTGATATATCACCATCAAATAGGCTGTAAGAGAAAAGGTGAGACATGTCTTTAATTTTGGAGATATCTATATGGTTGAGGTCACAATTGACACCTTTGTCTTTTATTTCTTGTTCAATAATGTCTTTTAGTGAATCAAGACAATCTGGAATAATTTTTTTCATAAAATTATTTTAATCTATTCTTAGAAAACATCAAATCTTATTGATTTTCTTGGTTGTAATTTCTTTGTTGATATGAAGTTTTTTATTCATGATATAGCTAGAAATGGCTTCTTTAAAAGAGTATTCTGATTTTAAATTTTCTTTGAAAAAATCATCAGAGTTTAGAAGTATTTCTTTGAGAAATTCTGAATAATCAAATTGATTGATTCTATCTTTGTATGCATTGATGACAATAGTATACCATTTGATTTTAGGATCAACTGGGATCAAATTAATTTCTTCTATAGAAAGTCTTAGTTTTTCATCTATAGAATTATTGATATAATATACAAGACTTGTAAGAAGATTAGTAATCAAATTTTTATCAAGAGCTAAACCACCAGAGTTGATGTTGTTGTATAAGCCAATTTTATCAATAACGATGCCAATGCTTTCAACTTTTTCATTAAATATGTTATTGTTGTTTGTTTTATCAATATATGATGAGAAACTGTCTTGTGCAGATGGGCTAAAGTATTGTCTAAGATAAGTTCTCAACATATTTTGAGACTCTATTCTTTTGAGAAGATTTTTCTCTCTTGGTTTTAAGAATGAGAGTAAGAGTTTTTCTTTTTCTGGTGAGTCCTTGAAAATATTTTCAAATGTTTTTAGAAATTGAGAAAAATCTGTATGAGACATTAATTGTATGTATCTTCTGTATGGAGATAAAACCCATGATTTAAACATGTTTGGATTTTTACTCATCAATTTTAGCAAATTTTGGTAACTGAATAAGCGAGGTGTAATAGATAAAAATTCTTTCTTATCGTTCTCATCCAAGTTGTTATATATGTTGAGAACCAAATCATCAATAATCATGAGTTCTGTTTCATGGTTGATGACAATTCTATTTTTAATCCAATCTTTGTTATTGCTAAAGAAATCAATAGAGTTAAAAAATATTAAAAACTTTATGCTCTCGTGATCTGTGGGTGCAATTTGATGAGCTTGGAATGTGAATGCTTGGAGCATTTGTTTTTGTTTCTGGTATATAGAGTTTTCATATATAGTCCAGGTTTTTTCACCCAAATAGTTGGAGTTAGCATGCACTAGAAAGATTTTTTCACTTCTGGCTATCCAATCAAGATAGAGTTTTTTAATTTTTTGATTAAGTGCTTGATTCATATGTGAAATTCTATATATGTTTGTAATTTAAGTCAAATTTTGGTATGATGTGTGAATTAAATGAGAGCTTTTAGGGTTGAGTAAAAATATACGGAAAAGAAAATAAAGGTTAAAAAAACATGTCAAACAAACTCAAACGAGGAACCTATTCTTTGACTGAATATGAGAGAAATCTATTCGTTAAATATTTTTCATTAGAAGAGATTATGCTGGGTACAAGTTTCAGAAAAGAGTTGAAACAAGAGTACAGTATGATGGTAGGAAATATGTTGGCAATGGCAGATGACGCTGGTGATGGTTTTGATATTTATTGGGATGAATCTTTGAGTGAGTTATTGATCAATAAATTGGTTTGTAATAAAAGTGTTATTTTAAATGATGAATTTTTTCATGAAATGAAAGAGTTGAAGGTTGATTTCAACAAGCCTGATAAAAAGGGATATAATTTCTTTATAAGCTATCTGACTAGACAAGACAGTTTCATGCTGGACTTGAATAAGCTTCAGTCATTGGAGATAGATTTCAACTATTTCAATAAAACAGAAAAAAGATCATTGGCAGACTACTTTTTTAATTCATTCCCAACGACTTTCATGATGGGAGAAAATGCATCTCCTTCACATCATGTTGCTAAAAAGAAGTTGGAAGTTTTCTCTCATATATTCAAAGTCTGGTCAAAAAATTTAGAATTAGAACATGATGTTGATAAGTCTATTGAAGATTACTATAAGTCAAAGGGAATGTTTGAAGCCTATATTAATAAAAGAATAGATGGTGAGAAAGCAAAGACTAAAGAGGAAATCATGAAGGATTTAGAAGATAAGGGCTTAACCAATATATTAAGTCCAAGTCAGATCAATGATTTAATTGATACATTGAATAAGCTAGAGAAAAACACTTTAATGGCTAAAGTAGCTGCTTTGAAAGAAGACGCTTCTGGTATTGAAAACTATTTCAGTTTGAGAAAAAAGCTCAATCAAAAAGATTTAACTGGACAAGAGCCAGTCAAGAAAAAAAAGATTTAATCCTCTTTTTTGATGAGAGGGCCAATTCTTGTTTGAGGGGGCTTGCCAAGAGTGACTTTTCCAATTCTGATAAAGTCGCTATTTTGCAAATGTGCTATGTGTTTATCTATAAATGCTTCTTGAGATTGAAAGTACTCTTTAATTCCAGACCTACTGTTGGTTTTATAATCAGTAGTTTCTGTTTTTAAAATGGGAACCACATTATTACTTTCGTGTGGTTCTGATTCTTTGATTAAGTTTTTATTTTTATTGAATTGAACCTCAATCACATTGTCTTTTTTATTTGCAAGAATTTTTTTAGCGTTCTCGTGTTCTTCTTCAAGGGCTTCTAAATCAAACTTGAGTGACTCATAAAATTGATTTCTTGAATCTGTACTTTTGTGTAGAAGTTCAAAAAAACCTCTAACTACACTTTGAAGGTTGTGGTTTTTCTCGGATTCAATATAGGTGATACTATAATCATAAAGTCCAGATTTTAGTTTTTGTATGCCCACAGCATTGTCTGAAAATGTTTGATATTGGTCCCCCATTTTTTCTTTTGCTTTGTAGTCATGGAAAGTAATGAAGTGTCTTGTTTCAAGAAAAAGTGGAACATGTGATATTTCATTCATTTTACTTGCAGATAAGCTGTAATGCTCTTCTTGTTGTTTGTTGTATCCATTGAGCATATATCTTGAATTGGTGTTCCAATGATTGGTTAGAGAAAAATCCGTTTTCTCATTAAACCAGGCAGCAATATTTTTCAAATCAAGGTTTGATTTATCGTACTCTATTTTGTGTTCAATATCTGTGTTATATGACAGTGTGATAAAATCAATCAAGGTTTCTTTGTGAGAAATCAGTGTGGGTTTATGACATTCTTCAATATAGCCTTTAATATCTTTACCTGTAAGTTTTGAAAAGAATTCAGCCCAAGGTGAGATACAACTGAAAAATCCACTGATGGTGAGGCCATCCTCAAAGTAGCAATCATAATCCCAAAAAGAAGAAATAAAGGAAAAATCATCAATACCATCTTGGGTTTGAATTGCTTTGAGTGAGATGAGGGGTTTTTGAGCAAGTTTAAGCCTTAGAACTCCATCTTTACAAAAAATAACTTCATATTCCATATTCTTTTTCCTTGTTGTTTGATTGTATGAGTTATTGAAAAAATAATCAATAAGTATTGAAAAAAATATGCAAATTCAAGTGTTGTATATAAGCAAAACAAGAGAAATTGTTCATCTATAGCTCTAAAGAAGAATGTGTTTTTATGCTATAATACATCTATTGTAAAACACTTATCTTCTTGGAGAAAATTCATGATTAAATGCACCGTATATAACATCAATCAAGAATCTTATGACCAAATCATCTCTGCTGGCAAAGTTCTAAATGACTTTGTACGAGTGATGTCAAAGGACTTCAAGGAAGACATGTACAGGTATGCTCTGATGTCTCAGGGTTACTTCAAAGAGTTCATGAAAAAGAAATTGACTCTGAGTCAGACTCAAGATTCTGTACGAGATTTGTACAACATGCATTGCTATATGCTTCATCAAATTGACAAATCATCTGAGTTTTTCAAGGCAGGCACTCGTTATCAAAAGTCAATTGAAGCTCTGTCTACCGCAAAACTCATGCTGCACAATGCAGTGAGCCACATCTGGGACGCACAAGATGAAGAGTTGGATAAGAACATTGATTTTTTCAGTGATGTTCAATCAGAAAACAAATTCATGTCTTCTTGGTCATATTACGAGCTTTTTCATCGTGATCAAATCAATGAAAAATGTGATTTGACTTTTAACTCCATCACTTATAACGGTAAAGAGTATAAGACTGATAAGTTCAAAGAAGGTCACAGCATGACTTGGCTTGCACTGTGGGCATACTTGGATGAAGTTATGCGTATGAGTGGTGATGGGCACCATGTGTTTATTGAGTCTTTGGAAGATCTGAAAAATGGATCTTTTGAAATGCACACTGGCAGTTAATTAAGAAGGTTTTTGTGAAAAATTTTGATCCGGTGCTTTTTAGTGATATTTCTTGTAAAATATTGCTAACGAGTGCCGGTGATTTACTTTTTAAACAAGAAAAAGACAGATTTTCTAAGCCAATTGTGTTTGACCAAATCAAAAATTTCAAGTTGGATAATTCTGATTTTTTATCTAAAGAGTTGAAGTTTGAAGAACTCAATCTAGGGAACTCTATTGCAGTATCACAAGAAAAGATTGTTTTCAAAGAGTTACTTAGCCCATTTCATTATCTCAGCTTCAGTGAAAGTGTTTTAAAATCAAAATTCGCAGCAGAAGAAAATACTCCCTTTTCTCAGTTATGTGGTGCTCAATATTTGTTCAGTACTCATCTGAGGTATCTCAATGAAAAAGATGTTTGGAATGGATTGAAAAATTTTTATATATTTTTACTAGATGAATCTTTGATTTTTGTGATTGAAAATGTTCTTTTAAACCAGAAGATGTATTGTGTGGTAGATGAAAAGGATTGCAATTATTTCATTTCAAATTTAGATAAAAACATGAGCCTTTCAGATATTGGCAACAAAGTTAAAACACTGAAGTCTACACTTTTATTGAATCATGTTCTTGATTCAAAAGAGACATTAATTCCAAAGCATCCAAAGATTTAATGCTTATTTTTTGACGAACACAACCAGTGCTTCTTCAATCAATTGCCCCCTATTTTGTGCTTTGGCAGTCATGATGTTTCTTCTGCCTATTTTTTCAGCTTTAATATCACCCAATCCTTTTGTCATATTTTTCATCTCTTTGATGAGTCTGTTATCATAATGATTGGAATAGATGAAGTTGAAATCAGAGATAAGCCTTATCAATTCCATTTGCTCTTGCATACCGAAAGCAGACTTTGAGTATTTGTTCTCAGCACCTGATCCTTGTTCTGGATTGACATAGGGTGGGTCTAGATAGAGTAATGTTTTATCCTTATCAAAATTGTTGTATTGTGGAATGAGTTCAGAGAAAGATTTTTTTGTAAATTCAAGATTGAATTTTGAAAATACAATATGCAGGTTTTTAATGTTATCTTCATAATCGTTTGCAGACTTTGCAGACCAATTAAAAGGGGAGTTATAGCCTCCTGAAGCATTTTCTCTGTATATGCCGTTGAATGCATGTCTTTGTAAGAAAATTAGCCTAGCAGATTGACCTAGCAATTTTTGAGAGTTTAGCTTTAATTCTTTCTTGCTTTGTTTTTCAGTATTGAAAATCTCCCTCTGAGATTTAAAAAACCATTCGCAACCAATTAAGTCTTCTTTTGTTAATATAGCTGGATCAATATTTTTTGGAATAAGTTCTTTAAATTTTATCTCAAGACTGTGAAGTTCTTTAATAAGTGGTGTGGGATTTTTTTGAATTTGTTGATACAGAGAAATAACATGGGAGTTTATGTCATTGAGAACAATGTTTTTAACACCACTGGATAGCAACTGTTCTTGCAATGCCAGAAAAGACCCAAGACCTCCAGCAAAAGGCTCAATATAAGTTGAAATATCTTTTTTCTTAAGAACAAGTTTGAGTTTTTTATTGAGTTTTTCAGAAAGCCAAGTCTTTCCACCTATGTATTTGAACACAGGCTTTGCATTGACACTCAAAGGTTGACTTTCTATTGCAGTAATCATGATATTTAGATATTAACCTATCATGAATTTTGTAATACGTTTATTTTCATCAATATAGACATTGATTCTATTGACTGAATAATCCATGGTTACAATGGAATTGGGAGCCAAAATCCTCAATGTATGGCATTTAAGACTTTTTGGTAACTTCATATAAATGAATTGAGTGGTAATGACGCCTTGTGATAAGTTTTCTTTTTCATCCAATGTCACTCCAATCAAATTGTTTTGTGATGCAAAGGAAGCCAGTTCATTATTGTATTGTGTGGCAACTGTTTTCATCTGTTCTTCAGTAAGGGTTGGTGGTGTGCAGTCAAGAGATTTAACATCGGGCAGTGGAATTCTGTTGCTTCCTGAAGATGGAGCATTCTGAGGATTGGATTGAGGGTTTTGGGTTCTTTGTGTATGAACCAAAGGGGGAATGGAATTGGTATTGGCAGGAGATGTTCTTGTGATGTTTGATGGTACATCACCTTGTTGAACAGTCCCTTGAAATCTGTTCATGACACTAGGAGGTACATTGCTTAAATCCCTTGATATGGTGGTGTTGTTCATCATTTGGGCATGAGTTACACCAGATAGTGTAAGAATTGAAGTAATGATAAATGTTCTTTTGGTCTGCATAAAAATATCCTTTTGTGCTAATTTACTGGTTTTTTATGAAAAAAGCAAATAAAAAAGCCTGCTTAAAAGCAGGCTGAGGGGATATTTTGTTGAATCAGTTAAAACTGTTTGAACATCATGAAGCCCACTTTTTCACTATCATAGTAGGGCATGAAAAGAGCAGACTTTGGGTTCTGGTACTTAGAGGTAAAGTACCATGAGCTTGCAATACCAAGAGCAGCACCAGCAACAACATCTTTGGTGTAGTGTCGCTTGCTGTCAACACGGCTGTAAGCAGTCAGGGCAGCACCGACATAAGCGGGCCAAGCATATTCCATGCCGTAGCGACGGTGAATGAATGCAGCGCCTTGGAAGGCAACAGATGAGTGGGTGGATGGGAAGGAGTCGTTACCAGTACCATCTGGACGATTTGCATTGACTGCACTCTTGAGGGCTTTGGTTGCAATCAGGTTGGTTGCAAAGGATTTGTAGAATTGAGTTCGACCTTCTGGGTCATCAAAGTGATAGGTTGAGCCAAATGCTGCAAGGGGGATGATGACATGGAGTGCGTCACCGAGGCTCTCACTGCCTGCATGTGCATTGCTTGCACCAAAGAAAGAGACAGACATTGCCAGAGCAACAGCGATATGACGAATTTTTTGTGAAATACGATTGAACATGTTTAATTCCTTAAAAATGGATAATGATAAGATCTAAGAAAGTCTCTCAGAACAGGGTCAATTATATCGGTTTTCGTATGTTGTGTCTGTTGTTTTTATACAAAAAAACAAAAATTAAAAGGATGAGTTGTGTGAGTTGTTGGTATTGCTGATAAGGTTTTGTAAAGTTTCCCTACATTTCCCACATTGGTTGCAAAGAGGCAAATGATTTTTTAAATCCTTAATAGAACAAATTTGACCATGGTTGTTTTGAATAGTGTCTCGTATTTTCCTATCGGAGATATTATTGCATATACAGATGATCATGATTACCTCAAATTGTTACATTTGAATATTAACATGTTTTATTTTTTTGGCAATACGAAAATACAGGTTAGATTTTAATCTTTTTGATTTCGTTAGTTTTTACTTGTAATTTTTTATCAAGCATTTCATGTTGATATTGAATAGCAGATTCTTCTACCATTTTTCTAATGGTTTCTGGTGAGTTACCATGAAACTTTTTATCCAAAGATTTAATAAATTTTTCATCTTTTATGGTATTCATCACAGATTGTGCATATTGAGAGTCCACTGAACTAATCATGGAGAGTGTTTCAATCATGTCTTTTAATTGATTCTTCATGTTTGAAAGGCTTGAAAAAACTTCTTCAAAGTTATGGCTCATGGTGCTGATTGAATTATTATTGAAGACATCTCTACCAAACACCAATGTATTCATCATATCACTATCTTCACCAAATGTTTCTTTTACTTCTTTATACATGGCTTCAAATATAATATTGAAAGATTTAAAGTTTGTACGGTTGCTCAATAGTGTGGCATTGAAGTTATCAAGTGATACATATCTAATATGGTCTTTGCCTTCTGTTGCAAGTTTTTCGTTATAGTCCACAACATGCTGGAGAAGTGCTGGATCTGATATGTAGTGCATGATATTTCTACCATAAGTGTTGGTGGTTGTAATATCAAACCCATTTTTGATAATTTGATTAAATTTAGCAATTGAATTAACTTTAAATTCAGGCAAATTTTGAATGTTTTCAGGTGTTTTTATAATTTTTTTAAATACTTCACCATCAACTTCAACGACTTTAACAACATTCTCCATATCAACGAATAATGCCATTCTATTGATGAGATCTGTGTAGTTGAATTTGTCAAAGCCATCTCTGGAAAATTCTGCATATTCGTGATCGTATTTGTTCTGTCTCATACAACTCTCAAAATGGTTAAGGAGTGAAAACACATTACCACCGGGACCGTTAATATCTGGACAGTTAAATACTGGTCTATCGTAATGTATGTTATCAGACTTATTTTCTTCTCTTAATAAGCTCGCACCTGTTTCACCCTCATAGATGATATTTTCAGAGTAGTCTGCATTATGGTATCTTCTAAATAAATCTGCTGCACTAACTTGATGTTTTGACATGAAATTTTCCTCTTGTTCTTTATTATTATAAAGATTAAAAAATTTTTGTAAAATGAGAGTTGCATTGTAAAAAAATATGGTTTACAATTCTTCTGTGTCTTTTTAAATCTATTTTTTACAGGAGGATGCTATGACACCGCTAAACGCAACAAAGGTAAGCCAATAAGAACTGTCGGGGGATTGACTGGCAAGTTCAAGAGAATGTGTGAGGTATACAGAATATTCTCTAAAGACTGGGAGCATTTATATGATTTCAGTGATCAATCAAAAATAGACCTATTCAATCATGAATCATACGGTCTACCAATACAAAACAATAACGGATATGCTTTAGGAAAAAAGTGGCTAAATGTCCAGGTTTCCATGTGGAAAGAGGATATGGAGTCAGGTATTTTTTTCAAGTTTGAGTTATATCAAGACAGCAAGTTTCCTCACTGGTGGCTTGACTCCATATTTAAAGACAGGCTTGATAAAGTTCCCAAGTGGATTTTAGAGGGTTCTAAAACTACTCAGGATATCAATAGTTCACCTAGACTTTGATTCAAAAAACAAATTTTTCAACATTTCCCTTGATCCATTGACTGGCTTGAGGATTTTGTTGAATATTTTGGATGATTTCTTTCTTGTCTTTATAGGTGAGATTGCGCACAATTTGATTGACAATTTCTTGGTTTCTGGCTGGAATTGTTGATTCATCCAGATTCATGATGGCTTGTGCTTTCAGACTATTGCTCATTTTTTCTCCTTTTCATTGATCTTGAAACATTCTTTGTAAATGTTAGAATAGTTGAAGGAAAAGTAAAGGGCCTTAAATTTTATGAACACTTATCAAATAATAGAGCAGGACTTTTTAAATAAAGTTACTCAGCTTGCAGAACAATATAAAAACGAAGTCTCTATCAATGATTCTGTGAGAGAGTTGTATTGTGAAAAAGTGGGACAGTTGTACAAAAGGCTCAATTCAGGTGAAAATGGATTGAATTTTGGTCTTGCGAAAAAAGTTTTTTTATTTGATGAGCAAATGAATAAATCTCTTACTTTATTAGAGAATAAAATTTTAGCCAATGAAATAAAGGAATTTTTAAAAGATTATTCAGCTAACTCTCAGGAAGTTATCAACATAAAAGTTTCATTAGCTCACACTATGATAGAAGACAATAAAACTTGTCAGTGGGATGATGAAGTGTACTCCATATGGAAAAATACCATGAAAGATGTGCCTGGTTTTAACGAGGCACTTATTAAAGAGAAAAGTTATTGGGACAATTGGAGAGAGAAAAACTTTAAAATAGAGGTCAATAACAACACAGAGAGTCAAGAAGCTGAGACAGCCATGACTCTCTTGGTTTATATGCCTATTGTTTTGAAAAAAGAGCAAAGCAACGGTGTGCAAAAAAATCTACAGGATTTCTCTGAATTTCCTGATGTTTACTTCAAATCCATTATAGATGACTTCAATGGGTTTAAGTTGCATAAATATATCAGTGATTTTCCTATAAAAGATATTGTTTTAGGTATTGAGTCTGAAAATTGGGTATTTAGGGTCAGATCACAAGAGGTTTTGAATGATAATCAAAAAGAGTTATTCTTAGATCTTTT
>LNFM01008302.1_pt1 | contig 19800 bp, 15 predicted proteins | sample 596031 | NCBI WGS metagenome assembly LNFM01 (sample SAMN04254537, study PRJNA301005) | activated carbon metagenome | isolation source: dual media filters at the Ann Arbor, Michigan drinking water treatment plant | place: USA: Ann Arbor | reverse complement strand
CCATGTGGTTCCTGCTGCCCGCCTTGCTGCCGGTGATGAGTTTTGCGCCCTGGACCGGCTGGACACTGTTTGACGAGTCGGACATTCTGGTGATGGCCTGCGTGCTCGGCGGTCTGGCTCGCTGGGCGCTGGATTCGCGTTCACCCACACAGGCCGCTGCAAGATCGGGGCATCGCTTGTTTGTGGCTTTGTGGTGCCTGCTCGCCATCACGCTGGTCTGGGGCGTCTGGCTTGGTTTGAGCGACGCAGGTGCTCGCTGGTCCACGCTGCTGCAGGACGAAGCCGCGCTGTACGCTGCCCACGACAGCGCGTGGAACACCGTGCGTGCGGCCAAGAGCCTCTTCTGGGGACTGTTGCTGGGTGCGCTCATGTGGGCGCATTCGCCGGCTTTCAAACCTGCCGCCTGGGTGGCGCGCGGCATGGTGGCTGGCTTGGTGATGGTCTGCCTTGTGGTGCTGTGGGAGCGCGGCGTGTACGCCGGCCTGTTCGACTTCAGCCTGCCGTACCGCACCACCGCCTGGTTCTGGGAAATGCACGTGGGCGGCGGCGCCATCGACGCTTACCTCGCCATGGCGGTCCCGTTTGCCTTCTGGGCCGTGTGGACAGCGCCAACCGCTTGGCGCTGGGCCGCGGCCAACGCCTTGATGGTCGTCTCGGTGTACACCGTGCTCACCACCTATTCACGGGGCGTGTACCTCGCGGTGCTGATCTCGTTGGTGTTCATGGCGGTGAGCGCCTGGCGACTGAAACTGGCGCCCGCTGCGGGAGTGGCCTGGGGCCGGCGCTCCATGGGGAGCATGCTGCTGATATTGGGGTTGGAGGGTTTGCTGGTGTTCGGTGGCGGCTCGTTCATGGCCGATCGCTTGTCGCGTTCCGACGTGGATCTGGTCGGACGCGTGGCTCACTGGCAGTCGGGCATGGGCTTGCTCAAGTCGCCTGGGGATTGGGCGCACGGCTTGGGCGTGGGGCGTTTCTCGGCGAACTACAGCCGCGAAGTGCAGGGCGGTGGATACCCGGGCCGTGCCGACTGGCAGCGCTCTGCCGCCGGGGTGCCGCGGGTGGCGCTTTCCGGTCCGGAGTCTGAAGGGCAGCGCGAAGGCTACTTCGAGCTCACGCAGCGTATCGACGTGGACACCATCGGCGGCCATCGTGTTCGCCTGCGTGCTCACAGCGAGCAGCCAGCGGAGCTGGTGGTGAGCGTTTGTGAACGGCACCTGCTTTACGAGTTTCGCTGCCAGTTGCAAAAGGTTGCAGTGCCGCTGTCGTCGGACGTCGGGAATGGATTTGGGGAAGCGGTACTCGCTGGCGACGCGTTCGAAGACCGCAGCCCCCGCGAGCAACTGCGTCAAGGCGTGGTGGCTGTGGTGCCCGTGAATGCGACCTCGACCGTGTGGCTGGAAAGCCTTGAGCTGTTTGATGCGGGAGGGCATCAGTTGCTGAAGAACACCGATTTCAGCGCTGGCCTGCAGCACTGGTTTCCGATGGGCGCGAGCTACTTCCAACCCTGGCACATCGACAACCTGTTCCTGGACGTGTTGATTGAGCGTGGTCTCATTGGCCTGGGTGCTTTTGCGCTTTGGGTACTCTGGGCTGGCGCGTCTTTGCTCCGGGGCCTGCGGCAGGGCGATCCGCTGGCCTGGGTGTTGGCTGGCTCCGTGCTCGGCATGCTGAGTCTGGGTTCCGTGATCAGTGTCACGGAAGTGCCGCGCGTGGCGCTGATACTGGCGCTTTTGATGTGGTCAAGTGGCACGATTCGTGGACAAATAGAGGATGTTTCACGGTGTAACCAGTTGTAGTCATTTGGATTACGCTGTAAGGTACCCGGTGGTGTCGGAAGCAGCGCGACACCATGAATCGAAAATACACATGGACGCCCCGTTTTGATCAAGATCTTTAACCACTATTTCCACCGTCGAACGGTGCTCCAGGTCATGCTGGACATGGGTTTGGTGGTGGGTGCGTTGATCCTGGCCATGTTCGTTCAATCCAACGCCAGCATGCTCAACGCCTCGGTGGTCACCGAAGGAGTGATCCGTGGCGTGCTCATGGCGCTGGGCATGTTGGCGGTGAATTCCGCCCTCGGCTTCTACGAGCGCACCCGCAGCAAGACCACCGGCCAGATGCGGGCACGTGCGGTGTTGTCTTTTGTACTGTCGGGCGTCATCGCGGTGGGCGTGTTGTGGTTCCTGCCGCTGGAGCCTTCTTACGATGCCAAGTGGGTCGCCCTGATCGTGTTGGGCACCACCGGTTTCATGCTGACCCACCGGGTTTTGGTGGGAGAGATGCTGCCCAAGTCGCTGACCCGGCGCAAGGTGCTGGTCTATGGCACCGGGGAACGCGCCCAGATGGTGGGCAAGTCGCTGACCCACGCCAGCGCCAACGTGGAGCTGGTGGGCTACTACGCGAGCCCTAACGAAACCGACCACAGGGTGACGTCTTGGGCCACGCTGGCGCCTGGCGAGCGCCTCAACGACCTGGTCACGCGCAACGGCGTGGACGAAATCGTGGTGGCACTGACCGAGCGGCGCGGCGGCAGCATGCCCATGCGCGAACTGCTTGATTGCAAGCTCCAGGGCGTGCGCGTGTCCGACATCGCCACCTACTTTGAACAAAATCTGGGCCAGATCCGGCTGGAGTCGGCCTCCGCGGGCTGGCTGATCTTTGGCGAGGGTTTCAACCAGGGCTTTGTGCGCAGCTCGGTCAAACGCTTGTTCGACATCGCCGGGGCCCTGGTGCTGATCCTGCTCTCGCTGCCCATCATGCTGCTCACCGCACTGGCCATCAAACTGGAGAGCCCGGGACCCGTCCTGTACCGACAGGAGCGTGTGGGTTTGGGCAGCAAGACCTTCAATGTGGTGAAGTTCCGCAGCATGCGCACCGACGCCGAGAAAGACGGCGTACCGCGCTGGGCAACCGCCGCAGACAGCCGGGTCACCCGCATCGGCCGGGTGATCCGCAAACTGCGTATCGACGAGCTGCCGCAGCTGTTCGGCGTGCTCAGGGGCGACATGAGCCTCGTGGGACCGCGACCGGAGCGGCCCTACTTTGTGGACCAACTCACACAGGACATCCCCTTCTACGCAGTGCGTCACAGTGTGAAGCCGGGCGTGACGGGTTGGGCCCAGGTGAGCTACCAGTACGGCGCGTCGCGCGAAGACACGGTCGAGAAGCTGCAATACGACCTGTACTACGTGAAGAACCACTCGCTCTTCCTGGATCTGGTGATCCTTTTCGAGACCATCGGCGTGGTGCTGACGGGCAAAGGTGCCCAGTAAAGCTCCCGGGCTCGCGACGGTGGGGCAACCGGCATGATCGGCGTCGACAACTCCCTGATGGCCTGGGGCTTCGCTGCCGCGGCCCTGGCCTATGCGCTGCTGGCCTTGCTGGTGGCCCGCCAGGGTTATTTCAAGCGGCCCATGAACCGACCCGGTGTGGCCATTCTGCTGGCCGCCTTGTTCACCACCACGTGGGCAGGCTTGAGCCTTGTGGCGATCGCAGCGCCTGTCTGGTGGGTTTGGGCCGCGGTGGCCGATGTATGCCGATACGCCGCCTGGTTCGCGTTCATCGTGTTCCTCTTCCGGGCCAGCGCCGATCACGGGCGAGCGCTGGATGCCGCGCCCTGGATGGCCCCAATCGCGCTGGCGCTGCCACTGTTGAGCCTGCTCAGTCTGGCGTTTTCAGCGATCTGGTTCCAGCCTGCGGTCGGCGCCCCGGTGGGCCTCTTCCTCACCATGATGCTGCTGTCGGTGTTCGGGCTGGTGCTGGTGGAGCAACTGTTTCGCAACCTGCCCGAAGACGCGCTGTGGAGCGCCAAACCGATCTGCCTGGGTCTGGCGGGGATCTTTCTGTTCGACCTGTACCTGTACTCGCAAGCGGTGCTGTTCAACGGTATCGATCAGGATGCCTGGAGCATCCGGGGCATCGTGCACGCGGCTCTCATGCCGCTGCTGCTGCTGTCCACCACCCGCCACCGCAACTGGATTGCCAAGATCCGCGTCTCGCGCAAGGTGGTCTTCCATTCGGCCACCCTGCTCATGGCGGGTGGCTACTTGCTGTTCATTGCCGCCGTGGGTTACTACGTGCGCTACTTCGGCAGCGACTGGGGCCGTGCCTTGCAGCTCGCGCTGGTGTTTCTTGCGCTGGTGTTGCTCATCGCTCTGGCGTTGTCGCGCTCTTTCCGGGCTCGCCTGCGGGTGATGTTGGGCAAACACTTCTTCAACTACCGATACGACTACCGCGAAGAGTGGCTGAAGTTCACCCAAACCCTCTCCACCCAGGGCGCGCCGGGCGAAACAGGGCTGAACGTGATCCGTGGCCTCGCCGACATGCTGGAGAGCCCGGCCGGTTCACTGTGGCTGCGCCGGCCCGACGAAAAGCTCTACCGCCAGGTGGCGCGCTGGAACCTGCCGCAAATCTCTCAGACCGAGCCGGTGGACTCGGCCTTGCTGGGCTTCATGAACCGCACCGGCTGGGTGGTCAACCTCGAGGAATACCGCCTCACCCCCGATCGGTACGAGAACCTCACCTTGCCTGGCTGGTTGCAGGCGCAAACGCAGGCGTGGCTGCTGGTGCCGCTGTGGCTGGGCAACGAACTGCTGGGCTTTGTGGTGCTGGGCAGCCCGCGCACCCGCATGGACGTGAATTGGGAGGTGACCGATCTGCTCAAAACAGCAGGACGGCAAGCCGCGAGTTTTCTGGCGCAGATGCAGTCCACCGAAGCCTTGCTGGAGGCGCGCAAGTTCGAAGCCTTCAGCCGCATGTCGGCCTTTGTGGTGCACGACCTCAAGAACATCGTGACCCAGCTGTCGCTGATGGTGAAGAACGCCAAGCGCCTGAGCCACAACCCCGAGTTCCAGGCCGACATGCTGATGACGGTGGAGAACTCGCTGGAGCGCATGCGCCAGCTGATGCTCCAGCTGCGCGAAGGGGCTGCCCCCAGTGGAGCGGCTGTGGGTGTCGACCTCGGCAAGATCGCGCAAGCGCTCGCACAGAGCGTGTCGCGCCGCGGTCGCGAGCTGGAGGTCGACCTCCAGCCGCGGGTGGCGACCCGGGGTCACGAGGATCGCCTTGAGCGTGTCATGGGTCACTTGGTGAACAACGCGCTGGATGCCACCGAATCGCCTCAACGGGTGTGGCTCAAGATCGACCGTTTCGGCAGCCATGCGCGCGTGGAAGTCGGGGACAATGGCGCGGGAATGTCCGAGAGCTTCGTGCAGGAGCGGCTGTTCAAGCCGTTCCAGACCACGAAGGAAGCCGGTATGGGCATCGGCGCGTACGAGAGTTTTCAATACGTTCAGGAGCTGGGCGGCAAGGTAAGCGTTGACAGCAAGGAGGGCGAGGGGACCGTGGTCACGCTCCTGCTTCCGCTGATCGATTCGTTTCATGAATCCGACTGGCATCAATTGGGAGAGGCATGAGCGCAGACAAAGGCCCGCAACTGCTGATCGTTGAAGACGATCTCGCGTTGCAGAAACAAATCAAATGGTCGCTCGACCAGTTCGCCTCCGCGACCGCGGACGACCGCGAGAGCGCACTCACACAGCTGCGCCGCCACGCTCCGGCCGTCGTCACGATGGACCTGGGTTTGCCGCCCGACGCGGATGGGACCGAAGAGGGTTTCCGCCTGCTGGAACAGATCGTTGGTTCGGCGCCGGACACCAAGGTGATCGTGCTCACCGGCCAGAACGGGCAGGCCAACGCGCTCAAGGCCATCGCCATGGGCGCCTACGATTTTCTGGCCAAGCCCTTCGAGCCCGAAATGCTCAACCTCACGGTGGAGCGGGCGTTTCGCCTGCACGAGCTGCAAACGGAAAACGCGCGGCTGCAATCCATGCGCCAGCCTGACACGCTGGCCGGCCTGATCACACGCGACCCCGACGTGCTGCGCGTGTGCCGCACCATCGAAAAAGTGGCCAACACCGGTGCCACCGTGATGTTGCTGGGCGAGAGCGGCACCGGCAAGGAGGTGCTGGCCCGCGGGTTGCACCAGTCGTCCAACCGCAGGGCAGGGCGCTTCGTGGCCATCAACTGTGCGGCCATTCCCGAGAATCTGCTGGAGAGTGAGCTCTTCGGCTATGAAAAGGGTTCGTTCACAGGCGCCGCCAAGACCACGCTGGGCAAGATCGAAACCGCCAACGGCGGCACGCTCATGCTCGACGAGATCGGTGACCTGCCCATGCCGCTGCAGGCCAAGCTGCTGCGGTTTTTGCAGGAGCGCGTGATCGAGCGGGTGGGCGGCCGCCAGGAGATTCCGGTGGATGTGCGCATCGTTTGCGCCACCCACCAGGACTTGAAACAGCTCACCACCGAAGGACGCTTCCGCGAAGATCTTTACTACCGGCTGGCGGAGATCGTGGTCAACATTCCGCCGTTGCGCTCCCGCGTGGGAGACGCAGCCTTGCTGGCACACGCCTTCACCAAACGCTTCGCGCAAGAACAAAACCGGCGCAATCTGTCTCTGTCCGAGGATGCTCTTCGGGCCATCGAGGCGCACAGCTGGCCCGGCAACATCCGTGAGCTTGAAAACTGCATCAAACGCGCCACGATCATGGCCGACGGCAGCCAGGTCACCGCGGACGACCTGGGGCTGGCGGCCTTGGCGGGCGAGCAGCGTGACGCGTCGCTGGACCTTCGCACCGTGCGTGACGAGGCTGAAAAGAAAGCTGTGATCGCCGCACTGGCCCGCTCCAACGGGAACGTGCTCAAAGCAGCCGAGTTGCTGGGCGTGAGCAGGCCCACCCTGTACGACCTGATGCACCGCCTCGGTTTGAAATGACACCCCGCTTGATCAAGAGGAGCACTCCATGAAAAACACAACCATTCCATGGCGCATCGCGCCGGTGGCTTTGTCCATCGCCATGCTGCTGTCGGCCTGTGGCAACAGCGATCCGCAGAAGATGGTGGAGTCCGCGCGTGAGTACCTGGACAAGAAGGACAGCGCCGCAGCGATCATCCAGCTCAAGAATGCCCTGCAGGAAAAGCCGGATCTGGCAGAAGCGCGGTTCCTGCTGGGCAAGGCACTGCTTGCCAACGGCGACCCGGTGGGCAGCCAGACCGAGCTGCAGAAAGCGCTGGATTTGGGCTTTGCGGCCGATGAAGTCACTCCCCTGCTGGCGCGCAGCCGACTGGCGCAGGGCCAGTTTGCCGGGGTGTCCAAAGATTACGGCGCGGTGCAACTGGGCAGCGCCGAGTCCAACGCAACCCTCAAGACCTTGGTGGCTGTGGCCTGGCGCCAGCAGGGCAACCAGGACGCCTTCCAGAAAAGTTTGCAGGAAGCCCTTGCAGCCAAGCCCGACCATGAACCGGCGCTCATCGAACAGGCCCGCATGAAGGCGGCGCAGCGCGACTTTGACGGTGCATTGAGCGTGCTGGCGTCCTTGCTCACAAAGTCGCCCAAGAACGAAGATGCCCTCAAACTGCGCGGCGACATCCTGCTGTACGGCAAGAACGAACCCGACCAGGCGCTGGCCGCTTACCGCGAATCAGCGGCGGCCCGGCCCAAGTTCCAGGAGGGCCAGGGCGGCGTGGTCCGCGTGTTGCTGAGCCAGGGCAAGGTCGATGAGGCTGCCAAGGAAATCGAGACTCTCAAGACCTTTGCAGCCGGTTATCCACAAACGCTCACCCTGCAGGCCCAGCTGGCGCTGCAGAAGAACGAGTTGCCCGCCGCGCGCGAGCACGCTCAGCAGTTGCTCAAGCTCACCCCGAGCAATCCCACCGCACTGGAACTCGCCGGTGCTGTTGAGTACCAGCTCAATTCCATGGTGCAAGCCGAAGCCTTGCTGACGCGCGCGGTGCAGGCGGCGCCGCAGCTGCGCGTGGCGCGCCGGGTTCTGGTGTTGACCTACCTGCGAACCGGTCAAGTTGACCGCGCCATTGCTGCGCTGCCCTCCGACATAGCCACCAACGACTCCGACCCGGCGCTCCTGTCGGTGGCCGGACAAGCGCACATGGTCAAGGGTGACGTTGAACTGGCGCAGCAATTCTTCACCCGCGCCTCCAAACTCGACCCCACCGACCCCACGAAACGAACCACGCTGGCCCTGAGCCAGATGACGACGGGCAACGCCGAGTCGGCGCTGGGCGAGCTGCAGAACATCGCCTCGTCCGATGCCGGTGTGGTGGCCGACATGGCGCTGATCAACGCCCACATGCGCCGCCGCGATGTGGACAAGGCCTTGATGGCCATCGATGGACTGCAAAAGAAGCGGGCCAACGATCCGCTGCCCCACCAGTTGCGCGGCCGCGCACTGCTGCTGCGCAGCGACCGTGCAGCGGCCCGCAATTCGTTCGAGCAAGCCCTCAAGATCGATCCCGCCTATTTCGCCGCCACCGCCGCACTGGCTGCGCTGGACATCGTGGACCGCAAGCCGCAAGACGCCCAGCAGCGGATGGAGGCGGTGCTCAAGACCAACCCCGCCAATGCCCAGGCCCTGATGGCGCTGGCCGAAATCAAGGCGGGTTCGGGTGCGGGCAAGCAGGAGGTCATCGACCTGATCCAGAAGGCGATCGACGCAGCATCGACCGACAAGACTCCCCGGCTGATGTTGGTCGAGTACCACCTGCGCCAGAACGACGCAAAGGCCGCCCTGATCACTGCCCAAAGCGCTGCCGTGGCCCTGCCCGACGTGCCCGAGCTCGTGGACGCACTGGGTCGCGCCCAGGCCGCCAATGGCGATAACAACCAGGCCATGAGCAGCTTCAACAAGCTGGTGGGCTTGATGCCGCAGTCGCCCCTGCCTTACTTGCGCATGGCCACGGTGCACGTGGCTGCCAAGGACAATTCCGCAGCCATCACCAGTCTGCGCAAGGCACTGGATGCCCAGCCCAACTTGCTCGCAGCTCAACGCGGATTGGCCGAACTGTTCGTCAAGAACAACCAGACCAGCGAGGCGGTGGCCGTCAGCAAGACCGTACAGAAACAGAGGCCCAAGGAAAGCGCGGGCTTCCTGCTGGAAGGGGATGTGCAATCGACCACCCGCAACTGGGCGGGCGCTGCGGCGGCCTACCAGGCTGGATTGAAGGTGGCTCCAGGGCCCGAGCTGGTCATCAAGCTGCACACAGCGCTCACGCAAGATGGCAAAGCCGCCGATGCGCAACGCCTGGCCGCCGAGTGGCAGCGCTCGAACCCCAACGATGCGGCCATTCCGCTGTACCTGGGTGACCGCGCCATCGCCAGCAACCAGCTGAACGAAGCGCAACGCCACTACGACCGCGTGATTTCATTGCAACCCAACAACTCACTCGCGTTGAACAACATGGCGTGGGTCGCAGGCAAGCTGGGCAGGGCCGATGCGGTGGCCCTGGCCGAGAAGGCCAACGAGGTGGCGCCAAACCAGCCCGCCTTCATGGACACGTTGGCCATGCTGCTGTCCGAGAAAAACGAACACGCGCGCGCCCTGACGCTGCAGAAGAAGGTGGTGGAGCTGCAGCCCGATGCGCCGCTGTTCAAGCTCAACCTGGCCAAGATCCACATCAAGGCCGGCGACAAGGCGGCTGCAAAACCGCTGTTGGACGAACTGACTGCGCTGGGCGACAAGTTCTCCGGGCAGGCCGAAGTTGCCCAACTCAAGGGCACACTGTGATGCGGATGAGTCGGGATTTTTTACACGTCAGAGCGGTGAAGCGCGACCGGAATAGGTGCCGCAAGATTTGGTCCATCAAATCAAGGGCTTGTAAGCAGCTGTTTCTTTCGGCAGGATTCTTGCTTGCGCCTGTCTAAAACCACCTGACACTCGACCACACAAGTCTCGACCGATCGAACTCGCGACACAGACTGACATTCCGGGAAGCAGGAAGCCCCACATGAACGACAAGACCACGCCCCCATCGAACCCGCAGGACACCGCTGCGTCCGCCGCCGCCGGGCTCACCCGTCGCCGTCTGGTGCGTGCCGGCCTCACCGCCGCGCCCGTCATGGCCGCGCTGCACAGCAACACAGTGCTGGCCGGTGGTGGCGATCACAGCTGCATTCGCCCGTCTTCTTTTTCCTCCCTCAAGCTGGCCCAAATGAAGGTGAGTCGGGGCCGTGAGATTCGTGCCGATTACGAGTGCAAGTCGCATGGCTACTGGAAGAACAACGACGGGAATCTGACGCCGAACTTCAAGAGCAGGAGTTTTCTGTCTTCGACTGAGTCGCCGACCGGGTTCACTCAAAATCCGGGTGGAGCGTTCACGGACAAGTCCTTGCAGCAAGTTCTTGACATGACTGGCAACAGAAACAACAAGGCTTTGGCGCGCCATGTCGTGGCTGCTTACTTGTCGGCCATTTCCGCGGGCAACGATCCCGACCGTGTGTTGTTGTCGGTGGGTCAATGCCAGGCCATCTGGAACGGGCAGGGCAACTGGTCGCCGTTTGCCGGCGCCAGCTGGACTTTGGCCGACACCATGAATTATTTCGACAAGGTGTTCGGCTCCGCATTTTTGTGATCGGAGCGGGTGTGTCCGTGCATTGCCGATGCCGGCGCATGAGCGATTTTTCTCTGCGCACCTTCGCCGACGGTGTGGTGGTGTACGACGAGGCGGACGGCAGTCTGCACGCTTTGAATCCGGTCGCGGGCGAAGCACTGGGGCATCTGATCAGGGACACCGCAGGATTGCGCGACGAAGACCTGGCCCGCCTGATGCTCCAGGACGAGCCTGGGGCGACCGATCTGGATCAGGTTCGGGGCTTGTTGGATGGCTTGGTGTCTTTGGGTTTTGCGGAGCACGTCCCGACGTGAGCCCGTCCGCCAGGTTGAGCACACTGACCCTGTCTGAACTGAGCCAGCGTCTGGCGGGTGATGGGATCAACTTGCGAGTCCCCCCGTTTGTCATGAACATCCGAAGTCTCATTCCCGCGGTAGCAGAGGGCTTGCATGCGCTTTACGGTGCTAACGAGTGGCTTCAGGGTCACGGGCACTTTGCAGACTTCCATGTGGCCGTGTCGACTCGGCACAGGGTTTTCAAAAAGTTGTGTGTCTTCGAGATGGACGGCTTTCAGCCCTTCACGCCGCTCGCTTACGGCGAAGCTTTTGCTTTTCTGGAATGGGGCATGAACTGGTGCATCACCAGCCATTGCCACAACTGGTTGACCATTCACTCCGCCGTGCTTGAAAAAAACGGCCGCGCGGTGCTCCTGCCGGCGCCACCTGGGTCTGGCAAGAGCACGCTGTGTGCGGCCCTCATGCTGCACGGCTGGCGGCTGCTGTCGGACGAAATGGCTTTGCTGGATCCGGTGACTGGCCTGGTCACCCCAGCGCCCAGACCTGTGAGCCTGAAGAACGCCTCAATCGAGGTGATTCGGCAACGTGCGCATGGCTTGAACTTCGGTCCGGTGGCCCACGACACCCTCAAGGGCACCGTGGCTCACATGCAGGTTTCTGCCGAGAGCCTGGAGCTGGCGCATGTTCCGGCCTTGCCTACCTGGGTGGTGTTTCCCAAGTACGCCAAGGAAGCTGCTCTGACGGCGATCGACCATCCCAAGTCACAAGCCTTGGTGGAACTTGCTTCCAACAGTTTCAACCACCACGTGCATGGACGAGCGGGTTTTGAAGCATTGGCGCAGTTGATCGAACGCTGCGGCTGCCACGACCTGCAATATGGCTTGCTGGAAGACGCCCTGGCCTGGTTTGACGCCTTGGAAGCGCAGCCATGAGCGCAGCCGCCATCAACGTGCTGCTGGCGGCGCTCGACCAACCGACCAGCCTCACCAGGCTTTCGCCCGCAGACTGGGATCTCCTGATTCGGCAGGCGCGGCGTGCCGACGTTCTTGCCCGGATTGGCGAGAACGCGCGTTTTCATGGGCTGTGGGACAACTTGCTGGCCCAACCTCGAAGACACCTGGAATCGGCCATGAAACTGGCGCAGCGACAACATGTGGAATTGCGCCACGAGGTGCAGGCGATTGCCCGTGCGCTTGCGCCGGTGGGCGAGCCGGCGGTGCTGCTCAAGGGTGCCGCTTATGTGCAGGCGGGTTTGACGGCAGCGCGCGGGCGCATGGTGTCCGATGTGGACATCCTCGTGCCGCGCCACCGTCTCGCCGAGGTTGAATCTGCGTTGATGATGGCTGGCTGGGTACAAACCAACCGCGACCCCTACGACCAGCAGTACTACCGCAAATGGATGCACGAGCTGCCCCCGCTGCGACACGTCAAACGGGGCTCGGTGCTGGATGTCCACCACGCCATCTTGCCGCTGACGGCCCGCCTGAAACCCGACTCGGCGCTGCTGCTGGTGGACACCGTACCTGCCGGTGATGACGAGCGCATTCGCGTGCTGGCCAAACCCGACATGGTCTTGCACAGCGCCGCGCACCTGTTTCACGAAGGCGAGCTGGAGATGGGATTGCGCGGGCTGGTCGACCTTGACGCACTTCTGCGCGAATTCGGCCAGGACCCCGATTTCTGGCCTGCCCTGCGGTCGCGGGCCCAGCAGCTCGATCTGGATGGGCCGCTGTACCTGGCCCTCAGGTACACCCGCCTGTTCCTGCAGACACCGGTACCCGAGGGCATGGAGGCCGAATTGCAGGCCGCGGCGCAACGCCGTGGCGCGGTGATGCCCGTGGGCCTGCAAGACGCGCTGTTTCTGCGTGCCCTGCGTCCCGACCACGCCACCGCATCAGACACCTGGACGCCGCTGGCGCGCGCTTTTCTGTATTTGCGCGGGCACTGGCTGCGCATGCCGCCGACGCTGCTGACCTGGCACCTGCTGCGAAAAATGTTCAAAAGCCTGCACCTTGAGAGGACCGCCCCATGATCCGACGCGCATTCCACGTTTGGGGACTGGCATTCCTGGTTCTGTTGGCGGCGGCTCACGCACAGGCCGGCTTGCCCGAAGCCGTTGTCAAGCTCAAACCATCGGTGGTGTTGATCGGCACCTTCAAGGCCACCGACAGCCCGCGCTTCCAGCTTCGGGGCACAGGTTTCATTGCGGGAAACGGCCAGTTGGTGGTGACCAACGCCCATGTGCTGCCCACCCCCGCGGGGGCAGATGCGCCGGCGCTGGTGGTGCAGGTTCGCCAGCCTTCGGGTGATTGGCAGATGCGCCCGGCGGCGCCACTGGAAACGAACCCGGCGTTCGACCTGGCCCTGCTGCGCATGGAGGGCCCGCCGGGCATTGCCGTGCGCCTGGGTGACTCCAACGCGGTGCGCGAGGGCGACGATCTCGCCTTCATGGGCTTCCCCATCGGTGGCGTTCTGGGCTTCTCGCCGGTGACGCACCGGGCCACGGTGTCCAGCATCACGCCGGCGGCGCTGCCGAGCCCTTCGGCCGGGCGCCTGAGCGAGATGGCCATTCGAGGTCTGCGCAATGGCACGTTCAACATCTTTCAGCTTGATGCAACTGCGTACCCCGGCAACAGCGGAGGTCCGTTGTTCGACCCCGAGACCGGCGACGTGGTGGGCGTGTTGAATATGGTGTTGATCAAGGGCACGCGCGAGTCGGCGCTGAGCCAACCATCGGGCATTTCGTACGCCATTCCCGGCGTGCATGTGCGCGAGATGCTGGACCGGCATCGCTGAGGGCGGAGCAGTCATGAGCTCGAGCCCGGAAAGGGTGGATGCGCTGGTTGTCGGTGCCGGCGTGATCGGGCTCGCAGTGGCGCGCGCATTGGCGCTTGCAGGGCGTGAGGTCATGGTGCTGGAACGCGAAGCCGCGATAGGCACCGGCACCAGCTCGCGCAACAGCGAGGTGATTCACGCGGGCATCTATTACCCGCCCGGGTCGCTGAAGGCGCAGCTGTGTGTGCAGGGGCGAGAGGCGCTCTATGCCTATTGCAACGAACGCGGCATCGCCCATCGGCGTTGCGGCAAGCTCATCGTGGCCAACACGCCTTCGCAACTGGCCAGCCTGCCCGGCATCGTGGCCAAGGCGGCCGCCAACGGTGTCGCGGATCTGGTGCTGCTGAGCCAGCAACAAGCCCGGGCCATGGAGCCTCAACTCACCTGCCTCGGTGCGGTGCATTCGCCGTCCACCGGCATCGTGGACAGCCACGCGCTCATGCTGGCGCTGCAGGGAGACCTGGAGAGCCGAGGTGGACTGGTGGCCTGCCACAGCGGCGTTCGTGAACTGGCGGTGACACCGCGGGGCATCGAGGTGGAGTCGCTCGACGGCACGCGTCTGCTGGCGCGCACCGTGGTCAACGCAGCGGGGTTGAACGCCTGCGACCTGGCCCTCAAGATCCGCGGATTCAACCCTCGGCTGGTCCCCAAACCCTGGTACGCCAAAGGCAGCTATTTCACGCTCGCCGGACGCTCGCCGTTCACGCACCTGATTTACCCGGCGCCCGAGCCGGATGCGCATCTGGCCGGACTCGGTGTCCACCTCACGCTGGACCTGGGTGGTCAGGCCAAGTTTGGTCCCGACGTGGAATGGATCGCGTCGCCCGACGACGTGCTGGTGAATCCTGCGCGCGCACACGCTTTCTACGCTGAAGTGCGCCGCTACTGGCCCGCCTTGCCCGAAGGCGCTTTGCAGCCGGGCTACGCGGGTATCCGTCCCAAGATCAGTGGCCCGCACGAGCCCGCGGCCGATTTCAGTATCCAGGGGCCAGGCGAGCACGGCGTGCCCGGCCTTGTAAATCTGTTCGGCATCGAGTCGCCTGGCCTCACCAGCTGTCTGGCCATTGCCGACCGGGTGGTTGCGCTGACCTGATCAGGCGCCCTGGGCCTGGATGGCTCGGGCGGATTCCCACACCAGGGAGGGGCCCTTGTAGATCAGGCCGGTGTAGATCTGAACCAGGTCGGCACCCGACTGAACTTTGCTCAGCGCATCCGCTGCGCTGAGCACACCGCCCACGCCGATGATGGGGAAGCTCTTGCCCAGGCAGGCGCGGAGCTGGCGGATCACCTGGTTGCTCATCTGCAGCACGGGCGCGCCCGACAGGCCGCCAGTCTCGCTGGCGTGGTCCATGCCCTTCACTGCTTCACGGCTGAGCGTGGTGTTGGTGGCAATCACGCCCAAGGCATCGGTGGCGCGACCTTCGCTGTCGGTGCCGTATCGCATCAGCGTGGCCGCGATCACCTCGATCTGCGTGTTGTCCAGATCGGGTGCGATCTTGAGGAACACCGGGAGGCGCCGGCCGTGGCGCTGCGCCAGCAGCTCTCGGCGCTCGGCCACCGCACCGAGCAGGGCGTCCAGCGCCTGGTCGCTCTGCAGGCTGCGCAGGTTCTGCGTGTTGGGGCTGGAGATGTTGACAGTCACGTAGTCGGCGTGCGGATACACGCCGTCCAGGCAGGTGAGGTAATCGTCAGTAGCGCGCTCGATGGGCGTGCTGGCGTTCTTGCCGATGTTCAGGCCCAGCACCATGGGGCCGGCGCCGCCCTGACTACGGAAGCGCGCGCGCTGGACGTTGGCGACAAACGCGTCCAGACCTTCGTTGTTGAAACCCAGTCGGTTGATCAAGGCGTTGGCCTTGGGCAGGCGGAACATGCGCGGTTTGGGGTTGCCACTCTGGCCCAGCGGCGTGACGGTACCCACCTCCACAAACCCGAAGCCCATGGCCGCGAGGCCGTCGATGCAGCGGGCGTTTTTGTCCAGGCCAGCCGCCAGACCGACACGGTTGGGAAACTGGATGCCGGCCACCGTGTGGGGGTCGTGGATGCGGGGCTCGCTGTACAGGCAGGTCAGCGGGGAATGCTGCAGCCTGGCGATGGCACTCAAAGTCAGGTCGTGGGCGGCTTCGGGGTCCATGCGGGGCGGGCGGCGGCATAGGGCAGAAGCGACATCGGATAATCCAAGGCTGTTGTTTCACCGATTGTCTCAAATGACCCAAGACGAACTCAAAGCGCTGGTTGGCCAGGCCGCCCTGCAATACGTGACCCCCGGCGAAATCGTTGGCGTGGGCACCGGCTCCACCGTCAACAAGTTCATCGACGCGCTGGCGAGCATCAAGGACCAGATTCCGGGCGCAGTGTCCAGCTCCGAAGCTTCCACGGCTCGCTTGAAAGCCCTGGGCATCGCGGTGTTTGAGGCCAACGAGGTTGGCGAACTGTCGGTCTACATCGATGGCGCTGACGAGATCGACGCCCAAGGGAACATGGTCAAGGGCGGCGGGGCGGCGCTCACGCGCGAGAAGATCGTGGCGGCGCAGTCGCGTCGCTTTGTCTGCATCGCCGACGAATCGAAACTGGTGAAGGCATTGGGTGCGTTTCCATTGCCTGTGGAGGTGATTCCGATGGCCACCTCGCGCCTGGTGCGCCAGTTCGCAGCGTTGGGCGGTCAGGCCCGTATCCGCATGAAGGACGGCGTGCCTCTGGTCACCGACAACGGGCAACACATCCTGGACGTGACGGGCCTGCAAATCGCAGATCCGCTCGCCTTTGAAAGCCAGGTCAATCAATGGCCCGGCGTGGTGACTGTGGGGGTGTTTGCCCACCAGAGGGCGAGCGTGTGCTTGTTGGGCACGCCGGACGGCGTGAAGACGCTGACGTTTTAAGTCAGCGCCCCGCGGTTGGTCAGAAGCGGATGCCTGCGGGGTTGGTCACCGGTGGCGCCACCGACGGCGCAGGCGCCTCGGCGGGTTGCGACTGAGCCGTGTTGGCTGGCGCAGGTGCTGCAGCCGGTACCACCGCCACCAACGGCGTGGGCGCGGCCCGCCGGTAGGCCGTTGGCAGGACCGACTGCTTGGGGTAGCCCGCTGCATCGAGGAACTGCATCCACTCCGCGTCCGAATAACCCTTGATCTGCTGACCACCGATGGTGACGAAGGGCAACGAGCCCTGACCGCTCAGGCGCTTGAGTGCCTCGGCGTCCTCGAAGGTGGTGATGGTTTTTTCGCTGTAAGGAATGCCGCGCGCGTTGAGCAGGTTGCGCCCGCTGTTGCAGGGTGCGCACTCGGGGCTGGTGTAAAGCACCACCGGGTACCGGCTGACGACCTGGCGCAGTTCAAACGGCAACTGGGCACTGGCTCCACCGGCCGCACCTGCCGCACCCGGTGCCACCGGGCGTGCGTTGGCCGCAGGTGGTGGCTGGTCCGAATAACTCACCCGGCCATCGGGGCCAACGATGCGGTAGACGCCCTGGGCCAGGGCAGAGACAGACACCAGGCCCAGTATCAGGCCGAGCGCGGCGCAGCGCAGGGGAGAACCGGCAAATGGGGTGAGGCGGGCAGTGTGAATGTTCATGTCGACTCCTATCGGCAAGCAACGAAACAAATCAAGCCATGCCCTGGTGACGCAACAGGGCTTCAATGCTGGGTTCTCGGCCCCGGAAGGCTTTGAACGAATCCATGGCAGGGCGGCTGCCGCCCGCTTCAAGGATCGCTTCACGGTAGCGGCGTCCCGTGGCCACGTCCAGCGTGCTGTGGCCGTTTTGCTGCGCTGCCTCTTCGAACGCGGCATAGGCGTCCGCGGACAGCACCTCGGCCCACTTGTAGCTGTAGTAACCCGCCGAGTAGCCGCCGGCAAAGATGTGGCTGAAGGTGTGGGGCGAGCGGCTGTAGGCCGGTGGTTGAAGCACCGCCACCTCGTTGCGCACCTGCTGTTGCAACGCGAGGATGGCCTCGCCTCTGGTGGCGGGTTGAGGCAGGCTGTGCAGCAGCATGTCGAAGAGCGAAAACTCCACCTGTCGCAGCGTTTGCAGGCCACTCTGGTAGTTCTTGGCGGCCAGCATCTTGTCGAACAGGGCGCGTGGAATCGGCTCGCCGGTGTCCACATGGGCCGTCATGTGCTTGAGCACGTCCCACTCCCAGCAAAAGTTTTCCATGAACTGGCTGGGTAGCTCGACCGCGTCCCACTCCACACCGCTGATGCCGGACACATCGCGCTCGTTCACCTGCGTGAGCATGTGGTGCAGGCCGTGGCCGAATTCGTGGAACAGGGTGATCACGTCGTCGTGGGTCAGCAGAGCGGGCTTGCCGTTCACACCCTCGGCGAAGTTGCACACCAGGTGGGCCACCGGTGTTTGCAGTGTGCCGGTGTCGGGGCGCAGCCAGCGCGCACGCACATCGTCCATCCAGGCGCCGCCGCGTTTGCCGTTGCGCGCGGCCGGGTCCAGATAGAACTGGCCGACAAGCTCGGTGCCTTGGGGACCAGCGCGTTCGATGCGGTAGAACTCCACGCTGGCGTTCCACACAGGCGCCTGGTCGCGACGGATGGCCACTTCAAACAAGGTCTCCACGATCTGGAACAGACCGGCGAGCACCTTGGGCGCCGTGAAATAAGGTTTGACTTCCTGCTCGCTGAAGGAATAGCGCGCCTCCTTGAGCTTCTCGCCGATGTAGGGCCAATCCCAGGCTTTCGGGTCGGTCAGACCAAGGTCGCTCGCAGCGAAGGCGCGCAAGTCGGCCAGGTCTTTCTCGGCGTGGGGGCGAGCCTTCGCGCCGAGGTCGCGCAGGAAGGCGACCACTTGCTCAGGCGACTCGGCCATTTTGGGCACCAGCGACACATCGGCGTAGTGCCGGTAGCCCAGCAATTGCGCCTCTTCATGGCGCAAGGCAAGCAGCTCGCCCATGATGGCGGCGTTGTCGAATTTCACCGCATCACCCTCGGCCTGATCGCTGGCGCGGGTGGCATAGGCACGGTAAAGCTTTTCGCGCAGCGGGCTGCTGTGTGCGAACTGCATCACCGGCAGGTAGCAGGGCATTTTCAGGGTCAGTTTGTGACCTGATTTGCCCTCAGCGAGGGCTGCCGCTGCGGTGGACTGCACGACATCGTCGGGTACGCCGGCGAGGTCTGCGGTGGTCACGTAAAGAGCGAAGGCGTCGGTTGCGTCGAGAGCGTTTTCGCTGAACTTTTGTCCCAGCTCAGCCTGCCGCTCCTGCAGCCAGGCAAATCTGGCCTTGGCCTCACCCTGCAGATCGGCACCGCCCAGCACGAAGCCGCGCATGGCGTTGTGGTGGGCGCGGGCCTGCTCAGTGGTCAGGCTGGCGGGATGCATGGCCTTGTACTTGGCGTACAGGCGCTCATCGGCGCCCAGCCGGGTCCAGAACTCGGTGACCTTGGGCAAGGCCTCGTTGTAGGCGGCTCTCAGCTCAGGCGTGTCTGCCACGCCGTTGAGATGGCTCACGGCGCCCCAGGCCCGTGAGAGGCGCTCGGTAGGCACGTCCAGCGTTTCCGAGATGCGCTTCCAGTCCGCAGGGAATTCGCTGGCCGTCACCGTTTCCAGGGCAGCGCTGGAAGCCTGCATCAGTTCGTCAATGGCCGGTCCCACCAGCGCGGGCGTGATGGCGTCGAAGAGGGGCAGGTCGTCGAAGTTGAGGAGGGGGTTCTGGGCGAAGGGGGCGGTACGGTCGTTCATGCGTTCTCAGATGTGGCGCTGGGGGTGAAGTTCAAGCCACGACGGCATGAACGAACGTAGGGGAGGGCTGTTACTGCGATTGGGCGCTCTTCTTAACGCTCTTTTTCATGACTTTGGCGCGCTTGATCTGCCCGCCGGTGGTCAAGCGCTGGTTGCCCAGCACGCGAACCACCTTCACTTCGGGGCGCTGGCCGCCGCGTTTGCTGAACTTCAGCACCTTCACGTCGCGCGGGCCGGGCATGCGGTCTTCGTCGACCACCTTCACCTTTTCGGCCACGGGACGCCAGAGCACCAGCAATTTGCCGATGTGCTGGATGGGCGCAGCATCGAGTTCGTCGGCGAGGGTCTGGAGCATGGCCTCGCGGGCAACTCGGTCGTCGCTCAGAACGCGGACCTTGATCAGGCCGTGCGCCTTGAGCGCCGCCCCGATTTCTTTTTTGACGGCAGGGCTCAACCCATCGTTTCCAATGTGGACGACGGGGTCGAGGTGGTGAGCTTCGGCGCGGTGAACTTTGCGCTGGGCGGGCGTGAGTGTGATCTGGGGCATGGGACAATTATCGTTTACACAGACCTTAGGCAACCCTCATG
>LNFM01006233.1_pt1 | contig 19800 bp, 19 predicted proteins | sample 596031 | NCBI WGS metagenome assembly LNFM01 (sample SAMN04254537, study PRJNA301005) | activated carbon metagenome | isolation source: dual media filters at the Ann Arbor, Michigan drinking water treatment plant | place: USA: Ann Arbor | reverse complement strand
TTTCCCGGCGCCGCGGGACGCGGCACCTACCTCACGGCGGCCAACCTAGTCCCGGTCGCCTGTGGGCAGCCACCAATTTTGGGTTGTAGCCGCCAGACGTGAGGCTGGCTCATGCCACCCCTCCGACAATTCATTGGCCGTGCAGGCAAAGCCTCCCCTATCCTCTGGCCCCATGAGCAAATCCTTCCATGTTTCCGAGGTCTCCCGGGGCCAAGCTTACGCCATGCTGGGCGGAGCTGCGCTGATGATGACCCTCGCCATGGGCATCCGGCAGAATCTCGGCCTGTTCCAGGCTCCGGCCTCCAAGGAACTCGGCATTGCCATTTCGGACTTCGCGCTGGCGATCTCCGTGCAGCAGGTCGCCTGGGGCTTGAGCCAGCCGATCGCCGGCGTTTTCGCCGACAAGTACGGCACACGCTGGGTATCGCTGGTCGGCAGTGTCATGTTCATTTTGGGCATCTGGCTCACCGCCACCGCCCAGGGCGCCCTGGCGATCGTGATCGGCGCCGGCGTGCTGATCGGTATCGCGCTCGCCTGCACGACCTCAGGCATCACCGCCAACATCGCCGCACGCGTGGTCCAGCCGAACCGGCGGACCCTCGCCTTCGGCATCGTCTCGGCCGCGGGCTCGGTCGGCACCATGGTGACCGCGCCGATTGCCGCCTACCTTCTTAGTACCGATGGCTGGCGGGCCGCGGTCTGGGCCTTCGTCATCCTGGCTTTTGCCATGCTCCCGGCCGCATGGATTGGCAGCCGCGCCGACAAGCTGCCCAACAGCCTGCCGACCGATCGCGACCTGACGCTGATGGGCGCCCTCGGCGAGGCCCGCCGACACAGCGGATATGTCGTGATGGCCATCGCGTTCTTTGTCTGCGGGCTGCAGCTCGTGTTCCTCACCACCCACCTGCCGACCTACCTCGCCCAGTGCGGCATGGATGCGAGCTACAGCGCCATCGCCCTGATGCTGATTGGCGGCTTCAACATCTTGAGCTCCTGGCTGTTCGGCTGGCTGGGTGATCGCTACCCCAAGCGCCTGCTGCTGGGTGGGATCTATCTCCTGCGCTCCCTCACCCTGGCGCTGTTCTTCATGTTTCCGCCGACGCCACTCAGCGTGGTCCTGTTCGGCGCCGCCATGGGCACGCTGTGGCTGGGCGTGATCCCGCTGGTCAACGGCCTGGTGGTGCAGATCTTCGGCCTGCGCTTCCTGTCGACACTCACCGGCATCGCCTTCCTCAGCCATCAGGCCGGATCGTTCCTGGGCGCCTGGGGCGGCGGTTATCTCTTCGACCTGATGGGATCCTACGACCTCGCCTGGAAGATCGGTGTACTGGTCGGCTTGGTCGCTGGCACCATGCAGCTCCTGATGAACGACCGGCCGACCGACCGTGTGCTGGCAGGGCAAGCACAGCCGGCCTGAGGGCGGAACTGTCACAGGGTCTGGCGAGGCTGGGGGTTAATCGCCATATGCGATGATCCCGCGCATACCCTATTCTCCGGTTCAGATGGCAAAGTCCCGCTTACCTACCGCCGAGCCGCACCGCTTCATCTCGATCCGCGGTGCCCGCGAGCACAATCTCAAGAACGTTGACCTCGACCTGCCGCGCGATCGGCTGGTGGTGATCACCGGCCTCAGCGGCTCAGGCAAGTCGTCGCTCGCCTTCGATACGGTGTACGCCGAGGGCCAGCGCCGCTATGTCGAGAGCCTGTCGTCCTACGCGCGCCAGTTCCTCGAGCTGATGCAGAAACCCGACGTCGATTCGATCGAGGGCCTGTCGCCGGCAATCTCGATCGAGCAGAAGACGACCTCGCGCAATCCGCGCTCGACAGTCGGCACCGTCACCGAGATCTACGACTATCTCCGCCTGCTGTTCGCCCGCGTGGGCGTGCCCTACTCGCCCGCGACGGGCCTGCCGATCGAGAGCCAGACGGTTTCGCAGATGGTCGACCGCATCAAGGCGATGCCCGACGGCACACGGCTTTATCTGATGGCGCCCATCGTGCGGGGCCGAAAGGGCGAATACCGCAAGGAACTGCAGGAGCTGCAGCGCAAGGGCTTCCAGCGCGTAAAGGTCGACGGCAAGCTCTACGAGATCGCCGAGGCGCCGGCGCTCGACAAGAAATTCAAACACGACATCGACGTGGTCGTGGACCGCATCGTCGTGAAGCCCGACCTTGGCAACCGACTCGCCGACTCGATCGAAACCGCCCTCACCCTGGCCGAGGGTCTCGCCATCGCCGAGAACGCCGACTCGGGCGAGCGCACGGTGTTCTCCGCCCGCTTCGCCTGCCCCGTCTCCGGCTTCACGATCGAGGAGATCGAGCCTCGTCTCTTCTCCTTCAATGCTCCGCAGGGTGCCTGCCCCGCGTGCGACGGCCTCGGCGTAAAAATGTTCTTCGATCCCGAGATGGTGGTGCCCGACGACCGGCTGTCGCTGGCCGAAGGAGCGATCGCGCCGTGGGCCGATTCCTCGGGCCAGTATTACGCGCAGACGCTCGAGAGCATCGCCAAGCACTTCAAGGTCAAGATGTCGACGCCGTGGCGCGATCTGCCGAAGAAGGTGCGCGACGTCATCCTCCAGGGCAGCGGCGGCGAATCCATCGCCATGCGCTACGACGACGGCATTCGCCAGTACCAGACCACCAAGCCGTTCGAGGGCGTGATCCCCAACCTCGATCGCCGCTGGAAGGAGACCGACTCCTCCTGGGTGCGCGAGGAACTGGAGCGCTTCCAGCACGAGAGCAAGTGCGAGGTCTGCGGCGGCGCGCGTCTGAAGCCCGAGGCGCTGGCAGTAAAGATTGGCGGCCTGCACATCAGTCAAGTCACCGAATTCTCCATCGGCGATGCCGTGAAGTGGTTCCTCGACCTGCCGCCCAAGCTCACGACGAAGCAGCGCGAAATCGCCGAGCGCATCCTGAAGGAGATCAACGAGCGGTTGGGCTTCCTCGACAACGTGGGCCTGAGCTACCTCACGCTCGACCGTGGTTCCGGCACGCTGTCGGGCGGCGAAAGCCAGCGCATCCGACTCGCCTCCCAGATCGGCTCAGGCCTCACCGGCGTGCTCTACGTGCTGGACGAGCCGTCGATCGGCCTGCATCAGCGCGACAACGACCGCCTGCTGAAGACGCTGACCCGGCTGCGCGACCTCGGCAACACGGTGCTGGTGGTGGAGCACGACGAGGACGCGATCCGTGCCGCCGACCATCTGGTCGACATGGGCCCCGGTGCCGGCGCCCACGGCGGCCACGTGATTGCCCAGGGCACGCCCGAGGAGGTGATGCGCAACAGCGCCAGCCTCACCGGCCAGTATCTCTCGGGCTTCCGCCAGATCCCGATCCCCAAGGTGCGGCGCGAACCGCCGCCCCAGGGCAGCAAGGGCGGTCGTTGGCTCACGATCAAGGGCGCCAAGGCGAACAATCTCCAGAACGTCACCGCCGGCATCCCGCTCGGCACTTTCACCTGCGTCACCGGCGTGTCGGGCAGCGGCAAGAGCACGCTGATCGTCGAGACGCTCTACAAGGCGCTGGCCAAGCGGCTGAACAACGCGCGCGAGCATCCCGGCGCTCACACCGGCCTCGATGGCATGGGTCATCTCGACAAGATCGTCGACATCGACCAATCGCCGATCGGCCGCACGCCACGCTCCAATCCCGCCACCTACACCGGCGCCTTCTCGCCGATCCGCGACTGGTTCTCGCAACTGCCGGAATCGACCGAGCGTGGCTACAAGCCCGGGCGTTTCTCGTTCAACGTCAAGGGCGGGCGCTGCGAAGCCTGCCAGGGCGACGGCGTCATAAAAATCGAGATGCACTTCCTGCCCGACGTCTACGTCCAATGCGACGTCTGCAAGGGCAAGCGCTACAACCGCGAAACGCTCGAAATCATCTTCCGCGGCAAATCGATCGCCGATGTGCTCGACATGACGGTCGACGAGGGCTGCGATTTCTTCAAGGCGGTGCCGATCATTCGCGACAAGCTCTTGACCCTGCAGCAGGTCGGCCTCGGCTACATCCACATCGGCCAGCAGGCGACGACGCTTTCCGGTGGCGAGGCGCAGCGCGTCAAACTCGCCAAGGAACTGTCGCGCCGCGCCACCGGCCGCACGCTCTACATTCTCGACGAGCCGACCACGGGCCTGCATTTCGAAGATGTGCGCAAGCTGCTCGAGGTCCTGCATCGGCTGGTCGAAACCGGCAACACGGTGCTGGTGATCGAACACAATCTGGAAGTCATCAAGACCGCCGACTGGGTGCTCGATCTCGGGCCCGACGGCGGTGCCGGCGGCGGCCGGCTGGTGGCCGAAGGTCCGCCCGAAGCGATCGTGAAGGTGGCCGAGAGCTACACCGGCCAATACCTCGCCCGCTACCTGCCTCGCAGCGGCACGGCCAAGAAGCGCGCCTAGCGGTCGGCCGCGCGCCGCTGCCAGCCGATCCGGCCGAGGTCGTAGCCGAACTGGCGCTCGACCACTTCGGGCGTGGCATCGGACGCATCACCCTTGCGGGCGGCGACGCGGGACTGGGCCACGTCCTTCGGCACGTCGAGCCAGATCCCGTCGAACGAGACGCCGACCTTCGTCGCCAGCGCCTCGGCCGCGTGCCGCTCCTCTTCTCGGGCAAACACGGCGTCGAGGACGACACTGTGCCCTGCCCGCAAGACACGCTCGGCGCGCACCATCAAGGCAGCATAAACACGCGCCGACAGCTCGGGCGCGTAGCTGCCGGCGGGCATCCGGTTCTCAAGATCGACACCGGCCATGCGTTTGCGCTCGACATCGCTGCGCACCACCACGGCACCGGGGGTTCGCCCGATTTCAGGGGCCAGCTTCAGCGCCAGAGTCGTCTTGCCGCTGCCCGACAGACCGCCGACAGCCAGCAGGCGCGGCGGCGCAGCCTGCAGGAAGCCGAGCGCCGCACGCTGGTAGGCGCGCGCGGGCGCGTTGTCGCCGCCGCTCACGGCGGTGATCGCCGAATCGACGTAAGCGCGGATGGCAGCGCGGCGCGACAGGAAGAGCGGCAGCAGGGCGAGCGCCTCGTCGTGCGATGCCGCCGGCAGGTCGGCGATGCGCCACAGCCATTCGTTCAGCAGCCGGTTGGCCAACGTCCCCAGGCCCTGGCGCGACAGGTCCATCAGCGTGAAGGCCAGATCGTAGAGTACGTCGATGTTGGCGATTTTTTCCGAAAATTCTATGGCGTCGAACGGCACCGGCTCGCCCCTCAGCAGCACGATGTTGCGCAGGTGAAGATCGCCATGACAGCGCCGCACCGCACCGGCCGCGAGGCGCCGCGCCACCAGCCCGGCGAACGGCTCGAGGGCCCGCGGCATCGCCTCCGCCAACGCTTCGCTGGTTGCCGGATCGAGGCGGTCGCCCGCCTCGCGCATCTGCCGCACGTCGGCGGCGACGGAATGGCGATAGTCTTCCGGCCCACCGAAGCCGGCCAGGATCGGTGGCAGGCTGTCGTGGAACCGGGCGACGCGCGCGCCCAGTGCCTTCATCAAGTCGGGAGTCAATGCGCCGCGCCCCGCCATACGGTCGAGCAGCCCCTCCTCGTCGAAGCGGCGCATGACGACCAGCCAGTCCACGGCCTGAGTGCAAGTCTCACCCGGCTCGTCCAGCACGAGCAGGCCGCTGTCGCCCCGGCGGATCGGGGCGACGCCCAGATAGATCTCGGGAGCGAGCTGACGGTTGATGTCGATTTCGGCCGCGCACATGGCCGACCGACGCTCCGCGGTCGAGAAGTCCATGTAGGGAAATTTGACCGCGCGCTTCAGCTTGTAGGCGCGCTCGCCGGACAGGAACACGACGGCGCCGTGCGTGTCGATGCGGCGCGCCGGCGCCAGCCGAACAGTCAGAAAGTCGATGACCTCCGACTGATCCTCGACAACGAAGGACGGCCGCGCGCTCACGGTATCAGGCGAAATCGAGGCGCCGTTCCTCGACGCCGAAGGGATCGACATGAAGGATGATCTCGGCATCCGGGAATGCCGCCTGGATATCGGCCTCGACCTGATCGCCGATCTCGTGCGCCCGCGTGAGCGTGAGCATGGGTTCGAGTTCGATGTGGAGCTGGATGAACTTGGTGAGACCCGAGGACCGGGTTCGCAGGTCGTGGATGTCCCGCACCTCGGGATGGCGCTTGGCGATGTCCACGATGCGCAGCCGATCGGCATCCGGAAGCTCCCGGTCCATCAGCACATCGAGCGAACCGCGCCCGACACGCCAGGCGCCATGCAGCAGGTAGAGCGCCACCAGCCCGGCCATCCCGGCGTCGAAAAGCGGCTGGTCGAAGCGCCCGGAGAGGAACAGCGCGGCGCCGACCGCGACACTGCTCACGAGATCGGTCTTGTAGTGGGCCTTGTCGGCGCCGATGGCGATCGAGCCAGTCCGCTTCACGACGTAGGACTGGAAAACGACGAGAGCGAGGGTGAGCAGGATCGCAAGCAGGCTGACGGCGACGCCCACCGCCTCATGGCGAACCTCGTGCGGATGCAAGAGGCGGTCTCCCACCGTCAGCAGCAGGCCGCCACCCGACGCGGCGATGAAGCCGGCTTGAGTCAACCCCGCCAAAGCCTCGGCTTTGCCATGACCGAAGCGGTGGTCGGCATCGGCCGGAGTCAGCGCCTGACGGACAGCGAGGAAGGTGACCAGGGAAGCGAGGAAGTCGAGCGAGGAATCGACCAGCGACGACAGCATGCTGACCGATTCGGTGATCAGCCAAGCCGCCGTCTTGGCGCCGATCAGCGCCACCGCCACCGACATTGAGGCGATGGTCGCTGCCCGCATCAGGCGTTGTGGCTCCATCGCCATCGCCGCCTCAGGGAAAGAGGGTGCGCGTGGTCCAGGGCTCCGCGGGCGAGCCACGCCGGTATTCGAGGCGGTCGTGCAGGCGGAACGCCCCGTCCTGCCAGAATTCGATCAGCACGGGCTGGAGCCGGAACCCGGACCAGTGGGGGGGCCGCGGCACCGTGCCGACCAGATGCCGGGCCGTGAATTCGGCCACCCGCTTTTCCAGCGCGAAGCGGCTGTCCAGGGGACGGGACTGGTCGGAAGCCCAGGCACCGATCTGGCTGCCGCGGGCCCGACTCGCGAAATAAGCGTCCGCCTCCTCCCGCGTGGTCTGCGTTACCGGCCCTTCAAGGCGGACTTGCCGGCGGAGCGACTTCCAGTGGAACAGCAACGCCGCCTTGGTGTGGGCCAGCAAATGCTGGCCCTTGCGGCTTTCATAGTTGGTGTAGAACACGAACCCCGCTGGATCGTAGCCCTTGAGGAGCACCATGCGGACCGACGGCGTGCCGTCGGGCCCGACGGTGGCCAGCGCCACGGCCTCGGGATCGTTAGGCTCGCTCTTGGCGGCCTCGGCGTACCAGTCCCCGAATAGCGCCAGGGGGTCAGAGTTTTCGCGGATCATGACAACCACAATATAGGGGGCCGCCGAAGCCTTCCACCACCGGCATCTTGTCCCAATGGCCATCCCCCGCTAAGAACAAGGGATGACCGTTGCTGCACAACTAATGGCCGGAAAAAAAGGCCTGATCATGGGCGTCGCCAACGAGCGCTCGATCGCCTGGGGTATCGCCAAGGCTTGCCACGATAACGGCGCCAAGGTCGCCTTCACCTTCCAGGGCGACGCCTTGGAGAAACGGGTTCGGCCGCTGGCCAGCTCGATCGGCAGCGACATCATCCTGCCCTGCGACGTCACCAATGCCGCCAGCATCGACGCCACCTTTGCCGAGATCGAGAAGCGCTGGGGCGAACTGGACTTCGTGGTCCATGCCATCGCCTTTTCGAACAAGGATGAGCTCAAGGGCCGCTACCTCGACACCAGCCCCGAGAATTTCCAGCTGACCATGAACGTGAGCTGCTACTCGCTCACGGCGGTGGCGCAGCGCGCCGTGCCGCTGATGAAAAATGGTGGCAGCCTGCTCACGCTCACCTACTACGGTGCCGAACGGGTCATCCCCCATTACAACGTCATGGGCGTCGCGAAAGCCGCGCTCGAGGCGAGTGTGCGCTATCTGGCGGCCGATCTCGGTCAGCAGAAGATTCGAGTCAACGCCATCTCCGCCGGACCGATCAAGACGCTGGCTTTCGCGGGGATCAACGACGGCCGCTATATACTGAAGTGGAACGAACTCAATTCGCCGCTCAAGCGCAACGTCACCCAGGAGGAAGTCGGCAACGCCGCCCTCTACCTGCTGTCGGACCTCGGCACCGCCATGACCGGTGAAGTCATGCATGTCGATGCCGGCTACCACGTCGTCGGCATGATCAATACCTCGTCGGCCAAGCAGATTGCCGAGTTGCTCGGCAACTTCGAGGGCGAGTAGGCCGGCGGCCATGGCCGGCAGCAGCTTCGGCACCCTCTTCCGGTTCACGAGTTGGGGCGAAAGTCACGGGCCGGCCATCGGCTGTGTGGTCGATGGCACGCCGCCGCGCATTGCACTCGCCGAGGCCGATATTCAGGTCTGGATGGACAAGCGCCGCCCTGGCCAGTCGCGTTTCGTCACCCAGCGCCAGGAACCCGACACGGTGAAGATCCTGTCCGGCGTTTTCGAAGGCGTCACCACCGGCACCCCGATCGGACTGCACATCGACAATGTCGACCAGCGCAGCCGCGACTACGGCGAGATCAAGGACCAGTTCCGGCCGTCCCATGCCGACTACACCTATCTGAAGAAATACGGCGTGCGCGATTATCGCGGCGGTGGTCGGCAGTCGGCACGCGAGACGGCGGTGCGGGTCGCCGCCGGCGCCATTGCCCGGAAAATCCTGGGGGACACGGTGTCGATCCGCGGCGCAGTGATCCAGATCGGCACGCAGAAGATCGACCGCTCGAAATGGGACTGGGACGCCACCGGCGACAATCCCTTCTGGTGTCCTGACCGGCAGGCAGCGCAAGGCTGGGAGGGCTATCTCGACGATGTGCGCAAGCGCGGCAGCTCGTGCGGCGCGGTAATCGAGGTCGTGGCCTCGGGCCTGCCCGCGGGCCTCGGCGATCCGGTCTACGACAAGCTCGATGCCGATCTCGCCAAGGCGTTGATGAGCATCAACGCCGTGAAGGCCGTGGAGATCGGCGACGGCTTCGCGACTGCGGCCATGAGCGGCGAGGAGAACGCCGACGAGATGCGCATGTCCGGCGGCGAGCCCATCTTCCTCAGCAACCACGCCGGCGGCATTCTGGGCGGCATCTCGACCGGCCAGGACGTGGTTTGCCGGTTGGCGGTGAAGCCCACGAGTTCCATCCTCTCGACCGTGCGCAGCGTCGACCGTCACGGCAACGAGATCGAGCTCCGCACAAAAGGCCGCCATGACCCGTGTGTCGGGATCCGCGGCACGCCGGTCGCCGAGGCGATGGTGGCATGCGTACTGGCCGACCATCTGCTGCGCCATCGCGCCCAGTGCGGCTGAGCCCGGCACAATGGCGGCCCAGAAGCCCATCGAGGCCCGCTATGGCATGGTGCACCATATCGGCATGGCGGCGGTATCCGCTGCGATGATCGCAGGCGCGATCGTGCATTTCGCCACCAATTCCAACAATGCGCCGACTTTCTCGCTGAACGATCCGCGCTTCGTCCTTTTCACTACCCTGGCCGTGGCGATGGCCTACTATACCTACCTCGGCATCAGTCGATTCAGGAATCGCACGCCGCAGATCGTCATCGACCAGGACGGCATCATGCTGGCATTCGGCCGCGACCGCCGCCTGGCATGGGACGACATCAGATGGGTCAGGCTGCGCCGCCTCGCCATGCGGCCGCAACTCCAGATCGGCCTCACGCCCGAGGCCTTCGTGGCGGCCGATCTCAGGCTCTCTCAATGGGGCCTCGACGACAGTCTTCGCCCGATCCGCGGCACGCCCGGCGCCGTTCTCGTCCGCGACAATGGGCTCGACGTGACGGCGTCGGCCATGCTTGACGCCGTGCGAACATTTCGGCCGAATCTCGTGAAATCCTAGAACCTCGACTGGAGACGAAGCCATGCGACGATATCTCGTCGGCCTTCTCGCGACCGTCGGCGTGCTGACGTTGCTTCTGGTGGCCAGCGGAGCAGTCCTGGTCTTCTCCGGTCCGTTCTCAGCCAAGTCGTTGCCGCGGTCGATGGTGCTGTCGCTCGACCTGCGCAACGTGCCGCCCGAGACCGCCTCCTCCGACCTGCTGTCCGGCGGTCTGTTTCGCAACTCGCGCGACCTCATCGATACCGTCCAACTGCTCTGGCAGGCGGCGGACGATCCGCGCGTCGTCGGCCTGTTCGTCGAGATCGGCGACGACCAGGCCGGCCTCGCCCGCGTCCAGGAGCTGCGCCAGGCGATCGCAAACTTCCGCGGCAAGGGCAAGTTCACGGTCGGTTTCGCCGAGTCGCTCGGCGGCAGCGGCAGCCACCTCGGCGACTATTATCTGGCCTCCGCGCTGGAGCAGATATGGCTGCAGCCGAGCGGCGGCTTTGCCGTGACCGGCATCGCCGTCGAGACACCTTTCATGAAAGACGGGCTGGACAAGCTCGGCATCAAGGTCGAGGGCGGCAAGCGCTACGAATACAAGAGCGCGCCCGACAGCTTTACGGAGACCGGCTATACCGGCCCCGCCCGCGAGAACCTGCAGCAGCTGCTCGACAGTCTCTTCGGCCAGTTCGTCGCCGACGTGGCGCGCGATCGCCGCCTCGAAGCCTCGAAGGTCCGGCGCCTCATCGATTCAGCGCCTTTCGATTCGGAGCGAGCGCGCGAGGAAAGCCTGATCGACCGGATCGGCTACCGCGCCGATGCGCTGGAGGAAGTCTGGCAACGTGCCGGGACCGTCCGCGACCTGGTATCGCTGTCCGATTATGCCGCCGACGAGACACGACCGAAGCCGAGTGGCGACATCATCGCTTTGGTGCGGGTGAATGGACCGATCGTCTCCGGCTCCGGCGGCGATGGCGGCCTTCTCGACGACGACGTCATGGCCAAAGCGGAGGACGTGGTCGACGCCCTCGATCATGCGGCGCGATCGAAGGAGGTGCGGGCCATCGTGCTACGCATCGATTCACCGGGCGGTACCTATCCCGCTGCCGACGCCATCGCCGACGCCGTCGGCCGCGCCCGGTCCGCCGGCAAGCCGGTGATCGCCTCCATGGGCGACGTCGCGGCATCGGGCGGCTATCTCGCCGCGGTTCGCGCCGACGTGATCGTGGCCCAGCCCACCACCATCACCGCCTCGATCGGCGTGTTCACCATCTGGCCGGTCGCCTCGGAGCTGCTGTCGTCGCTGGGCGTCAAGGTCGACCGGGTTTCGGTCGGCACCAACGCCGGCATGTACTCCACCTTCCAGCCGCCGACAGCGGCGCAGCGCGCCGTGGTGGGCCGCGAGCTCGACAGCGTCTACCGCGAGTTCACGCGCCAGGTTGGAGAAGCGCGCAAGATCGACGGCCCCAAGCTCGACGCCGCCGCGCGCGGCCGCGTTTTCAGCGGCGTGGACGCCAGGCGCGCCGGCCTGGTCGACGAATTGGGCGGGCTGCAGCTAGCGGTGAGCATCGCCAAGGCCAAGGCGGGCATCGACGAGACGCGCCCGGTCGAGATCCACCGCTATCCGGACGAGCAGGACCGCTGGTATCGCCTTGTCGATCGCCTGTTCAAGCTGACTGGCGTCAGCACAGGTCCGACGGTGCGCGCCCCGCGCGAAGTCCGCGAGGCGCTGGCGCGGCTGGGCGTCGTGGCCCGCCCCGGCAATGTGCGTCTGCCGCCGCTGCCGCCGCTCTGGCGCTAGCAGATCCACCCTAGACAAGGACCTCACGTGGCCATTCCAGACGACATCTTCACCGAACCGGAGGACTTCTCCGCCGATACGCTGGCCAATCTCGGTCCGCTGCGCCGCCTGGCTGGCGTGTGGCAGTCCGACCGCGGGGTGGACGTCAGCCCCAAGGCGGAGGGACCCGAGCGGCGCGTCTTCCAGGAACATATCCGGATGGATCCGATCGATCCGCAACCCAATGGGCCGCAGCTTCTTTACGGGCTGCGCTACCACATCCATATCAATACGGCGGAAGAAGCCATCACCTTCCACGATCAGGTGGGTTACTGGCTGTGGGAGCCCGCCACCGGAATGATCATGCAAAGCCTCACCATTCCGCGCGGCCAGGTGGCGTTGGCCGGCGGGCAGGCCGCACCCGACGACAAGCGCATTTCGGTGGAGGCACGACGCGGCGACACGCGGTTCGGGATTTGCTCGAATCCCTTTCTCGAGGAAGCCTTCCGCACCGACTACTACCGCATCGACATCACTTTCAACGATGACGGCAGTTGGACCTATGTGACACGCACCGATCTGGCGGTGCGGGGCAAGGAGCCCGCGTTCAACCACAATGACACGAATACCTTGCGGCGGGTCGCGTCGCCTTCACCGAACCCGATGCTCGGGCTGCTGAAGGAAAAGGCTGGCTAGTTCCGTTCCCCGAGCAGGGCCACGATCGCCCGCCACATCGTCCAGGCATTGGACAGGCTGACGGCGTTGAACTCGACGTGGCCGATGTCGTCCATCAGGAACAGCGAGACCCGTGCGCCTGACGCCGACGCCGCCAGGCTCTGGCTCTCGCTGTGAGGCACCAGCGGGTCGCCCTGGCCATGCACCAGGATGAAATGGCCGCGCAGCTTGGTGAGGTCGTAGAACGCGAGATTGAGCCCGTCGATCTCGCGTCGGACATTCTCCGGTAGCGCCGCGAGCAGAGGGGCCACGGCATCGGGGTCGCGATTGTCGACCACGGCCAGCACGGCGCGTCCATCCGGTCCCAGCGCCATCGAGAGCGCCGTGATGTCGGCGCTGGAGTCGCGGAACCGACGCCGGGCGATCTCCTGCAACAGGCGGGCGTCTTCGGCATTGTCGACCCGGCCGGCGTTGGCCTGGAGGAACGCCCAGCGTCCGTAGCTGTTGGGTTCCCGCCTGAACTCGCGGCTGTCTCCCATCGGCCGGAAGGCGCCGGTCGTGATGAAACGGATCGCTGCCGTCATGTCGTGATAGCCGCCGATGCTGACCAGGAACGCGACCCGCGAGGTGAGATCGCCCTCGAGGGCGGCGATGACCGCGGGCCCGACGGCATAGGAGATGGCCGCCACACCCAGTGGGACATCCGGCTGCCACTTGCCGAGTTGCCGCAGCGCGCTCGCCACTCGTCCGCCGTCGGCCCGCGACAGCGCCAAGCGCCGCACCTCGGGCAGTTCGGGAACAACGATGGCAAAGCCTGCCCGTGCAAATGTTCGCGCCAGCGCCTGCAGGCGCGGCTCGTCGCGGCCGAGTACTGCCGCCCCCGGCACCAGGACCATCGCTGCCCGCACCTTGCCTGCCGGCAGGTAGAGATCGCCTTCGCCGCTCTCCCAATGCGTCGGATATTCACGGGGCGGGTCGGTCACCTCCTGCCACATGGTGGGGGCGCCGCCGGCCGCGAGGTCCCACATGACCAGTGCCGACTGAACCCAGGTCACGGGCCGGCCCAACACCAGAAGCAGCCCGACGAGGACCACCAGCCCGACCGCGAGGCTGCGCAGCGTCTTCATCAGACAAGGCGGCAGGTAGCAAGTGCCGTTAGCGTGTCGCCGTCGCGACTGAGCAGCGCCAGCTCCTCGACCCGGCCGGTCATCGGTAGATGCTGGCGCCCGACGATGCGCGCCACCTGCTCGGCCTCGGCCGCCCGATCGAAAAGGCCGAGCGTGATATGGGGCTCGAACGGCTCCCTGCCCGCCGCCGGATTGAGCGTCTCGTGCAGACTAGTCAGTTCGGCCGCGCCATCGGAGGGTTCGGCATAGAGGTAGAGATCGGACCGCACGATGCGTTCAATCATGAACCAGAAAGGCCGCTGACTTACGCCACCAAGCGCGTCACGCAACGCCGGCTCACGCTCAGGCGCGGCCGCGAACACGAGGGTGAAGTGCGGACCGATCAGGCCGGCCTCGCGCGGATGATACTGCGCCCGCAGGCGGCGCAGCGCCGTGTCGTCTGCCTCGCCGAGCACCGGCCAGGCCACGACATACAGCATCAGCTATAGCTCTTGGCCATGCCCAGCGCCGGGTCCATCACCGCGCCATAAGGCGGGAACGGATAGCGCAGGCCGTTCTTGCCGAGATGCCCCATCCCTTCCACGGCGCGCAGCAGCTCGTCGGGCGGGCAAGCCATCAGCAGCTCGTCGTCGGCCACGCCGCCATAGCGGCGTTCGGCGAAGCAGGGCAGCGACAGCGAGGTCTGGCGCGTGGCAAGGGCCCTCCCCCACGAATCAGCGCAGGCGCTCTCGCCCGTCACGGTAAAGTCGTAGCGGCGGTAGCGGTGATACTGCAGGCCGTTGATGAAATAGATCATCTGTCCCGGCGTGCCGTAGAACATGCAGATGTCGGGGGGATCGAGCCGCGCCGACCGCAGCGGCGCCACGACGAGGCCGTTGTACTTGCCGTCCGGCACCCGCGGCATCTGCGCCTGGTGCGCGGCTGAGGCCTCCTTGTTGCCGAACCACACGCCGTTCATGTGATCGCCCGACAGGAAGCCCTCGCCGGGATGATTGAGCCCGACCACGCCGCCGCAGTTGCCGCCGCGCGTATTGTCGACCGTGATGCCGAGGGTAAAGCCATACCAGCGCGACTGCGTCACCATCTGGCACATGGTGAACTTGAAGCCCTCGGTCGGCTTGCGCACGCCCTGGATCTTTTCCATGTCTTTCGGATCCTCGAACAGGCGCATGCCGATCGGATTGGTGCGGATGCGCAGCAGCTCGATCAGCTTGGTGCTGGCCTCGGCCAGCATGGCGCCGGTGATCTTTTCCGGCGGCGTCCACGGCGCGGTCTTGTAGCCCGGCGGCAGGGTCTGGACGTTCATTGGTGTTTCCTCCGTGTCTGGCTAGGTGAGGTTCAGCCCACCATCGGCGATGACGATCTCTCCGGTAACGTAATCGTTGGCGACGAGTGCTGCCACAAGGTCGGCGATGTCCTCCGGTTTCGCAGGTCGCTTCATCGGCGACCTGGTGTTCCAGGTTTCGAGCATATCGGGCCAGTTGGCGGTCATCGGTGTCTCGACCAGGCCAGGCGCCACGCAGTTGACCCTGATGTCGGGTCCGAGCGCCAGGGCGAGCAGCTTGGTCACATGGTGCAGCGCAGCCTTGGACGCCGCGTAGGGGATCGACGAGCCCTTGGGGCGCGAACCGGCATGGGTGCCGATATTGACGATGCTGGCCGGCCGGCCACTGGCGGCGGATTGGCGCAACGCAGCCTCGGACTCGGCGGTCAGCACGAACGGCGCGATCAGGTTCACGTCGAGCATCTGCCGCCACAGCGCCGGCGTAGCGGCCTTCAGGTCGGTGTGCGGGATGCGGATCGACAGGCCCGCATTGTTGACCAGCACATCGAGACGGCCGTGCTGCTTCAGCACGCCGGCGACCAGATCACGTGCCGCCTTTTCATCGGCGAGGTCTGCCTGATGATAGCTCGCGCCTTTCAGCTCCGACGCCATTGCCCGTCCGACATCGGCGGAGCTGCGCGAATGAAGCGCCACGACATAGCCATCGCGTGCCAGCCGACGCGCGATGGCGGCACCGATGCCCGAGGTCGAGCCGGTGACGAGGGCGACGCGCTCAGACACAGGCTTTCAACGCCTCCAGCGTCTCGTCGGGCCGCTCGACCATCATGAAGTGGCCGCTGTTGGCGATCACGACGGTCTTCGATCCGGCAATGGCGGCGGCCAGCGGTTTGGCCTTGGCGGCCGGCGTCATCAGGTCGCCGTCGCCCAGCACCAGGACAGTCGGGCACTTCACGTCGGGTGCCCGGGCGAGCGCATCCTTGTAGGCGTTGCAGGCCGCGAGATCGGTATGGATGACGCCGGGCTTGGCGGCCGACAGCACCGCCAGGGACTCGGCCCGCAGCCACAGGCCGGGCGAGACCATGCCGCCTTTGTGCAGCGCATTGCCGATGCCCCAGAAGGTCATCAACTCCTGGACTTTTAGCGTGCCGGCCTTGGCCGACTCGATCATCTCGGGATGGACCGGCATTTCCGTGGCCACGCCACAGAGGCCTAGCGCGCGCACCCTGGCCGGATGGCGGGCGGCCGTATCGAGCGCCACCAGCGCGCCCATCGAATGGCCGACCAGCGCCGCTTCCTTGAGACCTGCCGCCTCGATCAGCTTCGCGGTCCAGTCGGCCATCGCGGCAATGCTCGGCAATGCAGGTCCGTCCGACCAGCCATGGCCCGGGAAATCGACCGCCAGCACGGCGCGATCGTGATGAGCGAAGAAGCGCGTCTGCAGGCGCCAGGTCGTGCGATCGAATCCGGCGCCATGCAGGAAGACCACCACGGGCCTGGCCGGGTCGAAGGGCGCGCCGCCCGTCGTCGCAAAGACGGCACGGCCGTCGACGTTGATTCGCATGGTCTAGGCCTTTTGCGAGGCGCGCAGCGCCTGCCCGAGATCATCGAGAATATCCTCGGGATCTTCCAGGCCGACCGAGAGCCGGATCATGCCCTCGCCGATGCCGGCCGAAGCGAGGCCGGCAGCGTCGAGCTGGGCATGCGTCGTCGAGGCGGGATGGATGACCAGCGACTTGGCATCGCCCACGTTGGCGAGGTGCGAAAAGAGTTTTAGGCGCTCGATGAAGCGGCGGCCGGCCTCGCGGCCGCCCTTGATGTCGAAGCTGAAGATCGAGCCCGTGCCCTTGGGCAGCAGGCGCTTGGCCACCGCGTGGTCCGGATGCTCGGGCAGCTCCGGCGAGGCGATTCGCTCGACGGCGGCATTGGTCTTGAGGAAAGCGATCACCTTGCGCGCGTTTTCGCCATGGCGGGCGATGCGCAGCGGCAGAGTCTCCAGCCCCTGCAGCAGGTAGAACGCCGTCTGCGGCGCCATGCAGCAACCGAAGTCGCGCACGCCCTCGGTGCGGGCGCGCATGACGAAGGCGTGCGGGCCGAACTCCTCGGCGAAGTCGATACCGTGATAGCCTGCATAGGGTTCGGTGAGCGTCGGGAACTTGCCCGAGGCTTCCCAGTCGAAGCGGCCGGACTCCACGATCACGCCGCCGATCGCCACGCCGTGGCCGCCGATGAATTTGGTGGCCGACTGGAAGACGATATCCGCGCCCAATGTCAGTGGCCGGCACAGCACTGGCGAGGCGAAGGTATTGTCGATCATCAGCGGTATCTTCGCCGCATGCGCGATGGCGGCGATCGCCGGGATGTCCGGCACCTCGCCGCCGGGATTGCCGATGGTCTCGCCGATCACCAGCCGCGTGTTCGGCCGGATGGCCTTGGCAAAGCCCGCGTGATCGCGCGGATTGACGAAGGTGGTCTCGATGCCGAAGCGCGGCATGGTGAGTGCCAGCATGTTGCGCGTGCCGCCGTAAAGCGAGGTCGAGGCCACGATGTGGCTGCCGGCATCCATCAGGGTGGCAATGGCAATATGCAGTGCCGCCTGCCCGCTCGAGGTCGCGAGCGCGCCCGAGCCCTCCTCCAAAGCCGCCACGCGCTCCTCGAACACCGCAACCGTGGGATTGGAGATGCGGCTGTAGATGTGGCCGCCGACTTCCAGGTTGAACAGGCTGGCGGCGTGATCGACGTCGCGGAAGACGAACGAGGTCGTCTGGTAGATCGGCACCGCTCGCGAGCCGGTGACGGGGTCGGGATGCTGGCCGGCGTGCAGCGCCAGCGTGTCGGGTTTCAGGAACTTGGCTTCGGCCACGCGGCCCTCACTTCTTGAAGAATGATGCGGCAGCCGAGGCGTGGCTTTGCTTGGCCTTTATCTTTTCCTCGACGCGGGCGATTTCCGCTTTGAGGGTCGCGATGTATTCCCGGAGATCGTCGACCGACATCGGATCGAGATTTCGCGGCTGGGATTTCTTGTGAAGCGGTTCGAGGTCGTCTGTTTCGAAGGCCATGGCGCGGCTCCAAGGAAGCGGCTAAGGGACACCTACCATTGCTCCCATCGCTTCGAAAGGCCGACCATGAGCGCTCTTCCCGCCACGATGACCTGCGTCGAGATCACCAAGCCGGGCGGCCCGGAAGTGCTCGTACCGGCGACGCGCCCGCTGCCGGTTCCCAAGGCCGGCGAGGTTTTGATCAAGGTCGCGGCGACCGCCGTGAATCGTCCCGACATTGCCCAGCGCGCCGGCCTCTATCCGCCGCCGCCGGGTGCGTCGGACCTGCCCGGCCTCGAGGCGGCAGGCACCGTCGCCGCCCTCGGCGAAGGCGTCGCGGGCTGGAAGGTCGGCGACATGGTCTGCGCACTGACGCCCGGCGGCTCCTATGCCGAGTACTGCACCACGCCTGCGCCGCAGTGCCTTCCGGTGCCCGAGGGCTTCGACATGCTACGAGCCGCGGCGCTTCCCGAGAACTACTTCACCGTCTGGCACAACCTCTTCGAGCGCGGCCTGCTCACGTCAGGGGAGTCGGTCCTGATCCACGGCGGCGCGAGCGGCATCGGCACGACGGCGATTCAGCTCGCCAAGGCCTTTGGCGCCAAGGTCTTCACCACCGTGCGAAATGCCGAAAAGGCTGCGGCCGTGACGGCGCTCGGCGCCGACCATGCCGTACTCTACAAGGACAACGACTGGGCCACCGAAGTGAAGAAGCTGTCGGGCGGTGTCGACGTCGTGCTCGACATGGTGGCCGGCGACTACCTGCCGAAGAACCTCGGGCTGTTGAAGCAGGACGGCCGCTGCGTCGTGATCGCCGTTCAGGGCGGTGCCACCGCGACGATCAGCGCCGGCATTCTCATGGTCAACCGCCTCACCCTGACCGGCTCGACGCTGAGGCCTCAGAGCATCCCCAACAAGGGCCGCATGGCACAAGGCCTCAAGGAAAAGGTCTGGCCGCTTCTGGAAGGCGGCCGGGTGAAGCCGATCATCTACAAGACCTTCCCGCTCCGCGAAGCCGCGGCGGCGCACGCCGAGCTGGAGCGCGCCGACCACGTCGGCAAGGTGATGCTGACGGTCTAGTTCTCGCGATCTAGTTCTCGATGTCGGGTTGATCGGCCTCGGCGGGATCGATCGCGGCGACGGCAGCCTTCGCGGCTTCGGCCGCGGCGCCGGCCTTGGCTTGCGCCTTCTTCTTGGCGGCGTCCTCGCGGGCGGCCTTGCGGCGCGCCTTGTCGACGGCGTCGTTGAGGTCCTTCAACGAGCAGAGGCCGAGCGTCACAGGATCGCGCGGACGCACGTTCTGCATGTTCCAGTGCGAGCGGTCGCGCACCGACTGGACGGTGCTCTTGGTCGAGCCGACCAGCTTGGCAACCTGGCTGTCCTGCAGCTCGGGATGGATCTTCAGCAGCCAGGCGATAGCGTCGGGACGGTCCTGGCGCTTGGCCACCGGCGTGTAACGCGGGCCCTTGGAGCGCGCGACCGGCATCGGCACGTCACGCGGCGTCAGCTTGAGCGCGGCGTTGCTGTCGGCTTCGGCGCGCTTGATCTCTTCCTTGGTGAGCTGGCCGTTGGTCGTCGGGTCGAAACCCGTCATGCCACCCGCCACTTCGCCGTCGGCGATCGCCTGAACCTCGAGCGGATGCAGGCCGGTAAAGGCCGAGATCTGATCGAACGTGAGCGTCGTGTTTTCGACCAGCCAGACGGCGGTCGCCTTGGGCATCAACACTTGCGACATGAATACACTCTCCTGCGCCCGGATATAGAGGCCGCTTCCGCCCCCGCCAACCCGAAAAGCGCCTGCCCCCAAAATGATATGGGGCCTGAAAAAAGGAAACGGCCGGGAATTACCCGGCCGTCCCTCGAAAGATTAGGTTTCAGACCGTCTTACTGGATGACGATCTCGACGCGGCGGTTCTGCGGCTCGCGGACACCGTCCGCGGTCTTGACCAGCAGGCCCGCTTCGCC
>LNFM01015802.1_pt1 | contig 19801 bp, 24 predicted proteins | sample 596031 | NCBI WGS metagenome assembly LNFM01 (sample SAMN04254537, study PRJNA301005) | activated carbon metagenome | isolation source: dual media filters at the Ann Arbor, Michigan drinking water treatment plant | place: USA: Ann Arbor | reverse complement strand
CCAAGCCCTTGCGAGACATCGCAAGGGCTTTTTTCATGGTTCTTGCGAATCGTTGTTGCTGTTCTGCGCTGCAGCGCGCAGCTTGTCCTTCTTGCTGGGCCGTTTGCCCTTCACGCCGCCCCCAGCTTCGCTCACCGGCGCCACCTCAAGGGGCTCCAGGCCAGGGACCACCTCCAGCGGCAGGCTCAGACCCTGGCGTTTTTCGATCAGCCGCCAATGCGCCTCGGTGGCGGGCGTCACGAAGCTCACAGCCAGGCCGTTGGCGCCAGCACGGCCGGTGCGGCCGATGCGGTGCACGTAGTCCACGGCCGAGCGGGGCAGGTCATAGTTCACCACCACCGGCAGCTGGCTGATGTCGATGCCTCGGGCGGCCAGGTCGGTGGTCACCACCACGTCCCAGCGTTTCTCCTTGAACTCGTCGAGCGCCTGTTTGCGCGCGCCCTGGCTCAAGCCACCGTGGAACGAGGTCGCGTAGAGGTCGCCCTGGTGCAGTTTGGAGGCCACGCGCTCGGCCAGGTACTGCGTGGCCACGAACACCAGTACACGCTGCCAGCCTTGTGTCTTGATGAGCTGGCGCAGCAGCTGCGTGCGGCGGGTCGTGTCCACCAGATAAGCCCGTTGCACGACCACCGCCTCTTTCACGTCGACACTGGGCGCATCGATGCGCTGTGGCTCGCGCAGCAGGGTGTTGGCCAGCTCCTGCACGGCGTTCGGGAAGGTGGCCGAGAAAAAGAGGTTCTGGCGTACGGCGGGCAGCAGGGCCAGCACGCGGGCCAGTTCTTCGGCAAAGCCGAGGTCGAGCAGCCGGTCGGCTTCGTCGAGCACGAGCAGTTCCACGCTGGCGAGTTTCAGGGCGTTGTGTTCCACCAGATCGAGCAGCCGCCCGGGCGTGGCGACCACCACATCGGCACCTCCGCGCAGGGCGAGCATTTGAGGGTTGATGGAAACGCCACCGAACACCACGGCGGTTTTGGTCTTGCCTGGCAGGTGTTGCGACAGGCTGCGCACGACTTCGCCCACTTGCGCTGCCAGTTCGCGCGTGGGCACCAAGACCAGCGCGCGCACGCGCCGTGGTGTGTGACCCGTGCCGACCATGAGGCGCTGCAGCAATGGCAACACATAGGCGGCGGTCTTGCCGGAGCCGGTCTGGGCGGTGGCGAGCACGTCGCCCCCGCTGAGCACCGCAGGAACGGCCGCCTCCTGAATGGGTGTGGGGGTGGTGAAGCCGAGTTCGGCAGCGGCTTGGGCGAGGGCGGGCGCGAGGCCCAGGGCGTGGAATGGCATGGTGTCGGAATGGTTCGGCCCAGTGTACCGGTCGGCCGCGCTTGACAGCGCAGGGCAGGCTACGATCCAGCCCCATGAAAAACAAGCTTTCCACCGGGGGTCTGGTGTATTCCACCGAAGCAGGCCGCATGTGCCCCGATTGCCGTCAACCGGTGGCGCAATGCGCGTGCAAACGGGCTGTTGTGCCTGCGGGTGATGGAGTGGTGCGGGTGTCGCGCGAGACCAAAGGGCGCGGCGGCAAGGCGGTCACGCTGGTGAAGGGCGTGGCGCTGATGGGCCAGGAGCTGGCCGAACTGGGCAAGCGGCTGAAGGCGGCTTGTGGATCGGGTGGCACCGTCAAGGACGGCGTGATCGAGATCCAGGGCGATCACGTGGACAAGGTGGTGGCCGCGCTCCAGGCGCAAGGCCACACCGTCAAACGCGCGGGCGGCTGAGCGCCCGCAGCGGGGTCAGAAAGTCTTGCGTCCGCTGATCAGGCGCAGCAGCACCATGACCACGGCAATCACCAGCAAGACATGAACGAAGCCGCCCAGGGTGGTGGAGGTGACCAGGCCCAGCAGCCAGAGGACGAGCAGAACGACGGCGATGGTGTACAGCATGGTGTTTCCTTATTTCAACGGGGCAATGGGAAGAGTGGGTGACCGTTTTCGAACCTGTGTCCACCAGGCCAGCGCGCCGATGGCCGTCACGGTGATCAAGGTCAACAAGGGCCGGCGGCGCAGCAGGCCCAGGCCTGTGCCCAACGCCAGAACACCGGCGGTCGAGGAGCGCGCAACGCGCGGCTTCATCCACCACTTCGTGAGCGCCCCCACGGCCAGACTGGCCAGGGGATGGCTGCCGATGCTTCTGACCCACGGCAATGCCGCGAGTTGGCCAAGGCCGCTGTGGGCAAACGCGTCGCGCCGGTCTTGATCGTGGTCGAGCCACTGCACCACCAGGGCGCGACTGCGCTCCAGGCGTTGCCGGGCAGATTCGGGTCGGTTCATGGTGCGGTGGTCCGGCGCAGCAGCGCAGCGTCTTGTGCAAACTGCTCACGCAAGGTGGCAAAGGCCGGTGGCGCGTTGTCACCTTTCGCCGCGAAAAGTGCAAAGGCACCCAGCACGGCAGGCAGCAGTGGGGTGAACCACAACAGCCAAGGTTGCTGCAGTGAGCCTGCGGGCAATGCAGCCCACAACAACACGGCCACACCGCCCAGGATGGCTGCCACCATCAGGCCCAGGAGCCCTACGATCTGCAGTGTGATGCGGCGTTTGAATTGCAAACCGCTGCTGGTCATTTCTTCAGCCAGCAAACCGGCGTAGCCGGCCGCGTGCTCCGCGAGCAGTTGCGGCTGTGACGCCGCCAGGCGGAACACGGGGTGAAGCATGGGCAGGGCCTGTGCGATCAGCGACCGTTGTGGTTGTTGCGGCTGAACAGCGCCACCAGCGCCATCAAACCTGCACCCACAGCAGCGGCCATGAGCACCGACTTCATGGGCTCATGCTGGATGTAGGTGGTTGCGGTGTCCCGGGCGTGCAGCGATTTCTCGCGCAGCTGACCCGACGCGTCGCGCACCTTGTCCATGCCACGGTGCAGCAGTGCGTCCGATTCGGAAGCGAGTTGACGCAGGGCGTTGCCGGTCTCCGAGCGTGCGTGCTCAAGGCCGCTGGACACCTCTTGCAAGCCTTGGCCTATGCCCTGGCGTGCTGTGTTGGCAGCACGTTCGGCGGTTTGGGCCACGCTGGAGAGTTCGTCGCGGACGGATTTGTCAGATGTGATCATGAGCGTCTTTCGTGAAGGGGTGGGAAGGAGTCGAAAGCCGGCCGAAGCCGGCATCGATCACTTGCCGACCTGGTTGCCGATCAGGCCACCGATGGCTGCGCCACCCAGTGTGCCGATGGTGCTGCCACCCGTCAGCACAGCGCCGCCCACGGCACCAGCACCTGCGCCAACGGCGGTGTTCTGGTCTTGGCGAGACATGCCGCTGCAGGCGGTGAGGCCAGCCAGCAGGGCGATGGATGCTGCGATCGTCATTGAGCGCGTTGCAATGGATTTCATGGTGATCTCCTGAATGGATAAAAAGGGGAGCGCGAGGCTCAGGTCACTTCTTCAGACGCATGTCGTTCTTGACCGAGGTCACGCCGGAAACGCCTTGCGTCACAGCGACGGCGCGCTGGATATCGGCTTGCGAGTTCACGAATCCGCTGAGCTGCACGGCGCCCTTGAAGGTCTCGACGTTGATTTCGGCGGACTTGAGGGATGCGTCGTTGAAGATCGCAGCCTTCACCTTGCCGGTGATGGCGGTGTCGTCGATGTACTGGCCGGCGCTGGCCTGCTTGGGGCCGGTGGAGCAGCCTGCCAGGGTCATGACGGATGCGGCAACGGCGAGCATGGCGATGGGGAAGAATTGACGTGTTTTCATGGTGTTCCTTGGAGTGGTTGGGTCGCGTGGCCCAACGTTTTCGCAAGGTCACCGCATGGTGCGGGGCATCAAGCCCCGGCGCCAATGTGTTGACTCTAAAAGGAGATTTCGCAACCGTCTGTGCGCTGACGCACCTTCAGGCGCTGCGTGGTGTCACAGCTCGCCCAGGCTGATCAGTGAGAGCACGTCGGGTTGCATCAGCTCGTCCATTGCGGGGTCTGGCGCCGTGTTCATCATCAAAAGTGCGGCCGCTGCAAAGGCCAGAGCAGCGAGCGCCCAGGCTCTGGGGAGTGCGTGCCAGCCGGCCGATGTACCGAGTGCTGTCACCGGTTCAACTTGCGCGTGCTGGCGCCACTGCGCAATGGCTTTCGCCTGCAGATCGTCCAGTCCTTGTGCGGGTGATCGAGCCAACGACCGCCGCATGGTCGTGCGCAGCGCTTGGTCGGCAGCGGTGTCCGGGCAGTCGTCAGGCGTTTTCATGACAGGGTCTCCTGAAGCAGTTGTCGCAGCGCGCCTTTGGCGCGGTGAAGCAGTTGGTGCGCCGCATTGCTGTCGATCTGCAGCGAACGCGCAATCGTGGTCACATCGGCGTCCGCATAGGCCCACATGGCCAGGGCCATGCGCTGGCGCGGCGGCAAGCGGGCCATGGCCGATTGAAGTTGGTGGGATGACAGCGAACCACCATCGATGTCGTGTGGTCCGTGCGCCACCTGCACCGCGTCGGCGAGTTCAATCAACTGTTCATGCTCGGTGCTGAGCTCGTGATGCCTGACGAGCCAGCTCTTGCAACGGTTGATCACGATGGTGTTGAAGTAGGTGGCCAGGCCGGCGCCGCGGGTGTCGCTGGGGTTGCTGCGCCACAACCGGAGAAACGATTCCTGCACGAGATCTTCGGCGTCTTCGTGGCGACCCACCAGTTGCATCGCCAAGCCGTGTGCCTGTGGTGTGAGCCTGCGCACCAGCCGGGTGGCGCTGGCGGAATTGCCCGCGCAGGCCGCTCGCCACAAGGCCCAGTCATCCGGCGGTTCACTGACCGGTGCACTGGCGCCCCCGATCCAGCGCGCAGCGGCGCCCAACGCGCCTGCCCAGGTGGTGCTGGATCGAGGTGGCGGCACGGTCATTCAGTCGGGCTTGAGTTTTTCGCGCAGCGCACGGCGCTCCTGCGGCGTCATGCTGTCCAGCAGCGCACGCCGTTCGCGCAACAAGGCGCGGCGCTCCCGGAGTGACATGTCTTCGACCCGCCCGGGCGTCATGGCCTGCCAGCGTTCGCGGGCGCTGTTGATCAGCCCCTGCCGTTGCTCGGGTGTGAGCGATTCCAGGCGCTCGCGCACCGTCTCCCGAAAACGTTGACGGTCTTGAGGACTGGCCTGCTGCAGCTGGCGTTGCAATGCTTCGCGCCGCTCGGCCTGCTGCTGGGGTGTCATGCGTGCCCATTCGGCCGCACCCGGAACGGCGAGCTCGGCCAGGGCGTACGGCGCCGAGCACGACAGCAGCAGGGCCATTGTCCAGCGGAACCAAGCGTGGTGGATGGTTGAAGGCATGTGTGAAACGTCGGGCAGGGTGTCGTGCGAAGGCAGTTCTTTGCTTGAACCCGGCTCGCCCGGGATTCTTACGCGACCGCCAGCATCGCCCCGCCATTGTGTGGGGTCAACCCAGGCCCGCGTAAGCCGGGCGGGTGGACACCGGTTCAAGGGAAGCATGGACCACGTCGGTGCTTGCACTTTCATCCACAAGGAACCCGTCATGACCCACTTCAAGAAATCCCTGTTTGCCACAGCTGCCTTTGCGTGCGGCCTCGTGGCCTTGTCCAGTCACGCCGCCACACCCCTGCCCGATGACCTGGCGGAGCGCCAGGAGGTGCGTGTGGAAAAGCGCCAGGACTTGCAGGCTGACCGCATCACGCAGGGCGCGGCTTCGGGTCAGCTCACCGAGCGCGAGCAGGCCCGGCTCGAGCACCGGCAACGCAAGATCGGGCGGCTGGAACGCCGTACCGAAGCCGACGGGCAGGTGACTTACCGCGAGGCCGCGCGGGTGGAGCGTGCCCAGGACCACGCCAGCCGGTCGATCGCGCGCCTGCGCCACGACCGCCAGCGCCCTGGCCGCTGAGCGGCGCCGGGTTGCCCCGGCTCAGCGAAGGATCTCGAGCAGGCGGTCCAGTCCACCTTCGTTGATGGCCACCATGGCCTGCGCGCGCACCGCGGGCTTGGCGTGGTAGGCCACCGAGAGACCGGCCACACCCATCATGGGCAGGTCGTTGGCGCCGTCGCCCATGGCGATGCATTGCGATGCCTCAATCCCCAGCAGGGAGGCCACCTCCAGCAGGGTGCGGCGCTTCTCGGCGCCGTCGCAGATGTCGCCCCAGGGCTGGTCGACCATGCGGCCGGTCAGCTGGCCGCAGTTGGGGCCACTCTCCACTTCGAGCACGTTGGCGCGCGTGAAGTCGATGCCCAGGCGTTCGCGCACGCGTTCGCTGAAGAAGGTGAAGCCACCCGAGACCAGCAGCACCTTGAGGCCGGCGGCCTTGCATGCCTTGATGAGTTCGGCCGCGCCGGGGTTGATGCGCAGGCGTTCGGTGTAGACCTGCTCCATGTCGGCGATGGTCACGCCGCGCAGCAGCGCCACGCGTTGGCGCAGGCTGTCCTTGTAGTCGGCGATCTCGCCGCGCATGGCGGCCTCGGTGATGGCGGCGACCTCGGCCTTTTTACCCACCGCGTCGGCGATTTCGTCCACGCACTCGATGTTGATGAGCGTGGAGTCCATGTCGAAGGCGATCAGCTTGAAATCGCTGAGCTTGAGCGGTGGTGTGAAACCTTGAACGGTGAGGCCGGGGGCGAATTCGGTGGCGGTGGTCATGGTTGGCGGGGGCTTCGACAGGCTCAGCCCGAACGGAGTTGGATGGGGTGCCTTCAAACCGTGGCGGGTTGTTTGGTGGGTTGGCCGAGCGAGCGCAGCACGTCGCGCACCAGCTGCACGCGGTCTTTCACTTCGGGCAGGGCGCGCTCGATGCGCAGCTTTTCGTTGCCGGCCAGCTTGATGTGTCGGTTCTTCTGGATCAGTTCGATGATGCGCATGGAGTCGAACGGTGGGTTGGGGCGGAAGGTGATCTGGATCACACCGGGTGCCGCGTCCACCTTGACCACGCCGTAGGGCGCGCTGAGCACGCGCAGGCGGTGCACGTCCACCAGCGTCTGGGCTTGCGGCGGCAGCTTGCCGAAGCGGTCCACGATCTCTTCGAGCAGGCCGTCCACCTGGTCGGTGGTCTGCGCGGTGGCGAGCTTCTTGTAGAACGAGAGGCGCAGGTGCACGTCGCCACAATAGTCGCTGGGCAGCAGCGCGGGCGCGTGCAGGTTGATGTCGGTCGTGACCGAGAGCGGCGAGAGCAGGTCGGGTTCGCGGCCCGCCTTTAGCGAGCGCACGGCTTCACTCAGCATCTCGTTGTAGAGCTGGAAACCGACTTCGAGCATGTTGCCGCTCTGGTTCTCGCCCAGCACCTCGCCCGCACCACGGATCTCCAGGTCGTGCATGGCCAGGTAAAAGCCGCTGCCGAGTTCTTCCATCTGCTGGATCGCATCGAGCCGCTGCGCGGCCTGTTTGGTCAGGCCCTCGATGTCGGGAACCATGAGGTAGGCATAGGCCTGGTGGTGGCTGCGTCCCACACGGCCGCGCAGCTGGTGCAGCTGGGCCAGACCGAACTTGTCGGCGCGCGCCATCACGATGGTGTTGGCGGTGGGCACGTCGATACCGGTCTCGATGATGGTGGAGCACAGCAGCAGGTTGTAGCGTTGCGCCACGAAGTCGCGCATGACGCGCTCGAGCTCGCGCTCGGGCATCTGGCCATGCGCAATCGCGATGCGCGCCTCGGGCAGGATTTCTTCGAGCTTCTGCCGGCGGTTCTCGATGGTGTCGACCTCGTTGTGCAGGAAGTAGACCTGCCCGCCACGCTTGAGTTCGCGCAACACCGCTTCGCGGATCACGCCGTTGCCTTCGTTGCGCACAAAGGTCTTGATGGCCAGGCGACGCTGCGGCGCGGTGGCGATCACGCTCAGATCGCGCAGGCCTTCGAGCGCCATGCCCAGCGTGCGCGGGATCGGCGTGGCCGTGAGCGTGAGCACATCGACTTCGGCGCGCAGCGCCTTCATCTGCTCCTTGTGGCGCACGCCGAAGCGGTGCTCCTCGTCGATGATGAGGAGGCCGAGGTCCTTGAACTTCACGCTCTCGCTCAGCAGTTTGTGCGTGCCGACCACGATGTCGACCGAGCCGTCGGCCAGGCCCTTGGCGGCCGCCGTGATCTCTTTGGCAGAGCGAAAGCGGCTCATCTCGGCGATCTTCACCGGCCACTTGGCGAAGCGGTCCACCAGCGTCTGGTAGTGCTGTTCGGCCAGCAGCGTGGTGGGCGCGAGCAGCGCCACCTGGCGCCCACCGGTCACGGCCACGAAGGCGGCGCGCAAGGCGACTTCTGTCTTGCCGAAACCCACGTCGCCACACACCAACCGATCCATCGGGCGTGGGCTGATCATGTCTTGAATGACGGCGTGGATGGCCGCGCGTTGATCGGCGGTCTCCTCGAAGCCGAAGTCGTTGGCAAACACTTCGTAGTCCTGCGCCGAGTAGCGGAAGGCATGGCCCTGGCGCGCGGCGCGGCGGGCGTAGATGTTGAGCAACTCGGCCGCCGCATCGCGCACCTGCTCTGCGGCCTTGCGTTTGGCCTTTTCCCACTGACCACTGCCCAGGCGGTGCAAGGGCGCTTCATCAGCGCTCACGCCGGTGTAGACGTAGAGCACGGCCTTGTCGGCGTATTCGAGGTGCAGGAACTCCATCAGCGCGGGCGTGCCGTCGGCGTTCTTTTCACCCATGTCCAGGTTGATCAAGCCACGGTAGCGCCCGATGCCGTGCGCGATGTGCACCACCGGATCGCCCAGGTTGAGCTCCGAGAGGTCCTTGATCAGCGCGTCGACATCACTGACCTGTTCCTGCTTTTTGCGCCGGCGCGTGGTGGGGCCGGCGGCGAACAGCTCGGTCTCGGTGACGAAATCGATGCCGTCTTCGAGCCAAGAGAAACCAGAGGCCAGCGCGGCGGTGGCAATGCCCAGCTTTTCCGTGCTGGTCTGGAACTCCAGCAGCGAATCAAAAGCGGGCGGATTGACGCCGCTGGCGCGCAGAAAGTCGAGCAGACTCTCGCGGCGGCCATCGCTTTCGGCCAGCAGCAGCACGCGCTGCGCGGTGTTGCGGATGTGGCCCTGCAGGCGCGAGAGCGGGTCTTCGGCGCCACGCACCACAGACAAGTCACCCAACTTCTGCGCGAAGGCGCTGTGTTCCTGTTCGGCCTGCACCGGACGCACCGAGAGTTGCGCGTGCTCGTTGGCCCGCGCATAAAACTGCTCCACGCTCAGGAAGAGCGAATCGGGTGGCAGCACCGGGCGCTCCGGGTCGCCGTGCACCAGGCGGTAACGGTCTTTGGTGTCCTGCCAGAAGCGCTGGAAGGCCGGCTCCAGATCACCGTGCAGAACCACCGTGGCGTCAGTTCCGAGGTAGTCGAACACCGTGGCGGTGTCGTCGAAGAAGAGCGGCAGGTAGTACTCGATGCCGGCGGTGGCCACGCCGTTGCCCATGTCCTTGTAGATGCGGCTCTTGGTGGGATCGCCATCTAGCAGTTCGCGCCAGCGGCTGCGGAATTTCGCGCGCGCGCCATCGTCCATGGGGAACTCGCGCCCGGGCAGCAGCCGCACCTCGGGAACCGGGTACAGGCTGCGCTGGCTGTCGGGGTCGAAGGTTCGGATGCTGTCGATCTCGTCGTCGAACAGATCCACGCGGTAGGGCACGAGACTGCCCATGGGGAAGAGGTCGATCAGCCCGCCGCGCACCGCGTACTCGCCCGGGCTCACCACCTGCGTCACGTGCTGGTAGCCGGCGAGCGTGAGCTGGCTTTTCAGGCGCGCTTCATCGAGCTTTTGTTTGACCTTGAACTGGAAGGTGTAGCCGGCCAGAAATGCCGGCGGCGCCACGCGGTACAGCGCGGTGGTGGCGGGCACCAGCACCACGTCGGCGCCGGTGTCCTTGTCGCGCTGCGAGATGCGCCACAGCGTGGCCAGGCGTTCGCTGATCAGGTCCTGGTGCGGCGAGAAGGTGTCGTAGGGCAGGGTCTCCCAGTCGGGAAACAGGGCGCAGCGCAGCTCGGGCGCGAAGAACGCCATTTCTTCAATGAGCCGCTGAGCGTCGTTGGCGTCCGACGTGATGATGGCCGTGAGCCGGCCCGCAGCCTTGTCCCGCGCTGCGAGTCCGCCGGGGTGGGGCAGGGTGAAGCGTTTGCCGGGGGTGAGTTTGGGGAGGTCCATGACGGGCGGTGTTTCCATGACGAACACCCCCGGTCCAGGCGAACAGGGGGTGTGTGAGCGGTGATTTTAGAATGCAGCCACCCATGCCCGATGTCGCCCACGAATTGACCCCCCACCCATCTCAAGAGGCCGGCATCCGCTGCCACGCCTTGTTGCCCTGCGCCGGTACCGGCTCGCGGGCTGGCACCGAAGTCCCCAAGCAGTACCAACCCATCCTCGGCTTGCCGATGGTCTTGCACACCCTGGAAGCCCTGCGCGCTGTGACCCGCCTGGAGCGGATCGTGGTGGTGGCCGCGCCCGGCGACGCCTTCTGGACCACGGGCTATCCCGGCGTCACCGCGCTGCGCTGTGGCGGCGGCACACGTGCCGAGAGCGTCTTCAACGGCTTGCAGGCCTTGCTGGACCAGGGGACGAACCCGAACGACTGGGTGTTGGTGCACGACGCAGCGCGCTGCCTGGTCACACCACTTATGGTCGATGTGCTGATCGATGCCTGCCAGCACGACCCGGTGGGTGGCCTGCTGGCCATTCCCCTGCCCGATACGCTCAAGGCTCAGGCTGACGGGCGCGCGATCGCCACCGTGGACCGCGCGGACAAGTGGCTTGCACAAACGCCGCAGATGTTTCGACTGGGCGCACTTCACGCGGCCCTGAAGACGACCGCAGCGCAAGGCTTTGCTGGCGTGACAGACGAAGCCAGCGCCATGGAAATGGCTGGCCATCGGCCGCTGCTGGTACCAGGCAGCGCCCGCAACCTCAAGATCACCTATCCCGATGACTTCGCGCTCGCCGAAGCCATTTTCAGGAGCCGCGCATGAACACAGTCCCCACGTTTCGCATCGGCGAGGGCTGGGATGTGCACGCGCTCGTGCCGGGCCGCCAACTCATCATTGGTGGTGTGCACATTCCGCACACGCAAGGCCTGTTGGGCCATTCCGATGCCGACGTGTTGCTGCACGCCATCACCGACGCCTTGCTGGGTGCTGCGGCGCTGGGCGACATCGGTCGGCATTTCCCCGACACCGACGAGCGCTTCAAGGGTGCCGATTCGAGCGTGCTGTTGAAGGAGGCCGCGCGACGCGTGCGAGAGGTTGGTTTCGAGATCGGCAACGTCGACAGCACCGTGGTTGCCCAGGCCCCCAGGCTCGCACCGCACATTGCAGCCATGGTGGAGGGCATTGCCCGAACGCTGGGGGTCGCGGTGGGTCAGGTCAATGTGAAAGCCAAGACTGCCGAGAAAATCGGTCCGGTGGGGCAGGGTCTCTCCATTGAAGCCCGCGCCGTGGCCATGCTGTTCAAGCCGGACTGAGCGCGCGCCTCAGGTCGGCGCGCGCTGCAGCTTGATGTGGGCCGACAGCCCGCCGGTGCTGCTGTTGGCCAGTGCGAAGCGCCCGCCCATGCGGCCAATGGCACGGTCCACGATCGCCAGTCCCAGGCCGGTGCCCGTGGCCGAGGTGCGTGACACATCACCGCGGAAGAAGGGCTGAGTGAGCTGCTCAAGGATGTCGGGGTCCACACCTTGTCCATGGTCGCGCAGCTTGATCAGCACCCAGTCGTCCTTGGGCTTGGCGGCGATCTCCACCCGGGCCACCCCGGTACCGGGGTCGCGGCCATAGCGGCAGGCGTTTTCCAGCAGGTTGGCAAACACGCGCTGCAGCTCAACCGCATCGCCCATCACCGCGGTGTCGGGCGGAATGTTGGTGGTGAACACGTTGTTCTCGTTGTCACCGAGCGCAAACACCGCCGCGTCGACCACCTGATTCAGGCTCACCCGCTCGGGCTTGATGTGGTCGGGTCGCGCGTAGTCCAGAAACTTGTCGATGATCGAATTGACCTGTTCGATGTCGGCCGCCATGTGCTCGCGCGCCTGCGGGTCGGCCACGCTCATCTCGGTCTCCAGCCGCAGCCGCGAGAGCGGCGTGCGCAGATCGTGCGAGATGCCGGCGAGCATGAGCGCGCGGTCCTGTTCGATCTTGGACAGGCGCTGCGCCATGCGGTTGAAGCCGATGTTGACTTCGCGGATCTCGCTGGTGGCCACGGCCTCGTTGAGCTGGCTGGCGTTGAAGTCGCCTTCCCTTACACGGCTGGCGGCAAAAGACAGCTTCTTCAGAGGTCGGTTGATCAACCGCGCGATCAGCGCTGCACCGGTGAGCGAGAGCAGGGCGGCCGTGCCCAGCCAGATCAGCCAGGTGGTGCCCGCCACCGGGCCTATGCGCGACGGATCGGTGAGCAGCCAGTAGGGGTCACCGTCGATGGTGAAGCCGATCCACAAACCCGGTGCACCGTTGACTTCGCGTGCCACCAGCGTGTCGGGTCCGAGCCGGCCACTCAAACGCTCAGCCACATTGCGGCTGAGCACATCGGTGTCGTACAGGCGGAAGGTGTCGTTGGGCTCGCGGGGCGCGATGCGCAGGCCTTCCTCGTCGGCCAGTGTCTTGATGAGCGATACGCGGGCGATCGAATCCGAGTGCACCAGGGCGGCGCGGCTCAGGTTGACCAGCGAGGCCAACTGGTTGGCGCTCTGCAAGGCTCGCGGCTCGTATTCCAGCGCCCGGAAGGTTTGCAGCCAGGCCACGATGCAGCCCACCAGTAGCAGGGCCAGAAAGAAGAAGGTGCGCCAGAACAGGCTGACACCCCGGTTGGGACGCAGCTCCAGCGGTGCCGGCGCTGTCTCCAACGACGTGGGGTGGGTTTCAAAAGGAACCCGCGATTCTTCCGACATCAAGCGTTGCCGTCCGGCACGAACACATAGCCCACGCCCCACACAGTCTGCAGGTAACGTGGCGAGGCCGCGTCTTCCTCGATCAGCTTGCGCAGGCGTGACACCTGCACGTCAAGGCTGCGGTCAAAGGGCTCGAACTCGCGCCCGCGCGCCAGTTGGGCCAGCTTTTCGCGCGACAGCGGTTGACGCGGGTGGCGCACCAAGGCCTTGAGCATGGCGAATTCGCCCGTGGTCAGCGGCAGGTCGGCGCCTTCCTTGCGCAGCGTGCGCAAGCTCAGGTCGAACTCGAACGGGCCGAACTTCACGACTTCCTGGTCTTGCGAAGGCGCGCCCGGCACTTCGGTGGGCGGGCGGCGGCGCAGCACGGCGTGGATTCGGGCGAGCAGTTCGCGCGGGTTGAACGGTTTTCCCAGGTAGTCGTCGGCACCGACTTCCAGGCCCACGATGCGGTCAACGTCTTCACTCTTGGCAGTCAGCATGATGATCGGTGTGCGGTCGCCGTTGGCGCGCAGGCGGCGGCAGATGGACAGGCCGTCTTCGCCGGGCATCATGAGGTCGAGCACGATCAGGTCGACCGAATCTCGCTGCAACACGCGGTTGAGCGACTTGCCGTCTTCGGCCAGCATGACCTCAAAACCCTCCTGCATGAGGTAGCGGCGCAGCAGGTCGCGGATGCGGACATCGTCGTCGACCACCAGGATCTTGTTGGCGCGGGTGTTGTTTTGTGGCATGAAGGCAACTTCCTGAATATGTAACAAACGCGATTGTGGCAGCGCCAAGTGCTTGTCAGCACTGGATTTTTATTTTCCTGACATGCTGTTACAGATGTTGCCCGGGCGCTCGAACCCTTCACCGACGACACATCCCACAATGACCGGATTGTTGATACTCGAACAACCATGAAAACGCATTTGCCTTTGGGCTTGATCCTGTTGACCTTCGGTTCGGCGAACGCCGGGCCGGGTGATCAACGAACGCAACTGATGCCGTCGAACGCAACGGTGATGGTCATGCCCATTTCGGTGGATGAGGGTGAGCCACGCAACCCCATGCGCCTGCGTGACGTGTTGCGGCAACCCTTTGACGACATGGAGGACAACGGCAAGCCTTACCGGCTTTCTGTTGAAGAGCGCCAGAGGCTGCGTGAACAGCTGCGCGGCCAACCACCTCAAGAGTACAAATTCAAACAATGATCCCGTCCGCTCACCGCGCTTGCAGCCTCCCCCGATTTCGCACCCTTTTTCTTTCCTCGCTCATCGCTGTCGGCACCTTGGCGAATGCCCAGGTCGCTCAGCCAGTGCCCGTCAATGTGGTCAATCTCTCAGCCAGCGGCTTCCTGGAAGTGCCGCAAGACTGGCTGAGCATGAGCCTGAGCACCACCCGCGAGGGCACCGATGCGGTGACCGTGCAGAACCAGCTCAAGGTCGCCCTTGATGCCGCGCTTGCGGTGGCCCGCGCCAGCGCCCAGCCGCAGCAGCTCGAAGTGCGCACCGGCCAGTTCAGCATCTACCCGCGTTACACCGACAAGGGCAAGATCAGTGGCTGGCAGGGCAGCACCGAGCTGGTGCTTGAAGGCCGCGACTTCGCGCGCATCAGCACCACCGCCGGCAAGATCCAGACGCTCACCATGAGCAACATGGGCTTTTCGCTTTCGCGCGACGCACGGCTGAAACTGGAGTCCGACGTTCAGGCCCTGGCCATCGAGCGATTCAAGGTGAAGGCCGGCGAGATGGCCAAGGGCTTTGGATTCGCTGGGTACAGCCTGCGCGAGGTTTCAGTGAGTTCGGCCGACCAGGAAGGCCGCCCGTTTCAGCCGCGTGCCATGGCCATGGAAGCCAAGGCCGCCATGTCGGATGCGGCGGTGCCGGTGGAGCCGGGCAAGTCCACCGTCAATGTGACGGTGTCCGGCTCGGTCCAGTTGCGCTGATCGTCGATCCGTTGCCCCATGCAAAAGGTCCGCTTTAGCGGGCCTTTTGCATTCTGGACAGGCAGGGTTTATTGGGCGGTCCAGCCGCCGTCCATGTTCCAGGACACGCCGCGCACGTTGTTGCCGGCTGGTGAGCAGAAAAACACCGCCAGTTCGCCCAGCTCTTCCGGGGTGGTGAACTGCATTGATGGCTCTTTCTCGCCCAGCAGCTGTTTCTTGGCGTCTTCGTTGGAAATACCCAGGGCAGCGGCCTTGGCGTCCACCTGTTTCTGCACCAGCGGCGTGAGCACCCAGCCCGGGCAGATGGCGTTGCAGGTCACGCCGCTGGTGGCGTTTTCCAGCGCCGTCACCTTGGTCAGGCCCACGATGCCATGCTTGGCCGCTACGTAGGCTGACTTTTCGGCTGAGCCCACCAGGCCGTGCACCGAGGCCACGTTGATGATGCGGCCCCAGTTGGCCTTCTGCATCGCGGGCAGGGCGAGGCGGCTGGCGTGGAAGGCGCTGGTCAGGTTGATCGCAATGATCGCGTCCCACCGGTCCACGGGAAAACTCTCAATGCGCGCCACGTGCTGGATACCGGCGTTGTTCACCAGGATGTCCACCTGGCCGAAGGTGGCCGCGGCGAACGCCATCATCGCTTCGATCTCGGCAGGCTTGCTCATGTCGGCGCCGTGGTAGGCCACCTTCACACCCAGCGCAGCAATCTCCGCTTTTGGGCCTTCGGCATCACCAAAACCGTTGAGCACGATGTTGGCGCCCTGGCGAGCGAGGGCCTTGGCGATGCCCAGGCCAATGCCGCTGGTGGAGCCTGTGACGAGGGCGGTTTTGTTGGCAAGCATGTGAAATTCCCACTTCCATTACGATTGATTGAACGGTGTCCGATCCATTATCACGGACACATCCTGCCGCTCCATCTCCTCGCACCATGCCAGCACCCCAACTCCAGCATTTCACCGTCGGCGGCGCGGCAGCCGCGTCAGGCCAACCCCGCCGCCTGGCCTATTGGGACTGGTCCTGCGAGGCCGCCCATGCGTCTGGTGTGGTGCTGTGCGTGCACGGCTTGTCCCGCCAGGGGCGGGACTTCGACACACTCGCCCAGACCTTGCGCCACCGATCACGTGTGATTGCCGTGGACGTGGCCGGTCGAGGCCACAGCGACTGGCTGGCCGATCCCATGGCCTATCAAATTCCCACCTATGCAGCCGATCTGGCGGCGCTCGTGGGGCACCTGCGCGCTGAAACGCCCGATGTGCCGATCGACTGGGTGGGTACCAGCATGGGCGGTCTCATCGGAATGGCGCTCGCGGCCCAGCCGCAGATGGCCCTGCGCCGCCTCGTGCTCAACGATGTGGGACCGGTGATCCAGTGGGAAGCCTTGCAGCGCATCGGTTCCTACCTGGGGCAAAACCCATCCTTCGACAGTGAGCAGGCGGCGGTGGCTTACCTGGCTTCCATCTCCACCGGCTTCGGCCCGCACACGCCCGAGCAATGGCGAGACCTGTCGCTGCCCCTGCTGCGCGAGCGCGATGGCCGCTGGTGGTTGCACTACGACCCTGCGATTGCAACGCCCTTCAAGGCCATGACGGCCAACGCCGACGCGGCGACCGCGCAGCAGATCGTGCAGGCGGGCGAGGCCGCGCTCTGGGGATTGTTTGATGCGATCCGCGTTCCCACGCTGCTCTTGCGCGGTGCCCAATCCGATCTGCTGAGCGCCGAGACAGCGACCTTGATGACTCAGCGCGGCCCCCAGGCCCAGCTTGTCACGTTTGACGGCGTGGGCCACGCACCCACGCTGGTGGCTGCCGAGCAGGTTGCCGCTGTGCGGGGTTTCCTGTGGGCAAAATGAACTGGCCATCGGCATGAAGCGCTCATCACCCACGGATCCAACCGAGACGACCGAGACGACCGAGACGACCGAGGCAGCGCCTGCTGTGCCGTCGGCCATCGTCGCCGCCACCGCTGCGAGCCTGCCCCATCAGGCTCAAGCGCTGGTGCGAGCCAGGGCTTTTGCAGAGCCCTTGCTCGCGCATGAGGAGCTCGACACCGGCGAGAACATCCTTGCGCACGCCGATGCCGTGGCCAGTGTGCTGCGCGACATTGGCGGGTCCGAGGCCATGCAGGCTGCGGCCTACCTCGTCTATGCCTGCCAGTACCTGAACCGGCCGCAGGAGGTGATCACCAAGGCATTTGGCGAGAACTTCGCTGCGCTCGCCCTGGAGACCACCAAGCTCGTGCAGCTGCAGCGCCAGGCGCGCATCAAGACCGCCGAGGTGCAGGCCAAGAAGGAAGAAGAGCGGCTGGCGGCGCTGGACCCGGCAGCGCCAGCCCCCAACAAGGGACCGGTGTCCGAGCTCGCGGCCAGCCAGACCGAGAACGTGCGCAAGATGCTGCTGGCGTTTTCGCGCGACCTGCGCGTGGTCATGCTGCGCCTGGCCTCGCGCCTGCAGACCCTGCGCCATTACGCCGCATGCAAGGGCGATCCGGGGCAGGCCCTGGCGAGCGAGTCACTGCACGTGTTCGCGCCGCTGGCCAACCGCCTGGGTATCTGGCAGATCAAGTGGGAGATGGAAGACCTCGCGTTCCGTTTCCTGGAGCCACAGACCTACAAGGACGTGGCGCGTCTGCTGGACGAAAAGCGTGGCGAGCGCGAAGCCCATGTCGAGCAGGTGCGCCAGCAACTGGAAGACGACTTGCAGCGCCAGGGCGTGTCGGCTTCGGTGCAGGGGCGTCCCAAACACATCTACAGCATCGTCAAGAAGATGCGCGGCAAGTCGCTCGACTTTGACCAGGTGTTCGACATCCGTGCGCTGCGCGTGATCGTGCCGCAGGTGGACGACTGCTATGCGGTGCTGGCCCATGTGCACGCGCAGTTCGCACCGGTGACCGACGAGTTTGACGACTACATCGCCAAGCCCAAACCCAATGGCTACCAATCTTTGCACACGGTGGTGCGTGACGATCAAGGCCGGGCGTTCGAAATCCAGATCCGCACCCAGGCCATGCACGACCATGCAGAGCATGGTGTGGCTGCGCACTGGGCTTACAAGGAGGCGGGCGCCAAAGGCTACGCGGGCGTGTCGGCCAGCTCCGACTACGACGCCAAGATCGCGGTGCTGCGCCAGCTGCTGGCCTGGGAGCGCGACCTGAGTGGCTCGGCCCAGGGCCTGTTCGACGACCGCATCTACGTGCTCACACCCGACGCGGCGATCGTTGAATTGCCACAAGGCGCCACCGCAGTCGACTTCGCGTACACCGTGCACACCAGCCTGGGCCACCGCTGCCGCGGTGCGCGCGTGGACGGCGCCATGGTCACGCTCAACACGCCGCTGCAGAACGGCCAGACGGTGGAGATCACGGCGGCGAAGGAGGGTGGACCGTCGCGCGACTGGCTCAACGGGGAGTTGGGCTACCTGGTCAGTCACCGCGCCAAGAGCAAGGTGCGCGCGTGGTTCAACGCGCAAGCCATGGAAGAGACCATGGCGCGTGGACGCGAGGCGGTGGAGAAGCTGCTGCAGCGTGAAGGCAAGACCGCGCTGAAGCTGGACGATCTGGCCCTCGCCATGGGCTTGTCCTCAGCGCAGGAATTGTTCGAGCAAGTGGGCAAGGACGAGTTGTCGTTGCGCGCCATCGAACTGCATCTGAGGCCGCCCGACGTTGCTGCACCGGATGAGACGCCGGTGTGGCTGAAGAAGCCGCGCAAGAATTCGGGTGCTGCTGCCGGCGGAGTGCTGGTCGTGGGCGTGGACTCGCTCATGACGCAGTTGGCCAAGTGTTGCAAACCTGCGCCCCCCGATGAAATCGGTGGATTCGTCACCCGCGGCAAAGGCGTGAGCATCCACCGGGCCGATTGCACCGATTTCGCCCACCTGCAGCGCAAGAACCCGGACCGCGTGATCGACGTGCAATGGAGCGGGCAGGGCGGTTCCGGGCGGGATGGACAGTCTGCGGTCTATCCGGTGGACGTGGGCATTGAAGCTCAGGATCGGCAAGGCTTGCTGCGCGATATTTCAGACGTGTTTGCGCGCGAAAAGATGAACGTCATCGGCGTGCAGACGCAGTCGGTGAAAGGCGTGGCCTGGATGACATTCACCATCGAAGTGGCCGATGCCAGGCAGGTGGCCAGGGCCATGGCCGTAGTGGGCGATGTGTCCGGTGTGCGTGAAGTGCGTCGCCGCTGAAAACGGCCTTGCAGTGCTGCTATACTTCGCAGAGCTGGTTAGAGCACCACCTTGACATGGTGGGGGTCGTTGGTTCGAGTCCAATCGCGCCTACCAAACTTTCTCCGGATGCCAGGCATCCCGCAACCAAGCCCGACCCTGAGTCGGGCTTTTTTGTGTCCTGTTCCGATGCAAGCTTTGGAAAGGCCGCGTTCGTTGGCATGCACAGGGAAAACCCATGCTGCAGGGGCGTTCAAGCGTTTCTAGAATGGACCCGCGAACCCTGTGGCGTATTCTGTGGTTCATCCGCTTCCTTCCAGAGAGATCCATCAGTGCAAAAAAACAAGGCCGAGAGTGGTAGCCAGCCCGCTGTGCGCGTCATCAAGAAGTACCCGAACCGGCGTCTCTACGATACCGACACCTCGTCGTACATCACGCTGGCCGAGGTCAAGACGCTGGTGATGGACAACGAATCCTTTGTGGTGCGAGATGCCAAGACCAACGATGACCTCACGCGCAGCATCCTGCTGCAGATCATTCTGGAAGAAGAGACTGCGGGCGTGCCGATCTTCACCGAACAGGTGCTGGCCAACATCATCCGTTTTTATGGCCACGCGATGCAGGACTTCATGGGCGCGTACCTCGAGAAGAACGTGCAGATCTTCATGGACCTGCAGCACAAGATGACCGAACAGTCCAGCGGGGCGAATCCTGAAGCCTGGAAGCAGTTCATGAATGTGCAGTCTCCCATGATGCAGGGCATGATGGGGACCTACTTGGAGCAGTCGCGCAGCGCGTTCACACAGATGCAGGAGCAGATGCAGAAGAACAGCGAGCAGATGCTGGCGGCACTCGGGCTCAAGCGGTAGGTTCGGGATCTGCGCCCTTCGGCAGGGTCTGAGACAATCGGGCGATGTCTGAAACGCTTGTCACGGTCGCCAACGCGGCCCCCAAAGTCGGATTTGTCAGCCTGGGTTG